>Ga0187892_10001572_pt1 | contig 51490 bp, 39 predicted proteins | sample MA1701073metaG_FD_139345 | JGI IMG/M metagenome (GOLD analysis project Ga0187892, IMG submission 139345) | Bio-ooze microbial communities from a basaltic lava cave in the Kipuka Kanohina Cave System on the Island of Hawaii, USA - MA170107-3 metaG ...
AGACTTGTTCGGATGGTTGGTGGATCATCTCGACGTGCCTGCGCGTCCTGCGGCAAAGCGTTCGAATAACGGACGCAAAGCTGCTTGAAGGGGGGCCATGGCCGAAACGATGATCACAGCCAGCGAGGAATCAGCGTAGCCGAGATGGAACGAGTTTTAATGGATGGGGAAATCATTGAACGCTATCCGGACGCCCAACCATACCCAGCATGTTTGGTCTTAGGTTGGCTGGATTCAGGCGACCCGCTACACGTCGTTTGCTCAAGGGGAGATTTAGAGCCGGCGCTGCGGATTGTTACGGTGTATGAACCGGACGATGCTTTATGGGAAAACGACTACAAAACCAGAAGAAGGAAAAAGTGAAGGTCATTGTGGACAGGTGTGACTTGTGTGGTGGCGAGTTGAAACCTGGCCAGACCACTCTGGAGATCTGGCGCGGTGAAGAGATGCTAGTGATCAAAGATGTTCCGGCGGACGTTTGTGAGCAATGCAATGAAGCATATATCTCCGCCGATATATCTGAACGGTTGGATTATTTCTTGGAAGGGTATCAGCAGCGTCGCCCGGAGCGATACCTGGCTGTGCCTCAGTTTTCCGCTGTGCAAATTATGGAGGGTTAGTGAGGAAAGATGGCTAAAACAATCACACTGGAAGTCGCGCGTTACCGCCCTGAAGAAGAAGCCGAACCCACCTTCGAGAGCTTCGACGTACCGCTCAACAAAGACTGGGTGGTGCTCGACGCTTTGAACTACATCAAGGACAAGCTCGACGGCACGCTCTCTTATCGTTGGTCGTGCCGGATGGGCGTCTGCGGCAGTTGCGGGATGATGGTCAACGGAGACCCAAAGCTGACCTGCGCCACTTTCCTGACGGCTTACGAACCCGGCCCGATCCGCGTGGAGCCGCTACGCTATTTCCCAATCGTGCGCGACCTGGTAGTCGAGATCACGGACTTCATGGATAAGCTAAAGGCCGTCAAACCCTGGGTCGTCCGCGATGAAGAGAAGCCGATCTCGGAGGGCGAATATCTGCAAACGCCCCAGCAACTGGACAACTACAAGCAGTTCAGCATGTGCATCAATTGCCTGTGCTGCTATGCCGCGTGCCCCGTTGTCGGGTTGGATCAACATTTCATCGGGCCGGCGGCCATCGCGCTGGCGCAGCGTTACAACAATGACTCCCGCGATGAGGGGGCGGAGGAACGCCTCGACATCCTCTCGCAGCACGAAGGCATCTGGGGCTGCACGTTCAACGGCGAATGCACGCGAGTCTGCCCGAAGAACGTTGACCCGGCGGGCGCCATCCAGCAGTACAAGATCAAGGCGGTGACGGAATGGTACAAGTCGCTGCTTATGCCCTGGGGGAAGAAATGAAGCAACCGCACACTTACACCCTTTATCATCCCAAGTGGTATCGCCGGCGCGTCTCGACCTGGTGGTGGGCCGAGCAGTGGCGTTCGTTCAAGTTCATCCTGCGCGAGTTGAGCAGTCTGGCCGTGATCTACTTCGTGGCGTTGCTGCTGTGGTTGCTTTGGAGTCTGGGGCAGGGAGAGGCGAGTTACAGGAATTTTCTGGCCTGCATGGAGTGGCCGCTGATGATCGTGTTCAACGTGATCGCCTTCCTGTTCGTGCTCTACCACACGATCACGTGGTTCAACCTGGCGCCGAAAGCGATGGCCGTGCGCGTGGGCGGAAAACGGTTGCCCGACTGGATGATCGCCGCGCCGAATTACGTCGCGTGGATCGTGATTTCGGCAATCATTGCCTGGTTCATCCTGGGAGGAAATTAGCATGGCCAAAAGATCGAACGAACCATTTCTGTGGTCGCTCTTCAGTTCCGGCGGGATGATCGCCGCGTTGATGCTTCCGGTTTTGATCTTTCTGTTCGGCTTTGCGTTTCCGTTGGAATGGATCGAACCGCCGAGCCGCGAGAGCCTGTTCGAACTCGTGCGTCATCCGTTGACGCGCATCGTGCTGTTCGGGCTTTGTTCACTGCCGCTGTTTCACGGGGCGCACCGGTTTCGCTTCACGCTCTACGACGGGTTGCAGATCAAACATCTGAACGAACTGATCGCCGTCGTCTGTTACGGCGGAGCGATTGCTGGCACGGCGCTGGCGGGATACATCTTGTGGAATCTCGGCTGAAATTATGTTCGAGCTGAAAAAAATTCATCAGGACGCCATTGCGCCGGCGCTTGAGCGCGCGCATTTTTACCGCCTGCTCAATGAGCCGGGCGCGGCTGAGAGCATTTGCCTGGACGTGCTGGAGATTGAGCCGGACAACCAGCAGGCGCTCGTCACGCTGCTGATGGCGATCACGGATCGGTTCGACAAGAGCTACGGCGTCGGCGCCACACAGGCGAAAGAACTCTTGTCGCGGATCACAGACGAATACCAGCGGGCTTATTACGCCGGGATCATCTGCGAACGGCAGGCCAAAGCCAGATTGCAGCAGGGCGGGCCGGGATCGAGCCACGACGCTTACGAATGGCTGCGCGATGCGATGGAACATTATGAGAAGGCGGAAGCGATTCGCCCCGCCGGCAACGACGATGCGATCCTGCGCTGGAACGCCTGCGCGCGAATCATTATGCGCAACCACCTGGCGCCCAGATTGACGGACACCTCAGAACCATATCTGGAATAGCCCGATCTTATTTCTTTTTGGACGGCTTCGGATTTGCGGGGTTGGGATTCCGCTTCCGGGCAGCCACTCGCTTCAGCGCCTCTTCGACGGAAACACAACCGCATCCGAGTCGCGGGCGCCAAGCCTTGCGTTTTTCATCCCGCAGTATTTCGAGAATATCATCCGCCGTCAGCTCAATCCCCAATGAACGCGCTTCGGCCAGCATCAACGCGACCGTGCCCGTGACAGCCGCAGCCGAGATGCTTGTGCCGGAGATGTGTTCGCGCAAGACCAAAGTGCGAGAGCAGGCGGCCAGTATCAGTTCGCCCGGCGCGACGATGTCCGGTTTTTCGCGCTCGTCTCTGGTCTTGCCGGAGCTTGAGGTCTTCGAGACCTTCAGTGTTTCGGGCTGTTCCGGGTCGCCGCCGGCGTCGAGCGAGCCGACCACGATCGTTTTCTGTCCGCAGGCAATCGAGCCTAGCGTGCATTCATCATCAATCCGGACTCCGTTCTCCTGAGCGGGATAAGGGGCTTTATGCTCACCAATGAATCTGGCTTGCCCCGTTTCGTCCCGTTCGATCCAGGCATGGAATCTGCCATCTTTCACCTTCGCGCCGTGAATCCGCAAGGTCCATTCTCCGGCTTCCAGCCCGCGCTCGAAGAAAACGTTGATCGTGTTGTCGCCGTTGTTTGGGTCTTCCAGCCGGTTGACGACCGTCATCAGCCCACGGTAATTGTCCGTCAGGTCAATTTGCCAGCCAGGCGCGACTTTCGTGAAACTTCTGCCCTTCGGGTCTTCAACCTCGACTGTGAAGCGGTCGTCTCGGTCGTACCAGACCTCAAGCTCATTCGGCGTCGAATCGTTTTCCGGGATGTTCCATTTGATCTCGACCGTCTCGCCCTGCTTGAGCTTTCCCGTCAAGTGCAGCTTCTGTCCGTAAGCGTTTCCGGCGGCCACGACCACTGCGCGGTTCGGTTTTTCGCTCACCAGGCGATCAAGCGCCAATTCTACCAGCGTGCTTCCATCGTGCGGGCCCCCGTTGGTTCCCAGACTCAGGTTGACCACGCACGGCTTGTCATCCGCGTAATCGAAGATGAACTTAACCGCTTCGAGCAACTGCGCCGAATCACCGAAGGATTGTCCCACCGCCGGAGCGTAGGGTTGAGTGGAGGCTTCGACGAAGACGATGCCGGCTGCGGGCGCGAGTCCGCAGACGCTGGTTCCTTTGCCGTTTCCCGCCGCCACGTCCGCGACGTAGGTTCCGTGCGCGCCAATCAGGAAGAGGCTGTCTTTGGGCGGGCCGTAGCCAAGCGCTTGGTAGGCCGTCTCGCAAATCTGCTCCACGTCGCGCCGGTTTTTGACCGCCTTCGATTTCTCGATGGCCGCGTTGATGTCCGCCTGCGTGTACAACCTGCCGTAGCCGAACGGCGACTCGTATTTCGGAACGGCGGACGCGGTCTGATCCCACAACGCCAGGATGCGGCTTTTGTTCTTGTCCCCGTCTTTAAAGCGGAAGTTGTAGTGCATGAAATCCATGCCGAAATCCACGATCCCGACAATAATTCCATCGCCGCCATTTCCGCTGGCGACCACGTCCTGCTTTTGGGCTTTAGCGGCGGCTTTAACCGGCTCGCCCTCCGCCCGAGCCATCCGACGAAGGTTTTCGAGCCAAGGTCTGATCCGTTGCCCGGCCTTCAGGCTGCGGACGAAAGGCCGGCGCCGCACGCGCTCAACGATTGAAACGGGCATCCGCGCGGTAACAATTGTTCCTTCATCGTCAATACCTCTTCCCGCTTTTTGATTCCCGCGGTTGTTACTCTTTGATGTGACAGGGGGGATGACTGCGCCGACAACCACACCGTCCAATGCCTTGAAAGCGTCGAGATCAGTCACTCTAGCGATTACTGTGATCCAGCCTTCGTCGGTCGAGGCCGTCTTCAGCTTGCTGATGCCTTGCCCCTGCACGCGCTGAACCAGGCGGTGCAGTTGCGGGTCCATCAGCGACCGTCTCAGCCCGGACTGTTCGGGAAGTTCCTGGCTCAGCAGATGCTCGATCGGAGCGTTGCAGTTGACGCAATATTTCCACGTCGGTGTGACTGTACGGCAATTGGGGCAGATCACCTCGTTCATAAAATCTCCTCTGATAGGGAAACCTTTCCTCTTGCGGCTGCGCCGCCCGATGTGCGGAAAGTCGGAGACTTTCCGGCAATCCTTAAATCTCTTAGCGGCTTCGCCGCCTTTTCGAGTAGAGTTGGTTGGAAATGGCTTCAATACCGCTGAGCCGTTAAAGGTGAAACTGGGCAACTGAGATGCGCATTACGGTCTTTTGTTAGCTGCTGATGGCCGAAATAGTAGCCACTGGCTAAAACCGAGTCAAACTTTCGGTCACTGTTGACTCGAATTGCGGTTAATCTTCTCCGCCAGGGAATCCATCATTCTGGTCGAGGACGCCCCCCATACAAGCCTGCGGGAAGGTATCAAGAGAGAAGTCCGAGTTATTAGCGAGTACATACTCAGCCTCACTGCGCCCATCGTTCTCCACAACACGTTGCAAATCGAATCGGTCGCCATTCTGATTGCTGACCGCATCAAAGATGAACTGAAAATCCGTGCCTCCTTTGAGTTCTTCGGAAGGAGGACACATATTGTCAAAAGTGATCAAATATCTTTTGTTTGGCTCAGCCTTCAAAAGTTGAAGTCCATTATTATCACCTGCGTTGCTCAAGAATACCGCGCCACCATTTTGGTCATCGCAGCAAATGTCCACACCGATCCTATGTGCGATCCTGCCTACAAATTCTGGTTTACGCGTGCGGTTGTTCACTGAAATAACCACAAACTTCTCATCCGACCTCTTTTCGCTGTATACCCTGCCGTGGGAGACGGTGATCACTGGGCCGAGTTGTTTAGGCGCGGCGACTGAATTGTGCGGCTTCAGTTCCAGTTTCTGTGCCCCGAATTTCTCGCCTTCCAGGTCAATAATCCATCTGAAGTCTTTCGGATCTCCCAGGTCGCGTTCGGAGTCGAATTCAAGACTGTGGTTTTCGTATTTTTCAATCCCGGCTGTTTTAGATTTCTCCGCCGTAACTTTAATGTTTCGTTTATCGTCGAGAAAGTGTGAGAGGAGCTTTGACTCGACTGGCTCGCCGTTCTCGTCCAGCGCGATTTCCTGCACATTAATAATCAGCTTGTGATCGGGACATTGCACAATGGCTGCTTCAAACTTGTTCTTCTTGTTGATGCAGAAAAGCGTAAGCCCCGCGAAAACGATGCTGACGGTTGGGTTCTGTTCAAGCATTTAAGCTTCCTCCTGTTGGTAAAAACCGTTCAATAACCGGCTTGCCCGCCGATGGCAATGAATGACGCCCAGTACTTGGGATGCTGGAAACTCTGCGATTTGATCATATCTGACTGCGCGAGCCTGAGCGCCTCTGCCGTCGGGCGACCTTCCCGCTTTCTGTACTTATGAAAATTGATCATCAACTCCGACGCCGCTTTTGAATCAACCTTCCACAAGCTGGCGACGACTAGCGGGACGCCGGAAGCGATGAAAGTGCGCGACATACCGATCATCCCTTCGCCGTTGTAGTAGCGCTCGACCCCGCTGTTACAGGCCGATAGCGCCACCAATCGCGCTTGCAAAGGCCTCTTTTGAAAAATTTCTTGACCGCTCAGTTTGCCGTCCTGTTGCTCGGCCTGGCCTGGTTCGAATGGCTCCTCAGCCAGCGCCAACTTGGAATTCATTGGTGAGCGATCATCAACTGCGTAATGTGTAGCCAGATGTATCACATCAAATCTCTCTAGCGACCTTTTGATTGCAGCTTCTCTAGCATCTTGGCCGATCAATACCGTAGGGTTGCGATAATAGTCAGCGATGCCGTTCGCTTCTCGTTCCGAGTCCGGCAGGTTCAGAAAGACTTGATGATCGAAACTCGGGTTGCCCACACTCAACAATCGCTCTTCAATATTCCCTCCGCGCCGCTGCGCCCATTCGGAGCAGACGAGGAAAATTGTTGAGCTCGGAGCAAACACCAGGCGGTAATCGTTGATCAGTGGCTTGTTCGTTGCCGGAGAGACCAGCGCGTTGAAAGGCACATAGCTGAGGGCCTTATCCGGCACGATGCAGATTGTCTTCCCTTTATCCAGTAAGTTTCTTGATTCGACAGGCGCTATCAGTATTTTGTAGAGGTCTTGGGCTTGGCGAGCGATCTCCGACTCGCTCCGCCCGCGTTTGGCCTCAGGCGCGATCGCGCTCCAAAAGCCAAGAGCTTTCTCCCGCAATTCGGAATCGCTGATTTTGGACTCAACGTGAGTGAACTTTGTCTTTGAGATAACCCAGATAATTAGCTTGTCTTCAAGAGTCGCGTATTGAAGAATCTGTGTTTGTTCAGGCAGCCGCTCTTGAATCTCTTCAAGCTTGAGAGTCTGAGTTACAGATGACAAGAACGCCGGGCTTTTAGTCTGGCCGCCTGCCAGAACGCTTTTTGCGCTGATCATATCCAACAATGACCTGGCGCGTGAGACTTCGGAATAGTTAAACGCTGCTTCAGGATTGCCGCTGCGTGAGTATTCGAAGTCAATTGCGGCGTCATATACACTTTGTTCAGCGTCGAAGAAGGTATTTCGGTGTCTTTCCTCAGAGATATTGGCCCGATATTTTTCTGCCAAATCTAGCGCCTTTTTGAGAACATCCCGCGCCGCAAGATTGTCCCCCAAAGTTAAATGACATAGGAGGAGGCCTTTATAAGCGCCGTATACCATCACTTGTTGAGCTAAATCTTCAAATTTTTTCGCTGACTGCCCGTAGTAATTAATCGCTTGATTGAAGTCTTTAGCTTCTCTGTAGAGATGGCCAAGCAGCAGCAATATATAAGCTTCCATTGCCGGGCCAACCGATCTACTTTCGTCGAAGCCTTTTTCGGCCAGCTTGATTGCTTCATCAAAGTTATTTTGTTTTCCGTAAATTGATGATAACTGTGCATACGAAACAGATAAAAGAGAAGGGTCTCGGTCTTCCATCTGCGCCAGATACAAGGTCTCTTTTTGAAAGCCACCAGCGGAAGAGTAGTAGCGGAGTCCATGTAGAACCTGGGCCATTGTGTCGTAAGTCCTCCACATCTGTCTTTGGCCGGGCCAACCGCTGGCTTCTGATTCCACAATATCGTGAAGCTGGTCTAAAGATTGGTGGAAGTCGTCGAGGTATTTATAATGATTAGCAAGTTGGGCCGAGTTTTTTTGGAACCCATAGGTATCATTTATCTGTTTGGCGATTTTTATGGCTCTTTCTGTTGTTTTATTACCGCTTGAATAATTTGCGGCCTCAAAGTTTATACTGCCAAGTATATTTAAAGTTTGAACCAAGAGGAATAAATATTGTCGGGAGTCACAGGTGTTGGCTAGTTGATTGAGGATCGCCAGACTATCTTTGGGGAAACTGGATCGATAGTAACAATATCCGATCATAAGCTCGGTAAATTTGCGTTCCAAATTGCTCCCAGCTTGTCCAAATAATACTCTTGCTCTGTTGTAATGATCGAGTGCTTCATCGAATTTTGATCTGAGGCAAAGTTTGTGCCCTTGATTGGTCAACGTATGCGCCTGAGCGAGCAACTGATGTTGTTGCGGAGACGATGAGCGGTAGAACGCCGCCAGTTCAGAAGTAAACCGGTCGCCCTTCTCCAATTCCAACTTGCCCGCAAAAAACAGAGCTTGGAGCCAATCGTTGACTTGATCGCTTCGGTTCTTATCGGCGGCGTCCAGGAAGGCTTCGGTTAATTGCCACCAGACCATTCTTCCGGTGATGGGTTCCCGATTTTGGCTGAGGACGCTCCAGGCTCTTGGTTTGTCGTTGGCGCGGTAAGCCGCCAGGAAGTCGCGAAGCAGTTCCTGCGGGGTTAGCGAGACCCGTTTCCCGGCTTCTTCGATTGCTGTTGTGCGGTTCCGTTTGGCTTCTTCGACCCAGGGTGACGAAGGGTCTTTTTCGAGATACCGGTTCCAGGCTTCTTCGGCTTGTCTCCACAACCTTCTTTGCTGCAACCACAGGCCCAGATTGAACATTGCTTCCGGCGAGTCCTCGTCGAGTTTCAGAGCTTCGTGCAGCCGCTCGCGGCTTTCGGCCATTCCCAGTTCATATTTGACCGGGTCTTTCGCTTTGACGCTTTTCGCCTGTTCCATCAAAGCCACAGCGTAATCGCTCAGGACCTGGGCCTTCTGCTCGCCGTCGAGTTTCGGCTTATCTTTGTCGGCGTTGAGAGCGGAATTGAATTGCTCGATGGCGTTGTCATAATTTTTTTGTGTGAGGTAATAACGCCCGGCGGCGTGGTAAGACTCCGGATTCGGTTTTTCGCTGACTAGGTCGAGAAAAATCCTGGCGGCTCGATCCAGAGCCAATTTGTTCTTTCCGGCCAGTTTGTCTTCGCCGCCGCGGGTGACCGAATAAGACGCATAACTCAGCGCCGAGATGCGGGATTCCAGCGGGCGCCCCTGGCTGTATGCTTCATTGAGGGAGCGCAGGCCTTTTCGGAAATCTGACTGATAAATCATCCAGTAGATTCCCATCACTGCGACGACCATTGCTGCAAGAGCGCCGCCCATCACTGGTATGGGCGGCAAGAATCGCCGAAGCCGGTCAAGCAAGCCGGGGGAAGGATCGGCCACCGGTACGCTTCTGTTTACGTGTTCGATCAATGTTTGCGCCAAGCGCAGTTTGCTACGCCGTTCGGGCGTGACCAGGAAATGGTTCTTGAATTGTTCGCGTTCGTGTGCGCTCAGCTCACCTCTTGCGTACTCATCTATCAGGTCGTCTTCGACTATTTCCAAGTGTTCGAAGTAATCGTCGTCAGTAATCAACCTCTCCTCGACCCGAGGCTCCTCCCCGGGAGCCGACAGGCCGAGCAGGTAGCGGCGCAAGGGGGCATCGTCGTTGAGGATTTTGTTCATAACCCAGCTTCTTCCTTTTCATAAGATTCATGGGGAATTCTCTGTCATACCGGTAAGGGGGGAGACGGAAATTCGTTTCAATGATAAGACTCTCCTTTCAGGCATTCGTCCAGGCATTTGCGCAATGAATCTCTGATGCGATGCGCCCGGATCCTCAACGCATTGAACGTTAAGCCCAGTTCCTCGGCGATCTTTTGGCGGTTATCAATCTTCGCGCGTTTATTTTCCCGGTAGTATTCCAGGATCAGTTGGCGGTTTTCGGGCGGAAGCTCGGCGAGGCAACGTTCGAGGCAATCGAGGGCTTCATCAAGCTCGGCGCCTTGGCCGGGCGTGGGAGATAAAAAGTTGGCGTGATCCGAATCCGGCAAAGAGTCCATCCTGCTCATTTCCTGAACATATTCCAGATAACGGTTTTTGGCGACGGCGACGAGGTAAGCCGCCGGGACGACTTTGCCGGGATCGGGCATGTTCGGCAACCGGAGGATGACGCGGTCGAAGGATTCGTCAGCCAGGTCTTCGGAAAAGCGGCAGCCGCGTTTATCAAGGAGCTTGATCAGATGGCGGCGCATCTTTTCGTAAGCCTGCGCCGCTTTTTCAGGATCCGGATCGAGCCAGTTGAGAAAGCGCTGGAAATCGTCTGCGGAAAATTGCCGGTCTTTTTTCATTTGAGCAGGAAACCAAACACCAACACCAATTCTTTCCAGCCGGAGGCCGGAGCAGGAGTTGATCGAAATAACCTTTGCCTCGTCTGGCCCTGTTATCGTTGGGTGGGTCAGCGGTAAAGCAACGAACCGGGCGCAGACTTTTGACTGGGTACTGCCGACAGTCAGAGGTCAGTGAAGAAATTGTTGATGCTGATAACTGAATCAGGCTTCGGTCATCGTTTCGGCCACCGAGACCAACCAGACAGAAAAATGTGAGACAGAAAAATGAAGAAGACCAGAGCCATTCTTCATTTTTCTGTCTCACATCTTTCTGTCTGGTGGCCGAAACGATGATCAAGGCCCTGAATCAGGAGCAGCGGCGATTATAAATTAGCGGGCGAGCAAATCAAGAGCGTGACATTCGCTGGGTTAATCAATTTGGCCACTGAAAAGAACAAAATCGGTCGCAGTGAGTTTTTTGAAAGCCCGGCGAAATACTTTGCCGAAGGTTCGCTTACAAATTTGGACAGACACAGAGTCAGCGCGAAATTGAAAATTCAGGGCCGAAGCGCAAAATCACTGGCGGCCCTGAGCGGTCACATCTTTGTGGGGCAACGTCCTCAGCCTGAAAGGGGTCTCAGCCATTAGGGCAGCGTCCTCAGCCAACAGGGCCGCTTTCTCAGCCGTTCTCGCCATTAGGCGCCCAGGGAACCGCGATGTAACCGTGAAAAAAAGAAGGTTCTCTGCGCGCTCCTCTTAACGAGTTGCGTCCTTACAGTCCAAGGCGCCAGGAACGCTGAGAGAGTTCACTCCCCCAACGTTCCTGGCGTTTTTGTTTTTACCTGATGTTCACCCGCAATGTGTTGGCGGGTATTCCATTAACAGTGAATATGACATCAACTTCGCCTCTTCCCGCGAGCGTGCGCGGGATGCGGATGTTGGTCTGGTCCAACCCGACGAATGTTCCCTGCGGCCCAGCGAACAGCACTTCTGAGCTAATTCCACCAATCGTCGCCGTCACCGCTGACAACGTGCTGCGGAATCGAAAGCCCGTGCCGTACAGGACGAGGAACAACTGGTCGGTCGCAGGCCCCAGATCAATCGGAACAGAGACAAACCTGTTCTGCGCCGAATCGAAGCGATTGATCGGAACTTCCTCGCGTGAATTGTCCGCTCTGACGCGCAAAGCGGAGCCTGCGGCCACGTCGCGGCCATTGGCGTTCGCCGCGAAGAGGCTCGGAGCGACAGTGGCGATGTTCACCACGCCACTCGAAACGCTCCCATCGCCGCTGGTGATCGTGATCGTGGCTGCGCCGGCTGCGGTTCCCGGCGGAATCTGGAAGTTGACCTGCTGCGAGGCCACGAAGAACAGCGGCGCCAGACGTTCGGCTCCGGCGCTGTCTGTCACCGCGACTCTCGTTCCAGCCAGCGTCGTTGGCAGCGGCAAGGTGGTGGCTGATTCCGTGCGCGTCGCCAGCCCGGTCCCGAACGCCGCGACGATGGCTTCGTTGGTGATTGACGAAGCGCTGAAATTCGCCGCCGACACGGTCGAGACCGACCGCGCCGTCGTCAAGCGGAAAACTCCGCGACCGTGCGTGGCCGCGATCAGCGAATTGCTGGCGGCGTGGTAACGAACCATAAACGTCGCCACGCGCGGCATTCCGATGCTCAATCGTTCCCACGTCGTTCCACCGTTGGTCGTTTGAAACACGCCCAGATCAGTCCCGATGTAGATCGTGTTCGGACTGCTCGGATTGAGCGCGACTGACGAGACGGGCACGTCGGGCAGGTTGCCGCTGATGTTCTGCCAGGACGATCCCTGATTGGCGGTCAGAAAGACGTGGCCTGGCGTCGAAGGAGTGTTGGAGTTGAACCCGGAGAAGACGACCACCGCTCGCTGCGTGTCGTTCGGAAAGAGCGCGATGTCGGAGACGAAACGGTTCGGCAGCGGCGCTTTCGTAATGTTGCTGAAGCTCGCGCCGGCCAGCGCGCCCGCGTTGATCGTGACCTGCACCCGGCCGTCGCTCGCGCCTACCCAGACGATCTCGTTCGGAGGACTGCCGCCGCCGAGAGTTGGATGGGCGGCGATGGCAGTGATCACTCCCTGGCCGGCGGTCAGATCGGCGCCGAAATTGTCAACGCTCGCGCCCAGCCCCGTCCACGTGACTCCGCGATTGGCAGACCGGTAAAGTCTGTGCGTGCCGAAGTAGACCACGTTGCCGTTGGCGCCCGTGAAGCCGATGTTCAACGCCATCGGCGCGTAAAACGCTACGCGGTCGGTGGGATTGAAATTACCCTGGATCGGCGTACAGCTATCACAGCCTCTGAATCGCCAACTGCCCGGACTTCCGCCAGCCAACGACACGGCGGGGCCAATCACCGCCCCGCCGCTGTCCTCGTTATTCACATTGAAGTAAGTGTGGTACATCACCTGCGGGTTCGATTGATCAATCAACGCGAAGCCGCCGTCGCTGCCATCAACGAAATCCCAGCCGGCGTTGCCCAGGTAACGCAGCGTGCCATTGTCCTGAGTACCGCCGATCAGGATGTTCGCGTCGGTCGGGTGCAGCGCGACGGACATGAACTGGGTGATCGAAAGTGTGTTGTTCAATTGCGCCCACGAAACCGTGTTGGCCGTCGCATTATTCGTGCGCCAGATGCCGCCGTCGTTGCCCGTGAAAAGGATGTTGCGATTCGACGGAGCGATGACGATCTGATGCGTGTCCGGGTGCAAGCCTCCGCTTTGGCCATCGCCCAGGCTCAGGTCGGCCCAGGTTCCGCCTGCGTCACGGCTGCGAAGCAGCGTGCCGCCGTTGTATGGCTCGTTGGCTGCGGTGCCGTAATAAACGATGCGGCCATCGGTCGGATCAACGGTGAGGTCGAGGTTGTAATTTGCCTGTCCGGGAAGTTGCGGCGTGGTTACCTTGACCCAATTGTCGCCACCGTCGGTCGAACGCCAGATGCCGAGCAAATTGCTATCCCGCCCGGCATAGGCCGCGTACAACGTTGTGATCGTAGAAGGCGCAATCGGCGGCCCCGAAGCCAGAGCGATGCGGACGAAGCTGCTGTTGGCAGGAGTGCTGCCCGGCTCCGGCAATCCGCCCGTCAATCGTGTCCACGTTCCCGGCTCGCCGCCGGAGTTCGAGCGGAAGACGCCGGTCAATCGCATCGCTGCGTAAACGCGGTTGTTGTTTTGCGGATCAATGACCACGTCGTGACAGCGTGTGCCGCCGTTCGTGCCGCTCGGATCCAGATTGCGCCAGGTGTTTCCGCCATCAGTTGATTTCCACAATCCCACCTGACTGGTGGTGGTTGGCAGCGGGACGCTGTTGGCGTTGCCGGCGGAGGTGGCTCCCGTCGCCGCATAAATGACCGAAGAGTTGGCCGGATCAATCGTGATCTTGGTGAAGCCGACGTTGAGGAAGGCGGGGACACGTGGTTCGACGGTCGTGGTTGGGCCGACGATCTGTGTCCAGGTCGCGCCACTATCAGTTGATTTCAGCAATCCCGCGCCGTAATAGCACAGCGCGCAACCGCTGCTTTCGCCCGTGCCGGCGTAAATCACGTTCGGATTGTTCGGATCAATGGCGATCGCGCCGACGGCGAGCGAAGGCTGGCCGTCGGTCAGCGGAGTCCAATTCGCGCCGTTGTCGGTTGATCGCCAGACGCCGCCTTGCGCGCCGCCGGCATAAACGGTCTGGTTGTTGACGCCATCGTAACGCGGGTCGAGAGCGATGGCGCTGACGCGGCCTGAGGAGTTGGTTCGCGGCGAGCCGAAACTGAAGCCTCCGACAATCGGTCGCGGCCCGATTGAAGCCCAGACCGTTTGCTGCTCAGGCGTCTCGGCGTCAACGCCTGAGCGCGCGCGCAATTGTTCGAGTCGCGCCTCTTCAAGTTCGAGTTGTTCGATCATTCGCATCCCGGCGTCCGCCGGGATGGTTTTAGCCGGATATGCGCGTTGAAAGTACAGCCAGTCTTCGCGCCGCTCCGATTCACTCATTTCCTCGCCGGATTTTTCAGTGCGAAATGGGAATGATTCGGAGTTCAATCGCCATTCGTCCGCGTCGAAGATCGAAGCGAAGGCGATAAGCCCGAGTCCGACGAGGCAGGCGAAGATCAGGCTGGCGCGAAAAGCGGTGAAGCGGGAAGTAAATTTCATACTGCAATTATCCTTTTGAATTTAGTTGGAAGAGGGGAAAGCGACACTTTGAAATGATCGGTGGGTCGAGCGGCGGACATCTTATCACGACGGGGGGGGAGATGGGCATCTCTACTTCCAGGGATTGAAAATAGGAACGCCCGCGTGTTTGAAGTCCTCTTCATTTCGAGTGACCAGGGTGAAGTTGCCGTGGAGAGCTGTTGCTGCGATGAGAGAATCTATGGCAGGCATAGGATTGCCTTGCTGATCGAGCCTGGCCACCAGTTGTCCCAGGCCAGCATCACCTCTGTGTCAATTGAGACAATTCGATTGGCGAATCGCACTGACAGTTGTTCGTTGAGCCACTGCCGTAGAGATGTCTTCCGTTTAGAAGGCGGGAGCTTTTCGACGCCCTTCTGGATTTCACCAATGGTGATGACGCTGAGGAAAAGGCTTGATTCAGCCACGCCGTCAATCCAGTTGACGACTTTGGGGTCGGGCTGTTTTCTCACCAACTCTGAAATTACACAAGTGTCGAGAAGGTAGTTCATAAAGTGAAATCAGGCCGTAGGTCGCTCTTGTCGCGCTGCAGGTCAAGCTCAATTTCCGCTAAAGGCGATTCCATAAAGAATGCTGACAACTTTTGGCGCCATTCCTTCAGCTTGCGATATTCAGCGAGGGAGATAATGATCACGGCCTCCTCGCCGTTGTTTTCGATAATTTGAGGACCGTTCCTGATGGCCTCTTCAACGACTTCGCCAAAATTGTCTTCTGCTTCTTTCAATTGCCACACGCTATTCATAATTAGGTACTCCTTGCTTACTGCTATCCATCGAAATGGCGGCGTCAGGGTTTCCAGACCCCGCGCGCGACCGCTGGAACGAAATTCTCGATGGCTTTCGGATCAAATGCAATCGTGCGCTCCTCTTCGGCGCTCTTATACGCGGTCATCAGCAACTGCGTCACTTCCAACCCATCGTAACAACTCACTTCAGGCTGTTTGCCGTCGAGGAAACAATTGACGAAGTAACGGTTCTCGGCTTCGTAACCGTACTCGGTCGTCTCGCTGGCCACGACAGGCATCAAGCCCTGCTCGGCGTTCTGCTTTTCGACCAGGTCTTCGCCTTCGGCGCCTTGGACGCGGCGGCTGAGAAAGAGCTTCAAGCTCGTGTCGAGTGAGCTGATCCAGAGCGAGTACTCAGGACCCAGCAGTTCGGATGTCAGCCGCAAACCTGCGCCAACGTAGCTCCACGAGGTCGTCACTTCGGCGATCAAAGGGTTGCCCGCGTCATCGACGTAATTGATTGTGGCGCGCGCGAAATCTTCCGAAGGCTTCGCGCGGTAATCAACCTCTTTGCCCATCATCTGCTGCAACAGATCGGCGTATTCCGGACGCGACCATTTCAGACTGGCGATGGTCGCCGAGATTTTCACGGGCTTGATGCTGTTGCGCGGTTTTGCCGGATCGGTCAACAGCAAGCGTGCGACTTCGACTGAATGGCACATCATATCGTTGAGCACGCCGCCGCCGCCCAATTCGCCCTGCCAGAACCACGGCATATGCGGCCCGCTGTGCTCTTCGGCGCAACGCGCTAGGTAAGGTCGCCCGGTCAGCGCCGCCGCGCGCCGCCACAAAATCTCCCGCCCACGCACGACCGCCGGCTCGAACAACTGGTCTTCCAGATAGCCGTGGAGCAGACCCGACTCTTCGATCAACTCGACCACGCGCTTCGCTTCGGCGGCGTTGCGCGCCAGCGGCTTCTCAATTGCAATCCCGGTGAGCGAGCCTTTGCCCGATTTGAGAGCCTTGACGATGGCTTCGAGGTTCTCGATCCGTTTGTGGTTCGGGCCGCAGAGCCAGATAGCGTCAATGTCCGGCGAGGCGACCATCTCTTCAATCGAATTGAACGCCTGACAATCGCCGACGCGAATCTGGCGCGCCAGCGCAGCCGCAGTCTCAGCGTTTTGTTTGTTGGGACTCCAGACGCCGAGCACGTCAGCGTCGCGCACAGCGATGAAGGATTGGATGTGGAAGCGGGTGATGAAACCGCTGCCGATAAAGCCAATGCCAAGTCTCTTGTTTGCCATAATCGCTTGTCTCCCTCGATTGTTCAGTAAGGTGGTTTCGATTCGAGCAAAGCGCGCTCGGCGCGCGACATTGCCTGGATGCGAATCCGCTCATCATCGTAACCGGCCAGTTCGGCGAGGCTCTCCCTGATCTTCAGGATCGCGGTCAGAACGTCGTCAACGTCTTCCTCGGCGCCGAGGAAAATCTGGTGCGGCAGCCAGACCGATTCTTCGTAGCCCGCGCGTTCGGCGGCGGGGCAGTGAAAGTCGCGTTTGGTTTGCGCCCACACCGGAAATCTCTCAGCCGCAAATTCAAACAGTGACGATTTGTAAACTGCTTCGTAGAACCGCCCGTCGCTTGGAATGCCTTCGGCGTTGAGCGCGGCGACGAAAGCGTTGCGGTGAACGCCGCTCCAGTTTTCTGAGTGAAACTTGAAGACGTAGTGGTAGCTGGCCTGTCGCGTGATGCGCTCGTCGCGCGGGAGCAGGGAAATGCCGTCAATTTGCTTCAACCCTTCTTCCAGCTTTTTCGTGTTGCGTTCGCGTAATTCCGTCTGCTCGTCCAGACGTTCAAGCTGCGCAAGCAGGATCGCAGCCTGGAACTCAGTCATCCGGTAGTTGTGACCGAGCGCCGGTTCGCCACGAGTCTCGCGGCGCGGCGGGCGGCCGCAATTGGTCAGACGAATCACCTGATCAGCCAAGTCAATGTCACTGGTGATAACGATTCCGCCTTCGCCCGCCGTCATCAGCTTGCTGGTTTGAAATGAGAAGCTGCCAGCGTGGCCAATTGACCCTGCGCCTCGGTCCCGCCATCGTCCGCCGTGCGCGTGCGCGCAATCTTCGAGGACGAACAGGTCGCGCTTCGTCGCGATCTCCATAATCACGTCCATATCGGCGAAGCGAAAGCCAAGATGGACCGGGATGATCGCTCGCGTGCGTTCGGTGATCGCGGCTTCGACGAGCGCGGCATCAAGGCAGTATGTGTCGGGATCAACGTCTGCGAAAACAGGAGCAGCGCCTGCGAACAAGACCGCCGCCGCTGTGCCTTCCCACGTGTAAGCCGGGACGATCACTTCGTCGCCAAAACCGATGCCTGCGGCTTCGAGCGCGAGTTCGAGCGAGACCGTGCCGTTGGCGACCGCCACGCCATAGTTCGCGTTGTGCGCCTCGGCGAAGCGGCGCGCGAATTCACGCGCGTGGTCGTTGGGGCAGGGATAACCGCCCCAGTTACGGCTTTCGAGCACGCGCTGGAGACCACGCGCTTCGCGTTCGTCGTAAATCGGCCACGCGGTGAACGGTTTTTGGCGCACCGGATGGCCACCGCGCAATGCGAGGTTGAACATAAGTCTTTGTCAGCGTTTCAACCACATCTTGATCGAGCGCGTGACCATATCCGATGCGTCCTGCTGCACGAAATGCCCTGCCTTCGGGATTGTCACCAGCGTCAGGTCGCTATCGAGCCATTCCCAGGTGTTGTTGAGCGCGCCGGGCAGCAAAGCTGTGTCGTCGAGGCCGTGAATCATCAGCACGGGCATTTTGACTTTGATGACCGGCGAGGTGTCTTCCTTGTACGGTTCGCGCGGATAGTTGCGTTTGTAGTAATTGAGCATCGCCTCCATATCCGAACGCTTGAAGGCTTCGATGTATTTTTTCTTCGCTTCCGGGTCTTTCACCCAGAACGCGATCTGCTCGGCGGTCATCTTTGTGTGCGCGTCGGGTTGCTGAAAGTTGCGCGCGTACTGGCTGTTCTTCTGCTGCGCAGGATTGTTTGCCAACTCGCGCGAAAGCCCACGCAGGTGCGGCAGATTGAGGATGATCAGCTTCTCGACGAACTGTGGCTGATACGTCGCCAGCGTCCACGAGACCGCGCCGCCCCAATCGTGCCCGACGATGATCGCTTTCTCGCGTCCGAGATGTTTGATCACCGCGACCACGTCGCCGACCAGCAATCGCATGTCGTAATTCTCGACGCCTTTCGGTTTGTCCGAGAGGTTGTAACCGCGCTGATCAATGGCTACGACGTAGTGGTCAGACGAGAGCGCAGCCATCTGGTCGCGCCACGAATACCAGAAATCGGGGAAGCCGTGGATCATCACAATCAATGGATTCTTCTTGTCGCCGAGCGCGGCGTAGTGAATCTTCACGCCGCCGGAGTCGGCGTAGCCATGTTCGACGCGCTTCTCGATGTCGTTGTCGGCGGCCAGCGCGGAGACGAACGGAAGGATAAACCAGAAGAAAACGAAAGCTAGTAGGGTCAGTTTCATTGGCAATCTCCTTTTCAGTTATCGGTGTCCATTTTTTCGGCTAAAGTTTTAAACAGGCGGTCACAATGCGGCGCGGCTTGGCGAACTTTAGCGACGTCGAGTTTTTGAAGAATTTCTCCTGCGTGTTTGATCTTGTCGTACTTGCCTTTTTGAGTTTGCCGAGTCGCTTCGTTGAGCATAGGCGCCAAACGATCTTTGGCAATCTGCTCGACGTTTTGAGCGGTTGGAATCGGGTTGGCATTGAAGCTTTGACCATAATGCTTCTTCAGCGTCTCAAGATCAGCAATCAGCCAGGCTTCCATCGCCTGCGCCATCAGATGGCATTGCGAATCCTGTTCTTGGGTGAGGCGCCACTTGTCTGTCTGTTTGAGATGTTGCCAGGCAGGAGAGGTGACTGGCGCCTCCGAATCAACAAGAAGCACATTGAAAGCTTCAGGGAATGACTTCATCGCAGTCTCAAACCCCTCGAAGGCCAGGTTACGAGATTTGCAAAGTGTCAGCCTCCAACGGATGTTTTTAGCTCTGGCCAAACCGACTAGTTCTTGAAAAAAGATATTCAACCCTCTTTTCAGCAGGTCACTCTGGTCCCGTTTGGCGCTGCCACCCTCGCAGTAAATCCGAATCTCCTTCACCATCGCGCGCCTCCCAGATCGCCCCTTCGCCATAGGTCACCAAGTGAATATTTTTCCAGCCAGACTCGCCATTGGTCTGGATCAAGTCTGGAAAGACTGGTCCCGGACCGCATTCTTTCGCAAACAATGACAGCTTCAGGAATGTCGGATAGCGCAGACACGAGAATGTCGGAATGGGTGGCGACAATGATCTGTGTTCTTTGGGACGCTTCAACCAATAAATCAGCGATGATGTGGATTACGTCCGGGTGCAGGCCGATTTCAGGTTCTTCAATGCAAATCAGCGGCGGCGGCGTCGGATGGCAGAGGATCATAAGCAAACAGAGATAACGCAGGGTACCAGCGGACGATCTCACCGGCGGCGTCGGCGAATAGAGCCACTGTTCCTGTAAGGAGACTCGTATGATGCCGCCTTCGATTTTGGCTATGAGTTCCTCTACATCTACATTGACGTCCTTGAGCCGGGACGAGATCTCCTGTTTGAGCTTACCGGGAAGATTGACGAAGACGACGCCAAGATTGCTGGCGTCCGATTCGAGAAAGTCTCCTGCTACCGCAGGGTTTTGCCCCTGCCTTAGCCGGCTGTATCGCCTCACATCGAAGTCGTCATAGAAGCGAAATGTCGGAAGCAATTCGCTTAAATAGTAAAGCTCAGGATGGGATCGAGGGTCTTTTATTTGCTGTAGGATTGATTGTGTGCTTGCTACGGGGAATTCCAAATCAGCCGACGATGCTATTTGCGCAATGCCCCAGTAAATTTTACCCTCTGTATTTTGATAGGGGTACTCCACAGATACGCCGCCAGGGTTTTCTACTTTTATCGTTTCTTCGACGATCTTGGCAAAATAGTTTTCCCCCTTGAACTTCAGGCAGTGGAGAAGAGGGCGATTCTGTGGCGCATCGAAGAGCGTTTCGATTTCAGCTACCGGATTCGGCTCGCCGCCTTTCCACAGCCATTCGCCGATTCCGCCGCCGTCTGAGATCGGTTTGCCGATGTCGCGCGGCAGGTGGCTCATCAGCCGCAACACTTCGATAAAGTTTGACTTGCCTGAAGCATTCGGCCCGATCAGCACATTCAGCGGCTGCAATTCGATCTCCTCTCCTTCGCCGCCGAAGGAGAGGATGTTTTTCAACCTGATCGAATGAATAGTTCGTTTGCCTTCCATAACTCACTCTTTGCTAATCGCTCGTAGACGACCCTGGCGGCAAGATCATGCTTTCGCCCAGAGCTCGTGTTTGGGCCTGAAAGCGTTCCCACTCTGGGGCGTCTATCCACATCACTGCTTCCCAGTCGGCGCGTGTCACCTGACACAACCGGCGCGCCAGATCGAGTGGGTAGATGCCGGAAGATTTGCTCTGCGCTCCGCTGATCGCCGCGTTGATGGACAATCCCAATTTCGCGCATAGGCCCCAGACATCAGCGATGTCACGCGGCTCTTCGCGTCCGATCAATGCCGTGAGTTTATTGGCGAGGATGTTTTCCGGGCTATCCACCCGACCGAAGATCGGATAATCGCGCACTTCGCCAACGCGCGATGCGACATCGTTGACCATTTCGAGTTTGAGTGTCAGATCATCGCGTTCAAGCAGGATGCGGACGAAGTATTGCTCTTTGAGCAGCACTTTGGCTTGCCAATCTCCCAATCGCCAGCAAGAGTCAATGATACGCTCCGCCCAATCGCCGAACCGCTCGTCGTAATTGACGAAGAGATCGAGGTCATCGGAGAAACGATGATGAAGATAGACACGAGAGAGCGCCGTGCCACCGGTTAAGTGGAACCCGGTCTCAACCTCATTGATCACCCGCAGTACGTCGTCTTGAAACGGGTACAGACGGTCGAAGTAATAGCTCTTATCCGGTCCCATCGCGCAACAACTCCGGATGGTGTTTCGGCAGCCACTCGACCAGGAAATCAATCGCGCGCCGTTGTTGTTCCGAACGCACGCGGTTGCGCCAGCGATGCCATTCGCGGACGAGCGCGGAGAAGCCGATGAGCCTGATCATCTCTTCGTAAGGCGCCCATTCGATGAGGCGCACCGCCGCCCAGTCGCGGTTGAGATGGCCGCGCTCGCGCCGCCCGGCGAGAATCTCATCGAACTCTTCCTGGCTCAGATTGTAATCCCATACGTATTTCGCTTTGCCTGACATAACACTGCTCTCTTCTAGTCGCCCGCCAAAGCCAGATTCCTGTTCGCAAACTCGACAAATGTCTGTAATGCGTATTCTGCCACAGCGTTCGGTGTGACTCCACGCGAAGCGTCGGTCACATCGCGCATCCGATTGGTCGGGACGATGTCCAGCAGCCGATGGTTGATCCTTCGCAAACGTTCCGCGCCGAGTTCGCTGCGTTCATCAGCCAAATCGCCTGCGTAAGCGACAACCTCGTTGTTTTCTCGCAACGCTCCACGATCAATCAGCGCAATGTTTCTGGCGCGCAGATTGGCTTGAATGAGGTCACCGGTTTGCAAATACAAAATCCCTCCACCGCGTTTCGCTTCGGGCGTGATGTGACCGATGGCTGCGCCGTAGCTCACGCCGGAATAGCGCCCATCGGTCAGGATCATCGCCAGCTTCTTCAAATGGCGGTTGGCGTTGACGTGCTGCATCGGCGTGAACATTTCAGGCATGCCGTAAGCTTCGGGGCCTTGGCCGCTGAGGACGACGGCGAACTTGACGATCTTTTCGTGGAGCAGGGTGTCGAAGAGTCCTTCGCGCGATAACGCGGCGATCTGAGCGTCGAGTCGCCGCTTCGTGTTGTGTTCGTAAATTCGCAGCATGTCTACATGCCTGATCGCGTTGTGTAATTTGATCGAATCCAGGTAGTGGTCGTCCAGGAGCATTTGGTTCGCTTCGTCTTCGTTCTCGAAATACAGAACGACGGTGAGTTTGGCGTCGAATTCGTCGAGTTGGGCGTCGGACATCCCGCTGATTTTGACTACGGCTGTCTCGAAGAAATTGCTCGTCAGCACGTCAATGCCGCTGAATGGGCGGCGCGGGCGGCTCAGGATGATCGGGTTGTGTTTGACGCCTTCGGCTGACAGGTTGCGCGTGTCGGCCAGCCGCTGTCGCCACGTTGCGGCGGTTGCGGTCGGAGCGTCTAGCGTCATCGGCACGTCGTTGCGCGTCAGTTCGTGCATCACCGTCTCCATCCCGCGAATCTGCCCGGAGCAACATTGCTCGGCCAACTCAAAGATCGTGCGGCCCTGCGTCAGGCTGTAATCGAACAGATCGGGGATCGTCGTGGCGCGGCGGATGCGGTCGTAATCCCAGATGGAAAAATCCAGCCCCGCGTGAATGAAGGCCGCGATCAGATGCATGATCAGGTTGGTCGAGCCACCGGTCGTCGAATGAATGCGGATGACGTTCTCGACGTTGGCTTTGACCATCTCGGAGACCGAATAGTCGGGATCGTTGCAGTAACTGAAGAGCGCGTCAACGGCTGCATTTACGCGCTCCTGATCCGGCGGCGCGGTCAGGAGTTCGAGCGCAGGATGAACCAGGCCCATCGCCGACACGACGTGGCGTGACGAATTGCCCGTGCCGTTGAACGCGCAGATGCCGCCTTTGCCATCGCAGGTGCTGACGGCCAGCCGCTTCTCGAAGTCTTTGTGCTGCTCGCGCGAGATGACGCTGGCGGCGGCGGCGCGAGTGAAGACGCCCTGGAAGGCCTGATTCGAGGTGCATTGCAGCACGTAGGCCAGCGCGTCGCGCAGGTCGTCAGCGATGGCCTGATGATCCGTCTGTTCGGATCTCCTAGCGACTTCTTCGATCTCGTTTCGCAAATCTTCGGGAATCGTTCCGCCTTTGAGCACGTGGGCGGGCGCGAAAGTGGCGAAGACCGGAGCGTCGCCTCGCGCGCGCCTGGTCACATCCAAAGCGGCGAGCGCCGCGACGGCGGCCAGCGGTTGTTTGTCGCAGCCCTGGATGACGAACGCGCCGTGGTAACACTGCGCTTCCATCTGGTTGACGATCATCTCGGTCATCGCGTTGCGCGATTGGAGCGAATAACACATCCCGACGTTCGATTGCGCCGTGCCGTCGCACAAGACCGGAGTCGAAAAAGTGAAAGGCACGCCGCCGTTTTGCCAAATACGGATAGCGGCGCGCGCGGTCGTCTCGTAATCCATGATGTGCGCCGGATGATCGGGCGAGCCGCCGATGACGGCGATCCGCGGCGCGTTGTAATCGAGCCGTTCGACGATCTCTGCGAGCGGGTAGTCGAGGTCGCGCGCGCCCGTCAGCGCGCGGCTGCGGTCGAGCAGCGCGGCGACGGTGATTGGCTCGTTGGCTTTGCCCTGGACTTCGCGGTTGTACGGATTATCTCCGCGCGTGATGCGGACGAAATCGGTCACATTTCACCCCCTGATTTTCGGTGTAAAAACGGATTGGCGACGAGCAAGGCGCTAAGCTAAGTCATCGCGCCATTGCTGTCAAAGAAAACCGCAGCTTGCGCGCGCGAAACAGGTAATCGAAGACGGGATAAAATCTTTGTTCGTGATAATTTCTTGAAACTGCTCACAGTTCGAGTTCGTCTTATGAACCGTGAGGGGAGCAAGCGATCCGAATCCCGATCCCGTCACACAATCCACGCGAAATAGACAAACAGGATTTGAAGGATTTGAAGGAGAAGACAGGTGAACCACGAGGACAAACAGATGAATAAAGGAATGCTACGGTTGTTATCGGTTTTATTGGTTGCATTGGCGCTGACATCGGCCGTGTTGGCGCAAAATTCGACGCTGCGCGGGCAGGTGGTGGATGAACGCGGGGATGCGATTCCCAACGCCGAGATCATCCTGACCGGCAAGGACGGCAAGGAGCGCAAGGTGAAGAGCAGCTTCACCGGCGAATTTTCCATCCCGAATGTCCCGCCCGGAACTTACACTTTGACCTCCGCCTATAAGGGATTCCAGACGCAGACCATCAATGAGTTGAAAGCGCCGCAGACCGGCGGGCCACTGAAAGTCGTGATGGCGATTGCCGCAGTCGAAGTGATCACCGATGTTTCGGCCAACAACCAGACCGTCTCGACCGAGCCGGATCAAAATATGAACGCGATCGTGTTGGGCGAGGATTTCATCAAGAACTTGCCTGACAACGAAGACGATCTGCGTGATTTCCTGAACGCGCTGGCCGGCGGCGGGACCACCGGTGAGGGCGCGACGATCATGATTGATGGATTCAGCGGCGGCCGGCTGCCTCCGAAGGAAGCCATCGCGCGTATCGTTTACAACCAGAATCCTTTCTCCGCCGAATACTCAGGTCCCGGATTCGGGCGCGTGGAGATTGTGACGAAGCCCGGTTACGGCGATTGGCGCGGGAGCGGCAGTTTCGGTTACCGCAACTCGGCGCTCGACGCGCGCAACGCTTTCGCCCGCGTCAAACCTGACCTGACGCAACAGCGTTACGACTTCTTCATCGGCGGCCCGGTGCTGAAGAAGCGTCTTTCGACCTCGCTCTTCGCCAACCGGCAGGACCTTGACGGCAGCAACACGACGGTCGCCAAGACGCTCGATGGCGATTTTGTGGCCAACGTGCCGAGCACAACCGTCAGCACATATCTCGGCGGACGCGCCGACTACCTGATCAACAACAAGAATACTATCAATCTGAATTACAGCTACCGCACGAGCGAAAGCGTTAATCAGGAGTTCGGGAATCGCTTCGGCGGCGGCTTCTTCTTCGGAGGAGGCGGCGGCGGTGGCGGGTTCGGCGGTGGTGGTGGTGGCGGCGGTGGCGGCGGTGGTGGCGGCAGCAACCTGCTTCCGGAGCGCGGATCGAACAGACAGAACTCCAGTCACAATCTGCGCCTGAGCGAAACCTGGATCGTCAGCCCCAAGATGCTGCACGAGGCCCGGCTGCAATACCAGCGCGAACGCAGCGATCAGCAGGCGAATACAGCAGGTTTGGCGATCAACGTGCTCGATTCGTTCAATGGCGGCGGCTCGACCTGCTGCCCGAACGTGAACAACAGCGACAGCATCGAATATCAGGACTACCTGACGGTCACGCTCAAGAAGCACACCATCAAGGGTGGAATTCAATTCGAGTACGAGAAGATTCACGATCTGAGCGGCAGCAATTTCAACGGGACCTACGTCTTCTCTTCGCTCCCGCAATATAGCGCCGCGCTCGCCGCGTTCAACAATCCGAGCTCTCGGCAGTGCGATCCGAGCGCTCCGATTAACCTTCCAAATGGGAGTATCAATCCGTGCGCCACGCAGTTCACGATCAATCAGGGCGACCCGTTGATTGATTACAGTACGTTCCGCGGCTCGTGGTTTGTGACGGATGATTACCGGATGGGCCAGTCGTTGACCGTGTCGTTCGGTTTGCGCCACGAGTTTCAGACGCATCTGGTTGACAAGCTCAACTTCGCGCCGCGCGGCGGGATTGCGTGGTCGCCCTTCAAGAGCCGCAAGACCACGATCCGCGGCGGCATGGGCATCTTCTTCGACCGTCTGAACAGCGGCAATTACGAGAACACGCTGCGCTTCGACGGCGTCAGACAGCAGAGCTACATCGTTCGCACTGCGATCTTCAATCCCAACAACCCGCTCGGCACGGGACAACGGGTCGACGTGCAGAGCCAGACCAGACGTATTCTCGATCCGAATCTGAACGCGCCTATTTCGTTCAATGTCAACCTGTCGGTCGAGCAGCAGTTGCCCAAAGGGCTGGTCGCCAGTTTGACTTACCTGCACGACCGAGGCATCCATCAATTCCGCACGCGCAACATCAATGCGCCATTTCCCGATCCGAACAATCCGACCCAGCTCATCCGTCCCAACCCGAACGAGGGCATCATCTATCAGATCGAATCTTCGGCCAGATCGGAGATGAACCGGCTGGAATTCGGCTTGAATCGCCGAATGGGCAAGGTCACGGCTTTTGGCCGATACACTATTGGATGGATGAACTCCAATAGCGGCGGCATTCCGGCGAACAACTACGACCTGCGATCGGAGTGGGGGCGCTCTAACGGAGATCGGCGGCATAACGGCTTCGTTGGCGGTTTCCTGACCTTGCCGAAGGGATTCCGTCTGAACACGATGATCAACATGTCGTCCGGCAGCCCATTCAACATCACTACCGGTTTCGATGACAACCGCGACGGTTCGACCAACGACCGTCCCGCCGGTTTGAACCGCAACGCCAATCTGACTCCGGACTTTTATTCGCAGCCGCTGTTCGACCGCCGGATCTGTGTGCCCGGAACTTCGGCCAGCCTCATCTCTGGCAACATCGTTTGTATCAACAGCGCCAGCGTGCAATCTCCGCAGGTGACGCTGCGCCAGTTCCTGACCGATTTTTATCCGAACGGTGTGACCGCGCAGGGGCCGGGTAATTTCAGCGCCAACGCCTTTCTGAGCAAGACCATTGGGTTCGGCAAACGTAATGGTAACGGCCAGCAGGCTCAAGCCAATCAGGGCGGCGGGCAGGAAGGAGCCGGTGGTCGTGGCGGCGGTGGTCGTGGCGGCGGCGGCGGCGGTCGCGGTGAGGGTGGTGGCGGCGGTGGTCGCGGCGGCGGCGGCGGCGGCGGCGGATTCGGTGGTGGTGGTGGTGGTGGTCGAGGCCCAGGCGGAGGCGGCGGTCCGGGAGGTCCTGGTGGAATGGTGATGATAGGCGGACCGGGCGGCGCGGAAGGTTCGCGCTACAACATGACCTTCACCATCGGCTTCACCAACCTGCTCAACCGCGTCAACTTTGGTCAATACAGCGGCACGCTGGGTTCGGCATTCTTCGGATTGCCGAGCAGCTCAGGCCCTGCGCGCCAAATAGATTTCAATGTGAGATTCGGATTCTAAGTTTCCTGGTCGAAGTAATAATCGGCCACGAGTGAGATGGAAAAGGCCGAGCGTTGGTTTTGAAAATCAATCGCTCGGCCTTGTCTTTGTCGTGAGCAAGTTAGGTATGTAGGTTCTTCGCGGCTTCGCCGCCTGATGTGCGGGAGGTCTTCGACCTCCCGGCGGCGGCCTCTTTTTTTTCTTCGGGGCTATGCCCCATCGTATCGCATCTTGGTTATTGGCCGTGTTGACGATGATCGTAGGTGTAGTTTTTGGATTTGTCTTCGAGAGCTTTTGAGAGATTGATGATGGTCAGCAAATCCGTCTGCGCGCGCTCGGCCTGATCCGTGTTGAAGACCTTGTTGCTCTGGTGAACGGGGTTGTGCGCAAAGTCCCGGATCAACTTCGACAGTTTGCGGATTGATTCGTCAAATTCCGGCGCCGTATTGATCTCTTTGTTGATCTCGACTTCATTGGCCATCTCGCCCAGCGCGATCAGCGTGCGCAAAGTCCTGGCGCATTTGTTGATTGATCTGGTGTCTTTCGCCAGTTTGCCGGAAGTCAGCTTGGCTCTTTCGTGCTCACGCAACAATCCCTGACTCAGCAATTGCAGGTCACGGAAGTTTTTCGTGAACTGCTCGCGCGCATGCGCGCGTTCACGTTCCTTTTCCATCTGTTTGACAGGAGATTGCGGCGACCGGTCATCAGGCGATCTGGTGGTTGCGATTGAATTGTTCGCGCACAGGAAGAACAGAAAAAGCGCAAAAGGGAATTGACGCAGTTTATTCATCCCGATGAACCTCCGGAGCGGATTGATCTTTTCCCCACTCGCGTGAAAGCCTCTCGCGCCGCCTCGACCGTTCGTTCGATGATCTCGTCGTCGTGCCTGGCGGAGACGAAAGCGGCTTCGAATTGCGACGGGGCCAGATAAACGCCCTCATCCAACATCGCGTGGAAGAACCGCGCGAACGCCGCGCGGTCACTACGGTTCGCGGTAGTCCAATCGAACACAGGCTCTGACGTGAAAAAGGTCGTGAACATCGAACCAACGCGATTGCTGACGGTCGGAACGCCGGCTTCGCGCGCGGCTTCAGTCATCCCTTCGACCAATCGCGCGGTCGCTTGTTCGAGACGTTCGTAAACTCCCGGGTCTTTGAGCAACCGCAAGGTCGTCAACCCCGCCGTCACCGCCAGCGGATTGCCAGAGAGCGTCCCGGCTTGATAAACCGGGCCGACCGGCGCGACCACGTTCATGATTTCGCGCCGCCCGCCGAATGCGCCAACGGGTAATCCTCCGCCGATGATTTTGCCCAGGCAGGTCATGTCGGGTTTGACGCCGTAAAGTTGCTGCGCTCCGCCGCGCGCCACTCGAAACCCGGTCATCACTTCGTCGAAGATCAAGACCGTGCCGCGCTGTTCGGTGATGCGGCGAATCGATTGCAGATAGCCCTCGCGTGGCGGCACGCAACCCATGTTGCCGACGACGGGTTCGATGATCACAGCGGCGATCTGATCTCCGGCTTCGTTAAAGATTTGTTCCAACGCCTCGGCGTCGTTGAACGGAACGGTGATAGTGTTTTGAGCGACTTCGGGCAGCACGCCGGGCGAATCGGGCAAGCCGAGCGTCGCCACGCCCGATCCCGCGCGCACCAGCAGGCTGTCGCCGTGGCCGTGATAACAGCCCTCGAATTTGACGATCTTTGGGCGGCCTGTGAAACCGCGCGCGACGCGCAACGCGGACATCGTGGCTTCGGTGCCGCTCGAAGTCAGCCGCAACATCTCAATCGAAGGGAAGGCGTCAATGACTTCTTCGGCGAGTTGAATTTCAAGCTCGGTTGGCGCGCCGTAACTCGTGCCGCGCGTCGCGGCGTCTTGAATTGCGGCTATGACCTGCGCGTGCGCGTGGCCCAAAATCATCGGTCCCCACGAGCCGACGTAATCAATGTAACTTCTTCCGTCGGCGTCGGTGATCATCGCCCCGTTCGCCGATTTAATGAAGAGCGGCGCGCCGCCGACGCCGCGAAAGGCGCGCACCGGGCTGTTGACGCCGCCGGGGATAATCTCTTTGGCTCGCTCGAAGAGAGTGGAGGATCGTGGGTATTTGTTTTCCATACGCCGTAGTTTTATCACCAAAGGCGATCAATTGACCACTGGATGAGGCGCCGATTACCGGCAAAATCTTGCGCGAACCGTCGTGTTTATGGGATTATTCGCGCGACCTTCTCGTAACCCGTCACTTCACGATTTTTTTCAAGGAGGCAGCATTGAACTCTGAACTAAGCCAGCTCATCTTGCTTCAAGAAGTGGAAGTCGAAATCAGACGATTGAAGGGAGAGATCGAATCACTCCCTCTGCGTCAGCAGGAGCTTGAGCGGCAATTTGCGGAATCGGTTAAAGAATACCTCGATCTCAAAGGGCAACTCGACAGCTCGCAGGCGGAAAGACGACGGCTCGAAGGCGATCTCGACGCCGAACAGGAGAAACACCAGAAGTTCAAGAACGATCTGATGAAAGCGACCAACGAGCGCGAATACACGACTGCGGTTCGCGAGATTGATGTCACGCGCAAAACCATCAGCGCGCTCGAAACCGACATCCTTAAACTGATGGAGCGGATTGAAAAGCTGGAAGCTCTGGTCAATGAACGCGCGCCCGAAATGGAATCGCGCCGCGTCGAAGTTGACCGCCAGTTGGCCGAATGGGCCGCAGCCGTTTCCTCCAACCAGCAACAACTCGATGCGTTGAGTGTTGAACGCGACGCGAAGCTGCAGAGTTTGAGTCCGGACGCTCGCGCAACCTACCAGCGTTTGTCCAGGATGCGTTCCGGCTTCGCGCTGGCTGAAGCGCGAGATTGGTCCTGCCTCGCCTGCCGAATGAAGATTCGCCCGCAGGTCTTCAACGACATTCGCAAAGGCGATTCGATCATCACCTGCGAAAGCTGCGGCAGGATTCTCTATTTCAAAGTCGAAGCGGCGCCGAACGCAACCGGCACGGCGCCGCAAGCCTAAACTCACTCGCAGTCAGGCCTCTAATGATCATCCGGCCTCTGTCGTTCCCGATCTTCTCTGCCTCAGAATTTCAAACAATACCACTCCAGCCGCGACACTCACGTTCAACGAGTTGATCTGCCCACGCATCGGAATAGAAACAATCGCATCGCACCGTTCGCGCACCAACCGCCGAATCCCTTTGCCCTCGCTGCCGAAAACCAGCGCGAGCGGAACCTTCAGGTCGAAATCCGAATAGACCGCCTGAGTCCCGCCTTCGACGCCGACGATCCAGAGGCCGCGATCTTTCAATTCGCCGATCAGCGGCACAAGGTTGGTTACGCGCGCGACTCGCACGTATTCGCTTGCGCCAGCCGAAGTCTTCGCCACGGTTTCGTTCAACCCAGCGGCGCGATGTCCGGGAATGAAGACGCCATCCACGCCCGCGCCTTCGCACGTCCGCAGGATTGCGCCGAGGTTGTGCGGGTCTTCGACGCCGTCGAGCAGCACGACCAGCGGCGGCTCACCCATCGAATCCAGAATCGCCTCGGCTTCGACGTAGGCGTCTTTGCGATTCGATGGCGCGATGAGCGCGACCACGCCCTGGTGGTTCGCGTTGCGCGTCAGTTCATCGAGCGCGCGGCGGTCACGTTTTTCAACGGCCACACCGGCGCGGCGCGCGGTTTCGATCAACTCGCTCAAGCGCGCGGGATTGGCGCCGGCGGCGATCAGGATTTTGTGAATCGGACGCCGCCGCGCGCGCAAAGCTTCGAGCGTGGGCGCCAGCCCGTAAATCTGATCCATTGCTTCGATCAACCTCAGTTCTAAACGTCACACAACAACACCGCCTCGCGCAGCGATTTCAGCGGCTCGCGCTTCGGCACGAACTCGTGCGCGAAGTAGCCCTGGAAGCCCAAGTCGGCAATCGCCGTCGCAATCGTCCGCCAGTTCAACTCCTGCGTGTCGTCCAATTCGTTGCGCCCCGGATTGCCGCCGGTGTGGAAATGAGCGATGTGCTGGATGTTCTCGCGGATAGTGCGGATGATGTCGCCTTCCATGATCTGCGCGTGGTAAATGTCGTAGAGAATCTTGACGCGCGGCGAATTCACTCGCTTGATCACTTCGACGCCCCAGACAGTGTGGTCGAACATGTAGTCTTTGTGATTGACCTTGCTGTTGAGCAACTCGATGCAGATCGTGACATTGTGTTTTTCCGCCAGACCTTTGACTCGATTGAGCATGATCACGGTGTTTTCCAATCCTTCGCCGTCCGACATCCCTTTGCGATTGCCGGAGAAGGTGATCACGTTCGGGATACCGTTTTCAGCCGCGCGCGGGATGTTCGTTTGAAATTCTTTTTCGAGCTTGTCGTGCAAGTCTTTGCGGTTGCAGGCGTCGGCGATGGTGCCGCCGCCCGAAGTCATCGTCGTGATCAGCCCGTACTTTTTGACGATGGGCCAATCGGCGGGATTGTTAAGCAGGTCAATGCCTTTCAGCCCAATCTCCGCGCCGAATTTCGCCAGCTCTTCGAGCGGGATGTCGCGGTAGCACCAGCGGCAGGCCGATTGTTTCAAACGGCCTGTTCGTTTCTGCGACTGCCAGATCGTCGCCGAGGCGATTGGCGCATTGAGCATTCCGAGCATCGCCGTTGCGCCCAGCCCGGCGACGGTTTTCGTAAGCATTGCGCGTCTGGTGATCTTCTCTGAGTTTGGCATAGCGGGATCATCCTTTCGTCATTTTGACTCGGTTATTTTGATGATGACGAACGTAATGTCGTCGTCCTGCGGCCTTCCACCAGCCCATCGCTCGCCCGTGTTGATCAACTGCGCGATGATCTCTTGCGGCGATTGGCCGGCGATTTCCGCGAATGTCTGTTTGATTGGCGCGTAATCTAACATCTCTCGCTGCTGGTTGAAACGTTCTGGCAACCCATCGCTCATCAACACCACCACATCGCCGGTCGAGATCACTGCCTCCTGCTCCGCCAGAATTTGTCGCGTGTCGTAAGCTTGTCTGAAAAAAGCGCGGTCAATCACCGGCGCGAGGTGGCGCTGGTGGAAGCGGCTGGCGGCGGTCCAAACGATCACGCCCACCGCCGCAGAGATCACGCCAATGACGATGCCAGGCGGTTGTAGCCTGGAAATTTCTGAAGCCGTCCACTAGGCTTGTTACAATTCTTGCAGCCGCGTGGACGCATCGCCAAACGAATCCAGCTTGACGCCCATGCGATCCATAATTCCCAGGTACAGGCTGCACAGCTTGCGGTTCTCATCGCCGGCCCGCAGGTAATCGAGCGAGCGGCCTGTGGCGAGCGTTCCGCCCAGTCCGCCTGCCGTGACGACCGGCGCCTTCAGGTTGTCGTGCTTCCAGCCTGCCCACATGTTCGACAGAAACAGCAGGAGGCAGTTGTCGAGCACCGTCCCTTCGCCCTCCGGCATCGCGTCGAGCTTTTGCGCAAGGTACGCAAACTGGCTGAGGTGGAAGCGCGAGATGCGCTCGTAACCGTCCGACAAATCGTCGTGCGACGCGCCGTGGTGACCTTCGCGCACGTCCAGGAACGGGTAATACAACGATGACAAGTCGCGCGCCAGCAGCAGCGATGCGATCCGCGTTTTGTCGGTCTGAAACGCGAGCGCGATGATGTCGCACATCATCCGTGTGTGTTCGCGCAGGTCTTCGGGCAGCCCGTTCTTTGGCCGCTCCAGCGTGAGCGCGTCGCGGCTTTTCAGCTTCGCCTGATCTTCGGCTTGATCCTTCAGCGCGCGCATCCGCTCGACGCGGCGCTCCACCTCGCGCACACTGGTCAGATATTCGTCGAGCTTCGCTTTGTCCGTGGCGCTCACTTTACGTGCGAGGCTTTCAGCGCGATCTTTCACGCGGTCAAGGATACTCGAATACCGCAGGCTCCCACGATTCTCGAACAGACTGTCGAAGGCCAGCGACGGATAGACTTCGTTCGGCACGGGCGAGTCGGCGCTCTGCCACGAGATGTGCGAGCTGTAGGCCATCGAGAAGTTCGTCTCGTGATAACCGGTCATCGGCTGCTCGCACGCCAGCACGATGCTCGATTGCGGCGTCTCCTGGCCCAGATGTTTGGCCAGCATCTGATCCATCGTGATGCCGGCCTTGACGATCGGCCCTTTCTGGATCGTAGCGCCTGAGAGCAGGCTACCTGTCTGTCCGGGATGGATGCCGATGCCGACCGACATCCGATTGAACAGGCCGTTGATGACGTTGATCTTTTTCTTCAACGGTTCGAGCGGAGCCAGCGTCTTGCCGAGCCTCATTGCATCGCCATTGCCGCGCGACCACCAGTGATTGCCGTTGATGCCGTTCCCCATAAACAGCACGGCAAACCGCTTCGGGAACGATTGCGCAGAGCCGGCCCAAGCCGATAACGATTCGAGCCACGGCAGGCACATCGTGACGCCGACGCCGCGCAGGACCGTTCTTCTCGTGATTGTTCGGGTCATGTTCACCTCGGCATAAGGCAGTAGCCCGACCGTGAGGGAGGGCGTAGCTAACGAACGAACGTCCTCCCTCACGGTCGGGCTACTGCCTCGATTGATCGCTGCGACGGGACAAATCGTCGCCACCGCGCTTATATCGAAACTGAGAGCTTGTCACGATGCCCTCAACCAAACTATCGAACCGGTACCCGTCACGCGCCAGCTTCGCGCGCATGCTTTCGATCAATATGTCGTCGGAAAGAATCAAGCTGCGGCCCAGCGCGTAGGCCAGCAGCTTGCGACACAGATTGTCAACGAAATCGTTCTGACGCTGCGCGCGCAGGTAAATCTTCAACCCTTCGATCCCATTCCCCGTCGCGCCGCCAGGGAACGTGGCCGACGCATCAATCGAGCGCCCGCTCAAATCCTTTGTCCGCCGTTCGCCCACCGGTCCAAAGCCCTCGAACACCAGCCCCAACGAGTCGAATCGAGAGTGACAGCTTGCGCAGCTCGGGTTCTGACGATGGCGGGCGAGCAGATCGCGCAGCGGCAGATCGAGCTTCGCTTCGTCGCGCGGCAATTCCGGCACGGCGGCTGGCGGCGGCGGAATGTGCTCGCCAAGCACATTCTTCACCACCCAGTAGCCGCGCTTCACTGGGCTGGTCCGCAAACCCGGCGCATTCTTCGTCAGAAACGCAGCCATCGGCAGCAGGCCACCTCGATCATATTGGTTCGCATCGTCCACGCGCACCCAGGTGTTCTCGTCTCCGCTCACGTTCGGGATGCCATAGTGTTTCGCCAGCGCCGGGTTGACGAAAGTGTGTTTCGCGTAGAGGAAGTCGAGCACCGAGCCATTTCCGCGGAACACATCCAGCATGAAACGGATCGGCTCTTCGTACATCGCCTGGCGCAGATCGTTGTCGAAGGCAGGGAAGCGTTCGCGGTCAACCGTGTTTAGTTCTTCAAACCGGCGGAAGTCGAGCCAGGCGCCGCCGAACTCGGTCGCCAGCCCGCGCTCGCGCTCGTCTTTCAGCATCCGGCGAGCCTGGCGCGCCAACACTTCTGGCCGCTTCAACTCGCCCCTGGCCGCGACCGCCATCAACTCGGCATCCGGCATGCTCGACCACAGGAAATAGCTGAGACGGCTGGCGATCGCAAAATCGGAAAGCGGCGACACCTTGGAACCTTCGGCAACCAGATCAATGCGATAGCAAAAGTCTGGCGACACGAGCACCGAGACAATCGAATCGCGCACGGCGTCTTCGTGGCTCAGCCCGTCTTTCTCGCGCAGTTTGCGGTAGTACCCGAGCAGGTCTGCCTTCTCCGCCTTCGTCAACGGGCGGCGATACGCGCGCGCCGCGAAGTCGAGCAACGCATCAAGATGCGTCGGCTCCGCATCAATCTTCGCCTTCTCAACCCAGCGCAGGTTGGCGTTCACCCAGGCGAAATGTTCATCAATCGCCTTCAGAGCAATCGGATCATTCGCCTGCCGCACGCGGTTGCGGTACGCCTCGGCGACCTGATTCACCACCGCCTCTGACGTGATCTCCTTATCCGCCGGACGCGGCCCTTCTGCCTCTCGACGCAGCCCTCGCGCTTCGCCGCTCTCGTTCAGGTAGAACTGAATGAACGTGCGGGTCAGACCCAGCGCGACGAAGTCCAATTCCTGCCACATCGCGTCGAGTTCTTTCTGCTGCTTCTCGTCAAGCATCAACTCGTAAAGCGGCTGGTCATCGCGGAAGTATCCCATCACGTTGTGGAAACCCGCGCTGAGATGACGACCCGTGTCTCGCGTGTTATCGGGGAAATAGCGCCCGCGCTCGGAAACGTAGAAGGCGTCGGGAAACACGGCGGCGAACCGCTCAAATGCCGCTTCGTAGCGCGCCCGCTGAGCGGCGGGTACATCATCGCTTTCAACTGGCAGCGCCGCGCGATTGAAGCTCATGCGGTTGAGCGCGTACTGCTTGTTTCGCCACATCAGGAATGGCTGCGCTGTTTCGCCCAGCCCCTTCACCTTGATTGGCGTGTAATTGAACTCAATCTTCTTGCGCAACTGAACGACGTAATCGCGCATCTTGTCAGCCCTCGGTGTTTGGAGTTCCGCCTTCAGGCGGGCCGTCACGGCTCCGATCTGTGACGGCCCGCCTGAAGGCGGAACTCCAAACACGCTTCCCCGATCTGAGGCAGGCGGGGCGGGCAATTCGCGCCACATCGTCTGAAGCTTCGCAATAGGCCCGATCTCTTCCTTCGTCCCCTCCAGCGTGCGCCACACAGTCGCAAGGTATTTCGGGCTGACTCTGCTTTGCGCGGCGACCTCGGCCAGCGTGGCCTTCGGAAGCCCAAGCGCGGCGCGATGCTTATACCGCCACGCGGCCTGGAAGAAGTCGCTCAACTCCGTGTTCTGTCGCTTGTAGAAGTCAATGATCTGACCCACGGCGTAGCGGTCGCGATTCGTTTCGACGAGCATTGGGTGCGGTGCGAAGGCCAACCTTCGCGGCTTGAAGACGACCGCATTGGTCACCTCCCGCGCCGCCTGCAGGTACTTCGTCAACAGACTCAGCGACATCGCGAGCGACTCGCCGGAATTGTCGAAGCCGGCCTGATTCGCCGGATCAACGGGAAACTCGCGAGCCGGGCGCAAATCCACACCGGTGAGGTCGCGGATGCTGTTGTTGTACTCAGCGTTGCTGAGACGGCGGGCCAACACCAGCCCCGGATCGCCAGCGTTGCGCCGCGCTTCCTCTCTGCGGACCGACTCAATCCACGAGATCACGAGCTGGCGCTCATCGGCGCTCGGCTGCTGTCTGGCTTGCAGCGGCGGCATCTGCGCTTCCCGCAGCTTGTCGAGAACGAGTTGCCAGTGCGCGAAATCTTTGACGACCGATGCGGCGTTTGCGTAAGGCTGCAAGTCGAACTGCGCGGCGGGCGACTGCCCGCTGTGGCAACTGACGCAGTACTTATCCAGGAAGGGGCGAACAGCGCGCGCGAAAATGCGATCAAGCTCGCCCGCTGAAATAGCGCGCGCTCTCTGGCTCTGACTCGCGCTAACGCCGAAGATCCACGCGAGCGCTCCAACAAGCGCCAGACAGACCGCGAAGGCGATGCGCCGCGACATATGCTTTGACTGATCGGCTACTTTCATTTTGAGACCTCACTCGAGATCGTAATTCCGCTCGCCCGTATACTCGTCATAGGGTGCAACTGTTTGCACCATGACATGACCATCAACGACTCGGCGCATAACGCTCCGAAGTTCCTCAAGAGAGAGTCCGGCTTCGATCTCCACTTCAACGTCAGGGAACGGAGGCGAATTGATGATAGTGATTTTATCGAACTTCGAGCCAAGGAGGTGGCGTAGCTCATCAACGTCGTGCTCGAGGTTGTTCAATCCTATGCTTAGCGCCTGGCCGCCACCCATCGAAAGGCCGGCGATGGCTCGCCGCTCACGGTCGGCGCCAGTGCGATAGTTCGCCTCAATGTAAGGGATCACATCTTCGATCAGGTCCTTCCCGAACTTGGCAGCGTTTTCCGCTTGAGGCCCGCCCGGCGTTACGCCATATCCGAACGGCATGACGACGATGAAGGGTTTGCTTTTAGCGGCGGCGAGCAGATTGTCGAGAATGAAGTTCACACGGCCAGAGCGATACCACGCCGTGTCGTCCGCATTCGCGCCGTGCAGTAGATAGACGACCGGATAACGCTTCTGCGGCTCGCGGTCGTAGCGGGGCGGCGTGTAAACCGTCAGCCGGCGCAGGCTGCCCAACGATTTCGAGTGATACCAATGCGTGTGAATCTCGCCGTGCGGGACGTTCTGCCCGTCGTAAAAAGCTGGCGCGTCGCCGCGAACTTCGAGCACGCTTGCGAGCGTGCTGGCGGTCGAACCGGTTTTGAGATTCGGGTTCGCGGGATCAATGATGCGAACGCCATCCACCGTGAAGTTGTAATGGTAAATCTCCGGCTCGATTGGCCCTACGGTGACGCTCCATACGCCGTTTGCGTCCTTGACCAGCGGCGTTGCACGCTTGAGAAATTCACCCGTCAGCGTGACCTCTTGCGCCTTCGGAGCGTTCAACCGGAATGTGACCCGCCGGTCGGCGCCAATCTGCGGCGACTGAACGTTCGTTGGCTGCTGCGCTAAGACGACAGTCGCCCAGCAGATGAGCCAGAAAATGAGGAGAGAACATGTCGAGTTGCGACGCCCTGAAACGATGAAGATCGCGCGGCGGGAGTAGCGCAACCAGCCATGGTTGCGCTGCTTCCTTGACTCGATTTTGCCGGGAACAGCGCAACCATGGCTGGTTGCGCTACATTTTCCGAGGCGCACACGTTTCATTTCTCACCTCCTGCGGGCGGAAGGAATCTCACTGCCGCTGGCGAGGGCATTTCCGCGAAGATTCCCGATGGCTTCAGGCGACCGTTGCCTTCGTCAATCCGCGAGGCCAGAACTTGATTGTTATCCGGCAACGAAATCGCCATGTGCTTCGAGTTGGGCTGTAGTCCGAACTGACGCGCGTGGCGGCCACCAGTGCCTTGTTCTTCGACGTAGCTCAGCATGCCTTTCTCGCCGTCAACGCTGAACAGGACGATGCTGTCGTGACCGGTGTTCGAGACATAAAGCCACTTGCCTGTGTGATGTATCTGCAGCTCGATCGCGGTGTTCGATCCGTCGAAGGATTCCGGTACCGTCGAGATGGCCTGAGCTTCGGTAAGCGCGCCCGTCGCCGCGTCGTAGAAGTAGACGTTGATGGTCGAGGTCTTCTCATTCAGGACGTAGGCGAACTTTCCGTCCGGGCGGAACAGCATCTGGCGCGGCGACGATCCAACCTTCATTTGCACGAAAGCCGGAGTCGCAGGTCGCAACTTGCCGACTTGAGCATCGAACGAATACCTCATCACTTTGTCTATGGCGGGATCGCAGACGAAAGCGAACTTGCCCGCCCGATCCAGCGCCACCGAACTCGCGCTCGCTGCTTTGACAACCTCGGTCACCTCGCCCAGTTTGCCATCAGCCGCAATCGGCAGAACTGCCACGCTCCCGTCGCCGCAATTGCTGACCAGCAGATTCCGCGCTTCGCCATCGAGCGCCAGATGACAAGGCTTCGTGCCCAGCGACGATCGTTGGTTGATCAGCGCCAGCTTTCCGGTCGGGGTGATCGAAAACGCGCTCACCGCCCCCGTCGGCTTGCCTTCGAACTGATCAATTTCATTGACGGCGAACAACAACCGCCGTTTGAGGTCGATCTCGAAAAACGTTGGGTTGGGCGTTTCAGCAGCCAAGCCGAGCGGGACGAGCGTCACGTTCTGAAAGACCTCGTCGCCCGCCGATTGCAATCTGAATAAATGAATGCCTTTGCCTTTGTCGCCTCGGGTTCCGATGTAAACCAGCGTGGCTTTTCCCTGAAGAGGCAGGTCGGGATTTTGAGCGTTGACTAGCGCGCAGAAAAGCAGCGCGGCGCTGAGAGGAAAGACGGCTTTGCTGTGACTTCTGGTCGGTCGCATAGCATCAGTGTCATTACGGATCGGCGTTCAAGCATTTCTTTTGATAATGAACAGCGTGATGTCGTCGTACTGCGGCGCTGAGCCTGCATATCGGTCAATCTCGTGGAAGACCTTGTCAACCAGCGCTTCAGCCGGTTCGTGTTTGATCGGGCGCAGGAAATCGGCCAACCGTTCTTCTCCGAATTCGTTCTCGTTTTCATCCTGCGCTTCGGTCACGCCATCGGAAAAGAGCGCCAGCAGATCGCCCGGATGAAGCTCGAAGCTCTGCTCCGCGTAAGGCGCCATCAGTTCGATGATGTCCGGCGCCATCAGTCCGAGCGGCGTGCCGGTTGATTTGAGCCATTCCGCTTCGCCGCTGGCCCGCATCAACAGGCAGTCCTGGTGGCCGGCGTTGACGTAACGGCCCTTGCCAGTCAGCGGATCGAGTTCGACCAGGATCGCGGTGACGTATTTGTTGTCCGGTGTGGTGGCGTAAAGCAGGGAATTGGTGAGCGTGGCCAGTTCCGTGAGCGTCGGAATGCGTCCGAGCAATGCGCGCATCGTCGCTTGCATATTGCTCATCAACAACGATGCGGGCAGCCCTTTGCCCGAAACATCGGCGACGCAGATGAGATGCATTTGCCCGGAAACCGGCAGCGCGTCGTAATAATCCCCGCCGCAACTGCGCGCCGGACGATTGCGCGCCGCCAAGTCGAGGCTGGACATTTTTGGTAGTTTCGCGGGGAAGAGGTTTTGCTGGATGCTCGCGGCCAGCGCCAACTCCTGCTCGACCTTCTTTTGTTCGACGGCTTCGCGGAAATACCACGAGTTTTCAAACGCGACCGCGGCCTGGGCGACCAGCCCCATGCCGAACTCCAGGTCGGACTCGGCGTAAGATAAATTGCCGGGGCGCGGGCCTAAAACAACTATGCCGCCCGTCGTCTCGTCGCCCGCGTCAATCGGGAAGATGACCTCGGCCTGCTCTTCGCGCAGTTTTGTTTTGAATTCGTTTTCGGGCAGGTCGGCGACTTTGACCGCCTCGGTCATTTGCAGGACCTGCGCTTCGTAGCTTTCGTAATTGGCCAATTCGCCAAGCTCCATGCCTTTCATTCGCAGAACAGCGGGATGGCCTTTCTTCCAGGCGATGAGCGCGTATTTTCTGACCGCCCACCGTCCAGCCAACGTCAGCATCAGCAGTTGCGCCACATCGTCCGGTTCCAGATTTGAAGTCAAACCGCGAACCAGATCGAGCAGCGTTTTCAACTCCTGAACTTTTTGATCCAACGCTTGATTGAACCGGTGTGCGGCGGCGTGAGCGCGAGCGTTGGCGATGCCGCTGGCTGCGATTCCGAGCAACGCGCGAAGAAATCCAAGCTCCGCGTCGCTGATCTCTTTGTTGCGCGGACGAGTGATGGCGAGAAAACCGACTGGCTGCGACTCATCGCCGATGGGCAGGATCAAATCCAAACCCGCAGCGCGAGCGACTTCTTCGTCGAATTTTTCCCCGACCGCCAGCTTCGGCAACCCGCGCACCAGCGCCAGTCGCACACCGCCATCCTCTTCGACCGCGATCAGGCCTTTGCTGACGAGCAATCGCCCCATCACCGAACGCAGCAGGTGTCGAAGCAACTGGTCGAGGTCGAGCGAGGAGTGGAGCAACTGCGCCGATTCGAGCAGCGACTGCGCCGACTCAAGCTGGGCTTCGAGATGGGATGGTTTATGCTCTGGTGAGCGATGGTCTGTGGAGTCGGGAGTCATAACCGCGAAATAGAATCATTGCTGTTGGGTTTCCAGCCATTCATCGAAAGCGAGCATCGCCTGGAATTCACCATCCTGCCGTCTGCGCGTCAAAAACTCTGTCAGGATGGCGCTGGTGAGCATCGGCAACGCCTGACTGACATTCGCTTTGACATAGCGGCTGCCGCGCAGCAGGTGGATGGTCAGTTGTTTGGTGTCATAGCGCCAGACTTCCGGAATGCCGAGTCCGGCATAAATTGCGAACATGTCGCGCGACGCGTGGTGGATGTCTATTTCAACGGTGACATCGGGTGGCGGGTCTTTCTCAAAATCAAGCTGTACCCGATTGCCAATCAGCGCAGTGGTCTGCACATAGAAGCAGCCGTCAGGCTCTTTGCCCTTTCTACGAGATTTCTTCCTGATCGTCGCAGAGCCGAAGAAGCAGATATTGATGCGCGATCTCATGCTTAGAATTCGCAGCATCCCGCCAATGAATTCAGCATAGGCTTCGTGTTCACTTGAGAGCGTCATAACCTGCATCGTCCCTTCGTTGTAACTGATGCGCAGCCCGCTCGCCTCGCCCACTCGTTCCAGCAAATCCTCATATTTCTCCCAACTGACATTGTGGAAAGTGACGACGGTATCTTCAGGCATTTGCTCGACTACTTTGTGAAAAGCCCTTGCTGACGCGCGGGCTACTGACAGCGCGCTCATTCTTTATCTCCTCATCCTGCTAGGTTGATGACAATGGGAGCGGTTACTTCCTGTTTGTTGCGATCCAATCGGCGGATTTCAGATAGATCACTGCCTCCGTCGCCGGCGATCGGCCTGACGGTCATTTGATTGCCATCTATGGTGACGAGAAGGAAATGATGGGAGGCGCTCCAGGAGACTGTATGCGCTTCCTCGAATTCGTCCGGCGTGCCTTTCCTGAGCTTTCCCCCGGCGCCGGTGACGAAGTAATCAATGTCGTTCACTTGGTTGTGCTGGAAGTTGTGCTCGTGGCCGCTGAAGACTGCGCGAACCCCAGCCTTCTCGAACTGAGCGACCAGTTGCTCCATTCCATCAGTGTTGTGATGTTGCGGCCCTGCGCTGAACGGAGGGTGATGAGAAAAGGGAATACGCCAGGCTGGCGATCCGGCTCCACCCCCGCTCTGATCGGGCAACGCCAGCTTGAGAAACTCGGCGTGCTTGGGATGTTTGAACAGGCGGCCACCTTTGAACAGGCTTGGCTCTTTTGACGTGTCGATGCAGATGAATTCTATTTCGGAGCCGAAGCGGAAACGGTAGAACAGACCCGGATCAACCGAGGCGCGCCCGGCGGCCTCTTCGCCTGCGATCCGCTCGTTGATGTAGAAATTGTCCACCAGTTGGGAGCGGTCATCCCTGTCCTCCGATTCGTCCGCATCGTGATTGCCGATGCTCGGATAGACGGGAACACGATTGATGATGTAACGGTATGGTTGATAGTAGGTGAAGTACCAGTCGTCGTCTTCGTCGCCTTCCTCGCCCACCGGAATGCCCAGGAACCTTTTACCCGCGTAGATGTTGTCGCCGGTCGTCAGGATCAGTCGAACGTTGTGATCATCAACGGCTTTCTTGAGCGCGTCGGCGACCAGGCGTTGGGGACTATCTTTCTTCTTGATTCCGGTTCCGAAATCGCCGATGACGGCGAAAGTGAACGGTCTGGACGCAGGGCTAGTCGGGTCCGGATGGGTGCGAAAGTGGTTTTTGTAGCTATTGCCTATCTGCTTGAGGCCTTTGTTTTTGTCGCCTGCTATCCAATCGCGCCGTTCGCCCGCTCCCCACTCTTCGTCGTTGACGATCACCCGGTATGTGTATTCGGTGTCCGGCTCAAGTCCCGGTACCCAGCAATAATTCTTGTCAGAAGTCGCGGCGGAGGCCACCAGCTTCCCGGACTTGTCGAAGACTTCGACGCGGGCGTCTCCGTAAGGTTCGGACCTGGCGCCGATCGTTTCGTGGCGCGGAGGGTAAACGTGTTTGAGATCGCTGTCGTCAACCAGCTTGAACTCATCATCAGACCTTCTGACTCTGAAGTAGAATCCGCCCCAGGAGATGAGAGCCGACTTGTGAGTCAATCCTGCAAGACTCAAAAAGGGTTCGGCATGAAATTCCGGCATCGCTCCCTCCTCGGGAAATTGGTGGGGCAGGTTGGGAACCTGCCCCACCAATTTCCTTACTTCTTGATCCGTTTCGTCATGTGCAATTCGTTCTTTTGACCCGGCACGATTTCGTAACTCACTTCATCCATCAACGTTTTGATCAGCCTGATGCCCAGACCGCCCGATTTGCGTTCGTGAACGAGTTGTTCGACCGTCTCCTGCCGCACTTTGTTCGGATCGAAACCACGCCCTTCGTCAATCACCGAAATCCGCAACGATTCGTCGTCGAAGATCGCGCGCACCATCACCTCTTTGGTCGTGTCGTGGCCGTAAGCGTGCTCGATGACGTTGGCGCAGGCTTCGTCAACGGCCAGCTCGAGTTGCGCGACGCCGGACTCGTCCAAGCCGGCCTGAGCGCCGACGCTGGTGACGAATTCGCGGATCAGCGCCAGGTTTTCGGTGGAGGACGGAACCTGCAAGGTGAATTTTCTTTCGAAGGAAGACATCATCAATGGCCTCCTCAACTCGCGTTGAACCGTTGAATGGCGGTCGGTTGATCATCGAGCATTTCAAAAATGTCCTGAAAGCCCAGAATCTCGAACGTGTGTTTGACCTTCGGCGTCAGGCCGCAAATCTTGATGTCGCCGCCGATCTCGCGCACTTCTTCGATGAAGCTCATAAAGACGCCCAGACCGGCGGACGAAATGTAGTTCAGCTTCTCGCAGTTGACGATGACGCGATTGCGGCCGGCTTCGATTTCCGACTGGATGGCGTTCTCGAACTGTGGCGCGGTGTGAGCGTCCACGAAGCCTTCGATCGTGATGACAGATAGACCATTTTCTACGGATGTTTGAATTGCAAACGGGTTTGCCACTTTGGAATCCTCCAAAAAACAGCGATGGAAAAAGTAATGCGGGCTTGAAAGCGCGGCTATCTTAGCATAAACATTGGTCTACGCAACGACTGGAAGTAGCCATATCAGAGGCGAATCGAATCGGAGTTGATCAATGTCTAAACGTGTGCGGGTATTGTTCGGCGGCGTTCTGTTGGCGTTGATGTCGGCCCATTTCGGCGTCTACGTCTATTCGCTCTCGCTGCCGAAGAAGGGAAGTTACCCCGGATTCAACGCGGTCTGGGACGGGAGCGGCGAGCCGCGCATCACCGCAGTTGATCCCACCGTCTTAGCTGCCGACTTCCAGGCCGGCGACGAGTTGATCGCGATTGATGGCGTGAAGATCAGAGATGACCCTCGCGTTCTGGTTGACAACGACCAGCCGCCAGGAACCCGCGTCACCATCACGATCCGGCGCGCGGGCGAGTTGCGTGATGTGACGGTTCAAACAGTTCCTCATCGAGCAGAGCGCGCACGCTTCGATCCGCTTTACTACATCAACTTTCTTTTTCTGCTGACCGCGTGGATCGTTTTTCTGCTCAGACCGAATGACAAACAGGCGTGGCTTCTGGCGCTGATGCTGGCGACGTTGACTGGCTTGGTAGGAAAAGACCCTGCCAATCTGCCATCGTGGTTGAACCCGATCGTCGGAGCAGCATCAGTCGCTGGGCTGTTACTCTTTCCGGTCTTCGTCCACTTCTTTCTGATTTTTCCCGAGCGCTCGCCGCTGCTGCGCTGGCGGCTGCGGCTGGAGCCATTGCTTTACTTGCCTTTTCTTTTCGTTCTCCTGCCGACCTTGGGGCTAATCCGATCCGGCTTAGTCAGTGTGGGGCCATGGGGTCTGCAATCTGAATGGTTCCAGCACTTCCTCTCTGTGGCTGTATTTGTCGCTATTGCTTATTTGCCGGCCGGGTTGGCTTGTCTGATCGTCAACTATCGAGCCGCAAGCCTGATCAATCGAAGGCGGCTGCGCGTGGTCATGACGGGCAGCGCCGCCGGTTTTTTCAATCTCTTTCTCTTGACCGCAGGAGGACAGACCGGTCTTCCGCTACGAATGCCCACCTTGTGGTCGTGGCTCTATACAACGCTCTTTATAACTTTGCCGCTTGTCCCGCTCTCGTTTGTTTACGCCATCGTTCGCCACAAAGTAATTCCCGTCAGCCTGATCGTTCGCCGCGGCCTGCGATACCTGCTGGTCAAGCGCGGCTCGATCTTGCTGGTGATGGCTGGCGTCGGCGTGGCGCTGTATTTCGCGCTGGACGCCTTCTTCGACTTTTTGAATCCGAGCAGCGGGCGTGTTGTCGGAGTCATTTCTGCCGTCATCGCCATCATTGTCTGGCAACTCGCCCGCGCTTTTCATCTGCGCGTGGTTGCGCCGAAGGTTGACCGGTTGTTTTTCCACCAGGCATACGACGCGCAGCAGATCATCGCTGAACTGGCCGAATCGCTGCGCACAACGACCAGCCTGCCAAAACTGCTGGAACTGGTGGCGACCAGCATTCAATCAGCCTTGCACAGCGCGAACGTGACGATCCTGCTGCGCGATGAAGCGAGCGGCGACTACCGCGGCGCTTATTCCTGCATCTACAGCTTCCACAATCGGAGCGCGATGCCGTCTCCCTGCGACGTTCGCTTGCCGCGTGACTCCACTGTCATTGCCCGGCTCGCCGAATCTGGCCAGCCAATTGACCTGGACGGACGCGATCCGCAATTCCATCTGCATTCTGAAAACGGCGGCGCGAATGCAATGTCGGCTGAGGAGCGGGAGGCGTTGCAGAAGCTGGAATCTTCGTTGCTTTTGCCGATTGCGGGCAAAGAGGGGCTGCTGGGAGTCATATCTCTGGGCGCTCATTTGGGCGACTTGCCGTTTTCAGGCGAGGACAAAAAACTCTTGCTCTCGGTCAGCGGGCCAGCGTCTTTCGCGTTAGAAAACACTCGATTGATTGAGCGAATGGTCGAAGACGCGCGGCGGCGACAGGAACTGGAAGCCGAAAACGAGCAGCGCGCGCGGGAGATGGAAGAGGCGCGCCAGTTGCAGCTTTCGATGTTGCCGAAAAAGATTCCTCAACTTCCACACCTGGAGATCGCGGCTTACATGAAACCCGCCACTGAAGTCGGCGGCGACTATTATGATTTTCACCTGTCCGATGACGGCGCCTTGACCGTAGCCGTTGGCGACGCGACCGGGCACGGCTTGAAAGCCGGGACGGTCGTCACGGCGATGAAGAGCCTCTTTCGCACTTTCGCCGCTGAGCCGGAACTGGTTCCGATCTTCAAACAATCGTCGCGGGTGTTGAAGGAGATGAACCTGCGCTCGATGTTTATGTGCTTGACGATGGTCAAATTCGACGATCATCGGATCAGAGTCTCGTCAGCAGGGATGCCCCCCGTCTTGATTTACCGCGCGGGGAAGGGCGAGGTCGAAGAGGTGTTGATCAAAGCCATGCCGTTGGGAAGCGTCTCTGGTTATCCATACCGCGAACGCGAACTCTCGCTCTCTGGCGGCGACGTGGTGGTTTTGATGAGCGACGGGTTGCCCGAACGATTCAATCCGGCCGGAGAGATGTTCGATTATTCCAGAACGATCGAAGCGCTCGTCCGAGCCGCCGCTGGTTCGCCCCGCGAAATCATCGAGCATTTGGTCAGTGCCGGTGAAAGTTGGGCGAACGGCAGACCGCAAGATGACGACGTGACGTTCGTTGTCCTGAAGGTTCGCTAATTGACTCCGTATGATTGCCAACCACGCGCATGCAAATTCTTCTTAGCTGATCGTGTAAGAATTGCCCGGAGTTGAACTCTGCCTGCTTCCACCAAAATCGAAAATCGCCTGCGATGCCTGATTTCATTGGGGTTTGGCGATTTGCCGGGCGACCAAACTCTCTGGCGCCGCGCTTGCGATAGCATAGGTGGGGCAACGAGATACCAGGTGGTCAACTCCACTGACGGTGTCAGGCGTCTACCAGGGTGAGGAAGGTAGACGCCAAATTTCAGGCGCTTGCAGCTATTCACTGCTGCAAGCGCCTTTTCTTTATGCCGGAGCGCGCGGCTGAGCCTGTTTGCAAATTACTGGCTGGTAGTGCAGTATCTCACTCGTTCAATCCTTCTCTCGCGCATCAACGGTGATGCGCCACAAGCCTCTAAGTTTTAGCGGCGGCGTTATGGATGGTTCGAGAGCAGGCTGATCTTAACTTTAGAAGCCGTTCATTTGAACGTCCGATCACGAGCCTTCGCTGCTACCGTTACACCGAAGCACATCTGAATCGAAGCTTCTCTTAACACCCCTACAGGGAAAGGTACATTTTCAATGTCTATGAAACTTTATGTCGGCAACCTCGCGTTCCAGACGACCGATGAGGATTTGCAGGATCTCTTTTCGCAGGCCGGCACGGTCGAATCAGCTTCAATCGTGACTGATCGGGACACGGGCCGCTCACGTGGCTTCGGCTTTGTGGAAATGTCGTCGAAGGCCGAAGGCGAAGCCGCCATCGCCCAATTCAACGGCGTGGAAATCCACGGCCGCAGCCTGACTGTGAACGAAGCCAAACCGCGTGAAAGCCGCGGCGGCGGCTTCGGCGGCGGACGCGGCGGCGGCTTCGGCGGTGGTCGTGGCGGCGGTGGCGGACGCGGCGGTGGTTATGGCGGCGGCGGTGGCCGTTCGCGCTACTAAGGCGGCGTTCTTCCAAACAACCGGTAATCTTTAACGAACAACGCCTCCGGTGATGAACATCCAACACCGGAGGCGTTTTGCTTAATTTCGGGCGAGCTTCGACGCATCGAGAAACACCGCGTTCGAGCGCCGCCAAAATGAATAACAGAAGGAATGAAATGAACTTTGCTGAATTGGGATTGCCTCCGTCGCTGGCCGGCAGATGCAAATCCCTGGGGTACACCGAGCCGACCCCGATCCAACGACAGGCGATTCCTGTCATCCTCAGCGGCTCTGATTTAATCGGTTGCGCCGCAACCGGCACCGGCAAGACGGCGGCGTTTCTGCTGCCGATGCTGCAAAAGCTTTCCGCCAGACAAAGCCCTGGCGTGCGCGCGTTGATTCTGGCGCCGACGCGCGAGTTGGCTGCGCAGATCGCCGAGCATTTACGGATGCTGGACGCGAAGAACAAAACGCGTTCGGTCACCGTGGTCGGCGGCGCCAATATGAACAAACAACGAGCTGGCTTGAGAAGCGGCGCGTCCATCGTGATCGCCACACCGGGTCGCCTGCTCGATCATCTCGAAAGCAGAACAATTGATCTTTCGCGCGTCGAAACACTCGTGCTCGATGAAGCCGACCGGATGCTCGACATGGGTTTCCTGCCCGCGATCAGCCAAGTGATCAGCCATCTGCCAACTCAAAGACAGACGCTGCTTTTTTCCGCGACGATGTCGCCGCCGATTGAAGAGATTGCGCGCAAATACATGCGCCGGCCCAAGGTCGTCGAAGTCAATCCGCGTGGCAAGGCTGCCGTGACTGTCAAGCAGATGGCCTATTCGGTCGCGCCGGAATCGAAGACGGCGCTGCTGCTTCACCTGCTCGAAAGCGAACGTTATTCGCGGGCGCTGATCTTCACCCGCACCAGACGTGGCGCTGAACGTCTCTCGCACCTGCTCGCCGCGCGCGATCATCAGGTGGATCGCATTCACGCCGACCGCACGCAACCGCAACGCGAGGCCGCGCTGCGTGGTTTCAAGGATGGGCGTTACCGTGTGCTGGTGGCGACGGACATCGCCGCACGCGGGATTGACGTGGATTCGATTTCGCACGTCATCAACTTTGACGTTCCCGAAGCTCCGGAAGATTACGTGCACCGCATCGGACGAACTGGTCGCGCCGGAAACTCCGGCCACGCGTTGACGCTGTTGACGCCGGTTGATGAACTGTCAATGAGCGCGATTGAGAAAGTGACTGGACAAAAAGTGGAGCGAATCGTTGTGCCGGGCTTTGGCGGCTTGGCGTTTATGGCCAGATCGTCTGCGCCGGTGAATGGCCGAGCCACGCGAGGCTCCCGTTCATTCCGGTCGCGCCGTTAGGGAAATCCTGTCCGATTACCAGCCACGCTCATGCAAATTCTGCTTACCGAATTGTGTAAGAATTGCCCGAAGAGCTAAATTCAATTTGATGAGTTGAATTGAACAATCGCTGGAACGCCTGATTTTATTGGGTTTTTGCGATTTGTTGCCCAGCCAAACTCTCTGGCGCCGCGTTTGCGATAGCGTAGGTGGGGCAACGAGATACCAGGTGGTTAACTCCACTGACGGTGTCAGGCGCCTACCAGGGTGAGGAAGGTAGGCGCCAAATTTTGGGCGCTTGCGGCAATCCCACGACTGCAAGCGCCCTTTTATTTTGCTCAGCTCTCTTCAAGGCTCTATGCCGAATGCGACGCTACGTTGGACTGGGCGTTTCATCTTCTGGCTCTTGACCGACACCCGCAGATCGTAAATTCCCGGTTGCATCTGTTGCAGCGCAAGCTGCCCGCCAATCACCAATCCTTTCCCATCCTTTCCGAGTTGACGCGAAGACGCCGCTTGCCACGGAACCTGGATAATCGCTTTCTCGTCTTTCAATATCTCGATCTGCATCTCGGTGTCAGTCTCGCCCTTGTCGTTCGCCGCCGCGTGGTAGAGCCTGAAGAAGTAGATGAGCGATTGACCGCTGCGGTAATACCTGATTCCTTGAATCTGTTTTGATGGCAAAGGCGAGTTGCCCCTGCCGTCGTTTGCAGCCGGCGTCGCTACCTGCGCCATCACCGCGTCGCTCAGAAACAAACTGCTCAACGCCATCTTCTTCTTCGACAAATCAGGCGTCTCGACCCAGGCCGCAGCCGTGCCCATTCGTTCATTGGCAGGCTCGCGCACGCCCACGCGAACCTGATACAGCCCCGGTTTGAGTTGCACGCGCCTGAGATATTGAAACCCATTCTGTCTGGCCAACTCCAAACGCTCTGGCGCCAGATTGCCGTTGATCATCTCTGATTTCAGATCAACCCGTTTGCCGTCCGAGTTGAAGATCATCGTCACGATCTCGGCCTCGAAACGATGCCTCCCGTTCTCTTCGCGGAAACTGAGCGTCTGGCCGTCAATGTGGACTTGCACTGTGACCTGAGCGTTGTCCTGCGGAGATTCGACGAAGTCTGCTCTGGCTGTCAGGCCAATCGCCGTCGCCGACAGCGGCGCCAGGATCGCGTTCACAAAGCGTTGCTGCGGCGTCTTCGCCTCATTCTCTTTGGTCTTCTTCGCCAACTCAGCCGGCAGGTAACCGCGTTGCGCGCGCACGACGTACTCCGGATGATTCCTGATCTTGATCGTGATCTTGCGGAACTTCTTTTCGGACTCTTCGCCCGCCGGATAATAAGCCAGCGCGTAATAGACCTGGTTGTCGTCCAGCGCCCTGCCCATCGCTCCCGCCGTGTCGTTCGTGTTGAAGAACGCCTCGCCGCCGGTGTCTTTCGCCAACGCGTTCAACCCATCTTCCAGTTCGTGCTCGCCAGCCGACACGTAGCTCGAAATTCGCGGGTCGTTCGGGATGGCGCCGAGCGAAGCGTCGAACAGCGGCGGCGGTTGCAATCCCTTCGCGTCAATCGAATAGATGACCACGCCCGACCGTGTCGCCAGACTGGTGACAGATTGGAGATCGGCTGTGTCGTGGCTGCCGCTGAAATCGAGCAGCGTGAAGCCGTCCGAAACCGTCACGACCAGGCGCTGCCCAGGCAGATCGCTCATCCGCTGGACGACCTCGCGCAATGTGATCAACGCCGCGCGCCGCAGGTAAGTGGCCTCGCTCAGAATCTGCCTGGCTCGCATCTGCACCATTTGCGTGATGGTCGGATCGGTCGGAGACGCATGCTCTTCAGCGATGTAAATCGCTCTGGCCACTTGCAGCGCCTCGCGGTCGCCGCGATCAACCATCGCCGCGATGTAAGGCGAGAAGAGCGAGTCGCGCGCATAAGGTCGCGCCCCCAACCGGTCAACCGCCAGACGCAGAATCCGCCGGTCGCGCGTGAACTGCTCGACCACGCCGAGCGACCCGACGCTGGTCACAATCGCCGCCAGGTCCTGGTCGGTCAATCGCTCGTCAATGAATTTGCGCAGCGACTGCTTCGTAATGAGCAGGCTCTGCGGCGAAAGGTGCAGCGTGTCAACGAAGAGCACCACCGTCCGCGCAGGCGTCTCAGCCGCGCGAGCCACGCTCGGTGGAACCGCAGGCCTCACTGTCGGCGGGGAAGTGTCGGATCGCCCCGCTTCACCTCGACTCGGAATTCTGACCACCGAGAAGAAACCGATCTCCTGCGGCTTGCCATTCTCCGTCAGTTCGAAATCCTCTTTTCTCAAATCTGAAATCGCCTGTCCTCGTTTATCCGTGACCACTGCGCGCAACTCGATCAGATCGGTCTTGACGCGGATCGGTTGATCCTGAAACGTACAGCAGACTGTCCAGTCTGCTGAGGCTTCCTCAATCGGGCCTCTGGCGGAAACTTCGGCCGACTGTGATGTACAGCAGACTGTCCAGTCTGCTGAGGCTTCCTCAATCGGGTCTCTGGCGGAAACTTCGGCCGACTGTGATGTACAGCAGACTGTCCAGTCTGCTGAGGCTTCCTCAATCGGGCCTCTGGCGGAAACTTCGGCCGACTGTGATGTACAGCAGACTGTCCAGTCTGCTGAGGCTTCCTCAATCGGGCCTCTAGCGGAAACTTCGGCCGACTGTGATGTACAGCAGACTGTCCAGTCTGCTGAG
>Ga0187892_10001573_pt1 | contig 51448 bp, 37 predicted proteins | sample MA1701073metaG_FD_139345 | JGI IMG/M metagenome (GOLD analysis project Ga0187892, IMG submission 139345) | Bio-ooze microbial communities from a basaltic lava cave in the Kipuka Kanohina Cave System on the Island of Hawaii, USA - MA170107-3 metaG ...
CTCCATAATGACTGTACTGTTCATAATACAAATACAGCTTATGGAGCGTCCCTTCTTTTGTCAACTACAACATATTGTACCACAATGACTTAGGGTGGCGCGCGTTCGCGCACGGTGATTTAGTCACGGCAGCCGCCGCGAGATCGAAAGGACATGGCGGCTTGCTCGTCGACTGGCTGATTGACAGAGCCCGTTCGGCTCGTTGCCAACAATTCCATCTTGACTCCGGCGTACAACGTTTTGCCGCCCATCGATTCTACTTCCGAATGAGAATGTCAATTACTTCCTACCACTTCGCTTTCGACCTCTAACGTGGTCGTAAAATAGATAAAGTATATGGACTGTGGCGATTCTCATAATTTTGACGTCACGTCCCTAGTCCTAGTAGTGGTGAAATAGGCCCCAAGAAGGAAAGCGAATTGACACACTCCGTCAGATATCGAGAAAAATGGGGGTCTAGTACTTCAAGCGCCACAGGGGCGTACGGCAACTCATGAGAGAGAGACAAAAACCTAAAAATACCATTTGACGCTCCTCTAGAGGATGGCTAAGTTCAAGGCCGAGGAAATGGGATGGCGACGAATGGAGTGAGCGGTTGTGGTTCACCCGAACTCGTCGTGACGCAATAGATCGATAAGGGGAGGGGAAGACAACACCCGGCGACCCCACCACGCAAAACTGGTGGAGGAGCCGGGTGTTTGTTTTTTCTAAGCCGCGATGGGCCTCACCGCTTTGGCTGACCCCATCTCGCTACGGCAAACTGGCGAGGCGTTCCAGGGTCTTGATCAGGCCCTGGGTCCCGTCCCGTCCCTCGTGCGCAGCTTGGTTGGCCGCCAGTAATTGCGAAACCAAAGCGGTCCCCGGAAGCGGAACGGCCTGTTCCTGCGCCATGCCTAAGGCAATGCGCAGGTCTTTCTGCTGTAGGTCGATCATGAACATTGGGGCGAAATCGCGGCGGATCATCCGCGGACCGAGATTGCTGAGCGCCCAGGACGCGGCGGCGCCCGTCGAGACGGCCTGCAACAGAATCTCGGGATCAAGCCCGGCTCGCCGGGCGAAAACAAGGGCCTCGCAAACCGCCAAGAGATTTAGCCCACACAAAATCTGATTGCAGAGCTTCGTAAGTTGTCCGTGGCCCACGGGGCCACAGTGCACGATCGACTTGCCAAGCACGGTCAATACGGGCCGGGCGCGATCCAAATCCCGCGAGGTCCCGCCAACCATGATCGTCAGCGTCCCGGCTTCGGCTCCCGTTTTTCCACCGGAGACGGGTGCATCCAAGAAGGCGCAGCCGTGCTTTTCGATTTCGGCGGCCACGCGGCGTGCAACGTCAGGAGAAACCGTAGACATATCGATGCACAGCGTGCCGGGCCGCAACGAGCCGCACACTCCGGCGGTGCCGAGGTAGACGTCGGCCACGTCGGGCGAGTCGCTTACCATCGAAATGATGACGTCGGCATCGCGGGCAAGCTCGGCGGGAGAGTCACGCCACGTTGCCCCGTCTTTGAGCAGCGGCTCCGCTTTTGTTCGCGTACGCGTGTAGATGCGCAAGGCGAAACCGGCCTGCATGAGGTTCCCAGCCATCGGTATACCCATGATGCCGGCGCCGATGAATCCGATCCGCAATTCGCTCGCCATGGAAGACCTCCCGCCTTTCGCCTATTCTCGCGAGGAAGGGCAGTATGGCCTGGCCGCGACGCAAGCGTCAATCGTGTCGAGTTGATTTGACTTGTTCTTGCGGCGAGGCTAATCCATTGCGGGCAGCTTGATCAAGGAGTCGCTGGTAGGCTGCAGTTGGTGATGGATGCAAAGGAACCATAGCGTGAGACAGCGGATACTCTGGACATTTTTCTTGGTCGTTGGGGCCGGTTTGGGAACAAACACCCGGTTAACCGCTCAAAGTGACGAACGCGTGCGTGCCTTGGCCGATCGCTACTGGGAAGCCGCCATCGAGCACACTCCCACATTTGCAACGTCGATCGGAGACTACCGGTTCAACGATCGATTAGAGGACGTCGGCGCCGAGGCCCGGCAGCGTTGGAAAACCACCTTGGCCGGTTTGCTTCGCGAGGTCGAGGGAATCCCGGAGGGTCGTCTCCCGTCGCCAGATGCCCTGACCCGCGATGTGCTGTCGCGGTCCCTTCGCGACGCCTCGCTTCGGCTGGAGTGCCTGCAGCATTTGACACCGCTCGACCCTCTAGACGGCCCGCACATTCAACTTCCCTTGTTGCTCGTGTCGCAGCCATTCCGCAACGTGGCCGACTTCCGCGCTTATGTGGCGCGGCTGCGGGCCTTTCGCCGACAGGTTACCGATCACGTCGCCAACATGCGAACAGGCTTGGGGCTGGGGATCGTGTCGCCCAAGATCATCATCGAGAAGGTCATTCCGCAGATTCGCACGCACCTTGTCCAGGACGTGAAGCGCAGCGAGTTCTACGCTCCGGTGATGCGAATCAACGGCTTGGACGCGACCGAGGCCGCAGAAGTTACCGCCGAAGTGGCAGACGCCATTGCCGGCGACGTGATTCCGGCGTACTTGCAGTTGTTGTCGTTCGTGGAGGACGAATACCTGCCGCGCTGCCGGGAAACGGTGGGGTTGGCCGGCGTCCCGAATGGGGACAAGATCTACGAAGCCCTGGCCTACCTGAATACCACGGTTCGGATGAAGCCTTCGGAGATTCATGAACTTGGCCACAGTGAGGTCGCTCGCATCCGCAACGAAATGAGCAAAATCCAATCCGAGATCGGCTTTCCGGGCAACCTGGATGGATTCCTCGCCCACATGCGGAGTGATTCGCGATACCGATTTTCGTCCGGGGAGGAATTGGTCCGGGCGGCCGACGAACTTTTGCAACGGGTCAAGCCCAAGTTACCTCGAATATTCGGCCGGCTCCCCAAAGCCGATTGCGTGATGAAGGAGATTGAGCCCTTTCGGGCGCAGGCCGCACCCGTGGCCTACTACAATCAGCCGCCGGAGGACGGCTCCCGGCCTGGATACTACTACATCAACACCTTTGCCCCGCAGGAGCGGTTACGATTTACCTTGGAGGCCCTCACCTATCATGAGGCGGTCCCCGGGCATCATTTGCAAATTGCCCTCGACCAGGAGAACCGGAGCATTCCCAAGTTCCGCCGGTATGGGCAGTTCACCGCCTATGTCGAGGGATGGGCCCTTTACACTGAAAAGCTCGGTTTCGACATCGGTGAGTATCAGGATCCTCATTCTCGATTTGGCCAACTGACCTTCGAGATGTGGCGGGCCTGCCGGCTGGTGGTCGATACGGGAATGCACGTGAAGGGCTGGACGCGGCAGCAGGCCATCGATTTCATGGCCGCCAACACCTCGCTGGCCCGCATCGATATCGAGGCCGAGATCGACCGCTACATCGCCTGGCCGGGCCAAGCCCTGGCATACAAGATCGGTGAGTTGCGCATTTCGCAGCTCCGGAAGGAGGCCGAGCAAGAGCTCGGGGCGAAGTTCGATCTCCGAGCCTTTCACGACGCCCTCTTAGCCGACGGGGCCATGCCCATCGACATGTTGGAATCGCGAATGCGCGGGTGGATCGCCGATCGGAAGAAATAGTGCGATGCCCACTGATGGGCACCGAGATGGTCTTCGATCCGGAGTGTTTCCCGAAACCGTTGGAAGAGGTAGGATGCCAAACGACAGACTGGAAAGTCGATCCCGTACAACGCGACTCGAAAGTCTGTCCCACAAGGTGCGGTGAGGCTTCGATTGATATGGCCACCGATCGACCGGTACCCGACGTCCTGGCCATGCTGGTCTGCGATCAGATCATTACCGATCGGCTCACCGGCAAGCAGTCCCTGATTGGCATGTTCAGCACGGTGCACGCCCCGCGTTTTCCGGCGACGCATCCGCAGCTTTGTGTGTTTGTCGCCCTCACCGAGGGTTACGGCAAGACGGAACTAACGATCCGCATCGTGGATGCCAACGACGCCCGCCCGCCCATCGTGGAAGGCCGCGGCGGCGTCGAGTTTCAAAACCCCCGGGCCATCGCCAACCTCGCCCTGCAGTTCCACGGTCTCGTGTTTCCCGAGCCGGGCGACTACCGCGTGCAGCTCTACAGCGCGGGCCAGCTTCTGCGCGAGGCCCGCTTGCAACTAGTGCAAATCCGTCCACGACCCGCCAAACCCGCCGAAGGCGAACAACCGACCTAGCACGGGCCAAGGGGGTCCCCCATTCTGCTAGGCGGGAATGGGGGGGGCGGAGCCATGTCCGCGTTTGGGCAGGCTTACACAAGCAACTCCTTGTTACGCCAACACTTTAAGATGGGTTTGTATCATAACATATTTATTATATTTATTATATTTATTATCTATACTTAGCCTGGCGGATCTTCTGTCGGAACAGACCAGCAGCGTCTACACCTCGACTCGTAGCTTTCGGCTCCACCCACGAGATTGCCGTTCTGAATCGGTGTCAGTCGTTGCGTGCGATTGCCCTGGCGATTGCATCGAGCGCACCGGGCGCGGCAAAGCACACGTTGCTGCGCGAGGAGCAAGAGCCGCAGAACCACGGGAAAAGGCCGGCCCCAGCTATCCCGGTCCAAGGCGGTGAAAGACACATGAATGCCTCGCTGCTTAAGGGTTTTCGCAACCTCGACCAGTTGGTCGTCGAAAAAGTGGGCTTCATCAATTCCGATGGCAAAGGTGTGACGAGCGTGATCGAGGATTTCCGCGGCCCGACCGACGGCGATCCCGGGCAACCACGCCCCACGGTGAGACACAACGGCATCATCCGGATAGCGGGTATCGATCCGGTGTTTCACGACCAGTCTTTGGTCGGGCGGATGGAGGTCGAGGCGGCGGATCAACTCCGTGGTCTTTCCGCTGAACATACTGCCTACGATCGCCGTGATTGCGCCGCCGCCTTTCGCGGAAGGTCGCGACGTTTCGCGATGCGGCGGCTGATCAAAAGGCATCCGGGAATTGTCACGCCGAAGGCCGGCTTGGGGAAGGCTGCCCGCTTGACAGGCCGCACGACGACGGTGACGATAGCTTCCGCCGATCTAAAAGATCCGTTTCGGTACGCCGAGGAAGGCGCGGGCATTCCTCGCGGGCCCCGGCGGTGAAACGACGCGGCTTTTTGGTGGACTCACGACCCGATGCTTCGCGCGTGTGCGGCTTTGGCAGTTTGGGTATTGCTGCTCGTCGTGATGGGTATCCCGGTTTTCCTATTGGGACTGGTGTATCCCTCTCGACGGGTGTTGGCCTGGGCGGCGAAGCTATGGGCCCGGCTCATGCTGGACATTAGCGGGGTAAGACTGACCATTCGCGGCGCGGAGCGCCTTCGGCCCGGACAAGCGTGCTTCTTCGTCGGAAACCACCAGAGCGACCTCGACATCCCCATCCTCATCGATGCCCTCGGCGGGGATGTGCGGTTCTTGGCCAAGAGATCGCTTTTCTACCTGCCGGTCTTTGGCTGGGTGCTGGGGAGGTACGGCTTTGTTCCCATCGATCGCGCCGATGCACGGAGATCGCATAGAACCTTGCAATCCATGGTGCGGAATGTACGCCGGTCGCCGATCTCGTTCGCCGTTTTTCCGGAAGGCACCCGTTCGCGCGACGGCCGGCTACAGACGTTTCGCAAGGGGTCAATGAAGATCTGCATCCGCTCCGGCCTGCCGGTGGTGCCCTTCTCGATTGATGGCGCTCACGCCGTTCATCATCGTGACGAGTTTCTGCACGCTCGCCCCGGGCCGGTCACTTTGACCTTTGGGGAGCCGATTCCCGGCGAACGTGTGGAGGCCATGTCGCCTACGGAACTACACGACCAGATTCGCGCGGTGATCGCCCGGCAACTCGGGCACGTAGAGGAGTCGCAGCCCCTTCAGCCCCTATGGGCGGCCGTGGAGAAGACCTAGCCATGTCGTCCGGGCCGATGGTTTCATTGAAGCCCATTCGGCAACGCCTGGCCGGTCAGCGGATTTTGGTTACCGGGGCGACGGGCTTTCTGGCCAAAGCTTTCGTGGAAAAGCTGCTCCGCACGGTGGATACATTGGAGGGGATCGATCTGTTGGTTCGGAGCGGTTCCGACGGCCTTTCCCCTCGCGAACGTGCGGAACGCGATGTCTTCGGCACGCGAGCGTTTGATCGCCTTCGAGCTTCATTGGGAGCCGGCTTTCGAAAGCTCTGCGAGGAAAAAGTGCGCGTCGTGCCCGGTGACCTGACCAAGGACCGGCTGGGCCTTTCTCCAGATGAGTATGAGGCTCTTGCGCGGCGGATCACGCTGGTGGTCAACAGCGCCGCCACGGTAACCTTCGACGAGCGGGTCGATTGGGCCGTGGAGTTGAACGCTCGTGGGCCGGGGCGTTTGCTCCGGTTCGCCCAGGACGCCGGCAACGTGCCCTTCCTGCACGTCTCCACGTGCTACGTGTGCGGGGCGCGGCACGGCGTCATGGCGGAGGATTTCAGCGCCCCGGAACCTGCCCGCGAGACCCTCCCCCGAAATGCGCACACAGGGGCCTTTGATTTCGAAGGGGTGCTGGCCTCGCTGCTTTCCGAAGCTCAGGATGTGGTCGATCTACACGGCTCGGACAGCGAAACCAGCCGGAAAGCGCTCATCGAGATTGGTATGCGCTCCGCCCGGCGGTATGGATGGAATGACACTTACACTTTCACAAAGTGGATCGGTGAGCAGTTCCTGATTCGCGACCGCGGTGACGTTCCGCTGGCCGTCTTTCGTCCCGCGATCATTGAAAGCAGCCTCGAGGAGCCGATGCCGGGTTGGATCGACGGCCTGCGCATGGCCGACCCGGTGATTGTGGCCTATGGCCGCGGCAAGTTGCGCGAGTTCCCGGGCCGGCCGGATACGGTGATCGACTTCATTCCCGTGGATTTCGTAGCCAACGCCATGATCGCAGCGCTGCCGGTGGGTACGGGCTCGGAGCCGTTGGCCTTGTACCAGTGTGCCTCCAGCGACCGGCGCCCGCTGCTCCTTCGAGATATGCTATCCTTATTGGAAAAGGCGTTTCAACGCGAGCCGATGGGCGACGAACGAGGCCAGCCGATCGTGCCTCCCCGATTGCGTTTGTTGGACGCCCAGACCTTTTTGCGGCGCTGGCGTCGCAAACAGCGCCGCATCGCTCGTGTCGAACAATATCTTCGAAAGCTGCGCATCGGCCACCGTCGGGTTCGCCGCCTGGCCGCGATGTCGCGGCAAATCGATCAGATCCTCTATTTCGCGCAGATATACGCGCCGTACACTCATCTAGATTGCCGTTTCGCCGACGACGCCCTTGGTACTCTGCGCGATCGTCTTGACTCTGACGATCGACAGTCGTTTCCCTTTGACGCGGCCACGATCGATTGGGAGGACTACTTCCTCAGCCGGCATGTCCCCGGCTTGCGGGGGTTCGTACTGGGCGGCGGCGCGGAACCGAGCACGCGGCTGCGGGCGGCCCAGCCTGAGGAACGCGAACCCGCGGCACGGGGCTTTGCCGTTCTGGACGCACCCAATCTGTTCGAGGCTTTTCGACGCTCCGCGGTGTGTCGCCCGGACAAGACCGCGCTGCAAATCCGGCGGGACGGGCGCTGGTTACGGTACTCTTACCGCGAGGCGCTCTTGGCGACCGGCTCGATCATGCAGCGGCTGACGGAATTTGGTTTGTCCGTCGGTGACCGAATGGCCCTCAGCGCCGAGAACGGCCCGGAGTGGGGGCTGGCCTATCTGGCGGCCATGCGCGCCGGGCTGACGGCCGTGCCCCTGGATCCGCAATTGCCGCCGGCAGAAGCGTGGTCGGCCTCACGATTCGTCGGGGCCAAGCTGATGTGCGCGGGGCCGGCGTCGCTTGCCGCGCTCCGCGCCGCTCGCGGGCCGGACGATCCGCCGGTCGTCGAACTGCGCGACCCTTTTATCCCTCCGCCGGCGGCGGCGCGCGACCGCTTTCCTGATGCGGCGGCCGCGAGTGACATCGCTGTGGCATCCATTCTTTTCACCTCCGGAACGGCGCTCACCCCGCGAGCCGTGCCCTTGACCCATCGAAACCTTCTGGCCAACGCCGCCGCTTTGAGTCGTGTCCATCCCATATCCGCCGCGGACGAGTTTCTCTCCGTGCTGCCGATGTACCACGTGTTCGAGTTCACGGCTGGTTTTCTGATCCCCCTGGTATCGGGCGCGACCATTACTTACGTGGACCAGCTAAAAGGCCCTGTCATCCTCTCCGCCATGCAGGATACGGGCACGACAATCATGTTGGTCGTGCCACGTTTGTTGCGGATGTTCTTCGATGGGATTCAACATCAGCTCGCCGAGTCGGGCCTCGCACGGCGGGCGGTGTTTTCGATTCTGACTTTTCTATCCACGCGCACGGGGCACAAGTTCGCACGACAATTGTTCGGTCCTGTACATGCGAAGTTTGGAGGGCGGCTGCGGATGTTTGTCAGCGGCGGCTCGCGCCTCGATCCCGACTTGTCCCAGGCATTACAACAACTGGGCTTTACGGTCCATGAAGGCTACGGGATGACCGAAACCTCGCCGGTACTCACGGTTACGCCGCCCGGGCGGTACAAACCGGGCTCGGTCGGTCCACCATTGCCCAATGTTGAACTGGAAGTGCGACACGCCAACGCCGATGGCGTAGGCGACGTTTGGGTCCGCGGTCCCGCGGTGATGTCGGGCTATCTCAACAACGCGTCGGCCACCCAAGAGACCTTTCTGGACGGCTGGCTGAGGACCGGCGACTTAGGGCGATTGGACGAAGAGGGTTATCTCTACCTGACCGGGCGATCGAAAGACCTGATCGTCACCGGGGCCGGAAAAAACGTCTACCCGGATGAGTTGGAAGCACTTTATGGCGATCTTCCCTACACCAAGGAGCTGTGCGTATTCGGCATGCCCGCGGAGCACGGGCTTGGCGACGTGGTGCACGCCGTCGTGGTGCTGGATCCGGCGGCGGCCCCCGAACTAGACCGCTCTTCGATGGAGCGCGAGGTTCGCGGCGCCCTGATGACGATCGCGGAATCCTTGCCCAGTCATCAGCGCATCCAGACGTTGCACTTCTGGTCGCGTGAGCTCCCCAAGACCTCGACCCTGAAGGCCAAGCGCGGTCTGATTCGCGAGATGGTGCTTCGCGCCGGCGTCGGCGATTCGGTGGCGGCCGAAATGGATGCAGGCCGCGGTACCGCCGGACCCGAATCCTCGGCCAAGCACGCGCCGCAATGGCCGGCGGTTCAGCGAACTCTCTCCAAAGCGAGCAAACGGCCTGCCCATTCGATTCAGCCGGACATGCACTTGCTCTTGGACTTGGGCATCGACAGCATTGGCAAGATCGAGCTTCTCGGTGCAATCGAGGCGACCTTCGGTCTGCGAGTCGATGATGAGACCGGGGCACGAATCGCCCGCGTCGCCGACCTGTTGACCGTCATCGGCGATCGCCTGCCGGCGGGAGCCGCGCCGGGACAAGGGGCCGTCTGGCGCCGCTGGCTAATCGGGAACGGGCGGGAACCCTGTACCGACGCACAAACCCCCGTGGCGGTTCGGCCTCTACGCTGGTTGGCTCGGGGCGTGGGCAGTGCCGTCATGCACAGTTACCTTCGTATCGACGCGCGGGGTCGAGAAAACATACCGGGCAGCGGTCCGTTCATTCTGGCTCCCAACCATTCGTCGCACTTGGATGCTCCGTCGGTGTTGACGGCGGTGGGGGGCCGGCGGCGTGTCTGGGTGGCCGCCGCGGAAGATTACTTTTTTGACGCCGGCTGGAAGCGTTTCGTGTTTGGCAGATTCTTCGACGCGGTGGCCGTTGATCGTGAAACCGATGGCGTAAAGGGGCTCCGCCGGTGCGCGGATGTTCTCCAACGCGGCGACGGCTTGCTGATCTTCCCCGAGGGCACGCGTTCGCTGACCGGGCACCTACAGCCCTTCAAGGGCGGAGTGGCCATTCTGGCTGCGGAACGGCAAGTTCCGATCTTGCCCGTACACATTGAGCGATCGTTTGAGTTATTGCCCAAGGGCAGCCGATGGCCCAGACCGGGGGTGATTACGGTAACGTTCGGCAAACCCATCCAGCCTCCGAAGGTCGAAGAAGATTCCGACGCTTATCATGACGCCTGTCGGCGTCTCACCAGGGAGGTCGAGTCGGCGGTTTCGGCTTTGGCCAACGGGGCACGCCGTTGATGCCGCGCGGGGATGCGGCGTTGCGGCCTGCTGCGTTCTTCGATGTGGATGGCACGCTCGCGAAGACGACCATCGTGGACTACTATGTCTTTTTCCGGCGGCGGAAAATGTCACCGTTGGGCGGAAAGCTCTGGCTCGCCGCGTACTTGGTGAAGTGCTTGTATTTCATCGCCGTCGACAGGGTCAATCGCTCGAAGTTCAACGAGATTTTCTATCGCAGTTATCGAGGGCTCAGCTCGGCGGAGATCAAAGCTCTGGCAGATGCGTGCTATCGAACGGTGTTTCGTCCTCGGCGCTTCCCGCAGGCCCTGGCTTGCATCGAGGAGCATCGACGAGCGAATCACGAAATCGTACTGGTCACCGGCTCGATTGACTTTCTCATACAGCCGCTGGCTGACGAGCTCGGAATCGCTGATTTGCTCGCCCCTTCTTTGCTGGAAAGCCAAGGCCGCTTCACGGGCGAGTTGGACTCGCGCCCTATGAGCGACGGCGAAAAGGCCAGGCGCGTGCGCGACTTTGCGGCGGCGGCGGGGATCGACCTTGCGCACTCGCATGCCTATGGCGACAGCGTGACCGACGTGGCCATGTTGGAGGCGGTTGGGTTTCCTCACGCCGTGAACCCGGATCGGGGATTGGCAAGAACGGCGCGGGCCCGCGGCTGGTCGGTTCATCGCTGGACACTTGATGGCGACCATCCAGGATGAAAGCTCTTCAGTTTCGCAAAGATATCTCCCGCTACGTGGTACAAAAACTGCTCGGCCGGCGATTTCGTAGTCTTGTTGCGAGCAGCCTGGCACCCGTTGCCCTGAAGGAGATACCGCCGCCCCAGCTGCCCACCCAGCAATGGGTCCGGTTGGCGCCGCGGCTGGCGGGCATTTGCGGATCGGATTTGGCCACGCTGTGCGCCAAGGGCAGCCCGTATCTGGCGCCCATCACCTCGATGCCATTTGTCATGGGGCACGAAATCGTAGCGGACATCATTGAAGTGGGCAAAGAGGTGCGAGGATTCGCCACCGGTGAGCGTGTGGTGGTTCATCCCGCTCTGGGCTGCAAGGTTCGGGGCATTGATCCTGTTTGCGACGCCTGCCGCGACCATCGCGACGCCTTGTGTCGCAATGTGACACGAGGGGATATTTCTGCGGGGATTCAGACCGGCTATTGCCGGGATACCGGCGGCGGCTTCGGTGAACAACTGGTGGCCCATCAGTCGCAAGTTTATCCGGTGCCCGCGGCGTTTGATGACCGAGCGGCGGTCCTGATCGAACCCTTTGCCTGCGCGGTTCACGCGGCCCTGCGCGTTTCGCTGGGCGAAGACGACACCGTCTTGGTCATCGGGGGCGGGGCGATCGGACTGCTGACCATTGCCGCCTTGCGGGCATCAAGATGTCGCGCTCGCATTTTCGCCGCGGCCAAGTATGATCACCAACGCGAACGGGCCCTGGAGTTGGGGGCCGATGAGCTTCTGGACGCGCGCGGTCCCGTTCGCGAGCGCTACCAGAATTGGGCAGCTCGGTTGGACGCGGAAGTCCTTCGGCCCGAGTTGGGCAAGCCCACGGTGATCGGCGGCGCGGCCGCGACGTTCGACTGCGTGGCCTCATCGGAAAGCATCGACGATGGGCTGCGTTTCACGCGCGGCGGCGGAACTTTCGTGTTGGTGGGCATGCCCGGAGTGCCCAAAGGCGTGGACTGGACGCCGTTGTGGTACAAGGAATTGGCCGTGCACGCGGCCTATGCTTATGGAACCGAGGCATTGAACGGAAACCGTAAAGACACGTTCGCCCTGGCCATCGAGTGGATGAGCGCTTGGGCGCCGAAACTGATCCCGATGGTCAGCGAACCGTATCGGCTGGCCGACTATCACTGTGCGTTCGCCGCGGCGCTTCAGACGGGCAAGAGCGGCGCGGCCAAAACGGTGTTTGCGATTCAAGACGGGCTTCCGCATGGATCACAACGGTAACATCCATACGGTGATCGCCGACGATCCCGCGTTCTTCTTCCATCGCGGCGAGGGCTATGAACGCTACCGGCTGCCCGTGGGGACGAAGGTCATCTATCCCCACCCGCCGCTGGCGCCATTGCCCGACCGCACCGCGGCCATCGAGCACGCCGTCGATCACCCGCTGGGAGCCGATCCGCTCAGCGCCCAGCTCAAACCGGGCATGAAAGTTACCATCGCCTTCGATGATATCTCGCTTCCGCTCCCGCCGATGGCCAAGCCGGACATCCGTCAATCGGTGCTGGAGGTTCTGCTGGAACGGCTTGATCGCGCCGGGGTCACGGACATCGAGCTCATCGCCGCCATCTGCTTGCATCGCCGGGTCATGCCCGCGGAACTCAAGCACATGTTCGGACCGGCCATCTTTCGCCGCTTCTGGCCGAAGCACTTGTATAACCACGACGCCGAGAACCCCCAGGGCAACGTCCACATCGGGACGACCGCCGCTGGCGAAGTCGTCGAGCTCAACCGTCGGGCCGTCGAGTCGGACCTGCTCATCTACGTCAATATCAACTTGGTGGCCATGGACGGCGGACACAAATCGGTACCCGTGGGATTGGCCACGTACCGCTGCGTGCGACACCACCACAATGCGCCCATGATGCTGCACGATTCCAGCTACATGGACCCGCCGAATAGCGCCTTTCACCGGTCCTGCGAGCGGATGGGCGAGGTGGCGGCCAAGCACATGAATATCTTCACCATTGAGACGACCCTCAACGGCGATTTATTCCCCTCGATGCTGGGGTTTTTGCAAAAGCGCGAGCACACCTGGAACCTTCGCGACCGGATGACATATCATGGCACTCGCCTGGGCCTGAAGGCCATGCCCGCCCCGGTTCGCCGAAAGCTCTATCAGGCCCTCCCCGCCCCCTACGGCCTCACCGGCGTGCACGCGGGCAACACCGAACTGGTGCACAAAGAGACGCTCCGCGGCGTGGCCGGCCAGCAGGAAGTCCAGGTGCCCGAGCAGGTGGATATTCTTCTGGTCGGTCTACCGTCCATCGGGCCGTACAACGTGCATTCGATTTTAAACCCGATCTTGGTGTATTGTTTGTCGACCGGCTATTTCTTCAATTTCTATCGCAATCGGCCCCTCGTGCGCAAGGGGGGGGTGATGATCGTCGATCACCCCGTGGAGAATAGGTTTCACAAGGTGCATCACCCATCGTACATCGACTTCTTCAATGACCTGTTGCCGCAGACGCGCAATCCCAAAGAGCTTGAGGCCCGCTTCGAAAAGTCTTACGCGGAAAACGAGCGCTATCGGCATCTCTATCGCTTTTCGTATGCCTATCACGGCGTCCATCCGTTTTATATGTGGTACTGGGGGGCGCACGGCATGGCCCACATGGGCAAGGTAATCGCGGTCAACCCCCAAAGCCCGGAGGCCGCGCGGCGTATCGGCTTCGACACGGCGGCCTCAATGCACGCGGCCATCGGTCTGGCCAAAGACTTCCTCGGCGGCCACCCGACGATCGCCTACCTCCACTGCCCCCCGATCATCATGTGCGCCCTGCCGTAGAAATATGGTAGGGATAAGGCGCGGGCCGGACGACGGCGCCTTTCAGGAGTAGTGTGACTGAGCCTAACGCGGCGCATGTAGTCGAGTGCATTGAGGTATGGCGGCGACGTGCGCACGAATCAGCTTTTCCAGCCATGTAGCACGTGCCCGACTTCACTGCGTGGGCGGCGTGATGCAAACTCATTGGCGGGCGCAGAAGCGTTCGAAGGCGGCTAGGGTTTCTTGGCTCACGTGATGCTCGATGCCTTCAGCGTCCGTACGGGCTGCTTCTTCGGTAACGCCCAGCACTTGCAGAAAGCGCACGACCAGTTCGTGGCGATGACGGACCTGCTGGGCCAGGCGCTCGCCGGCCTCAGTCAAGAAGATGGCCCGATACGGCCTGCTGCTTACCAAGCCGGCCCGCTGAAGCCGGGCCACCGTCTTGCCCACGGTCACGTGCGTGACGCCCAGCCTCCGGGCGATCTCGACGGCCCGGGCTTCTCCGGCCGTGGCGATCAGCTCGGCGATGACCTCCACATAATCCTCGGCCAACTCGCTGAGATGCGCCTGCCGCGTCCGCCGGTGATTCTCGGCCTCCTTTTGGAGCTTGATCCGATCACCGGCCGGAATGGCTCGTCGGGGCACCTTCAGTTTTGTCCGACGCTTGGCCATGCTAAGTCTCCCAGTGATTCTCACAGCGCCGGGGACTTTCTGCAACGTGCCTTGGAGCGTGCCCAACTTGCTTAGCCAAACGTCGAACCATAGATTGCCTTCGCGCAACGACCTTTCGCCGGTCGGCGCTTCGCGCAAGAGAGGCCGAAGAAGGATGTTCGGCAATGGCCGTTTTGGTCGGAATTGACGAAGCGGGTTACGGCCCGACGCTGGGACCCTTGGTGGTCTCCGCCGTCGTGCTTCGCGTGGCCGACGATCGGCTGCACACTTGTCTTTGGAAACTCCTGGCCGAAAGCTGCACGCGGAAGGTTTCCGCATCGAAGCGGCGCTTACCCATCGCCGACAGCAAGCGACTTTACCGATCGGGTGATGGCGTGGCCGGTTTGGAGCTTCTGGAGCGCTCAGCCCTGGTCATGCTCGCGGCCGCCGGCCATCGCGTGACGACGTCGAGTGAACTGCTGCGGCTGGTGGCCCCGCACGTGCTGTCCGAGACGAGTCGTTATCCGTGGTACGCGGGCGCCGATCTTGCCTTACCGGTGAGTCCCGACGTGGGCGGTCTTGCGACCCGAGGCAACGCGGTGCGGCGCAATCTCGCCAATCAGGCCGTCTGTTTTGCACACGTCTTCTGCGAGCCGCTTTTGGAAGGCGATTTCAATGAGTTGGTTCGCAAGACGCAAAACAAGGCCAATGTGTTGCTGAGTCTCGTTCATCGGTTGTTGGATCGAGTCCTTCACTCCAGCCCGGACGCCAACGTTCGGATATGCGTTGATCGACTCGGCGGCCGGATTCAGTATCGCGAGATGCTGACCGCGGCTTTTGACGGCCATGACCTTCGGATCGACGAGGAATCCGATATCCGCAGCGCCTATCGGCTCGTGAATTCGACTCGGCGATATGAAGTCGAATTCGTCACCAATGGAGAGACGTTCCATTTCCCCATTGCCCTAGCGAGCATCTACAGCAAGTACCTTCGCGAGGTGTACATGCGCCGCTTCAACGACTTCTGGCTAAGCCGGCAATCCAACCTGCGGCCCACGGCCGGTTACCACTCCGATGCCAAGCGCTGGCTTCGTGAAGCTAAGCCCCTGTTGGACCGGCTTGGCGTTGATCGCAACCTCCTGGTCCGCGACCGCTAAGCCGGTCCAATTTCCGAAGACCGCGTCGTACCGCCTTTTTTCCACTCGCTGCGGCTTTAGACCAAAAGTCCACGGACGTCTTCCGGAGTGATCTTGTGGGCAGGTTTATTGACCTTACGGCTTAACCAACTCATGACCGCCGGACTGTAGGGCAATCTTCCCGACTTGAGCTCACCCAACATTCGGGCGTCACGCCGTTCCCGTTCGCGGGTCTTAAAGACCCGATTCTTCGCCTTTTGAACGGCCGACTCTTGCCGATCCAGTTTTTTCCTATGGGTTCTGTGCAGACTCATCTCTTCTTGGTGTATTCTGAGGCTAACGCATTAACGCCGTCAAGCAGTTTGGGATGGCTGTCTCAGTTTCGAGGCGCAGGTTTTGCCTTAGCCCCCGTGAATGCCCCAAAAACACGGGTTTACGATTGCAACCGCTACGGTGGCCACACGATTAGCGCGGCCGCGACCCCGACAAGTTGCAAGCCTAGGACGACAATGGCCGCGTACACGAAGCCTCGGTCGGTCGCTACGCGGTGCGCCTGGAAGGCGGTTGTTACCGCGACGGGAATCCCCAAAACCATCATGCCCTGACCGAGCAATGCCAGTGGGTGTCCTCAGCAAAAGGCCTGGGACAACCCAACGCCGCCGATCGGCAAGAAGGAACTCAATAATGCAAGCTTTCCGGTCATTTCACCAATCTCCGAACTAGATGTATTCTACTGCGGAATCATCGGAAGTCATGGGGGGTACGAGAAACACAAACGACGATGACGGACTTGTTCTGTCCCTATTGTGAGTACAACCTGACCGGGCTGACGAAAAACCGCTGCCCGGAATGCGGGCAACCGTTCGAGGGCGAGGCGATCCAGCGGCTGGCCGCCTCCGCCCCAAAAGCAATTTCACCGATCACTGTGGGGTTCCATTTGCTTTGGCCGCCGGTAGCCTTTGGCCTCCTTGTCCTTATGGCTGCTTGGGCCGACGTCGAATTCTTGTTCGGAACGTTAGGGCTTGCCTGGCTGGTCTGCGCAGCGGCCAACGGCGCAGTGCTGGCCGGTCGGATTTCCGCCACACGAGCTATTTGCGCTGGCCGGCCGCCCTATTCACGAACGAGAATGGGTCGTGAAATGCTGCGGAGCCTGGGGTTGTTCATTTTTCAGTTGATTCTCGCCATCGGCGTAGGTTACGTATTGCTGCCTTTTTTCCGATGGGCCATTCAATAAGAGTCCGCAGGCCGTTCTTTTCCCACTCGGTTGTGCGACAGCCGTTCCCCCTTGATGCGTCAGGGAGAGGCATGACGACGGTGACGTGTTCCAGCCTAGTGATATCTTCCAACGGGTTTTGATCGACGGCGATCAGGGTCAGAACCGCAATTGCTGTGATGATTGGGTTTACCCTCACGATGCTGACTCGCAACGAGAACGCAACCACTTTACCGACTTTTCGGTCCGGGCGGACCAACGGTTCAGCAAGCCGATTCTTGACTCACGCCCCGGTGAAACCTCAGGCAAGTTGCCGCGCGTTTGATTCCGATTTCGATCGGGATCTTGATCTTGCGGATTTTGCGGCACCTCGCGTTCTCCAACTCGCAGGGCGCTTCGTCGTTTAGGGTTGCGGCCCATGGCCGCCGCCGGGATGGCCGGATTGGTGGCGTACCCCTGGTCAATCCGGCCATCGGCATGGGTCGGCAGTTTAGACTGCCGATCCGGTCTTCAAGGTTGTGCCTCACACGGACACGGCAAGTCGGGGCACGGTGGCTCGCCACGAAACGCGTCAAGCACGGCGAGGATATCGCCTACGTCGACGTTGCTGTCTCCCGTGCAGCACGGGGCGATATCCGCGTGGGGATAGGCGTCGGGATCGGTGAACCCGTCCAGTGTCTCGAGGATATCTCCCACGTCAACGAAGCCGTCGCCATTCGGCTGAGGCGCGATGTCTCCAAACGGCCGGCAAAATGAACCGGCCCCCGAGGCTATGCCGCCTTCTTCGTCGCAACAGAGCGGGTCGAGCATGGCGCAACGGCCATTGGGCATGCAGCAGGCTTCTTCGGTGGAACAAATGCCTCCTTGAGGAGTGCCTCCCATGGAGATGCAATCCACCGGCAGCAGGTTGCTGCACTCGGCGTTGGAACAACAGCCCAGGGCCCCAAAGGCACATTCCGCGGTGCAGCCGTCACCCTCCTCGAGGTTGCCGTCATCGCATTCCTCGCCCGTATCGAGCACGTTGTCGCCGCACCTCGCCGGGCGGCAGTCGGTGCGACAGGCATCCGGGATGGTGTCGGAATTGTCGGTGCCATCGTCGCAGTGTTCGCCGGTATCGATCACTCCATCGCCACAGCGCGGCGCAGTGCAATCCGTACGGCAATGATCGGGCAACGTATCGGAGTTGAATGCTCCCGCATCACACTCCTCACCGACATCGACGATCCCGTCGCCGCAGGTCTGCGTGGAGCACAGGCCGAGCTGCAGCAACTCGGTCACGAGGATGTCGTCAACCCCCCATGCAGTTCCCTGAACTCCGCCGATCAGAATCGAGTTGGTGCCCCCCAAACGGAAGCGGACCCCGGCTCCAAACAGCTCCGTTACGCTGAATTCCGTGGAAATGGCCGCACCGACGTCCACCACTACTTCGGTCATGTCATCCGCGCGGCTTCCCACGCCCGTATCACCGTCGCTGGACCCGACCCACGCCGTTCGACCGGCCAGTGGACCGGTGGAAGTGGCATCGACGGTTCCGTTGTAACCACCGCTGGTGATGTACGGGCCCAGATCAAGCCAGATGGTTCCATCCGTGGAGATCTCAATGGCCCCACCACTTTGGTAGCGTGAGTCGGGAGGGTCGGTGGGGAACTGGGCAAAGTCGAAGTTGTGCCAAAAACTCATGGAGCTGGCCGCGGTCAAATTCAAGGGCGGCAGAGTTAAGCGATCATCTTTCGGTCCAGGTGGAACGCCCGGCTGATCATCCAACGAGACCCACGCGTTGTTTGGGCTGTTGGCGGTCGCGTCGACGGTGACTGCCCAATTGCCCGTATCGCGCGTGCTCTCCATGGTGTAGCCCGGCTCGGAAGCTGGTTCGAGATCGTCGAAGAAATCCGGCGCCGCCGTCGCGGGGCCGACGGGTGATCCGCTCTTGCGGACCAGGTTGTCGTCCTCCCTGCCGCCGTTGGCCGGCCCATCAAATCCCGTCTGGCTGTCTTCAGCCCGGACGATGTAATAATAGGTCGTCCCATGGTATAAGCCGGCCTGGTCGCGGTAGCTCAACCCCGTGACGCCCAGTTTGATCACATTGCTTAACGACGGCGTGAACGTCGAGCTCGTGCTGCGATAGATGTTGTAACTCACCGTAGCCCCCGGGCAGTCCGTCACCGCCGGGTCCCATGCCAGGTCCAGCGAGCACGGATCCTCGGGCGAGGCAGAAACCGATTGCACACCGTCAAAGAGCGGATCTTGATCGCAGTCGGGTTCGGGGATGGCTACGGTAATGTCGCGCAGATTGGAGTACGGACCGACGTCGGTACAAGGATCGCCGAATTGTCCGGCGATGCGATAGAAGTACCTTCCATTTGCGCGGCCCGTGACGTCATACTCAAACGTGGAGGCATCGACTTTCGCAATGGTGAGAAAGTCGGCCGTTTCCACGGTGATGTTGTCGATAAACCAACCTTGGAATACGGGGAAGGAAACGATGTCATCGGAGGTCAGCCGGAATTGGATGAGAATCTCTTGGCCGGCGAAGCCGCTCAAATCCACTTCGCGCCGTCCGGAGAACATACCCGTAAATGCGGCCAGCGTCAGAAACGGCCCGCCATCGCCGCTGATCTCGGCCGATACAAAATCGAAGTTCGCCTCCACGTCTTCAAAGGAATCAAAGCTCAGCACCGAATAACCCGCGGGAAGCGTGATCGGTGAGATGAGCGTCAGAATGGTGTCCTGGGCGTCGCTATACAGCGGGCTGTACGAATTCGTGCCCGTGTCCGGATGAGTCTGCGTGCTCCAGGTATCATCGCCGTTCCAGGTGCTATTGTCGCCCAGCGTGAGCGTCTCCTCGGCATCGTCAAAGAAGATGGGAGTAAACATCGTGGCCTCTTCAATTTGATACCCGCAGGGTTGAGCGGCCGGCGGTGGAGGGAACGTCCAAGAGAGTTTGTAGTTCCCATCGCGATCGGTTCCGTTGACCTGGTCCGGAGTCGCGTCGTCCGCAATGGCATTTTGGAAAGGTGCCGGTTCAGGCGGCGCGTCGCCCTCCGCAGCCGCGCGATAGTAAAACGGCATGCGGAGGAGCTCGCCGTTCGAACCGGATGCCACCACCCACCAGAGAAACTCGCTTGCCTGCGCACCGGTGACGTCGGTTCCGGCGAGGGCCAGGCCGATGGGAGAGGGCGTACCGTCGACGGTCACGGTTACATCAAAAACCGCCTGATCTCCGACGGCGCCTCCAAGCACGACAGATGCCGCGCTGAGCCCGAGCGCAAAACCGGTCGTGCCCACGATCGGCCGAGTGACGTCCCCGCGTAAGGCACCACCGTCCACCAGGCTCAAGTCGTAAATCCCCCCCGCCGTGGCACCGGAGACGTTCTGCATGGTTACGGTGATCGTGCTGAGCTGAATCGGGTCAAACGTGTTGATGACTCCCAGTTGTCCGAAACTGTGCGTGGGCAGGAAATCGGCGTCGTTGGCGTCATCCGGACCGCCAGCGCCGTTAGCGTCATTGGTTCCCATGGCTGCACGGGCGTCCACCGCCTCCTGAACATGAATCAGGCCCGACCCGATATCGTGAATGAGGGTCCTGACGTCCGTGTCTGGAATTGGCGTCACATTATCTCCGGTTCGCAGATTCGTCGCCGTATTGGTGAGGGCGGCGCGAACTAAACTGACCGGTGCCTGAGGGAACTGCGCGAGCTGATCATCGGCCGAGGCACCGCTGCGTAAAGCGGCGCCGCCCAGCGCTGGCTCTCCTCGCAGAGCCAGGAGGCCATGCCGGACGAGCGCCGCGGAGCCGGCCACGGTCGGACCTGAGAAACTCGTACCCGAGACGCTGATGAACCGGCTTGGGTCGCTCATCGTACTCGCAGCCGTCGGGTGCAGGCCGCCTGCGGGAATCGTGGCGGCATAAACGTTCAGACCCGAAGCAATGACATCCGGCTTGAGGTACTGAAAGTTGTCCAGCGGACCGCGCGACGAAAAACCCGTCGTCTGTGGACTGAACGTTGAGGGATCCGGGGGGTCAATACGCACTGGGAAATTGGAGATGGTCCCCCACGTCGCCGGATCGTCTTTATCAAACAAGGGCGATTGGAATCCCAGCATGTCCCGCAAGTACTCTCCGTTGGCCTTGGAGAGGCCGTAGGCCGGGATCGTCGAAGCCTGGGTGGTGGCGGCTTCGAGCTCCCCATCGACGTTGTTGAAGATCAGTACCGCGATTCCGCCTTTGGCCGCGACCTCGGCGGCCTTATGGCCGAACAACCCGGTGCCGGCTGCGCCGCCGTCGACTGTGCTGCCTCGAGAGGCCAAGGCGATGCGCCCTTGCACTTCATCCGGGACCTGCTCGGGGGTATCGGCAAAGCCGACATAAACATAATGCTGCCCTAAACCGAAGCTGACATCCGGCGCTCCGCCCATGATCACGGCGTTGATGTGAATATCTTCCGGAGCTGTGGGGCGGCCGGTGTCGTCTTGTCCGCCCGTGGAGACGCCGGCCACCGTGTAGCGCAAGGCATCTTGAACCAGCACGTCCACCTCGTTGGTGGCGGCGCCCGGATCGTTGCCCGCGGCCACGGCGATAACCCGGCGCCCGGCGGCTGGCGAACCCTGTGTATTCTCATTGGGGCCGGCGTTTCCCGCGGAGGCAACCATGACTGCGCCGGCCAGAGCCGCGTTGTTTGCCGCCACCGCCGAGGCGTTATTCGGGTCGCCCACGGTTCCGCCGAAGCTCATGTTGACCACTGTGGCCACGGGCTTCGGAAACCCGGCAGCATCCGTCGGCGAAAGAGCATCCTCCAGCGCCGTGACGATGTTGACCGTGCCCACGCAGGTAAAAACGGTCTCACAGATCTTGTAGTTCATGAGCAGCGCGCCGGGGGCCACTCCTTCGATGATCTGATCATCCGCGTTGCCCGGGATGCGGTCCAAGCCCGGTCCCTGAACCTTCAGGCCCGCCGAATCCGCCGCGCAGTGCGTCCCGTGCCCGACGTCGTCTTCATTAGTGCTGCCCGTCAATGGAAGGAAATAAACCACCTTGGGGTGATGAACACCTTCCTGATAGGCTTGGCCCGCCGTGCGAACCGGACGGGCGTCGCCCGTCCGCTGAAGGAAATTGGCATCATCAAAGCGACTATCAAAGGCTGGATGGCTGTGCTCGATCCCCGTGTCAAGGATGGCCACCACTTGCCCTGAGCCATCATAACGCGTTGCCGGACCCCCGCCTTGCGTGAAGATGGTTTTGTTTCCCGGACCGTCGTTGGCGCGCACGTACTCGACGCTGTGATCCAGATGGAGCTGCACCGGCTCATCCAGCGTCACGTGCTTGACGCTAGGCAGCGCCCGGATCGACTCCACGGCGCTGGTGGGCACCTCCAGACCCACGGCGTTAATCAAGCGAGTGAAGCGATTCGGTTTGCGAACGTCCCCGGCCGGAATCCTAAGCACCGTCTCGGTAACATGTGCTTCGATGCCCAGCCGTCGCAGTTCCGCCAAAAAGGAATCCTGCGACGAAAACACCGCCTGTCGATGTGGTTCCTCGGCGAAGAACGACTTGGTCCGTCTCGCCTCGTCCGCCGCGACCACACTTGGCGGGAGTCCCTTTAACTCCACGATGATCGAAGTGGTAACTCCGTCGGTTGCCAACAGGCGGGCCGCGCAAAGCGCCGCCACCGCCCCGAACATCAAGGTCGTTCTCATTTGTCATGTCCTTTCCGGCGTGCTCTCGCATCGACGACCCACACGACGCCGAGCGAAAGAAGGGCTTATGCCCGTTCTTCTTTCAGGGCTCCCCCCCAGGCACGCTGGGTGTGGATAGCGGGTTAGGGAGTCAATCTGACACAAAAAAGTTATTTTCAGTGCGTGAAAGATGTTATTTTTGGTATTTTTGGTATCAAGGCCAAAAACCCCGGCTCTCGCGGGCATCCTGGAGGGCAGCGCCTCGAATCCTCGCTACTTGTAAACCCATGTAGCAATTGAGATAATGGAGGAATCGTGGAGACAGTCGGTACAACCCGCCTCTCTTTCCTGGACCGGCTCCGCGATCGGTCGACGAGGCTCGGCTGGAGCGAGTTCGACGAGCGCTATCGAGAACTTCTGTATCGATATGCACGGCGGCGCGGCGTAGGCCACGATGAAGCCGAGGATATTGTCCAGGAAGTACTGCTGAACGTCTTCCAAGCGTTTGACCGCTTCCAATATGACCGCCGCAGGGGAGGGTTCCGGGCCTATCTGCGGGCCGCCGTGGTCCACGCGTTAAGCCGGAGAGCGGTCAAGAAGGCGCGTCCCGAAGTCCCCTGGACTCCAGAGCTGCTTGCCACGATCGCCGACCCCGATGAAGGAGTCGACGCCCTTTGGGAACGAGAGTGGCAGTTGCATCGGTTGCGGTTCGCAATGCGGGTGGTTGCCAAGGAGTTCGAACCGAGCACTCTGGAGGCGTTTAGGCTCCACGTGCTGGCCGACTGGTCGGTGGAGGCCACGGCCAGACACCTGGGATTGTCTCACGCCAGTATTTATCAGGCAAAGTCGCGCATACTCAAGCGCCTGCGCGAGAGGGTTAACAAGCCGGACCGAGCCCATTTCGAGAGGCACGAAATAAACCCATAGGGCCACGGGCTGAAAATACAAATGTCCCAAGAAACAATGTCAGATTTGCATGTCCGATGTCTAATCACCCCTGGTACTTGACAGGCGAAGAACTTGAAAAGGCGAAAGGCAACGATTTTTGTTTGCGCCCAATGCGGTGAGCAGATCGCCCCGGATGATCCGGAGTCGCTGACCGCTTGTCACCGATGTCGAGGGGCTTTGTCCGCATCCGATTCATTTGCCGAGCTGCCCGAAGGAATCACGGACGAGCAGTTGATTCGAAGCCTTCGCGACGCGTTGGACTTTTCGGATGAGTCCTTTGGCTCAAAGCCACCGGCGCCCGGAGGCACGCCGCCTCCGTGGGACTCGGGCATGGATGGGTCGGATACAACTCGCCGCATCGGAGAATTCGAGATTATCGACGAGATCGGTCGCGGCGGAATGGGCATCGTCTACCGTGCCCGGCAGGTGCCGCTTGCCCGCGAGGTCGCCCTGAAAGTCCTTCCGGGGGCGGCGTTTCGGATCGGCCCGTCTTTACGGCGCTTCCGTGCCGAGGCCCGTGCCGTTGCTAGGCTGAATCACCCCAATGTCGTGTCTGTCTATTCCCAAGGCGAAGTGGAAACACATTACTACTACGCCATGGCGTTGGTTGAAGGCTGCAGCCTCGATATTGCGATGCATCAGAAGCCGGAGCTGCTCAGCTCGACTTGGATTCGTCGTGCCCTTTCCCCGGACGACCTGGAGAGCCTGCGGTTTTCTTCGAAGACAACGGCCGCGGCGAGCGGAGGTGATACGACCGACGAGCGCGAGCTGCCGCCGCCAAGGACACCGGATGACTTCGTCCATCTCGCCCGGTTGATGGCCGACGTCGCGGACGGACTGGCCCATGCACACCATCATGGTGTGATTCACCGCGACATCAAGCCGCAGAACTTGCTGCTCAGCGATGATGGCCGCATTTACATCACCGATTTCGGACTTGCAACCCTGACGGACGAAACGAACTTTACGGCCACTGGCGATTTGCTGGGCACGCCGGCGTATCTTTCACCAGAACAGATTCAGGGGGGCGCAAAAACCATCGATCATCGCACGGATGTTTATTCCTTCGGCGTAACCCTGTACGAGTTGCTGACCTCGCGCCGGCCTTTTGGGGGCGCGACTCGCGCGGAGATCGTGACCCGTATCTGCACGACGGAACCGGCCCTGCCGCGCTGGGTCGATCGCCGCATTCCGAAGGACCTGGAAACAATCTGCCTGCGGGCCATGGACAAAAACCCTGCGCAACGTTATCCGTATGCCGACCTCCTGGCCGACGACCTGCGGCGCTTCGCCGACGGACTTCCGATCCGATCCCGCCGACCCAGCTTGTTCAGGCAGGGGGCACGTCTTCTCTGGCGCCGCCGAGCGGTGGCGGGAAGCACCGTTTTGCTCCTGATCACGTTGGCGATCGGGGCCGGCTACCTCGCAAGTCGCGCCGCTGCACGCGAGAAAGAGGCCGACCGCCTCCTCCGAGTTGCATATGACCAACTCGTCTATTTGGATTACCAGACACCAACACTCGTCGAGCACGAGATCAATAAAGCCCAGACTCTTGGAGCCGACGCAAGCCGTCTTCACTTGGTCCGTGCCCTCGCGACTCTCGGAGCTGGTGAGAACGCAAAAGCCGTCGAGCACCTCCAATCGGTGCTAAACGCTGCACCCGATTCCCTGGCCGCCCTTTATCTGCTTTCTTGGGCACAATGGCGAAAGCGTGATCCTCAAAGCGCCCGCATCACTTTTGAGCGCGCCGAGTCGCTGGGCGGGCCGGATCAGGCCGAGGAATGGTTCTTTCGCGGGTTGGCGGCGCACTTCGATCGACCAAATGTCGCAATCGAATCCTACGAGAAGGCCAATGACCTGCGAGCTTCGCAAGGCCAGTTCTTTCCGCAGTCCGTTCTCCATCTGGCCCGTGCCTACAACCAACAGATGTACTCCACTCGCTCATTGGATTCGGTTGAGGACGCCCGAGCGATCCTCTCGCAGCTCATCAAGCGCAAGCACTACGGTGCCTACCCCCATTACCTTCTCTCCATCACCCAGAGGCTCGAAGGTGAAATCCTGCAGGCCAGTGCCGATGCGAATGACCAGGGCCGGGCTGCTGACTCTTTTCATGCTGCGCTTCAGTCCGCCGTTCTCGGGCAGGGTGTGGACCCCCACGACGATCGGCCGATTACGGCCGAGGCCGAATGCCTGGAACGTCTTGAGCGATTCCCCGAGGCCATCGAGGCCCGTACGCGGGCCATTGCCGTTGCGACTCAGGATCTGAAACGGTGTGAAGGCCATCACTATCGATGGCGGCTGCATTATTGGATCGGTGATTGGGACGCGGCGCTGAAGGACATCGAGACCCACGCCGCCTGTCTGCCGCAGAGCCTCTTCTACGCGCGGATCTACCCGCTCGTGGTGTATGCGGAGATGGGCGACTTGCAACGGGCTCTTCGCGAAGCCCGGGCGATCGCGCAGGACGGTCCGGACGATTTCATGGCCGTGATATGGTCGGCCACATGCTTGCGTCTTCTCGGGCAGGTTGACGAAGCCGCTGAGCTTTTGAGTCGCGACGCGGATGAAGTAGGCGTTCATACGCCTTTGGTCCCACCTCAGACGGCGGAGTGGCTGGCGGCGCTGTACGAATGCACCAGCGGCCGGCGCGAGCTGGATGACCTCCTGGCCTTGGCCGACGATCTCGGTGAATCGCGAAAGTTGCGGGCCGAAGCCCATTTCCACGTTGCCATGAAGGACCTCGCGGAAGGCCGTCGCGATCAGGCCGTGCTGCACTTTACCGAAGCGTACCTGAGTTTTGACAACGAGCTGCGCTATACGTTTCACGCCAAAGTGCTGTTGGTGAAACTGCGCAGTGCCCCGGACTGGCCTGCTTGGCTTGGCATGGGAGACAAGCATTCGCCACCCCCTTGAACAGTCGGGGCGGTTTGATGTAAACTTGAAGGTATCCTATTCGAGGGATCCAGGTGTGCGCAGATGGAACGGCGGGAGGTAACTAAAAACGTGCCGGCGTCACCTAACCGCCGTCGAGGTGTAGCGGTCGTTCCCTTGGCAACGCTCTGGGCGCACGTTGCGATGGTCCTGGCGTCGCCGCCCATCACCCCGCTGGCGGACCCGCTCTACTCGTTTGATCTCATGTCTCCCGCTGTCACGCAAGGGTTTGTGAAGGCGGACGACGTACTCGTGCTTGGGAGTCCGTATCCGGTGCCCCTCGTTTCCGGTACGGTACTCGGACTCGGGGCTGCAGGCGACGAGCTGGATGGCCTATCCGGTGGGCATCCATTGGTGTCCCCTGAGGAACCATTCCTTCTCTTGTTTTCCGTCAATCGAGACTCTCCGGGGACAGCGCCGCCGGATCCGGCCTTGGTGGCAATCGGACTTCCGTACAACGTCTTCGATCAGGCCGCACGAGGCCATCAGGCTGGCGATGAGTTCATGTCCACGCTGTCCTTCAGCCGAGCCGCCCGCGGCACCGCAACGATGCCGGGCAACAATGTTCTTTCACGCAACAACTACGACGAAGGCGGCACCGATTTCGCCGCTCGGCCGGAAACCAGCGCTCACAGTGTCGTTGCCGAGGAAGCGCAGGACAACGTCGACGCCCTTGCCGACGCAGCCGCCGGCCCGGCGCCGTATTTTTCGGCCAGTCGGCTTTCTCCGTCTCTTGGAGCTCTACCCGGATCGGGCACACCCAGTGGAGCGCATGTCTTTCGAAGAGAAATCGGGGGGATTGTTTTGTTCGCCTCGTTCGCCGACTTGGGTCTGGTGCAGGACGACGATATCGATGGCCTGGTCGTTTTTGACATCGACGGTGACGGCGGTTTTGATGGCCCCGACCATGTACTGTTTTCGTTGACGCCCGACTCGCCGTCGTTGGCGACCATCGATGAGGCCAGCGCCATTGGAGCCGCTGCGGATGTGTTTCTTGCCTCGCCGGGACAGGCGCCGCGTTTGTTCGCTTCCGCCGTCAATCTCGGGTTGGGCGCGGATTCGGATGATATCGACGGCTTAGAGATTCTCCTTTGTGGCGATCCGATAGCCTGCGTGGAGGAGCACGGGATTCGGGAGACGCACGGAGACTTCGATGGTGACGGGGATGTCGATTCGAGCGACGTTCGCAGTTTCGATAGTTGTTTTAGCGGCCAAAATATGCCCCACGCTCCGGGGTGCTCTCCGGGCGACTTCGATGAAGACGCTGACGTTGACTGCGCTGATTGGAGCGGCTTGGTGAATTCCTGGAGCGAAGGCTCCCCCCCACCTCCCCAAGCCGAATGCGCAACCGCCGTCCCCGCCGTGGATTTTCGCCAGCTACTGATGATCACGCTCTCGATTCTCGTTGCGGGCGCCATCGTGTTCCGTCCACGCTCAGCGGTCCAGGGTTCGGCACGATCCCTGGACTAAATCGCTTCCTTGCATCCTTGGTAGTACAGCCACGGTTCTTTGGCGTCCAGCGACGTTACGCTCTTCAGTGAGGCCACGACTGTTCCCGATCCGGCCGAAGTTATTTCTTCAATTCCATCACGATGTTAGCATACCCCTCGTCGTTCTGCACGGCGTTCCTGACCGTCCCACGCCAAGTCTCCCGTGCGCGCTCCCGCGTCATCGTTGCCTCAGTCGTGGCAAAAAAACCGGCCCGTTTGCCGGGTACGTCGATAGGCAACTCCCCTTCCTCTGTCCGCGATCGGATCGTCCGTCCGCACAAAGATGGTCGCAATGGTCTACCGAGCCCATGGAGATGGTTGGGTCTCGGGCCACTTCATCAAAAAGCGAGAGGTTCCTACAATGGCATCAGCTAAACTAAAAGCATGAATCCGGGGCTACGGGAATGAGGGAACCATGAGTACGAATCGAACGTTTCCACCTTCAGCGTCGTTTGCGGCCAAGGCGCACATTAAGTCCCTGGACGAATATCGGCGGATGTACAAACGGTCCATCGAGGACCCTGGGGGATTCTGGAGCGAGATTGCCGAAGGCTTCTATTGGAAAAAGAAGTGGACCAAAGTCCGCCAGTTTGATTTTCAGGGCGACATCTCCATCCAGTTCTTCTTGGGAGGACGGACCAACATCACCTACAACGCCCTGGACCGGCACGTGGAAAAACGCGGTGACCAGACGGCCATCCTCTGGGAAGGCAACGAACCTGGCGAAGACGGCAAGCTGACCTACCGGCAACTTCATGCCGAAGTTTGCAAGTTCGCCAACGTGCTCAAGTCTTTCGGGGTCAAGAAAGGAGACCGCGTCTCGATCTACATGCCCATGGTCAAGGAATTGGCCATCGCCATGCTGGCCTGCGCCCGGATCGGGGCTATTCACTCGATCGTTTTCGGCGGGTTCTCGCCCGATTCACTGGCAAACCGCATCGTGGACTCCGGCTGCGAAGTGCTGATCACGGCTGACGGAGTCTTCCGAGGCGCCAAGGCCGTGACCCTCAAGGCCAATGCCGACGAGGCCATGACCCTGGCAGGCGGGAACGGAGTAAACGTACGTACGTGTATCGTCCTCGAGCGGGTAGGCAAGACCAAAATCCCCGCGGACATGAAGGCCGGCCGGGACCACTGGTGGCACGAAGTGATGAACAGCGCCTCGCCCGACTGCGAGCCGGAATGGATGGACTCCGAAGACCCGCTATTCATCCTATACACTTCCGGCTCGACCGGCAAGCCCAAGGGCGTGCTGCACACCACGGGTGGCTACATGGTTCACGCGGCCACGACCTTCCGGCACGTCTTTGACTACCACGACGGCGACATCTACTGGTGCACCGCGGATATCGGCTGGGTGACAGGGCACTCTTACATCGTATACGGCCCGTTGTGCAACGGAGCCATCACGCTGATGTTCGAAGGCATCCCCATCCATCCCGACCCGGGCCGCCTCTGGGACGTGGTCGACAAGTACAGGGTCAACCAATTCTACACCGCTCCCACGGCCATCCGGGCACTCATGCGCGAGGGCGAAGAATGGGTAAACAAGCATAATCTCTCGACCTTAAAACTCCTTGGTACCGTCGGAGAGCCGATCAATCCCGAAGCATGGATGTGGTACCATCGCGTGGTCGGCCGGGAGCGGTGCCCGATCGTGGATACCTGGTGGCAGACGGAGACAGGCGGCATCTTAATCACCCCGCTGCCGGGGGCGATCCCGACCAAGCCCGGCTCGGCCACCCTGCCGTACTTCGGTGTCAAGCCGGTCATTCTTGACGACCAGGGCAAGCGCCTCGAAGGCCCGTGCAAGGGCGCCCTATTCCTCGAGGAACCCTGGCCAGGCATGATGCGGACGGTTTTCGGCCAACACGAACGTTTCAAAGAAACCTACTTCACCCGGGCGCCCGGGCTGTACTTCACCGGCGATGGCTGCCGTCGCGACGAGGAGGGCTACTATTGGATCACCGGCCGCATCGACGACGTGATTAACGTGGCCGGCCACCGGCTGGGCACGGCCGAGGTGGAAAGCGCGTTGGTCTCGCACTCCGCGGTGGCCGAGGCCGCCGTGGTGGGCTATCCGCACGACATCAAAGGCCAAGGCATCTACGCCTACGTTACGCTCAAAATGGGCCACGAATACACGGAGCCGTTGCGAAAGGAACTGGTCGCCCACGTCCGCAAGGAGATCGGCGCCATCGCCGCTCCGGACGTCATCCACTGGGCGCCCGCCCTGCCGAAAACCCGCTCCGGCAAAATCATGCGCCGCATCCTGCGCAAGATCGCCGAAGGCAAACCGGAAGAAGTCGGCGACACCACGACCCTCGCCGACCCATCGGTCGTGGAGCACTTGGTGAAGAACAAGTAGCAGATCATCAACCGCGATTCTATTCGGGCCTTGAAACGGCCTGACGCGCACTTGAATCGGTTGAACGGCTCCGGCCCAGGTCGCCGCATGTCGAAATCAAACTCCAAGTAGTATGGGGGATGTTCAGGACGATTTCGTTATACGCCGATACGCGGACGTTGCGGGGCGGGCTTCTCAGGGGTGCCGCCCAATGGCGGCGAAGTACGATCGTCGGCCTTCTTAAAGAACCTCGCGATAGGCCAGAGCTTCCTCGATCTTCTTAGCGTCAACCGCCGGATTCGTCTTAGCAATCTCTCTTGGATTTATCGCTAGCCGGCATAGCCTCACTCCCAGTCTGTTCTTAGAAAAAAGCCTGAAAACGACCCAAAGGCGCCGATCTTGGTCATATAATCGGCCAAAACGTGATGGTAGTCTTCAAATCTGGCGGCTGAGTTCCAAATCGCTCCCTCACGGTCGCGGCTCTGTTCCAGGTCGCTGCAACCCGCCGCAGGTTTAGGTGGGACGGAGCATTAGCCTAGCTTACGTCTCGGCTTTCTGAACACGAAGGCACCGGCCGAGACCACGATGGCGGTCATAAGCAGGACACTCTTTGGGGAGACCGGTACGGGTATTCCTTGGAGCGGCCGCAGTTGCAGACCATTCCAGGCGGCGCCGATGGCCGTGTTGCCGCCCGAGGGAATTCCCACGTGCAAACCCATGTTGCCTGACGTCACTTGCACGATGTGCCGCGAATAGGTCACGCCTTCGACGTGTGCACCCGGCCAGGCGCCGCCGACGAGCTCGACGCCGGGGTGAAAATCGAACCGCGTCTGGGCCATCGACGAAGGCTGATTGGGCATCCACGCATAAACCAAGACTTCGTAGGTGCCGTTTTGCAGCCCGTTGAGATACGTGCACGTTTCCAGCGTCAGGCTGTGCGTGACCATCGCATCGTTGAGCAACGCGGCGTCATTGCCCGAAACGCTGGGGTCGTTGGCCGTAAGCTGATCCATGCCCCCGTATTGGTGCAGCCCGACGCCCGTGGGATTTCCGTTGATGTCCACGAGCATGTAATCGTTAGGGTGCGGGCCGGTGGTAAAAGGCGTCGTGTGCTCGGCCTGGACGACGTTCCAGATTCCTGGCCAGCCGGCGGCCGCATACGTGGACGCCGGCCCGGAGCCCGCACCGCCCACGTCGATATTGAAGGACTGCGCCAAAACCCGTGAGCTCAGCACCACGGCCATCACAAGAACGCGGACCATTGCCTTCATCGCTTGTACTCCTCGAACGAGAAAACAGCGGCTGTATTCTACAAACGCAAGGTGGTTTCCGCAACACCTTCCGCCCGGTTGGTCACCGCCGTCGGCAGCAGATTCCGGTGACCTGACGACCGCGCCTTTCGGGCCTGCTCAGGGGCGATGCACGGCAACGCGGGTTCATGGCGCGTCTTCGCTACGGATGGAAAAGGTGATGCGGGCGGCGACCGGACGCTCGAAGTCCCAGTTTTCATACGCCGTCTCTAGCATCGTGGGGATGCTTGGCCGCACGACACCGTGGTGGCGGCGGCGGTTGTTGCAAATGACGGTGATGGGCTTGGTCCAGTCAAATGCACCGAGCGGAAGAAGCAGCTCGATTTCCGCGCACCGGCGAGTCTCCACAGTAACGGTTTGACCCTCGATGCGGCCCTCCAGATATGCCATTTTCGATTGTATGACTTCGGTGATGAACCGATTGTGGTCAGTACCGGCGGCCGGATGGATTGAGAGCTGATCATCAATCCAGACCTCGCCCAGAAAGGCGGTCTGCCGCAGCCAACCGGCTTGTCCGTGACCGGGGTATCGGAACCAGAGGGAGACGTTGGATGCGAAGGGCCGCCGCCGACTTCTCATAAGCGCGAACGTCTCTTCTAGAGTCGGTGGTGCCCCACCCGAATCGAAATCCTGTTCAATGCCTACAATCGGTAGCGACGATTGTTTGGCATAATCCGAAATCGCGCGGTTGTGGGCCGCGACGAGTCGGCCGCGGAATGTTTCGCCATCCTGAGGATCGGTTGGCCACACGCTCAGCACGCGTAGCGGTTCCAGGTTGCGCAACAACAGGGCGAGTGTCTGTTGGGCATAGGGTACCCGCGGATAACCCGAGAAGATGAAGACGCCGGCGAATAGGTCGGGGTGATTGATCGCGATGACCCAGGCCGCGTCACCGGCGGTCCGGCTGCCGAACATGAACAGCCGATCCGGGTCGGTATGGACCTGCCGGCGTAATTGACGGATCAAGGTTCGCATGTCGCCGGCGGCGCCGCTGTTCGAAAGATGGAAGTCACATCCGACGCGGGGCTGCGGGCAAATCAGAACGAAATCGCGAACCAAACGCGTGAAAACCTGCTTGACCCACACGATCGTGTCATCACATGACGCGCCATCGTCAGCTAGGCAGAGCATGGCGGGATAGGCTCGGGCCGGGTCGTAGTCCTCGGGGAGCTCATATGAGACGGTGACCGATCCCTCCGACACCGACGGGTGAACGAACGATCCCTTCCGAGGCAGAGGCTCCCAAACCAGCACGCGCCGCAGAGCCCCCGCGACCGCGGCGGCATCCCCTTCAGCAAGGCGAGAAACGGTTTTGGCCGGCTCGGCTCGCTCTTCGGCGTCGGACGAGCGAAGAAACGCCACAAGCGCCGCGTCGATTTCCTCCGGTGGCTTCCCGGCAGTCCTGGTCTGCCCCACGAAGAAGCCGACGACCGCGAAAAGCACGGGCATCGAGGGAATTGAACGGCGATTTTGAACCATCCTCATTGGGTTGTTCTCATATCTTGTAACCCGATTTGCTCGCCCGCTCGCTATTTGAAGATAGGCTTTATTTCCTGCGCGGTTTCGGTGGCAGACGAACCATCGTCAGAACCGCCTCGAAAGCGGTTTGACTAACCAGTGCGACACAATATAATTCGCCGCACGATCGTAACGTTGCTGCAGTGGACACGGCGGAAATGGTCGCGATGAAGGTTGGCGGCTGACAGTGCTCCCGGAAATGACGCCTGAACGTGGGCGTGTGCTCACATCCGGAATGGAGCCATGGCTGCGAGAGGGGCTAAGGTGCGCGCTGGGCAGGTGATGGTCGTCGGCCTCCGGCCTAGGTTTGCGACCGGCGCCCAAATGTGGTCCACGCCGATCGGAGCGACGATATGAGTTAGTCGGGGCCGACCGCAACCGGGCAGGGCTTTTACGACGTGGGAATGCGGTACGCGCCCACGTTTTTTTTCCCAAGGATCAGGCGGTCTGAGAAGTAATGAACACAGACCTATTGAGAATCGTAGACGCGATCAGTCGCGACAAGAACATCGAGAAGGAAAGCGTCTTCCAAGATCTCGAGGTGGCCATGGTCTCGGCGGCCCGACGGGCATTTGAGGAGGCCGAAGACGTAGCTGTCACGCTGAATCGGATGACCGGCGCCATCACCGCGACGGTAAACGGGCAGTCCATTGACATGAAGACGCTGGGCCGGATTGCTGCTCAAACTGCCAAGCAGGTGATGATCCAGAAAATCCGCGAGGATGAGCGGGAATCCCTTTTTCAGGAATACTCGCAACGCGTGGGGCAAGTCGTGACCGGCTCGATGCTTCGGTACGAGGGCGGTGGTTTGGTGATCAATCTGGGCCGAGGGGAAGGATTCCTGCCCAAGAGCGAGATGATTCCAGGTGAGACGCACCAGCCGGGCGAGCGAATTCGGGCTATGGTTCTGGACGTTCGCGACGAGCAGCATCGCGTGAAAATCGTGCTCACGCAAACGCACCCGGACTACATCCGGCGTCTTTTTGAATTGGAGGTCCCGGAGATATCCGAGCGGATCATCGAAATCCGGGCATTGGCTCGGGAGGCCGGTTACCGCACCAAGATCGCCGTCTCGTCGATCGACTCGAAGGTGGATGCGGTCGGGGCGTGCGTGGGGGTGCGCGGCAGCCGGATCAAAAACATTGTTGACGAACTGGGCGGCGAGAAAATCGACATCGTTCGTTGGAATGAATCGTCTCAAGTGCTCATTACCAACGCGTTAAAGCCCGCGGAAGTGAAAGAGACGTTTCTGTGCTTTGAGCTTGGGCGGGCAACCGTCATGGTGGACGAAGATCAGTTGTCCCTGGCCATCGGCAAGCGCGGGCAGAACGTTCGGCTGGCGGCACGCTTGACCGGCTGGGATATTGATATCCTGACCCCCGCGGAATACGACAAGAACATCGATGACATGGAAAAAGCGCTCAAGAACATCGAAGGCGTCGAAGATGTTCTGCTCGACAAGATGCTGGCCATCGGTGTCGTAGCGTTGAGTGACTTGGAAGAGCTAGGGAAGGAGCCATTGGTCACCGACCTGGGGGTGAACGAGGCCTTGGCCGCTCGCATTGTGGAGGTCGCCGCCGTGGAGGCCAAGCGCCTGGCGGCGGAAGCGGAGGCGGCCAAAGCCGCCGCTGCGGCGGCGAAGGCAGCAGCGGCGGAACTCCCATCCGAACCGGCGACAGCCGAAGCGTCGGAGAGTCAGTCGTCGGCAGCGGCCGGGGAGACACCTCCCGAACAGCCTGAAGTCGACACCACCTCACCGGAGGGGGCGGAAAAAGAGGAGGAGCGCCCCGTGCACCCAGAGACCGATGAAACCGGAACGTATCCAAGTTCGGTCGTGGAGGTTTAGCGGAGACGGGTCTTGGCAGACAAAATGCGCGTTCACATCCTGGCTAAGGAACTGAACGTATCCAGCAAGTCCATCATCGAAAAATGCCGGGCCGAGGGGATCGACACCGTCAAGAACCATATGTCTACGCTCAGCCCTGGGCTGCACGCGACGATTCTGGAGTGGTTCAGCGAGGGCAGCCACGATACGGCCCTGGAAACCACTGAGCGAGTCGATCTTCGCAAGGTTCGCCTGAAGAGACGGCGCACGGCGGTTCCAACAGCCCCTCCAGAGGTCGAGGAGGTGCAAGTCGAATCGCCGGCTGTTGAAACGTTGCCGCCGGACGAGTTAGAGGCTCCTTTAGAGCCTTCTGTGGTCTTCGACGTTCCTTCTCCGGAAGTTCCGGTTGCCGAATCAATGCCGGCGGCTGAGCAAATGGAAGCGCCGACGGCCGTCGCGGCGGAGGCACCCCCGACCACGGTGCTGACAGAACAGTCCCGTGAGGTGCCGCTCGTCGTCGCAGAGTCGGTTCCGACTGCCGAGGCGAGCCCCGCAAAGCCCTCTGCCACTCCACCATCACGTATGCCGGTGGCTCCCGCCGGACCGCAACATGTTCCGGCTCCGGCAAAGCTACAGGGACCGCGCGTAGTTCGATACGAAGCACCAGAGCCGGATGTTCGGGTTGGACGCCCTCGTCCCGGTCCGCCGCAGCGGACGGCCGTTGGGGAGGCTCCCCGGCAGAGTCCGGTTCAGGGGCAACCGGCTCTTCCTCCTGGGCCGGCGGATGCGTCGGGGGAAAAGTCCGCTCTTCGTCGCAAGACCCGACCCAGCACACGGCGGGTTGTCGGCCGCGTTGTCGAAGCCGGTGAGCGGTTGGCCGAATGGCGCGATCGCGACTTGTTGGAACGGCAGGAGCGCCTCGCCGGGGCGACGGGACGGCGCATTCATCATCGTCGAGCGGTTCAGACGGGCCCGACGGCAAGGCAAGCGGTTCCCGCAGGACCCAAGACGCGCGCCACGGTTCACGAACCGGTCCGTGTGAGGGAATTCTGTTCGGCGACCGGAATCAACTTTATGCAGGTTTTCAAGGTCCTGCGCGAAGAGCACAGCATGTTGGTCAACATCAACATGACCTTGCCGGTCGACACCGCGCAGCTCCTGGCCTTGCATTTTGGCATCGATCTGGAAGTCGTACCCGCGCAGACCATGCTGGACCTACTGGAGGAAGAGTTCTCCAAAAAAGAACGTACAAATCTACAACGGCGCCCGCCGGTGGTCACTATGCTGGGGCACGTGGATCACGGCAAGACCAGTCTATTGGATGCGATTCGAAAAGCACGGGTGGTAGCGGGCGAAGACGGAGGGATTACGCAGCAGATTGGATCGTATCATCTGGAGACCGCGCATGGGCCTGTCACCCTCTTGGATACACCCGGTCACGAAGCGTTTACCGCGATGCGCGCTCGGGGGGCGCAGTTGACCGACGTAGTGGTCTTAGTCGTTGCCGCCGATGACGGGGTGATGCCCCAGACGGTCGAGGCGATCAATCACGCCAAAGCCGCCGAGGTTCCCATCGTCGTGGCGCTCAACAAAATCGATCTTGGCGATCAAAACAAGCTGAAGATCTACGGACAACTTTCTGAGCACGAACTGACCCCGAGCGAATGGGGCGGGCACGTGGACGTCATTCCGACCTCGGCGACCACCGGCACCGGCGTCAAGGAGCTGGTCGAGCACTTGGCCGACCTCAGTGAACTGCTGAATCTCACGGCCGATCCGACGCTTCCCGCCTCGGGCACGGTGATTGAGGCGGAAATGAAGACCGGCGTCGGCTCCGTGGTGCGTTTGCTCATCCAGGAAGGGACGCTGCGGGTCGGAGATTCCGTGGTCTGCGGCAACGCGTTTGGCAAGGTTCGGGCGATTCTGGACGACTGCGAGCAGCGCATTGGCGAAGCCGGCCCCGGGATGCCCGTCGAGGTCTGGGGACTGGATGACGTACCCACGGCGGGCGATCGGTTGTACGTGGTTGACAATCTTCAGCGGGCCAAGGACGTGGCCACGGAAATGAAGAACCGCCGAACCGTGGAAAGTCGGCTTCAGGGAACCAAGGTCAAGACGCTGGAGGAGATGTTCTTGCAGCGCGATGCCGCCCAGATCCCCGAGTTGAACCTGGTTGTCAAGGCGGACTTTGACGGAAGCGTGGCCGCGTTGCGACAGGCACTGGCCGAGATTCCGTCGGACGAAGTCAAGTTGACGCTCCGGCATGCCGGTGTCGGCGCTATTACCGACAGCGACGTCCTTTTGGCGGCCACCTGTCGGGGCATCGTCGTTGCGTTTCGTGTGGACACGCCGGTGGGAGTTCGCCGGCTAGCCGACCAACATGGCGTTGACATTCGCGCATACCGCGTCATTTATGACGTGTGCGATGACATTAAGAAGGCACTGGAAGGCCTTCTGGCTCCGATCGAGCGTGTGGAGTCGAGGGGTACGGCTGAAATTCGCCAGATCTTCCATATAACCAAGGTGGGTCTGGTCGCCGGTTCTTACGTTACGCAAGGGACCATCGAACGCGGTCACCTGGCCAAGGTCGTGCGCGACGGCGTTGTCATTCGAGAGGGATGCAAGTTCGCCTCCGTCCGGCGATTCAAGGACGACGTTCGAGAGGTTCGGACCGGGATGGAGTGCGGGCTGCGTTTGGAGGGCTTCGACGATCTTCACGTGGGTGACGTGATCGAGAGCTACGAGATCGTAAAAGAAGCACGAACCCTTTAATCAGGCCATCCCGATGGGCGGCAGGGTCAGCCCATGATTGAATTCAAAGCCGAATGCGGCCATACGGTGCGGGCCAAGGACGAGGAGGCGGGCGGCGTCGTCCGCTGCTCGTATTGCGGCCGGCAGGCCAACGTTCCTCAGCCGCAAGACGAAGCCCTGGACTCTCTGTTCGACGAATTGCAGCGCGCCCCGGATTTGGCTGTCGCCACAGGTCCTAAGCTTCGAGCACGCCGTCGCTTCTTGAAAAAACGACGACCCGGCGCCTTTAATCCGTTTCCGATCATTCTGCGGATGTGCTATGCAGCGTTGCTGGTCAGCATCGTCATCATCGTGGTTAACAAGTTCCTCATTCCCGTTTGGAAGGGCGGCCGGTCCGCATCCGTCACGGCATCCAAACCGGCAGAAGTCCAACCCAAGCGCCAGCGGGCGACGAGTTCGGAAGCGCCAAAACCGGCGGACAAAGGACTGTTGAATCGAAGCCAAACCGCAGGCCTCTACGTCGTTTCCACGCCGCCCGGCGCGACGGTCTATTGCATCACCGGAACGGACGCTTCGCCCGGAGGACGCATCCACCGGCTGGGAGGTTGCATTGTCCACGGATCCGCCGGGTCGCCGCAGCGGGTTTCGGACGGGACGTACATCGTGGAGGTCGCCTTTCCATGGAACGACCAGGCCCTCAAACGGTATCACGGCTACACGGAATTTCGGCGGGCCTTGGAGCGCGCACCGGAGAATCAGCGGAACAAATTGGTCGAGGAGTTCTTTATTCCCGATGAAGCCTCCGTGGTCATGTTTGATCAAAGTGACGAGCAGAAGTACATCGTACGGCAGTACCGTGGGATTGAAGTTCGAGACGGGCGATCCAACGGAGTTCGCAGCCTGTTTCTGCCGAAAATCGCCACACCCGACGACGGATTCTCCATCGAGGAGCTCGTGGTCAACTATATGCCGGAAACGCACAATTACGCCTTTGACGATCGCCACGTTTGCGAAGAACTTGAGTATTACGGCGTTCGCGAGGTAGATCAGCCGTGGATGATCCAGGCTCTGTCCCGGATCGGCATCATGCCCTATGTCACGCCGGCCAAACGCGTCATGGTGTTCAAGATCGGGATTGAAGACGGGGTGTTTTCGGCTAAAGCGATTCGTGACGCCGGCAAATGATTGTCGGCGTGTTAACGATCGAGCTGGCCCTTTTTGAAGCCCAGACCCTGAAAGATAAGCGGCGGGTGATCCAAAGCATCAAACACAAGCTTGCCAATCGTTTCAATGTGTCGGTGGCGGAAGTGGGCCATACGGATACTCCAAAACGGTGCCGCTTGGGAGTGGCGTTGGTCTCGAACGAGACCCGCGTGGTGCATTCGCAATTGGACCAAGTGGTGGACTCGTTTCGGCGAAATACGGGGGCGACCCTGCTGAGTTACGAGCGGCAGATCCTGTAGCCTGCCGAAGCGATTTGAGCAAGACAACCGCCGCCGACATGAGAGGATTGAAGTGCGAGGCTTTCGAAAAGAACGAGTGGCCAGCGCCGTCCAGGAGATCGTCAGTCATGCGATTGCCCACGAGCTGAACGATCCACGCCTGGCACCGCTGACAACGGTGACGCGAGTGGAAGTGACCGGCGACCTTTTGGTGGCCAAGGTCTATGTCACCGTTCCGGGCGACGCTTCGACGGAAAGGCGGACCCTGGCAGCGCTCCAGCATGCCACGGGTTACGTGCAGGGGATCGTGGCCCGGGAATTGAACATCCGCCAATGCCCGGAATTGCGATTCGAATTGGACGAAGCCTGGAAGGAAGCCCGGCGAACGCTGGAGTTGATCGAAGAGAACCGCCGGAAACGTGAGTTGACGATCGAAACGGAGTCGCGTGGCCGGCAACCCTCCGACGAGGAGAGTGTTTTGGACAACTTAGAAAGTCCTAAGGAAACCGCAGAATGAAGAACGGCACGATGTACGCAACCAAGCTGAAAAAAGCGTACGGCAAGATTCGGCACGGGATGGCCAAACCGGAGATTCCCGAACCGGACGATCCCATCCAACGGATGGCCATTGCCTTTTTGGGCCTATCCGGTGGAGACGAAGAGGGCAAGCGATTGGTTGATTTGCTTATGTCCGGCATGGTGGACTGGAATGAAGTCCGCGTGTCGCGTCCGTTTGAGCTGTGCCGAGCGATCGGGGACAACTCGGCGCTCATGCTGAAGCGCTGCCAACAGTTGGTTTCCGCCCTCAACGCCATCTATCAACTCGAACACCGGCCGTCGTTGGAGCGGCTGAAGGGCTTGGGCCGCCGGGAGGCCAAACAGTACCTGGATAAGCTGGCCGGCGTCGACGATTACGTATCCGCTTCCGTGAACTTATGGAGCCTTGGCGGACATTCCATCCCCATTCATGATGCGCTCCTGGAGGTTCTCCGCGCCAACGATTGGGTCGAACCATCGGCTACGCGGGCGGAAGTGCAAGCCTTCCTGGAGCGCAACATCAGCGCCGTGGAAGCCAAAGAGTTCTGCTTGGTCATGAATGCCTACGCCGAGCAGTCGGGGTCGGGGCGCGGGAAAGGGAGATCGGCTAAAGCCTCGGTGGATGCCTAGATTAGGAGTACCGAATGAAGGCGATTCCGTTGGTTCTACCGCTGGTTTCCCTCTTGTTGTCCGGGGCGCCCTCGGGCTGCTCGGCCCCTTTTCCCTCGGCCTCGCTTTCCGACCGGTACGCGGCCTCGCCCTTGCCTACGCCCGCGCCGGACGTCGATCCTCAGCGGGCATACTTGTCGTTGTCAAAGATCGAACCACCCGTCGATCGGCCAATCCGACCGGCAGACCTCAAACCGGTTTCGGAGCGTACAGCCCAATCAATGCAGACGGCTCGAGACCTACTTGACCAACAGCGATTCACGGAGGCGTCCCTCGAGTTGGAACGGGCGCTGCGGTTCGACCCGAATCATCCTGATCTTCACCGAACCCTGGCCCAGCTGCACTGGCAGGCCGGGAACCTCGAACGCGCCAAGACCCATGCCACGCGGGCGATTGAGGCCAACGCGGACGACGCCGGCGCCCATTATGTTCTGGGCCGAATCGCCGCTGGCGGCGGTGACCGCTTTGCGGCCATTCAGAGCTTCCGCAAGGCCCTCACGTGCAGCGATTTCGAGCGGGATCCGGACGTTGCGGCGCTCATCCACTATCATCTGGCCGAAGCCCTTTCTTCCGAAGGCTATCTCGAAGCCGGCCTGGGGCAATACCAAGCCTTCGAAGAAAAGGCAGGATCCATCGGATCGGCTCACGACTCGGAACTTGTCGCCCTCATGCGGTCCAACCGAGGTCGCGCGGGCGAGTCGGTTTCCAAAATCCTCGAACGGCTTGGCCGGTTCGCCGAAGCCGCCGATGCGATGTCCGCCGTACTTGGCGCCCATCCCCACGACACGGGCCGGATGTTGAGATATGCGGGACTTTTGCTGAAGGCCGACCGAGTCGAGGAGGCGCTGCGCGTCGCCCGCGGAATACCAGGAGACGGTGAGGAGGTCCTGGGGCTTCTCGCCGAAATCCATGCGCGCGAAGGGCAGCCCGCCAGGATCGTCGAGGATTTGAGGTTTCGCCGAAGCAGTCGCCCGGACGACCCCCGTTTACTCCTGAAGTTGGTCGACAAGCTCATTTTGTTTGACCGATCGGCCGAGGCCCGCCGGGAACTCAGGCAGTTTCTCGAAACGCATCCTGAGCTTCACGCAGTTCGCCTGCGTCTCTTTGACGTTCTGGTGGCGGATTCGGCTTGGAAGGACGCGCTACAGCTGGCCGCGGCGGGCATCGAGGCGCAGCCGGCGCTGACCGGCGAGTGGGAAGCGAAGATTCAATCGATGGCCGCGCGCCCCGGTGCGGCGGAGGCGACACTAGGGGAATCGCGGGCGGGGGAATCCGCCACGGTCATGTACCTTCGCGGCCTGGTCGCGGTTTCCGCGAAGCGCCCTTCCGAAGGGGAGGAGCTGTTGCGGCAGGCCTTTCAACGGCAACCAGAGATGATGCCCGTTCGCGCGGCGCTGGCCCGTTTGTATCTGTCCTCTTATCGCTATTCCGACGTCCTGACTATCGCGGGCCGCCGCCAGGAAAGCGCCCCCGAGGATGCCCGGCTCGAACTGATCTTGGGCGAAATCCATGAACGGCTGGACAACGTGGATCAGGCGGCCCTGCATTTCAAGGCCGCATTGCAGCTCAGTCCCGGCGACACGCGGGCCATGTTTCAGTTGGCCCAACTCTACCGGCGAGCCGACGACCTGCTTTCGGCCCAGCGACAGCTTCGGCTCTTGTTGGACAAACAGCCCACGCACGATGAGGCCCGAGAGACGTTGGCCCTACTCTATCTCAACGAGGGCAAGTTCGATGCCGCGGCCGAGCAGGTCGAGGAACTCAAACGGCGTGCGAGTTCCGACCTGGTACGGGAGCGGGCCAACGCCTTGCTGGCCGTCATTCGTTCGCGGGATACGGAGGCCTATCGGGAGACACTTCGTCGGGCTTTGGATCAACACGGAGCCGACGTGGCCACGTTGTTGGCCTTGGCCGAAAGTTATGAAGAGTTTGAGCAAGAGTCAGCGCGGCAGGCCTACCTGAAGGTTCTGGCGATGGACCCCGACAATGAAATGGCGGCGCTCGGACTGGTTTTTGCGGAGGAGCGCCTTCTGGAATGGGAAAGCGCCGCGGAGCGCTTGAGGCGAATGCTCCCGCGGCGGCCCAACCGGCACGTGTGGCGTTTGGGATGGTCGGGTACTCGCTGGCATCTGGGACTCTTAGAACTCGACATCGTGCTTCAAGATTATGGCGCGGCACTCGCGCTGGCCCGTGAGCAAGCGCTGCGGGATGATCTGGACGAAGCCATGCGAACGCGCTATCGCCTGGCGTGGGTGGAGGCGCTTCGGCTCATGGGGCGGCAGGAAGAGGCCGTTGAACGAATCAAGAGCTGGGCGGAGGAAGGTTCGAGCGGGCAGAATCCGTGGAACCTGCAATTGGCGCGTGAGTACCAGCGGCAAAACGAGCCGGCCAAGGCCGTACCGATTTTTGAAGCGGCCTTTCGAAAGAACCCAAGCGAGCGATCAGGCATGGGCGACGTAGTCGAGGCCCTGCTTGCGGCGGATCAGTCCGATCGGGCCGGTCAATACATCTTGGAATGGCTTGCCGAAGATCCTGACAACGATGACGCTCTTGGGGCGCTCGTGCTGGTACTTTCCCAGCAAAAACGAACGGACGATGCGCTGGAACTCGTTCGCAACAAGCAATTGCACGCCCGCGATCGGCAACGATTCCAGAACATGCAGTTGTTTCTCCTGGATGCCGCCGAACGCCATGGTGAGGCCGTGGAGCTGGCCGAGACTTTGATCGGCGGTCTCAATGCGGTGTACCGAAGTCTCCAAGAGCCGGGAGGCCGTCGCGGAGGTCGGCCGCTTCTGCCTGACCGGATCGAGCGGCTTCCTAACGAGCCGTTTACGCCGGCGCAGCTTCAGGCGCGGCTCGATTTCCTTCAGGCCCGGCTGGCCGCGCAGCTCATCGCCGCTAAAGACCATCGCGAGGCGCAAATCCGAATCCGCGAGTGGCTGGAGGAGACCCAGAATCCGGAAGCACGGTTTTCCTATCTGATGGCCCTCTCGGCGTGCCAGCGAGAGCAGGGCAATGAAGCACAGGTGGGCGAAACGCTGCAACTGGCTCTCGCGCTGCAACCCGACCATGTGGGACTCAACAACGACGTGGCCTATACATGGATCGACCAAGGCACTCAGTTGAACGAGGCCGAAAAGATGATCCGATTTTCCATCTCGCGTGATCCTCGTCGCTTGGCTTACCTCGACACCTTCGGCTGGTTGTTGTACAAGAAAGGCCAATTCGCGGACGCGAAAACGTGGCTGCTTCGTGCGAGCAATGCCGGCGGCGCCAAGGATCGCGATCCAGTCGTATTGGATCATCTGGGTGACGCCTACTGGCGTTTGGGTGAAGCCGACGACGCGATCCGTGTCTGGGGAGAAGCCGCGACGCTGATCCGTGAGCGGCCGGCCGAGAAAATGAATGCCGACGAACGCCGGGTCCGCAACACGATAGAAGGGAAAATCGACGACGCTCGCGAGGGACGTTCCCCGGCGGTGGCCGCGCTGGCGTCCAGCGGCGACGAAGTTCGGACGGAAGGATCACAGCGCTGGCCCTAGCGAAGGCCGAAACGTCGAAAGCGAGATCGGCTTTTGAGCACGACGGGAGTAGTAGCATGTCCGGTCATTCCAAATGGTCGACCATCAAGCATAAGAAGGCCGCCCTGGACGCGCGGCGGGGGAAGGCCTGGAGCAAACTGGTTCGGGCGGTCACCATGGCCGCCAAGCATGGAGGGGGCAATCCCAACGATAATTCGCGCCTGCGGCTGGCCGTGGACAAGGCCAAGGCCGACAACGTCCCCAAGGACACCATCGAGAAGGCGATTAAGAAGGGGACCGGCGAACTCGAGGGGGAGAGCTTCGAGGAAGCATTGTACGAGGGCTACGGCCCCGAGGGCGTGGCGATCATGTGCCGGGTCGTGACCGACAATCGGAACCGCACCAGCGGAGAGATCAAGAAGATCTTCGAGCGGGGCGGGGGCAGTTTGGGACCGCCCAACTGCGTGGCCTTCCAGTTCAGCCAGAAGGGAGTGATCCTGGTATCGGCGGAGAAGGCCTCCGAAGATCAGGTTTTGGAAATTGCCCTGGACGCGGGAGCCGAGGATGTTCGCTCTTCAAAAGTCGTCCACGAAATCCGCTGCGCACCGGGTTCGTTTGAGGCGGTCAAGGAAGGCTTACAAAAAGGCGGCATCGAGATTCAATCTTCCGATCTTTCGATGGTGACCCAAAACGAAATCAAGCTTGAGTTGGCCGGCGCGCGGAAAGTGATGAAGCTCATCGACGCTCTTGAAGAACACGAAGACGTCGACGCCGTATACTCGAATACCGACGTGCCCGACGACGTCATCGCCCAGTTGTCGAAAGAGTGAGCTACACATGCGCGCCGAGGCGATTCGTTCCCACCTTCGCAAACAGCCCTTTCGACCGATTCGAGCCTACATTTCGGACGGGGCTTCTTACGATGTTCGGCATCCGGCGATGATGTTCATAACCCAGATTGAAGTCTATATCGCCATCGACCCCGGCAATCAACGGGTTCGCGAACGAGCAGTCTATTGCGATCCCAAACACATTACCCGAATCGAATCCATTGATGGAGCTCGACGCAACCCCCGCAGGAAACGAAGAGCTTCTTAACATCGGCGACAAATCCCTAAATGGCTGAAACCCCATCGCCTCGGTCACGCACGGGACACCTCCAAGCACCAATCAAGGCGGTCATTCTGGCCTTGGGCTTGTTATCCCGGATGGCAGCTGCAGCCGTTCACTCTACCACGCCGAATGACCGAGCCGCGCCCGCGGAGCGGACTCCGGCTCTCCCGGCGGAGGAGATTCGGCTGGACACGAAAGAATTCCGGGAGGGGCTTAAGAAACGCGGCCTGACGGAGATTTTAGAGCAGCACGTCCGCGACTTCCCGCCAGCGGGCGGAGCTGCCTCGGCGTTGGCTTTGCGCGAGGTGAAATTGGCAGAAGCGGCCGATCCCAAACGTCCGCGCGACGAGAAGCTCGCCGCCTTCGCCGAGGCCAACGAAATCCTCGAACTCCTGCTTGTGCAAGAGAAAGCCGATCCCCGGCGGTTTGAATGGCGCTTCACCCTGGCCCATTCACTGATCTACGACGAGGGCGAGCCCTATTCGACCAACGTTCTCTATCGCGGCGGGGGCCGCGACGACCGCGAACAGCTTCGGCCGCGAACCGAACGGGCGACCGCACAGGTCAACACCCTGACCGAGGAACTGGCCGCCGAAGCCCGCAGACTCGACGGGCTGGCCGTAGGCGAGTTTGAACGACTTGAGCGAGCGGGATACGTGGAACAAATCGACCGTTTGTCGCCTCGCACGGATTACCTGCGGCTATGGACGCTGTTTTACGATGCGTTGGCCCGTGAAGAGGCCGACCCGATCCGCGTCCAGCACCTTCGCGAGATCAAGGAAGCGCTCGGCGGCAACTCGCCCTATGTGACCACGCCGCACGCGACCAGCCGAATTCAGGTTCAGAGCTTGCTGCTTTCCGGTATGACCCATCGGCGGCTCGACGACACGACCACAGCGCGCCAACAGCTTGAGCGGGCGTCGACCACAGCCGAACGCCTGGGAGATCAGGCCGAACAAAAACGCGTGGAGTGGGCCGTCCAGCTCGCCTGGATCGAGCGAATTCGCAACGAAAGCGATGCAGAGCGCTTTGACGAAGCCATTTCGCTGCTCAAGAAGTTTCGGGCCGCGTATTCGCTGGGCGGCGATGACGCCAGAGCTCTGACCGTCGTCGCGGCCTTGCTAGAACGCTCCGTGCACCGCGCCCGGGCGGGAGCCGCCGAGCGGGCGGGCCGTTCGGGTGACGCGCTTCGGCACGCCGATGAGGCCTGGCTGGCCCTTCTGCAACTCGCCCGGCGCGACGATGGGTATCGCGACGAGTTGTACACAATCGTGTTTGATCTGACGGATTCGGATGTGAACCTGCCGTCCCTGGACCCTTTTGAGCAATGCGCGTTGGTGGCCGGTCTGCTTGCCCGGGCGCACCGACGGCCCGAGCAAGCAACGGCGCTGTTAGAGCGAGCTGTTGATCTGGGCGACCGCTTCGCCAGCGCGGCGGCCGATACGAGCCGAGCGCTGGCCCCGGAGCTGCTGCCCGAGCTTCAATACAACGTGGCCGTCGCTCTTTATCGTTTGGGCCGGTTTACGGAGGCCGCGGGTCGTTTTTTGCGAGTGGCTCAGCAGCATCCTGGCTTTCGCAACGCCCGAAAGGCGGCGGTGCTTGCCGTGCAGCTTGCCGGCGAATTGTATGGCAATCCATCGCTGAAGACCGACCCTGGCGTGCGCCGTTTGTACCGCGAGGGCCTGCACACGCTGCTCACCGATTACGCCGGCAGCGAGGAGGCCCGCGAGTATCGGCTTCGCTACGCCCGTTTGCTGGATGAGTGGGGCGAGTATGACCTCGCCGCCGTGCAGTACGCCGCGGTCACACCCGATCATCCCCGATTTACGGAAAGCGCGTTCCATCGGGTTCGCTGCCTCGCCCTGGCTTTGGAACGGCAGGCCCGCGAGCATCCCCAGGAGGCTCTCGAACTCCGCCGCCGGCTCAATGATTTCTTGACCATTCAGCGAGAGTTCGTCGTCCACGCCACCGGGCTGCTAAGCCGCCGGCCGGAGGACGGTTCGACGCCCGCGGCGCGCACCTATCTGGCGACGGCGAAAATACTGCTGGCCGAAGTCCAGATTCTTCCTCCTGTCGATCGCGCCTCGCACGCCATCGAGACATTAGAGAATTGGGAGGCGGAGTTTCCCGACGACCGGCCGTTGTTGGGACGGGTATGGCGCGTTCGATTGCTGGCCTACGAAAAGCTCGGCCGCTTGGATGCCGCCCTTCAAGCTCTACCGGCGTACATCGCGGCAGATCCCGAGGGTGCGGGCGCAACGCTCCAGTCGCTCTATGCGTTGATTTTCGTTGACATTGAGAACTTGCGGGCAGCCGGAGAGACGACCGCGGCCCAAAGGAAAGCCGACGCGGCGTTGACCATTGCCCAGCAGCTTGCCGATTGGGCAACCCGGGCCGATCAACGGGGACCGGCCGTCGATCGGCGAGCCGTGGATTTGCAACTCGCGGAAGCCAATCTGAACGCAGGCCGGTTCGACCGCGCCAAGGACCTATTCTTGAGCGTTGTGCCCGGGCTTGCGGCCTCGCCTCCGATGTTGGATGGGGTCGATCCCCGGATTACCTATGGATATGCCGAATCGCTATTGCAACTGCGCGAGTACGAGAAGGCGCTGCTGCCTTTGCGTCATTTGGCCACTGTGCTTCAGCCGACGGATCGTTTGCGGTGGAAATCCCTGCTCGGCGACCTGCGCTGCCGAACCGCCCTTCATCAGCCGCCGGACGGGATCATCAAAGTGATCCAGCAACAGCGGTTTCTCTATCCCGACCTCGGTGGCCCGGCCCTGGCCCCGCAATTCCAGCAACTTTTGCGCGAAAATGAGCACCGCAAAGCCGGTGGGTAAGACTCTTTGGGTTTGGGCTTTTGACGGGCTATACTGCCTTGTTAGGGTGTAATCGGGGAATGATCGCGTAAGGAAGTCATGTTTCGTCCCAACCAGCTTGACGTTGATCGGGCCTGCGTGATGGTCATTGACGTGCAGGAGAAACTCCTGCCGTTAATCCGCGGGCATGAGGCGATCGTCGCATCCATTCGCAAACTGTTGGACGGCGTACGCGTCTTTGAGCTGCCGCTGCTGGCGACAGAGCAATATCGCAAAGGGCTGGGATCGACGCATCCGACCGTCGCGGAAGGTCTGACGGCGAATCGGGCGATCGTCATCGAGAAGCCGACGTTCAGCGCTTGCGGCGAGCCGACCATCCGTGACGCGCTCCGGGAAATGGACCGGCCGTTGGTTCTTGTCTGCGGAATAGAAGCCCACGTGTGCGTGCAGCAGACGGCCCTGGACCTTCGGGCCAGCGGGTATGATGTGTTCGTTTGTGCGGATGCCGTCGGTTCGCGCGGCCGGGTCGATTACGAAATGGCCCTGACCCGCATGGGCCAGGAGGGCGTGACGGTCACCACCGTCGAAAGCGCGTTATTCGAGCTGTGCAACCGTTGCGATACCCAGCGTTTCAAGGCTATGCTGGAAGTCATCAAAGCCCACCCCCCGATAGCGTGAAAGCAGATGGCGGGTTTTCGGTCCGGGGTCTGTTCAAACAGCCATGGTCTACGAAAACAACGATGACGAGCATGAATGGGCTTCGGGCGATGAGCTTGACTCGGAGGACGATCTACTCGTCTGCCCGTCGTGCGACGGGGCGGTGCACGAGGACACCCAGCAATGCCCGCACTGCGGTGATTGGATTACGCCGGTCTATCCTTCGTCCCGCGCGAGGCGAATCGGCTGGGTCCTGGCCGGTACGCTCGCGATTGTCCTCATTTTGATGATCACCATTTTCGGATGACTCCCTTTCTTCGAAAAGCCGTTCCTGGTGGTTACGTCGGGCCATGACGTCCGCCAGCCAGCCACCCGAAGTCCCGAGCGCAGCGCCGCCCGATGCCGGACGACTCCTTGTCCCGGAAGATCCGGGCGTGGATGTTTATTGCCCGGAGTGCGACTACAACCTTCGCGGCATTGCGAGCGACCGATGCCCCTGGTGCGGGTGGGTGATTGACATCGATGTGCTTATCCGAGCGCTTTCCGAACCGCTCGCTTGGCGGCGCAAGGCGGCGATAGCCTGCGGCCTCCTATTGGGTCTCGGTTTGTTGGTCGTCTTCGCATTGACGGCCGGGGGCACGAAACGCTTAACGCCTTGGGAGGGGTTAGCCCTTTTGGCCGTGTTGCTGGCCGCCGGTGGACACTTTGCGGTTGCGACGCTTTCCTGGCTGCGGGTCCGGCCCTGGCCGATGCGAAACGGCGAAACGGCGCGGATCCTCCGCTTTGTGGCCGTGTTGTCACTGAGCGCAGCCGTCGTCGGGGCTGCCGGTTTTCTCCGAACGAACAACCGGCCGGCAATGGTCCGCGGGGTCACGGTGACCAAGACGCTTGAGTTTGCCTTGGCGGCATCATTCTTCACGCTCCCGGGATGGTCGCTGTTGGCCATGTGCCTGGTTTGCTTCCGAGAGACGACGAAGGGTGCAAGTCAGCCATCGACGATGCGCGAGGTTCGGCACCCGTCGATCCCGGCTAAGGCGCCGTTCGTGGTGGAGGTGGCGGGTCGATACGACCGTGCACAACTCACGCAGAGCTGGACCGACTCGCCGCTAGAACAAACGCCGCAGATGCGGGAAGCGATCGAGGCAGCTTGGGCGACTGCCCTCGCCAGCGCCCGCGAAACGGGGCGCATACTTTATGATGCTCCGCTGGGCCGGCTGGTCGGTGTCCGGTACGAACCGACGTCGCTCCATTTGCGACTGGGTCCGACGACTTATCGCGAATTCGTGGGCACCAACGGGCGTTTGGCCGCTCGATTGCCCGAGCAAGGGAGCGACGGGCTGGCTGATCCGCTGGGGCTTTCGGCTACGGTGTTGACCCGGGACGGCTATCTTGCCTTCGGACGGCGCAGCGACCGAGTGAACTACTATGCCGGGTATATCCACACGTTTGGCGGAATGCTGGAAGAGGCGGACCGATTGGTGGCTGGCGGATATGACGTGTTCGGGTCGATGCGCCGCGAACTCCAGGAAGAGCTGCACCTCGACGAGGCGGCCGTCACGGGGCTGATCGTGACGGGTTTGATTCGCGACCAAGAACTCCAACAACCTGAACTGCTGTTCGAGGTGTCCGCTTCATTGAAGCGCTCGGATCTGGCGGAGCGGTGGCAAAAGGCGAGCGAGTGGGAGGAGCACACGGGCATCGAGTTTGTATTCGACGAGCCGGAAGCAGTCCTCGCGTTTCTGTTGCAACAGGGGCGGCTGGCGCCGGTGGCCCAGGCGGCGCTCTTGCTGCACGGGCGGCATGGCTGGGGCACCGAATGGTACGAGCAAACCTGCTTTGTTCTGTACGGCGAGATTCCGCTGTCACTCCCGAACGCCTAGGACGTGTGACTTGAGACTCCCCGGGGCGCCATGCGCCAGCCGGACATAGAGGGCCTCGAGTCGGGCCACCATGTCGCGCCAGTCGAAGGCTTGGAGGCATCTTTGGCGGCCCTGGCGGCCCAACTTTTGTCGAAGTTCGCCGTCCGCCGCGAGGCGGAGGATCGCCGCCGTCAGTCCTGACGTGTCACCAAACGGCACCAGCAGTCCGGTCTCACCATGGACGACCACTTCCGGTGCTCCGTCGTTGTCGAAGCTGACCGCGGGCACCTCGGTGAGTAGAGCCTGCACGACGGCTCGCGGCAGGCCTTCCCACAGGGAGGCATGCACGAGTATGTCGAGGCCGTTGAGGCAATGGGAAATCTCCCCGGGCGGCACCAAACCCGCGAAATGGACGCGCTCACGTAGTCCCATGCGAATCAGCCTGCGTTCATAGCGCTTCCGAGAGGCTCCGTGGCCAACCCACACGAAGCGCAGCCGAGGCTGAGCGGCCAGGGCCGCCGGCATGGCCGCGATGATCTGCTCGAAGCCCTTGTTCGCAAATAGCCGGGCGACCGTGCCGACGACGATTTCGCCTTCTTGAATCTTCCAAGAGGCCCGCGCGGCAGCGCGAGCTTGGGCACTGGGCGCGAATGCTCTCGTCTCCATGCCGGAGTGAATGGTAACGAACCGCTCCCGTGAAGCGACGCCAACGGCCACCGACTGTTCGATCATGGCCTCCGCGACGGCCACGAAAGCCGAGGTGATCCGGGCAGTCCTCTTCTCCAGCCATCGGTATAGGACGCGTATCGGGGCGATCTGGGTCCGGTTGAAGCTCATGCCGTGAATGGTATGCACGATGACGGGTACGCCCGCCGCCTTGGCCGCGGCCCGAGCCACGATCCCCGCCTTGCTGCTGTGCGTGTGAACCACGTCGGGCTGTATCTGCCCAAAGAGCCGGGCGAGCGCGCGATAAGTCCGCGCATCCGAAAAGGGCCGGACGGCACGACGAAGATTTGGCACGATCATTGACTCAAAACCGCCGGTTTGCGCTTCATCCCACAACGATCCTTCGGGACCTGTTTCCGGGCCGGCCATGAGGGTCACGCGGTGCCCCCGCTGGGCGAGGCCCCGGCAGGTCAGAAGAGTGTTCTCCTGCGCTCCACCGATGATCAGCCGGGTGATTACATGACAGATGTTCAACGTTTTGGCATCAAAACGTCAAAACGTCGAAACGTCAAAGGCAGAAGGCACAAGGCAGAGGGCACAAAGGCATAAGGCCTAAGTACGGCTCCCCATTGAAGGGGTAGGAATATCATGCGGCCAAGGCTAGTTCGCATTTGGCCATGACTTTGGCAACGGACTTTGTCGACCAATTGAACGGATGCGCATGAGCGTTCCAA
>Ga0187892_10001574_pt1 | contig 51446 bp, 45 predicted proteins | sample MA1701073metaG_FD_139345 | JGI IMG/M metagenome (GOLD analysis project Ga0187892, IMG submission 139345) | Bio-ooze microbial communities from a basaltic lava cave in the Kipuka Kanohina Cave System on the Island of Hawaii, USA - MA170107-3 metaG ...
CTCTTCATCGGTCAGCACGATCTCGATGGCAACTCGCATTCGCTGTCTCCACTTTGCTTGAAGGTGGATGATTGGAGCGGTGAAGGCAATTTAAGTTCCTTCAAGAATGCAACACTACACTAGTTCCGGCGTGGGAATCGTGATATCGGTTCGGCTAGCCCGACCCCGCGGCCCGGACAATCCTTGACGATGCGAGTTGCACTATGCTCGAAAGAGACACCTTTGCGAAACTTCCTGCCACTCGACAACCATGAGGCGAGCCGACCAACAGACAATATCTATCTACTTCGTCGGCGCTGCCGTGCGCCACCTCCCAGCGGCCGCACGCGAACGTGTCCTTCATGCGTCCAGGATTCCGTCTCATTTGCTGGATGTTCCACAATCCCGTGTTCCGGCGAACACCTATTCGGCGCTCTGGCTCGCCGTCGCGCGCGAACTCAACGACGAGTTCTTCGGGCTAGATCGGCGTGCAATGAAGGTCGGCAGCTTTTCGCTGCTGTGCCACTCCCTGCTGACCGCCCAAGACCTTCATCACGCGCTAAAGCGGATGCTTCGCGGCTTCGCGGCCCTGCTTGACGACGTGGCTGCAGACCTAGCGGTGAACGCGGGCGAAGCCACGGTGACGCTCACCAATCGCATCCAAGACGAGGACGACCGCCGGTTTGCAGACGAGACAGCCCTGCTTCTCATCCATCGCCTCATGTGCTGGCTGGCGGGGCGCAGGCTTCCGCTTTCCCACGTGTCTTTCGCGCACGACGAGCCGCCATACGCCCGTGAGTACAAGGCGATGTACTGTGATGACATCGCTTTTGCTGCGTCCCATGCCGCGATGCGCTTTGATGCGCACGTCCTTAAGACCCCTTTGGTTCAAACGCCTTCGACGCTGCGCCTGTTCCTGCGCACAGCGCCAGAGTCGGTGCTAATGAAATACAAGAATGAAGACAGCTGGACCGCGAAGGTGCGTCAACGCCTCCGCAACCGCGGAGGTGAACTGAACGCCTTGCCGGTTCTCGCCGTAGTTGCAGAGGAGCTTCGGACCACCCCGACCACTCTTCGCAGGCGGCTTGAAGCGGAGGGTGTGAGCTATCAGGGCATTAAGGACCAACTGCGCAATGACATCGCCATCGACTTCCTCTGCAGCAGTGGCCTGAGCATCGATGAGATCGCCGCACGGCTCGGGTTCCGTGAGACAAGCGCCTTCCATCGGGCCTTCAAACGCTGGAACAAGCTGCAGCCCGGAGAGTACAGGCGTCGCCGGCAACTGGCTGGATCCAGCGGCTGACAGCTGTTGGCAAAAGCCGCTAGCACCCTGCGCTATTCGGTCATCCTCCTGAATCAAGCCTTGGCCCGGCGAATGAGCAGCGCCACGCGTTCCATGCCCTGGATCCCGCTGGCTTCTGCGCGAGCGCACCAGCTCTGCAGATCGACCACCAGTTCGGCACGAGCACGGGTCGTGCAGAGCCACAGTTGCCTCAGTTCCTCGCGCATGCGCACCATGGTGTCCAGCGTGACGTGGCTGTCACGGACTTCATCGAGATGCGCGCGGTAGCTTGGTGGCACCCGCTCGGGATCGCGCGCCAGCCATTGGCATGCCAGGCGCAGCAGTTCGGATCGCTCGCGCTCGCGCACGCGGCGGGATGCGGCCAACTCGGCTTTGCAGATCGCTCGAATAGATCGACCATAGCGAGCTAACATTTCATGGCGGTGCGCAATCAGGGCTTGCAACGTCGTCTCGTCGACGGCGCGAACCGTGTCTGTCACACTAATCCGGGGCGGGAGCTTGCGCACCGATGCGAGGCCGATCCGTTGAAACGTCAAAATGTAGAGCCAACCTATGTCGAACTCGTAGCGCCGCACCGCGAAGCTGGCCGACGTTGGATATGTGTGGTGGTTATTGTGCAGTTCTTCGCCCCCGATCAGGATGCCCCACGGCATGATGCTGCAGCTGTTGTCCTGGGCTTCGAAGTTGCGGTAGCCCATGGCATGTCCGATGCCATTGATGACCCCCCCGAACACGGGAATCCACGCCATCTGCACCGCCCAGACCGTTAGGCCGACCGCGCCGAAGAGTACAACATCCAGGACCAGCATCAAGCTGATGCCAAGGCGGGGAAATCGCGCATACATGTTCCGCTCAAACCAGTCCTCCGGCGTGCCGTGGCCGTACTTCTCCCGCGTTTCAGCGTTGCTCGCTTCGGCTTGATACAGCTCCGCGCCGCGTGTCAGCACGTTCCTCAGGCCCTTGGTCAAGGGACTGTGCGGATCGGCCGTCGTCTCGCACTTGGCGTGATGCAGCCGGTGCACCGCCACCCACTCGCGTGTCACCATGCCGGTGGTGAGCCACAGCCAGAACCGGAAGAAATGGGACACACCAGCTGCGAAGGCCACGGCCCGATGCGCCTGTGATCGGTGCAGGTAGAGCGTAACGCTTGCCACTGTCAGGTGTGTCAGCACGAGTGTGTACACCGCGATCTGCCACCATGCGGCCCCGTACAAACCTTGGGACAGCCAATCAACGAGCACATTCATCATAGGCGCTCCAAGACGGTCAGGTTGGCCATGCCGCATCCCTCAGAAATTCTCTGCAGGCCGTAACGCTTGTTCCGCGACCGCAGCGAATGGATCAGCGTAGTCATTAGCTTCGCTCCGGACGCGACAAATGGATGCCTCCCGACAGCCGGACATTCTTTGCCCCGGCGGCTCTGAGGGCTGCGACGATGAATGCGACTTTCATGACCAGTGTTCGGCGGTTGGCGGAGGTGGGCATCGTGACCTGAAATCCTGCTGGCCGCCATGTCAGAACGCGCCACTCCGGTTGCGCTTTTCGGACACTGACGATCACTATTTCCCGCCCCACGATCCGCAGCCTCCCAAAAAGTCCCGCGAAAGGAGACATGAACGATTTGTCCGCACAGTTCAAAGTCTTGGCCGCTTCTCAGCCCACCCACCAGGGCGTTTCGTGACCGCGGCGGCACTCTTCGACGGCCGCGACGCCGGCACCAGCATCATGCGGCGCATCCTGCGGGGCATGGGGGCCGAGGCGACCTACCTCGAGAACAGCCGCTCGGTCAACGAGGCGGTTACGGCCGCTTTCAGGAAGACGTGCAGGGTGTCGCTATCAGCTTCTGCCAGGGCGACCAGGTCGAGTATTTCAAGTACAAGTCGATATGCCGCGCGCGCAAGGTGGCGAACAAGTGTAGGTCTTCGGTGAAGGTGGAGGCCTCATCGTGCCGGCTGAGCTCCGCCAACCGCAGGCTCATCGCGCAGGCTGGATCGCTGTTGGGCGACCGCATCCGCATGAAGACCATCTCGTGCTGGCACCGCGGGCGTGCTGTGGGCCTGACGGTCAAGAAGGCCAAGCCGATCGACCTGCGCATCCGCAGCGCCATCGCCGCCGTGTTCCAGCGCTTTGCGCAGGCCGGCAGCGTGCGCCGGGCGTTGTTGCGGTTTCGCCAAGAGCGAATCGAGCTGCCGGCGGTTACGTCGATGAGCGGCGCAGCGTGCAGTGGAGGCTGCCGCGCGTGCGCCTTGCCTTCCTCGCGGTAGCCGCAAACCTGAGCTTTGGCGGGCGCCATCCTCAGCCGCCTTCATATCCGAAGGCTGTCCATCTTCATTTTGATGCTCGTTCCGGCGACTGTAAGCAGCGCCCTTCCTAAAGGTGCCCGCGCCTCTTCTGTTGGCCAGTGCCTCGAAGCGTTCGGTCAACGACTCACCATGCGGCGGCTCCACGCCGCCGATGCGCAGATACCCTAAGCCCACACGCTCTGGGCCCAGGTTCCGGAATCGATCAACGCGTCACACGTGCAACCTCGGCCAAGAACTCCTTCGCCAACGCCGGATCAAACTCGCCGAGCAGGCGATCGACGGCCGGCTTCGCGGTCGCGCGCATCTTCTCGCGCTCTGCTTCGTTGAACGTCGTGACCTCCATGCCCTTGGCCTTGAGATCCGCGAATGCCTTCACGTCAGCCTCGCGGCTGACGATGCGCTGATAGTCCCGCGCAGCGACAGCACTCTCCCGAATCAGCTTCTGCTCCGCAGGAGAGAGACCATCCCACACCTTCTTGCTGAACTGAACGACCAAGGCACTGTATGCGTGACGGGTCACCGCAAGGTACTTCTGGACCTCATAGAAGCGGTTCGAATAGATCAGCGGATACGGTGTCTCCTGGGCATCGACTGTACGGGTTTCAAGCGCGGTGAAAAGTTCAGCGAACGACATGGGGACGGGGTTGGTCCCCAGTTCCTTGAAAACGCCGAGGTAGATGGGACTCTGCTGCACTCGGATCTTCAGGCCCTGCAGATCCCCCACCGACTTCACTGGATGGCGGCTGTTCGTCACATTGCGGAACAGGTTGTCCCAGTAGACCAGGCCGATCGTGCCCTTCGCTTCGAAGCGATCCAGCAGCTTGCGGCCAAACGGGCCGTCCAGCAATTGGTCGGCCTGCTGTTCGGTGGTGAACAGGAACGGGAAATCAAGCAAGCCCAACTCTTTGACCACTCCGACGGCAGCACTGGTGGCCCCCACCGTCATGTCCTGGGTGCCACCTTGCAACGCCGCCTGCATCTGCTGCTCGCCGCCAAGCTGCCCTGCGGGAAACTCCCGCACCTTGATCTTGCCGCCACTGCCCTTTTCCACCAACTCGGCGAACTTTCGCACGCCAGCGCTGATGGGATGGTCCTTGTTGACGAGGTGACCGAAGCGAATCGTCCTCTCCTTGAAGTCCTGAGCATGGGCCGGAGCCAGGCTCATCAACGCGAGGGAAATCGAACAAGCGAAGGTTGCAACGATGGTTTTCATAGAGTCTCCTTTGTGATGTGGGTGAGGGTTCATCGTGGGGCGAGCAGGCGCATGGAATCGGTAACGATCGATGGGAAAGCCACCAGAAGTGCGAGAACCACGAGTTCGGCGAGCATGAATGGGAGTACGCCCTTGATCACGGAATCCATGCTCACCTTCCCAACGCCGGCCGCCACGTTGAGCACCGGCCCGACCGGTGGCGTGATCAAGCCGATGGCGTTGTTCATCATGAAGAGCACGCCGAAATAAATCGGGTCGATCCCCGCCTCTTTCACCACCGGCATGAGAATGGGTGTCAGGATCAGAATGCTGGGCACCAGATCCAGCGCCGTCCCCGTCAAGAAGACGATGAACATGAGGATGACCATCAGCAGGATCGGACGGTCCACAAAAGGCTGAACCCAGCCGACCAGGATCTGAGGCAGCTCAGCGATCGTGATCAGCCAAGCAGACACGGAAGCGGCTGCAATCAGGAACATCACGATCGCCGAAGTCCGGGCCGCATCGATCAAGGCACGGCGGATGACCGAGAACGTTAGCGTGCGGTAGACAAGCAGGCCGACGAGCAGCGCGTAGACCACGGCCACAACCGCAGCCTCGGTCGGCGTGAACACGCCAAACTTCAGTCCAAACACGATGATCAGCGGCAATGGCAAGGCCCAGAATGCTTGTCCCAACGCGCGGATTCGACCCGCAGCGCCGACGCGCTCAATGACGGGAATTTCCGAGCGCCGCGCAATGAACCACCATGTGGCAATCAGACTCAGCCCCATCAGCAAGCCTGGGACGATGCCTGCGAGAAACAGCTTGGTGATGGACAGGCCACTGGCCACGCCAAACAGGATGAAGCCGATGCTGGGGGGAATGACGGGCGCGATGATGCCGCCCGCAGCGATCAGGCCGCAGCTCCGCTCGGTCGGATAGCCCGCCCGCCGCATCATCGGCAGCAGCACAGCCGAGAGAGCCGCAGTGTCGGCGATGGCGGAACCGGACAGACTGGCCAGCAGGATGGCTGCTGCAACGGCGACATACCCCAGCCCACCTTTCAGGTGGCCAAAGAACGCAATGCCGACATCGATGATGCGCCGACTGAGTCCGCCGGCATTCATCAGTTCCCCGGCCAGGATGAAGAACGGAACAGCCAGAAGGGGAAAGCTGTCCGAACCGCCAATGATGTTCTGCGCGACGATCTGGGCATCCATCATGTTGAGATGCCACATCAGTGCCAGCCCGCAGAACAGCAGCGCAAAGGCGACGGGAACGCCCAACAGCATGGCTCCGCAAAGGGACGCCAGGAAGACAGCAACGGTCATTTTCGCACCTCCGCTGCAGCCGGCATGCGGCCTCCAAGGGAAGCGGTGACCAGTTCAGCCTCGCTCGCTGCTTGCTCCGCCTCATCGGTGCTCATTCGAAGGTCGTCCGCGGTGGCGTTGCCCGTCATCAGCCGGTACAGCGATACAAGCAGGATCAAGCCCATAGCCAAGCCCCCGAAGGCCGCCGCGGCATAGATCACCGACAGGGGAATCTCCATCACGGGAGACCGGTTCTCCTGGTTCACCTTCATCTGCACGAGGCTTCCCCAGAACAGGACCGCGCAGCACAGAAGCATCACCAGGTGACCAAAGACGGCGGTCAGCGCCTGGCCCCACCGAGGAAGACGATGCACGATCGCATCTACGCCAAGGTGCTGTCGGCGCTTGAGCCCGGCGACGGCACCGATGAAGGTCACCCAGACAAAGAGGTATCTCGACAACTCCTCGGACACGGGGATCCCGAAGTTGAATCCATAGCGGAGGACAACATTGCCGAACACCAGCAGCACCATCAGCGCCAGTGTCCAGCCCATCACTTCCTCAAGCATTTCGGTAAGGGCGTCGCCCCGTGTTTTCATGTGTTGTCTCCTGGTTGGCTTTCTTGATGCCTTCCGACGAGCGCGAAAGGCTTGGCTACTACGCAAGGCACATGCCAAGTGCGTTTCGGGGATTGAATGGCATTTGCAGCGTGGGGACACCTCGGCCTTGGTGTCTTTTGAGCCCTTCCGTGTGTGCAGGCGCTCCAACGTGTCTTCGTAGAAAACAGCTATCCGGGGTGTCTTCATGAAATGCAAATTCACCGCAGTACATGGCCGTGGCAACGTGGATCCCAGAACGGCAAACGAGGGCTGCGCGGCGCTTGATCGCCTTCGGAAGGCTCCCCAAGAGAGTCACCGCGTGCGCAGAGATCCATTGCGCGCCACAGGCCAGGCTTTCGCGCTGCATCAACCACACGGACTGCCACTGCCCGCACGGAGTTCCGGCAACCAGTCAGCGCGGATCTGAGGCCGCGCCGCCGCATACCGGGGAATGGCGGCGCGGCGACCCAATCGTCAGTAGGCGAAGAACCCCTGCCCCGTCTTGCGCCCCAGTCGTCCGGCCTGGACCATCTCGCGCAGCAGCGGCGCGGGACGGTACTTGGGGTCGCCGAAGCTGGTCTGCAGTACCTCCATGATCGCAAGCAGCACGTCCAGGCCGATCAGATCAGCCAGACTCAATGGGCCGATCGGATGCCCGCCACCGATCTGCATGGCGGTGTCGATGTCGGCCACGCTGCCCAGGTTCTCCTGAACAGCGAAGATGGCTTCGTTCACCATCGGGCACAGAATCCGGTTCACCACAAAACCTGGACTGTTGCGCACCGATATCGGTGTCTTCCCGATGGCTGCGGCAAAGGCGACTGTCCGGGCATGGGTCTCATCACTGGTCTGCAGGCCTCGGATCACCTCCACCAATGCCATCGAGGGTACTGGATTGAAGAAATGAAGGCCGATGAATCGCTCGGGTCGCCGCAGGACCGAAGCCATCTGCGTGATCGATATCGAGGAGGTATTCGATCCGATCAGCGCAGTGTCGGACACCAGTTCCTCCACCTTGCGCAGGATGTCGAACTTGACCCGAGGGTTTTCCGTGGCGGTTTCAATGACGAGTTGGGCCTCCCTGAGGTCGGCATAGCTGGTGCCGCCTCTGACGCGGGCGTACACCTCTTCCTTCTGTCGCGCAGTCAGGACACCTTTCCTTTCGCTGCGGGCAAGGCCCGCCGCGAGAGCCTCCATGCCGCGCCTCAACGACTCCTCCGAGATGTCGATCAGCACCACCTGCAGCCCCGCCATCGCGCAGACCTGCGCGATGCCATTGCCCATGGTGCCAGCTCCGATCACGCCAATATGTTCGATCTTCATCCCGGGCTCCTATGCAACTCGGCGGACCGTTTCGCCACCACGCCATTGCACCAGGAGGTCCCGCCATTTCTCCCGCGCTCCATCCAAGTGACGTGCTTTGACATGCCCGTAGCCTCGGATTTCCTCTGGAATGGCGGCGATCTCCACGGCGAGCTTGAGGTTCTCAGAGGTCAGGGTCGAAAGCAGTTCCTCGATGCAGGCCCTGTACTCCTCTATCAGCGCACGCTCCGTCCTCCGCTCCTCGGTGCGGCCAAACGGATCCAGCGGGGTTCCGCGCAGCCCCTTGAACCGTCGGAGCAGGCCGAATGCGCGCCGCATCCACGGACCGTAAGCCCGTTTGACCAGCTCCCCCTTGTCGTTCATCTTGGCCAGCATCGGTGGGGCCAGATGGTGGACGAGCTTGACGTCACCTTCGAACATGTCGGCAATGCGCTTCGTGAACGCCGGATCGGTATGCAACCGGGCGACCTCGTACTCGTCCTTGTAGGCCATGAGCTTGAACAGATAGCGCGCGACAGTTTCCGTCAGCCGCGTGCTCGACAGCGGCGCCTCGGCCGCCCGCACCCTCTCCACAAAGGCGCGGTAGTTCGCCGCATAGGCAGCGCTCTGGTAGCCCATCAGAAACTCGACGCGCCGGTCGACCATCTCGGCAAGGGACGGCTTGCGGATGAACTGAACCACCGTGGCAGCCTGGAACAGGGACTTCACAGCCTTGAAGTCGTGGGCGCAGCGGCGTCCCCACTCAAAGGCACGTTTGTTGTTGTCGATCTGCACGCCATTGAGTTCGAAGGCACGCTTCAGCGCCGCGTGCGTGAGCGGAACCAGCCCCTTTTGCCACGCGTAGCCCAGCAGCAAGGGGTTGGTGTAGATCGCATCACCCACGAGTTCAATCGCCACCTGCTCGGCATCGAAGCTGCCGACACGTTCCGCGCCGACCGCAGAAACCAGCGCTGCTTCGCAGTTGCCCCCCGGAAACTGCCAATCCGGGTTCCGGACAAACGCCGCCGTCGGCGTCCCGTGCGTATTCAGCGCGACATGGGTATGGCCTTCGCGGACTACGCTCATCGTGTACTTGCTCGCACCAACGATGGCGTCGCAAGCGATGACCAGGTCTGCCTTTGCGACGTCGATCTTGGTGGTTAGTATTGCCTCGGATCGACCGGCGATTTGGACATGGCTCCAGGTGGCTCCGCCCTTCTGCGCAAGGCCCGCAGCGTCCTGCGTGACGACACCCTTGCCATCGAGTTGGGCGGCCACCCCCAGGAGCTGCCCGATGGTGATGACCCCCGTGCCTCCCACACCCGCGACGATGATGCTCCACGGCTGCTCCACGGGAGGCAGCGTCGGCTCGGGAACGGAGGGTACCGCGGACAGATCCCGGTTACGCTCCTTCTGCTTCTTCGGCGTCCCCCCTTCGACGATGACGAAGCTCGGGCAGAACCCTTTGACGCAAGAATAGTCCTTGTTGCAGGTGTTCTGGTTGATGCTCCGCTTGCGGCCGAACTCGGTGTCCACCGGCTCGACGGACAGGCAGTTGGACTGAACAGAGCAGTCCCCGCAGCCTTCGCAGACCAGTTCGTTGATCACCACGGTCTTGGCCGGCGTTGCAAGCTTCCCGCGCTTACGGCGACGCCTTTTCTCCGTGGCACAGGTCTGGTCGTAGATGATGGTGGTGCAGCCCGCCGTTTCGCGGAACTGCCGCTGGATGGCATCGAGCTCGTCACGGTGATGCACCGTGACACCAGGCTCCAGAACCACACCCTCGTACTTCGCCGGCTCGTCGGTCACGATCACCAGTTTCTTGACGCCCTCGGACAGCAGGCTCTTCTGGATCTGCAGAACGCTATGCCCCTCTGGACGCTCGCCGACCCGTTGGCCGCCGGTCATCGCCACTGCATCGTTGTAAAGAATCTTGTAGGTGATGTTCACCCCTGCGGCGATGGACTGGCGGATCGCCAGAAGTCCGCTGTGGAAGTAGGTGCCATCGCCCAGGTTGGCAAACACATGGGGATCGCGCGTGAAGGGAGCTTGCCCGACCCAAGCGGCGCCCTCCCCTCCCATCTGACTAAAAGTGCTGGTGCGACGGTCCATCGTCAGCACCATGTGGTGGCAGCCAATGCCGGCCATGGCCCGAGACCCTTCCGGTACACGTGTGCTGGTGTTATGGGGGCAGCCGCTGCAGAACCACGGCATGCGTTCGCCCGTCTCGGCGCCCAGCTGCGACAGCGCCCGCTCGCGCTGCGCGACGGTGGCCAAGCGCGCCTCCATCCGCGCAGCGATCTCGCTGCCATCGGGCGCCATGCCCAACACCTTGAGGCGTTTGGCGATTGCCCTGGCAATCAGCGCCGGAGTCAGGTCGGCCTTTGCGCGCAGTAGCCAATGGTCGGCTGGATTGGGGGACGATGCGTCCGCCGACGGTCCCTCAACCGGGTCGTACTTGCCGAGAACCTTGGGACGCACGTCAGGCCGCCAGTCATAGAGCAGTTCCTTGATCTGGCTCTCGATCATCTCCCGCTTCTCTTCCACGACCAGGATTTCCTGCAAGCCCTGGGCGAAGGCGCGCGTGGCGGTCGGCTCCAAGGGCCAAACCACATTCACCTTGTGGAGGCGGATGCCCAGGCGCCGGCAAGTGACTTCGTCCAACCCCAGGTCGGACAGCGCCTGGCGCGTATCGTTGTAGGCCTTTCCGCTGGCGATGATGCCGAAGCAGTCGTTAGGCCCTTCGATCACGTTGTGGTTGAGCCGGTTGGCCCGCACGTACGCCGTCACCGCATGCCACTTGTGATCGAACAGCCGCGCTTCCTGCTCCAGCGGCGTATCGGGCCAGCGGATGTGCACGCCTCCCTGCGGCAGGGCAATGTCCTCGGGCAGCACGATCTGAACGCGGTCCGGGTCGACGCTGACGGTGGCCGATGACTCCACAACCTCCTGGATCGTTTTCATACCCGTCCAGACGCCGGCGTAGCGCCCCAGGGCAAAGGCATGCAAACCCATGTCGAGGATGTCCTGCACGCTGGATGGAAAGAACACCGGCATGCTGCAATGTGCAAACAGGTGATCGCTCTGGTGGGCCACCGTGCTGCTCTTGGCCGCGTGGTCGTCGCCCGCGATGGCGATCACGCCGCCATGCCGCGCCGTTCCAGCCATGGTGCCGTGCTTGAACACGTCGGCGCAGCGGTCCACGCCCGGTCCCTTGCCATACCAGATGCCGAAGACACCGTCGTATTCCTTGCCCTCGGGATACAGGTCCAGTTGCTGCGTGCCCCATATCGCGGTCGCCGCAAGCTCTTCATTCACACCGGGCTGGAACACGATGTGGTTGGCCTTCAAGTGCTGCTGCGCCGCCCATAGAGCCTGGTCATACCCACCCAGCGGGCTGCCGCGGTAGCCGCTGATGAATCCCCCCGTGTTCAAGCCAGCGGCCAGATCGCGCTGCCGCTGCAGCATGGGCAACCGGACCAGCGCCTGCACGCCGCTCACGAAGACCTGACCACGGTCGAGGCTGTATTTGTCATCGAGCGAAGCGCTCTCCAGGGTCTTGCGAACCGATTGTGGCAATGGGGCATTCATGGGGGGGCCGTCTCCTCGAGGGTTACGAGTCGGCTTTACGACTCGCTCATGCATAGTTTGCGGATGGTGTTCCAGGGGGTTACGCGCAAAGTGCATGCCAGCTGACCGACCACCTCGGACAACCACCGCTTCACACCCTGTCGACTGCGGCATGCCACTCGGGCAAGCCAGTACACCGCCTGTGCGCGGAGGTGGCGTGTTCATCTGGGCTTCAAAGTGTCGTTGCCAACGACACTCCGAATGGGTCAGCGCCCCCCATTGGCTCGAACGACACAGGCCTGGTTCTTGCGTTGAGTCATCGCTTTCTGTAGGAGCAGCACAGGTCACTGCTCTCCCAACAATTCCTAAACCTAGATTCCGGAGACGAACAAGATGCATTCGACGACACCGTCCACCTCGGCAACCCAGCCGGGAATCCTGAGGCGCGCCCCTTCCGCCCAGTTGCTCGCGCACCTGCGCGATCGGTTTGGTGATCGGCTCTCCACCAGCGAGGCCGTGCTCCTCCAGCACGGCCGGGACGAATCCTTCTACCCACCCCGGCCGCCCGATGCGGTGGTGTTCGTCCAGAGCACGGAGGAAGTCGCTTTCCTCCTTGCCTGTTGCGCAGCTGAGAAGACACCCGTCATCGGCTACGGCGCAGGCTCTTCGGTCGAAGGTCATTTCCTGGCGGTCCAAGGCGGTGTCTGCGTCGATTTCTCCCAGATGAACCAGGTGATCGAGATCCGTCCTGGCGACCTCAACGCCACCGTGCAGGCGGGCGTGACGCGCACGCAGCTCAATGCTGCACTCCAGGGCACCGGCCTGTTCTTCTCGGTCGATCCCGGCGCGGACGCGAGCGTGGGCGGCATGGTGGCGACCGGAGCGTCAGGCACCAACACCGTCCGCTACGGCACGATGCGTGACAACGTCGTCAATCTCGTCGTGGTGACAGCGGAAGGCCAGGTGGTGCGGACAGCCTCTCGCGCGCGCAAGAGCTCCGCAGGCTACAACCTGACGCAGGTGTTCTGCGGGTCCGAAGGGACACTGGGCCTGATCACCGAGGTCACCGTGCGCCTGCATCCGCTTCCAGAGGCAATCGCCGCTGCGGTCGTGACATTTCCGGACGTACGGTCTGCAGTGCAATGCGTCATCGAAGCCATTCAACACGGCGTGCCCTTGGCCCGGGCGGAGATGCTGGATGGGCTGGCGCTGCGCGCCATCAACGCACACAGCCGGACCACGCTGCGCGAACAGCCCACGCTGTTCCTGGAGTTCGCGGGCAGCCAGGCGCAGATCGATGCCCAAACTGAAATCATGCGTGAATTGGCGAGCCACCACGGTGGAGGCGAATTTCAATGGGCCGCGCGTCCGGAGGAACGCTCTCGGCTCTGGACGCCGCGCCACCACGCGTACTTTGCCTGCCTGCAGCTGAGACCCGGCAGCCGAGCCTTGTCCACGGATGCCTGCGTGCCACTGTCGGCACTGGCCGACTGCATCGAGCAGACACAGGCCGACATTGCCGAGCATGAACTGCTGGTGCCCGTATTCGGCCACGTGGGAGATGGCAATTTTCATTGCATGGTGCTGATCGATCCGCACTCCCCAGGGGAGCTGGAGGCGGCCGAAGCCTTTGGCCATCGCTTGGTGGAACGTGCGATCCAACTCGGCGGGACTTGCACGGGCGAGCACGGTGTAGGGCTGCACAAGTCGCGGTATCTGGTCCGCGAGCACGGGAAAGCCGGCGTCGGTCTCATGCGCATGCTGAAAGATGCCTTCGACCCCCACCACATCCTCAATCCCGGCAAGGTTGTTCCCTCTCCATGATGTGGAGCGCGGAAGCCCGGCACTGCCACGAGCCAGCAACAGGCAGACATGTTGTCGAGCAAATATCCGATAGAAGCGTGCAAAGACCTCTCCCCGCCCCTGCATCCCTACGATCTGGGCACCCGTTTCACAGCAAAAGGAGAAACTCGCAATGACGACCAGGACGGCACTTGTGTGCGGAGGGACCAGTGGTCTCGGCGGTGGAATCTCGCAGGCCTTGCGGCAGCGAGGGATACGCGTCGTCTCGACCAGTTCGCGCGCGACGTCGAAAGACGCGATTGTCGACGATGTCGTCCATCTCGATTTCAGCGACAAGTCCTCCATCGGAGCCTGCGTGAGCGCCCTGGAAAGCGCGGGTAAGCTCCCTGACATCCTGGTGGTCAACGGACCGGGGCCCGCTAAAGGCACCACGGCCGAAGTGTCACCTCAGGCATGGCAGGAGGCGTTTGATCTTCTGTGGGCCAGCCCCTTGCGTTTGCTCAACGGCGTGTTGCCCACCATGCTGGCACGGGGGTGGGGCCGGGTTGTCTGGGTAACTTCCGTCTCGTGCGTGCACTATGTCCCGAACCTCGCCGTCTCCACTTCGCTGCGTGCTGGCCTGCACGGCCTGATCCGGACCCTCAGCGCCGAGCATGCTGGTCAAGGCGTGACGTTCAATGCGATCGCGCCCGGCTACCACGCCACCGATCGCATGCGGCAACTCGGCGTGCAGCAAGGAATCCTGGATTCGATCCCAGTCGGCCGACTGGGAACTCCGGAAGAATTCGGTACTTCTGCAGCGTTCCTGGCGTCTGAAGATGCTGGCTACCTTACCGGACAAATCCTCGTCTGCGACGGAGGATGGTCCCACGGCAAGCTCCCAGCATGACCACAGCACCTGCCGCCGCCACTCCCTACGGGACTCTTCCGCACGCCTCGCCCATGTCCCAGCGCCGCCCCGTCAGCCTTCCGCGCCTGACGCAGATGCGGGAAGCCGGCGACAAGATCGTGATGCTGACCGCCTACGACGCCACCTTCGCCGCCATGGCGGATGCGGCCGGCGTGGAGAGCATCCTGGTCGGCGATTCGCTCGGCATGGTCAGCCAAGGCCTGCCAAGTACCGTTGGCGTGACGCTCGAGACCATGATCTACCACACGGAAAGCGTGGCGCGCGGGTTGCACCGCGTACAGGGCACGGCCTGGTTGATCGCCGACCTGCCTTACGGGAGCTATGCGGAAAGCCGTGAGCAGGCACTGCGCAGCGCCTGCCAGCTCATGCAGGCCGGGGCCCATATGGTCAAGCTGGAGGGCGGTGGTTGGACTGCGCCCACCGTGCAGTTCCTGGTGGAGCGCGGCGTCCCGGTCTGTGCGCACCTCGGCCTCACCCCGCAGACGGTGCACGCCCTTGGCGGTTATCGCGTCCAGGGCAAGGGCGATGAAGCTGCGCAGACGCTGCGCCGGCACGCACTGGAACTGCAGGACGCCGGTGCTGCCATGCTGGTGCTGGAAATGGTGCCCGCGCAATTCGCCCGTACGCTGACGGCCGAGTTGCCGCGCTGCCACACCATCGGCATCGGCGCTGGCAGCGGCACGGCCGGACAGGTGCTCGTGATGCACGACATGCTGGGCGTGAACCTTGGCAAAAATCCGAAGTTCGTGCGCGACTTCATGCAGGACGCGGGCAGCATCCGTGGCGCCATGGAAGCCTACGTGCAAGCCGTCAAACAAGGCCGCTTTCCCGACGACGCGTTGCATGCCTGGTAGCCCGCGCCATCTTCCTCCCGTCACGCCTACCCCTGCGACCTCATGATCATCGCCCACACCATCGACGAACTGCGCGCCGCGCTCGTCGGCCGCGGCCGACGCGCCCTCGTGCCGACCATGGGCAACCTGCACGCCGGCCACATTGCACTGGCGAAACAGGCACGCGCGCTGAGCGACGTGACCGTGGCCAGCATCTTTGTGAACCGGCTGCAGTTTTTGCCGCACGAAGACTTTGACAGGTATCCGCGCACCTGGGATTCGGACTGCGCGCAACTGGCCGCCGCCGGCTGCGACGTGCTGTTTGCCCCCCGCGAGTCAGATCTGTATCCCGAGCCCCAGACCTTCAAGGTTCACCCGGATCCGGCGCTGGCAGACATCCTAGAGGGTCATTTCCGCCCGGGCTTCTTCACCGGCGTATGCACTGTGGTGATGAAGCTGTTCTCCGCCGCGCTCTTGGACAGCGCGGGCCGCGGCGTTGCCGTCTTCGGCAAGAAGGACTACCAGCAGTTCCTCGTGATACGGCGCATGGTCCATCAGTTCGCACTGCCCGTGGACGTCGTGGCGGGTGATACGCAGCGCACTCAGGATGGCCTCGCGCTGAGCTCGCGCAACGGCTACCTCGGCACGCAGGAACGCCTGCAGGCCACCCAACTGGCGCAAGCACTGCGTCAGCTGGCTGATGCCGCACGCACATCGGGCAAGACGCTTGATGCACTCGAAGCGCAAGCACTGGCCGAATTGCACACAAAGGGTGGGGCTCCAGACTACCTCACCGTGCGCCAGCGCCATGACCTGCAGCCTCCCGCCGATGCCGCGGCCCGAGCCCAACCGCTGGTTGCGCTGGGCGCTGCGAGATTGGGCAACACGCGGTTGATCGATCAGCTGGAGTTTTGAGCACTGGCCCAAGGCCTTCCACGCAGGTGATTTCGGAAGAGCAAGCGCGGGAAGGCGTTGAGCGGCCTCTCCTCTCAGTTCTTTGATGGCCGCGAGCAGTTCGCGCCCGGAGTCGCTCGAGTCCCGAGCTACTCCGTTGTCAATGCGACGTCAAACAGCGCCCCCGATATGAGGCGCGCTCAAACATCGGCCGATCAAACGATCGGCTGCTCGGGGCCCTCGATGATAAAGATCGTCCCCTTGGATGCCTTGTGGCGAATCTTGGCGACCTCGCTGTACTCCTTAGATCCATGCCACTCACGGGCCTTTTCCACCGAAGGGAACTCCAGGATGACGACACGCTTGTCAGGCAAATCGCCCTCCAGCGCGTACTTGTTCCCGTTGCGCACCACATAGCTTCCGCCGTAGGCCGCGATGGTTTCCGGTGCACGTGCTACGTACTGCTTGTACAGTTCCGGATCCTCCACATCAATGAAGGAAACGATATAGGCTTTCATCAAGATCTCCTCATAGGCTAGTTCATGGGAGGACAAGATCCCTGGCGTGCATGCCCAGTCTTGTCCAAGAAAAAGGCTCAGACCCCTTTCCTCCTGGTCGTACGCAACGCACATGCCAGCCTCTAAGGGCCCTCTTCCTCGATACTTGGTGCCACATGCATGAATCGAAGACAACACTGTCGTCGGCATGAACACATCGTGTTTTCATGTGGCGCCTCAGGGTCGAGGACGGAGCTTTCCTTGCTTGTGGCACTACAACGGCCTCAGCCGCGTTCGAGAATGGCCGCAATGCCCTACCCTACCCCGATGCACATCGTGGCCAGCACATAGCGTCCACCGGTGGCGTGGAGGCGGTTCACACCAATGGTGGCCAGGCGCGCGCACCGCTGGCGCCCAGCTGATAGCCCAGCGCGATGGCGCTGCTCCGGGCATTCACGCAGGAAGGTCCGGCGCAGCCAGCGGCAATGCAAGCCTTGCGCGTCGCACGAGCCACGGTGACGTCCGATAGCGCTGATCACCGAAGGTGGCGTACAGGGATTGAAGAATCTCCAACACCTGCCGAGCACCGAGTCGGTCTCCCCATTCGAATGGGCCTGCGGGATAGCCGAGCCCAAGGCGCACCGCCGCATCGATATCCGACGGCAAGGCGATGCCCTGCTGCGCCATCTCACATGCCAAGTTGACGATGCAGGCGACGATGCGCGGCGCCACGTAGCCAGGCGAGTCGGCCACGAGAAAGGCCGGGATCTGCTGCGCCATGAAAACGCGCTGAACCGCATTGATCGCGCTTGCGCCCGTGGCTGGCGATGTCATCAGCGTTACACCGCTCCGAGTGCTGAACAACGGATCGATCGCTATGGTCCGGCGGGCGTCAAGCGCCATTGTGCGTATTTCGGACCATCGTGACCGACCGTTTCGGCATCGTGACCGCCGAATTCGGGAACGTGACCGGTCATTTCGGTGACGTGACCGACTGACTTTTGGTGCCCGCGTAGATGCGGTTTCCGACCTGTCAAGGGGTCGGTGCTGGTGTTGCGTATGAACAACCGCTGGGGCATAGCCTCACGGCCTTTGGGCCGGAGAACTGATGCCGCAGCAACGCATGGACATACGCATGATCAAGGACATTCTCAGACTCAAGTACCAGGGCGGGCTCTCGCACGAGGCCATCGCGCGCAGCCTGTCCATCTCCAAGGGCGTGGTCGCCAAGTACCTCGCCTTGGCCGGCGCGGCCGGGCTGGACTGGCAGGCAACGGCCGAACTGGACGAGGCCTCGCTCGAACGCCGGCTGCTCGGGCGCAGCGCGGCCGAGACCCTCGTGGTCCAGGCCGACTTCGCGAGCGTGCACATCGAACTGCGCCGCAAAGGCGTGACGCTGGCGCTGCTGTGGCAGGAGTACCGCGCCGCGCACCTGGGCCAGCGCACCTGGGCCTACACCCAGTTCTGCGAGCACTACAAGGCGTTCGCCAAGACGCTCAAACGCTCGATGCGCCAGCAGCGGCGCGCCGGCGAGAAGCTGTTCATCGACTACTCGGGCCCGACGCTGGCGCTGGCCGACGGCTCACGCGCGCAAGTCTTCGTCGCCGCCATGGGCGCATCCAGCTACACCTTCGCCTGTGCCACGGCCGACCAGAGCATGCGTTCGTGGCTGGGCGCGATGGCGCGCGCCTTGACCTTCTACGGCGGCACCCCGCAGCTGATCGTGCCCGACAACCCGCGCTCGCTCGTCAGCGATGCCTGCCGCTACGAGCCCAAGCTCAACGAAACGGTGCGCGACTTCGCACGTCATTACGACGTCTCGATCCTCCCGGCACGTCCGTATTCGCCCAAGGACAAAGCCACCGCAGAAAGTTCAGTGCAAGTCGTGCAGAGGTGGATCATGGCGCGGCTGCGCCACACCGTGCTGGCCGACGTACGCGCCGCCGATGCGGCGATCGCTGCGCTGCTGGCGTCGCTGAACCATCGCCCATTCCAGAAGCTCGAGGGCAGCCGCGCGAGCCTGTTCGCCAGCCTGGATGGCCCGGCGCTGTCGCCCCTGCCGGCGCAACCCTGGCAGTGGGCCACCTTCAAGACGGTGAAGGCGCACATCGACTACCACGTCGAGGTTGAGGGCCACCGCTACAGCGTGCCGCACTCGCTGGTGGGGTTGGAGCTGGAGGCGCGCATCACGGACGCGCTGGTGGAGATGCTGCACCGCGGCCAGCTGGTGGCCAGCCACGCCCGCAGCGCGCGTCGCGGGGGCTTCACCACGCGGGACGAGCACATGCCCGCCGCGCACCGCGCGCACAAGCAGTGGACGCCCGAGCGGCTGATCCATTGGGGCAATGGCATCGGCGCGAACACCGGGCACTTCGTCACCCAGCTGCTGCAGCGCTTCCGCCACCCCGAGCACGGCTACCGCAGCTGCCTGGGGCTGCTCAGCCTGGCCAAGCGCTATGGCCCGCAGCGCGTGGAAGCGGCCTGCACGCTGGCCCTGGAGCTGGGCGCCGGGCACTACCGCCATGTGCGCGACATCCTGGCCAACGGCAGTGACCTCATCCCACGCCCGGTACCTGAGCCCCACTGGGTGGCGCCCGCGCATGACAACCTGCGCGGTGCGGCGAATTACCACTGAAGACACAGCCCCCACACACTGCATTGAAGGACTTCCCAATGTTGATGAACAACACCCTGGCGCAACTGCGCGATCTCAAGCTCCAAGGCATGGCCTCGGCCATCGAGGAGCAGCTGTCCAGCAGCGCGAGCACGGCGCTGTGCTTCGAGGAGCGCCTGGCCTTGATGGTCGATCGCGAGGTGCACCACCGCGGCGACAAGCGCCGTGCCGCGCTGCTGAAGAAGGCGGGGCTGAAGTACCCGCAGGCCTGCATCGAGGATGTCGATGGCCGCGCCGGGCGCGGCTTCGAGCGCAGTGCGCTGATGAGCCTGGCGCTATCGCGCTGGGTCGAGGACGGCACGGCGATCCTGATCAGCGGCGCCACCGGCTCGGGCAAGTCGTGGCTGGCATGCGCGCTGGCGCAGTACGCGTGCCGACGCGGGCACTCGGCGCTGTACCTGCGCACGCCGCGCCTGGCCGAGGAGTTGCGCATCCTGCACGGCAACGGCGGCTTCGCCCGCTGGCTCGCGGCGGTGGCGCGCACCCAGGTCCTGGTCCTTGACGATTGGGGGCTGGCTGCGCTGGACGGTCCGACGCGCTCGGACCTGCTCGAAGTCATCGACGACCGCGCGGGCACGCGCCCCACGATCGTGACGAGCCAACTGCCGGTGGAGCATTGGCATGCGTGGATCGGCGACGCGACGATTGCCGATGCGATCCTCGATCGGCTGCTCTCGCGCAGTCAGCGCCTGGCGTTGAAGGGCGAGTCGCTGCGCCCGCGCAAGACCGCCGGCCCAGCCCGTGCGCACGACGCGCCCACCGAGCCGAGTAGCGTGACGGCCCAGTCGCGCTAGGAACGCGCCCTGTGGATTTGTGGACAGGCCCGCTGGCGCGGGCTTCCCGACTGAGCGCCAAAGGCGCTCACCTGTGGATGGCCGGATGGACAACCCTGCGGGTTGCCCACGCGCCCACCCACAGGCCGTCGGCTGCCCACAAGCTCCACAGGGCCCCACCACTACAAGTTGAAAGAAGCAAGACAAATAAGACAAAGCCCTTCGACTCGCGCCGGCATCAGGCTCACATCCACGGCCACCACGGAGGTCCTCAACACCCTCAAATCGACTCCATCTCTACAATCAAACCCGCGCAACCCAGCACTCGACCTAAATCGGTCACGTTCCCGAAATCACCGGTCACGTTCGCCGAAATACGCACCATTGCAGAGACCGTGGTCGATAAGTCCCCCGCCAGCGGCGCCAGCAAAACCACGTCCGCTCGGTCGGGGGACGAAACCCGCCGAATCCCTCCGAGCAGCGACACGATCTCTGGAGGCAGTGCACCGCTCCCTTCCTGTGGCCACCACATGCGAATGTCGCCCAGGTCGCAGTCGACTCTCGGCGCTTGTCCTCCTGCGGCCTGGCCAGAGTCATAGTTGTAAAAGCCCTGCTTGCTCTTTCGCCCCAACAAGCCGGCGACCATGCGCGTGCGGGCCAACGCGGACGGGCGATAGCGATCGTCTCCGTAGTACTGGGCGTGGATCGACTCCATGACCGGCACGGACACATCCAGCCCTGTCAGATCGAGCAGTTCGAACGGCCCCATGCGAAATCCCGCGCAGGTGCGAAGAATGGCATCCATGACCGTGTGGTCGGCCGTCCGCTCCGCCAGCATCTTCAAGCCTTCGGTCACGAAGGCTCGTCCAGCATGGTTCACAACGAATCCTGGCGAGTCGGAAGTCACGACGGCACGATGGCCGACCTTGGCAGACAGCGCGACCAGCGAGTCGATCACCGGCTCCGCTGTGCGCGGGGCTCGAATCACCTCGACCAGGCGCATGCGCGGAACAGGGTTGAAGAAGTGCCATCCAGCGATCCGCTGTGGCTGGGAGCAGGCCGCGGCAATCGCCGTCACGCTGAGAGAAGATGTATTGGTCGCCAGCACGCATTCGCTCGGCACAATGCCCTCCAGCGCGCCGAACAGCTGCTGCTTGGCCTCGAGGTTCTCGACAATCGCCTCCACGACCAAATCACGGTCTGCAAAGCAGCCCAGATCCTGTGCAGGCCCGATACGGGCCAACGTCCCATCCGCATGCATCTGCGACAGCTTGCCTTTGGTGACTCCCTGGGCGAGGTCATCGCGGATCAGAGCTATCGCGCGCTCGACAGCCTTCTTGGACATGTCAAACAGCAGCACGTCGCACCCGGCAGCGGCGCACACTTGCGCGATGCCACGCCCCATTGCGCCAGCACCGACGACGCCGACTTTTCGAAGTTCTCTTTGCAAAGCTTGCTTCTTTGGTTTTGATCGCGCGCGGCATGGAGCCTTCGCACGAGGTTTACAGATTCCTTGATAGGGTGCCGTGGGCTGTGCAGCGGCCATGGAGCCGGAGCGCGCTATACCACGGACAAGACGTGATCACCGGGGCGAAAGCGGTATGCCAGCCGAGGCTTGGCTCCTTCAGCCACTCGCCGGGCTATCGGAAACCCTTCAGGCGCACTCGGCGGGAGCGTGCATGAGCCTCATCTGGTCCCGTTTTTCACTCCATCGTCAGAACCAGGCGGCCGGTTGCCTGTCGTTTCTCGATCAGGCTCAGCGCCTGAACGAACTCGGCCATCGGGAAGGTTTGCACAGGCGCAGACCGCAGCATGTGGCGCTCCCACAGAGCCACCATGCCCGCATGGGCCTTGGCCACCCTTTCGGGCATCCGGTCCCGATAGTCGGACCATTGCAGTCCGAAAGCCGCGATGTTCTTGATCAGCAGGTAGTTGGCCTTCGCCTCAGGAATGCGTCCCGCAGCGAATCCCACTGTCACGATCCGACCGCACCACGCAAGCGTCCGCAATGCCGCATCGAAGACATCACCACCCAAGGTATCAATCACGATATCGACCCCCCTTTTGCCAGTCGCCTCGTGCACCTGCTGGCGCAGACTGTTGCGCAGGTCCGGCGCGGCCAGATCGACGAAGTGGCAGTGGACTCCCTCGAGTACGGACTTGGCACGTTCGAGATTGCTCGCGGCGGCCAATGCAATGCCGCCGAGCGCCGTGACGATCTGAATGGCCGCCTGACCGACTGCGCCGCTGGCGCCGGTCACGAGCACTACCTCACCCGGCTGAAAGCCGCCACGCTCGAGCAGCGCGAACCAGGCCGTCTGCGCAGCCAAGCCCACGGCTGCGGCGTCCACAAAGCCCATCTGCGCGGGCAAGGGAAGGCACTGGTCCTCACGCGCAATGACTTGGGTTGCATAGGTTCCATGCTCCACGTGGAGCATGACGCGATCGCCAGGCCGGACGCGCTTGACATCAGGGCCCGTGGCTCGGACGATCCCAGCCCCCTCCTTGCCCGGCGCGAAGGGACATGGGGGTGTCACCTGGTACCGCCCCGTCATCACGAGCAGGTCAGGGTAATTGACTGCTGCAGCCTTGATATCCACCACGACTTCTCCCGGACCGGGGACAAGATCTGACAGGGTCTCGATCGTATGGTTGTCAAGCGGGCCTGGATGTCGAACCTGAACTGCAAGCACGGAAGCACTCCTTGTACGTCTGATATTCAGATCCCTAGTGCAAATCGCATGCCCACCGCAAATACCGCGACATACTCTGGACAACTGCCTTCGTGTTCGCGGATATGACAGCTACTGTCTTTTCCACACACACTTTTCTGGGCCACCCCTCGGCACAATGCCGTGGCATACAGTTTGCTGAGACTGCTGCAATGATCACACCACACATTTCCCATCGAACTGGTTCTCCCCGTGGGCCGCTGGCAGGGGTTCGCGTAGTCGACTTCAGCACGCTGCTCCCTGGCCCCATGTGCAGCCTGATCCTGGCCCAGGCTGGAGCGGAGGTCATCAAGATTGAACGACCAGACCGCGGCGACGAGATGCGCACCTACGCTCCGAAGTTCGGCAACGACAGCGTCAACTTCGCGCTCCTCAACCAAGGCAAGCGATCTTTCGCCCTCGATCTGAAGAAGTCTGCGGACGTCGAGCAGGCCATCGCACTGGTGCGCACTGCCGACGTGCTGCTCGAGCAGTTCCGCCCTGGCGTGATGGATCGTCTCGGTCTCGGCTACGAGGCGATGCGCGCGATCAATCCCGGCCTGATCTACTGCGCGATCACCGGCTGGGGCCAGGATGGCCCGCTTGCCAGCATGGCCGCGCACGATCTGAACTACCAGGCGGAGGCTGGCCTCATGGGGTTGACCGCTGGGGTGGATGGCGCGCCTGTACTGCCCAACGTCCTGGCCGCCGATATCGCTGGCGGAGCCTATCCAGCGGTGATGAACATCCTTCTGGCGTTGCGCGCCCGGGATGCCGATGGTCAGGGTCGGATGATCGATGTCGCGATGGCAGACAACCTCTTCAGCTTCAACTACTGGGGATTGGGCAACGGATTCGCTGAAGGCCTCTGGCCCCAACCGGGCAATGACCTGGTGACCGGAGGCACGCCACGCTACCAACTGTACAGGACCAAGGACGACCGGTTCCTTGCAGCGGCACCGTTGGAGCAGAAGTTCTGGGAGAGCTTCCTGCGCGTGCTCGAAGCGCCGCACCTGCTGGATGACACGCATGAACCACGCAGGATTCGCGAAGCCGTGGCCGGCATCATCGCAACCCGGACTGCCAGCGAATGGATGCAGCGTTTTGAAGGCGTGGATGCGTGCGTCTCCGTCGTCAAGTCACTGCAGGAGGCTGTGGACTCCCCTCACTTCCGCGCACGTGGTCTCTTCAAAGAACGCATCACCAATGGAATCGGCAGCGAGATTCCCGCCCTTCCTCTGCCGATCGATGCGTCCTTCAGGCAGCCCACGACACGGGTTGCACCAGAACTCGGTGAAGCCGATGCCGCAGCACTGTCGCGCTCAACCTGACGGTGCACGGGATCCCAGCGAACGGACCGCGACTTGGCTGTGCTCCCATAGAAGCCGTGCCGCCTGCCACCGACATCGTGAATCAGCGCTAGGGATCGGCACTAGAAGTTGTTGTACTTATGAATACGGCACACATCAAAGACCCGGAAGGAAGCGACCGCTTCCTCAATCTGGTCGACTTCAAATGGCTGATGGCTGGCATGGGCTGGTGGGTCGATCTGTCGCGCCTGCAGAGCGACAAGGCCTACATCGACGAGTGTCTGCAACGCGCTCTGACGAGCGACTCAGAGTTGCTACGGAAGCGCAGTGTCGAAATGCTTGGCTTGCGGCACGGTTCGGATGCGCATTGCGACGCTGCCATGCCGTCGACATTCAACGGTTTGGCATTGTGATGGGCGCTGAAGGGTCCCATCCGTTCGGCAGCTTCACTCACCGGTCCACGTGGGTCTGTTGACGAGTTTCATTCATCAGGTGCGGATAAATACATAGCTGCGTGGCGCACCACACTAGCGATCAGCAAACGGTTCCAGGGCTATGCATCCTTCTTCGCCGATCCGCTTTCCGTCAATCGAAGGTCTGCGAGCACTCGAAGCCACGGCGCGATTGTGCAGTTTTGAGCGCGCGGCCCAGGAACTCAGTCTGACCCCGAGCGCCGTGAGCAAGAGGGTCATGACTCTCGAAAACCTCCTGGGCATCTCGCTCTTCACGAGAAGAGCGAACTCTCTTGCGCTCACTGCAGCAGGCTCCGTCTATGTGGAGCAGGCCGGCGAGGTACTTCGGATGCTTGCCGCCATGCATCACGATGCCCACCTCTCGAGGATTCGGCGATTGAAGGTGACCGCAACGCCGACGTTCGCACGGCAGATCCTGGCTCCGAACCTCTCCTCCTTCGCAGGCGATCATCCAGATATTGAGCTGGAGCTGTTTGTGATCGCCCCACTTCTTGATGCTCCTGCCACCGGCGCAGATGTCGAAATACGCCATGGCAGCAGAGGAGTTGGATATGGGCAACGGCTGATGCACGACGTTGTGACCCCGATGGCGTCTCCCGAATTCATCAGCACGTTACCCCCACTTGAGTCCCCAGCGGACCTCAAACATGTGAAACGGCTGAGCACACCATTCGAATCGTGGAGGCCGTGGTTCCAAATGGCGCAAGTCGACTGCTGTGAATCAGACAGGGGGTCAAAATTCCTGGATCTCGGTCTGGCCTATGAAGCAGCAGTCAATGGGCAAGGGGTTGCCTTGTGCCGGCCTAGCCTCATGGGGGATTGGCTCGAACGGAAGGCGCTCCAGCCGCTGTTTGACGTCTTTGCAGAACCCACGGGCAGCTACTACTTGCTTCCTGGCAACGAGCGCAGTAGGACCGAATCTTTCACGGGTTGGCTGCAGGCGCTGTGCAGCCGGCTCGCCGAAAGAAACCTGCTGATCACTCGAAGCTACTTCGCCGGGACCAAGCCCTGATGCCAGAGCCCGAAAACAATTCGGGTTGAGCACGAGAAAGTATCCGTCTCTCCTGCGCTGGCCTCCATACGATTTCAGAGTTCGCCAGGACAACGCGATCCGATCACCTGCCAAGAAGCGAGCCACGTCCATCGCGACACAGGCAGGGGAACGGCATCGGCCTGTACGCCGATGCGGATCGCGGTGGCTCTACGAGCATGCCGATTCAGCGCGCTGGATGGGCATGCTCAGGCGAGCTTCGTGAGTACTACCAGGAGACAACATTGAATCTGTCACGCAGAAAGTTCGCATTGGCGAGCGCCGCCCTTGGCCCGTGGTTCACCAACACGCACGCCAGCACCTACCCATCCAAGCCTTTGCGCATCATCGTTCCGTACGCAGCGGGTGGATCAACCGACGTCTTCGCGCGTCATCTCGGTCTCGAACTGGGCGCGAGGATGGGCCAATCGGTCATCGTTGAGAACAGGACCGGCGGCATGACAGTGCCCGCCGTGCAAACGCTGACGCAGGCCCCGGCGGACGGTCATACGTTTGCGATCTTCGAATCCGTGACAGTGGCCGTCAACCAGTTTCTCTACAAGCGACCGCCGTATGACCCGGAGAGCCTGCAGCCAGCAGCCAAGCTCTTTGAATCCGCCCTTGGCATCGTGGTTCACCCCGACTTTCCCGCAAGGACGCTGAAGGAGTTTGTCAGCAGAGTCAACGAGAAGCCCGGAACAGCGTATGGCTCCGCTGGCACGGGCAGTGTCCTGCACCTGATCATGGAAGCATTCCTGGAGCGTGCCGGCGTCAAGAGCATGACCCACGTGCCGTACCGTGGAGGACTGCCAGCCATCCAGGATTTGATGGCTGGCCAAGTGCCCGCGGTCATGATCGACCTGCCCACCATCGTCCAGCATGTTCAGGCGGGGAAGGTTCGCTTGCTGGCCGTCACATCGGAGTCCAGGGTCAAGCAATTTCCCGACACGCTGACATTCTCCGAGGCTGGCTATCCAGGCTTCAGCGGCGGGACTTGGTTTGCCGCTTACCTTCCGCCTGGCACGCCATCCACCATCGTACAGCAGCTGAGTACCCATCTTCGAGCGGCACTAGAATCCCCGCGGATCAGCGGCTGGCTAGGCGAGGTCGCAATGAACGCCGCCTACCTGCCTCCGGCGCAAACCAAGGCCGAATCACAGACCTTGGTAGGCAAGTACCAGAAGATCATCAAGCAGTTGGACATCCCGCCTCAATAGGCGATCCGCGCGCAGGCGGAGAGATCACCGAGCCTTGCTCCTTAGGGGGCAGGCAACGGGCGGTCCAGTCCAGAAATCTCCCACAACACGCCAGAAGAACACTGGCATTCCATTGACCAGGAGGTCAACCATGTCCATAGCAAACTCCGTGGAGGATTTGCGCCAGCTTGCGCGCAAGAGAGTCCCACGAATGTTCTACGAGTACGCGGATTCCGGATCCTGGACGGAATCTACCTACCGCCGCAACGAGGCGGATTTTCAGGCCATTGAGCTGCGACAACGCGTCGCCGTCGACGTCGGTGAACGCGGCACCCAGTCGAGCATGCTGGGGCACCCCGTCGCCATGCCCGTCGCTCTTGCACCGACAGGACTGGCAGGCATGCAGCATGCGGATGGCGAGATCCTGGCGGCCCGCGCCGCCGCGGAGTTCGGTGTTCCTTTCATCCTGAGCACAGCCAGCATCTGCTCGATGGAGGACATCGCCGCCCACAGCGGCTCACCGTTCTGGTTCCAGCTCTATATCATGCGCGACCGAGGTTTCGTCAAAAGCTTGATGGAGCGCGCTCAATCGGTGGGCTGTCCCGCCCTCGTGCTGACCGTGGATCTTCCAATCATTGGCGACCGACACAAGGATGCCCGCAATGGGCTTTCTGCGCCGCCCAAGCTGACCGCCAGGAATATTCTGAACATGGCGATGCACCCGCGTTGGTGCCTGAGCATGTTGGGCACGAAGAGGCGTAGCCTTGGCAATATCATCGGTCATGTGAACGGAGTGGCCGACATGGAGACTCTCGCGGAATGGTCTGCAAAACAATTCGACCCGCGGGTCACGTGGACCGATGTGGAGTGGATTCGGAAAAACTGGCCTGGTCTGTTGGTCATCAAAGGCATTCTGGATCCTGACGATGCTCGTGTCGCAGCGAAGCTCGGCGCCGATGCCATCGTCGTCTCCAATCACGGAGGACGCCAGCTCGACGGCGCCCCCTCCTCCATTCGGATGCTTCCCCACATCGTTGACGCAGTCCGGAATGAAACCGAAGTCTGGATGGATGGCGGCGTTCGCAGCGGCCAGGATGTGCTCAAGGCCTGCGCGCTCGGTGCCAAGGGGACCCTGATCGGACGCCCCTTTCTCTACGGTTTGGGAGCGCAAGGGCAAGCCGGCGTGCGCAGGTGCCTGGAGATCATCCAGAGGGAACTGCAGCTCACGATGGCCTTCACTGGGTGCGTGAGCATTGATCAGATTCGGCAGGACGTTTTGATGTCCTAGAACGGCAGCGCCCAGCACCGTCTGCGAGGGCGCTTGCGAATTCCTGCAAGTGGGAAGCCGCGAAGGTGGCATCGCATTCACCGCTGGTTTCCCTGGTGCTGCGGCACGAACCGAGGCCCCTGTGTCCATGGCATAGACAAGTTGTGCGCGCCGCAGTCATCGCTTTTTGGCGCCTACTCGGTCCCCAAGCACATCCATCCGATTTTCACATTGGTGTGGCGTGGCATGCATGTTGCACAGCCGCGCTGAGGTCTTCGAGACCGGGACCTAGGGCTACTGGACCCGGGTACCCGTTTCCAGTAGTCATTGAATAAGGAGATAGGTGAATTGACTCAAAACATCGTTCCCGTTTACGAAGCGTTGGCCCATGACATCAAGTCGATGGGCGTAGAGGTCGCATTCGGCCTGATCAGCGACGACACCGCCCTTTTTGTTGCCACTCTGGATTCGATGGGAATCCAGTTCCACGGAGCGCGTCACGAGAACACGGCGATTGCGATGGCTGACGGCTATGCAGCCTCCACTGGCAAGCTGGGTATCGCGGTACTTGGCCGAGGTCCCGCCACGGCCAATTCGATGCATGCAGCGACGTACGCGCAACGCAGTCGTTCGCGGGTACTAATGATCTTCGGCGATGCTGCACTCCAGCCGCCCGCCCATGGCTGCGGTCCTGATCTGAAGGGCTTCGACGCCATCGGCGCGCTGCGGGCGGCAGGTCTCGAGCCTTTCGTCGCCAGGGATGCCCATAGCGCACGCCAAACCCTCGCGCAGGCGGTCGGCGCCGCGTATGCCGGTGCGGCTGCACTGCTTCTTCCAACCGACGTCCAGCGTGCCAGCCTCGATCTCGCTGCGACTTCCCCGGTGATACCGCCCTCGGCTCCAACGGTCAGGCGCTCTCCGCGCAAAGCTGCGGTCACGGCAGCGTCGGCACTGTTGGCCACGAGCAAGCGCCCCCTGATCATTGCCGGCTGGGGAGCGTATGAAGCGCGAGCGCGTGAAGACCTGATTGCTTTGGCAGAGCATCTGGGCGCAGCACTGAGCACAACGCTCAAGGCAAAAGACCTGTTTCACGGCCACCCGATGGACTGTGGTCTCGTGGGCTCCTACTCCCACGCCGGTGGTCGCCGGCTGATCGAACAGGCAGACTGCATTCTCGCGTTTGGCGCTGGACTGAATGGTCGGGCGACGTCCATGGGGACCGCCATTCCAACCGACGTCCCATTGATCCATGTGGATAGCACTCGGGCCAACATCGGGCGCTGGCTCTCGGCTGACGTGGCCATGGTGGCTGATGCCAAACTGGCAGCACAGGCACTGCTCGAAGCGACTCCTGTGCGTGATCAACAGCAGAAGGAATTCCATCGCGATCCATACCGGAGCTGGCTGGACAGCTTCACCCTGTCGAAGGACTTCACGCCGCAACACACGCCCAGGACCGTCGACGCGCGGGCGGTCGCTCTCGCGCTGAATGACATCCTGCCTCGGAATCGAAACGTGGTGTACGACGCAGGGAACTTTCTGCAGGCCCTGCCCTATCTGACAGTTCCCGACCCACGGTGCATCCGCCAAGCGACCGATTTCGCGTCCATCGGCCTGGGCATCGGCGCCGCGATGGGCTACGCGCGCGGGAAACCCGAGGCGACCTCCGTCCTGGTCATCGGCGACGGTGGTCTTCTGATGACGCTGGGTGAATTGGAGACCGTGGTCCGGGAGAACATTCCTCTCGTGGTGGTCCTGATGAACGACTGCGCGTACGGCGCAGAAGTCCACTACCTCAAGATGCAGAACATGCCACCTGCAACCACCCTGTTTGTCGATATCGACTTCGCCCCTATCGCCGAGGCGTTGGGATTCGAGACCGCCACCATCCGCAGCATGGAGGATCTGGAGAAGGTTTCTCCGATGCTGAGGAATCCGGAAGGTCCGGTTCTCCTCGACGTCAAGATCAATGGCGCCATTCCCGTAGGCTGGCTGTTCGATGACAAGTAGGCGGGAGCCCAGGCGCTAGGCCATGACTTGACACTGCGCGGTTGCACGCCCGGTTCCGCGCCCCAACGTCGCGGCGATGCAGTGGCGCAGCAGCAAATCGCTACGTTCGCGGACGCAGGGCTTCCGTCGGGTTGGACTGCGGATACCCCGGGCACAACGAAGCACATTCCCACAAAAGAACTGAAATGAAGGTACTTATCGCCGTCAAGCGCGTGGTCGACTACGACGTGAAGGTGCGCGTCAAGAGCGACGGCAGCGGCGTTGACATCGCCAACGTCAAGCAGAGCATGAACCCCTTCGACGAGATCGCCGTCGAGGAGGCCGTGCGCCTGAAGGAAAAGGGCCAGGCCAGCGAAGTCATCGCTGTCTCCTGCGGCGTGGCCCAGCGCCAGGAAACCCTGCGCACCGCCATGGCCATCGGCGCCGACCGCGCCATCCTGGTTGAAACCGACGTGGAACTGCAGCCCCTGGCCGTGGTCAAGCGACTCAAAGCCCTGGTCGACAAGGAACAGCCCGGCCTGGTCATCCTGGGCAAACAGGCCATCGGCGACGACGCCAACCAGACCGGCCAGATGCTCGCTGCCCTGGCGGACCTGCCCCAGGCCACCTTCGCCTCCAAGGTCGAGGTGTCTGGCGACAAGGCCCAGGTCACGCGCGAGATCGACGGCGGCCTGGAGACCGTCAGCCTGTCCCTGCCCGCCGTTGTCATCACCGACCTGCGCCTGAACGAGCCGCGCTACGTGACCCTGCCCAACATCATGAAGGCCAAGAAGAAGCCGCTGGACACCGTCAAGCCCGAGGACCTCGGTGTCGACGTGGCCCCGCGCCTGAAGACCCTCAAGGTCGCAGACCCCCCGAAGCGCGGCGCCGGCATCAAGATGCCCGACGTCGCCACCCTGGTCGACAAGCTCAGGAGCGAAGCGAAGGTGATCTGATCATGACTGTACTGGTTATTGCCGAACACGACAACGCCGCCATCAAGGGCACCACCCTCAACACCGTGACCGCGGCCGCCCAATGCGGCGGCGAGGTCCATGTGCTGGTCGCCGGCCACCAGGCCCAGGCCGCGGCCGAAGCCGCCGCCAAGATTGCCGGCGTTTCCAAGGTCATCCTGGCAGACGGCGAGGCCCTGGCCCATGGCCTGGCCGAGAACCTCGCGGCCCAGGTGCTGGCCCTGGCTTCCAGCTACATCCTGTTCTCCGCCACGGCCAGCGGCAAGAACATCGCCCCGCGCGTGGCCGCCAAGCTCGACGTGGCCCAGATCAGCGAGATCATCAAGGTCGACAGCCCCGATAGCTTTGAGCGCCCGATCTACGCCGGCAACGCGATCGCCACGGTGCAGAGCCTGGACGAAAAGAAGCTGATCACCGTGCGCACCACCGGCTTCGACGCCGCGGCAGCGACAAGCGGCAGCGCCGCCGTCGCGACCATCGCGCCGGCCGCCGACAGCGGCAAGAGCCGCTTCGTCTCGAGCGAGATCGCCAAGAACGAGCGGCCCGACCTCACCGCCGCCAAGATTGTGGTCTCGGGCGGAAGAGCCCTCGGATCGGCCGAGAAGTTCAACGAGGTCATCAACCTGCTGGCCGACAAGCTCGGTGCGGCCATAGGTGCCAGCCGCGCGGCCGTCGATGCGGGCTACGCGCCCAACGACCTGCAGGTGGGCCAGACCGGCAAGATCGTGGCGCCGCAGTTGTACATCGCCTGCGGCATCTCGGGCGCAATCCAGCACCTGGCGGGCATGAAGGACGCCAAGGTCATCGTCGCGATCAACAAGGACCCCGAGGCGCCGATCTTCAGAGTCGCCGACTACGGGCTCGAGGCCGACCTGTTCGAAGCCATTCCAGACCTTGTAAAGCAACTCGGATAGCGAACGGCGGCGGAATCGCTCCGAATGACATGTGATCGACCAGCGTCGATTGATCTGGATCTGCGATCTGGCTTTGAAGCAGCCGATGTGCCAACACTCGCCCGAAGACGGTAAGACAACGACTGTTACATGAACCACCTCGGTCACATGGCGTTGTCGGGAGCCTGGCCACTGATCTTGGAGGCCAGAGCCGTTTCGCTGCAGAGGCGCATCACGTTCGGAGACCCGGGCCTTTACTCTGATGGCAACGAGCGCTCGATAGGGAGAGTCATCGCGGCTATCAGGCCATTCTGGCCAATCACCAAGAGATGTCGTCGCTTTAGCTCGAGCAATGCTCTATGGCCTCGCTGGCCGTGGCGGACACAGTCCGGCCGACGAAGGCAACAAGCACGTGTTGATCTACCGAGCGAGAGTCAATCACTCATGGTCGCAACCGCCATGTCCTCTCCAAGTACACGGTCCGCCATCGATGTCGTTGAAATGGACACGACGACGTAGAGCCCGGCATAAATCGCGGGTTTACCCCACGAAATCCATCGCGCATGGGCTGCTTATTAACTGGCACATACGTTGCAAAAGGAGAGGCAGAGGCCGAATGGGTCGGCTCACCAGCAATCTAAGGAGACAACATGAACCGTCGTCAGAAATGCGTTGCCGCAGCGCTTGCCGCCGCAATGGCGGGCCCCTCTTTTGCCCAAATATCCGACGATGCCGTGAAGATCGGTGTCATCGTAGACATGAGCGGCCTCTATTCGGCCCTTGGCGGCATGGGCGCGGTCCGGGCCGTGGAGATGGCAGTGAAGGACTTCGGCGGCAAGGTGCGCGGCAAACCAATCCAGGTGCTGTCGGCCGACTATCAGAACAAGGTCGACGTTGCGTCGTCGAAGGCACGCCAGTGGTTCGACGTGGACAAGGTGGATCTGATCATGGAATCCACTGATTCCGCAGCCTCCATCTCCATGCAGAAGGTCGCCCTGGACAAAAAGAAGCCCATCATGTTCGTCGGTTCGGCCACCACGGCACTGACGAACAAGGAATGCTCCCCGTATGGCATTCACTGGGTCTACGACACCTATGCCCTGGCGACCGGGACCGGCCGCGCCATCATGCAGGAAGGCGGTAACTCGTGGTACTTCGTCACGGCCGACTACGCTTTCGGGCACTCTCTGGAGCGCGACACCACCGCCGTCGTCACCGAAATGGGCGGCAAGGTCGTCGGCACTTCTCGGCATCCACTGAATGCGTCCGACTTCGCCTCGTTCCTGCTCCAGGCGCAATCGTCCAAGGCCAAGGTGGTGGGGCTGGCCAACGCCGGCAAGGATGTGCAGAACGCCGTCCGGCAGGCGGCCGAGTTCGGGATCGGAAAGAACCAGACCCTGGCGACGTTGCTCGTGTTCGACACCGACATCAAGGGACTCGGTCTGCCCGCGGCGCAGGGCATGCTCTTCACCACAGGCTTCTACTGGGATGCGAACGCGGAAACGCGTGAGTTCGGAAAGCGCTTCTACGAAGTGCACAAGGCCATGCCGACGATGGTCCAGGCCGGCGCGTACTCAGCGGCCATGCATTACCTCAAGGCCATTGATGCAAAGGGCACCGACGACGCGGACACGGTCCTCAAGCAGATGCGTGACACCCCTGTCAACGACTTCTTCGCCAAGGGCGGGAAGATCCGCGTGGACGGCCGGATGGTGCACGACATGTACCTGGCCGAGGTGAAGAAGCCCTCCGAGTCCAAGAGCGAGTGGGACATGATCAAGATCAAGCGGACCATTCCTGGCGACGAAGCCTTCCAGCCTCTGTCCGCCAGCACCTGCCCTCTGGTCAAGCGCAACTGATCCATCGCGTTCGCCCCGATCTTTCCCCAGCCTAGGCCTGCCGAGATGAGTTCCGACTACGTTCTCCAGACGACCGACCTGACCAAGGAGTTCCGCGGGTTCACCGCAGTGTCCGACGTGAACTTCAAGGTCAGGCGCGGACACATCCACGCGCTCATCGGACCCAACGGCGCAGGCAAGACGACCTTCTTCAACCTGTTGACGAAGTTCCTCCTGCCCACCCGGGGAACGATCGCGTTCAACGACATTGACATCACCGATGAACGGCCCGCGCAGACAGCGCGCCGCGGCATCGTGCGCTCGTTCCAGATCTCGGCGACCTTCCCTCACCTGACGGTGCTGGACAACGCTCGCGTGTCGCTTCAGCGCAAGCTGGGCACGGCCTTTCACTTCTGGAAGTCAAGCCGCAGCCTTGGAGTTCTGGACGATCGCGCGATGGAACTCCTGACCGAAGTGGGACTAGCCCAGTTGGCCGACTGGACCACGGCCGATCTGGCCTATGGGCAGAAACGTGCCCTGGAGCTGGCGACCACCCTGGCCCAGGAGCCGGAGCTGATGCTCCTCGACGAGCCGACCCAGGGGATGGGGCACGAGGACGTCGCAAGCGTCACTTCACTGATCAAGCAGGTGTCGAAAGGCCGAACCATCCTCATGGTCGAACACAACATGAGCGTCGTCGCCGGACTGTGCGACGCCATCAGCGTCCTACAGCGCGGCCGCGTCATCGCCGAAGGTACCTACGACGAGGTTGCCCGCAACCCGTTGGTGGTGGAGGCCTACATGGGCGACGCTTCCGCCCAGTTGGGAGGGGGCCATGGTTGAGATCAAGGAGTGCCTGCGCGTGCGCGACCTGCAGGCCTACTACGGCGAATCCCACGTGCTGCACGGCGTGGACTTCCACGTCCAGCGTGGTGAGGTGGTCACGCTGCTGGGCCGAAACGGCTCGGGCAGGACGACGACGCTGCGTTCATTGATGGGCCTCGTGGGCCGGCGCTCCGGCTCCATACGGATCGACGGCAAGGAAGTCATCGACCTGGCCCCGCACAAGATCGCCCGCCTAGGGGTGGGCTACTGCCCGGAGGAGCGTGGAATCTTCTCCAGCCTGTCCTGCGAGGAAAACCTGCTGCTCCCCCCGGAGGTCGCTCCTGGAGGTATGAGCATCGCACAGGTCTATCAGCTGTTCCCCAACCTCCAGGAACGTGCTGCCAGCCAGGGAACCCGGCTATCGGGTGGCGAGCAGCAGATGCTGGCCATCGGACGCATCCTGCGCACCGGTGCGCGGATCCTCCTGTTGGACGAGATTTCCGAGGGGCTTGCTCCAGTGATCGTGCAGACGCTCGATCGGGCGATCCGCGCACTAAAGCAGCAAGGCTACACCATCGTCCTGGTGGAGCAGAACTTCCATTTCGCGGCGCCGCTGGCAGACCGCTTCTACGTGATGGAGCACGGACAGATCGTCGAGGGATTCGAGGCACGAGACCTCGAATCGAAGATGAGCATGCTGCACGAGTTCTTGGGGGTCTGAAGTCATGGAAGTTTTTGGTATCCCCGCACAGGCGTGGCTCGGGCAGATTCTGCTGGGCCTGATGAACGGGTCCTTCTACGCGGTGTTGTCGCTTGGCCTGGCCGTCATCTTCGGGCTGCTCAACATCATCAACTTCAACCACGGCGCGCTGTACATGCTCGGAGCGTTTTGTGCATGGTTGGGGCTGAACTATCTCAACATCGGCTACTGGTGGAGCCTGCTGCTCGCCCCGCTCGTCGTGGGCGCCTTTGGCATGGTGCTCGAGCGGACGCTGTTGCGCCGCCTCTATGAGCTGGACCACATCTACGGGCTGCTGCTGACCTTTGGTCTCGCGCTGATCATCGAGGGCCTGTTCCGCCACTTCTTCGGCGTGGCCGGGCAACCCTATCCGGTCCCGGAGGCGCTCATGGGAGCGACCGATTTGGGCTTCATGGTGCTCCCGACCTACAGAGCCTGGGTGGTTGCCGCCTCGCTGGCCATCTGCTTGCTAACCTGGTTCATCATCGAGAAGACACGACTCGGCTCCTACCTGCGCGCGGGCACCGAGAACGCCAAGCTGGTCCAGGCTTTCGGGGTCAACGTTCCCCTGATGATCTCCCTGACCTATGGGGCTGGCGTGGCGCTCGCCGCCTTCGCTGGCGTTCTTGCCGCGCCCGTCATCCAGATCAGCCCGCTCATGGGATCCAACATCATCATCGTGGTGTTCGCGGTCGTCGTCATCGGCGGCATGGGGTCGATTCTGGGCTCCATCATGACCGGCCTCGGCCTGGGGGTCATCGAAGGGCTCACCAAAGTCGTCTACCCCGAGGCTTCGGCCACCATTCTGTTCGTCATCATGGCCCTCGTACTGCTCCTGCGACCGGCCGGTCTGTTCGGTAGAGAGGCGTGACCATGCAACATCTGACCAAGTTCGCCTGGGGTGCCGGCGTCGTCCTGTTGCTCGTGGCTCCCTACCTGGGCCTGTATCCGGTCCTGTTGATGAAGATCCTGTGCTTCGCGCTGTTCGCGTGTGCCTTCAACCTGCTGCTGGGCTTCACGGGCCTCCTGTCCTTCGGACATGCCATGTTCTTCGGCTCGGCTGGCTATGTCACCGGCTACGCCATGAAGGCGTGGGGCGTCACGCCGGAGATCGGCCTCCTCCTGGGAACCGCTGTGGCCGCACTGGGCGGGCTGCTGGTGGGCGCACTGGCGATTCGCAGACAGGGCATCTACTTCGCGATGATCACGCTGGCCCTGTCGCAAATGGTGTTCTTCATCCTGCTACGCGCGCCCTTCACGGGCGGAGAGGACGGACTCCAGGGCGTCCCGCGCGGGTGGCTGCTGGGCAGCATCGACCTGTCGAATGACCTGGCGATGTACTACTTCGCCGTCGCGGTCTTCACGTTCGGTTTCCTCGCCATCTGGCGGATCGTGAACTCACCGTTCGGCCACATCCTGAAGGCCATCCGTGAGAACGAGGCCCGCGCCGTGTCGCTGGGGTACGACGCCAGTCGCTTCAAGCTTCTCGCCTTCGTCCTCTCCGCCGCACTGGCAGGTCTGGCCGGCGCGCTGAAGGTCCTGGTGCTGGGTGTCGAAACCCTCACCGACGCGCACTGGCATACCTCAGGCGAGGTGGTGCTTATGACGCTAATGGGCGGTGTGGGCACGCTACTCGGTCCGGTGATCGGCGCCAGCGCGGTCGTAGGCATTCAGTCGGAGTTGGCGGACAAGGTCGGCTCTTGGGTGCCTATCATCATGGGGGTCATCTTCGTCATCTGCGTCCTGTCTTTCCGCAAGGGCATTGTCGGCGAGCTGGCTTCAGTGCTCACTCCATCGCGAGGTCGTGAACACAGTGAGCCCGGGGTCTCGCCCAGTGCACGCGGCAGTGTCGCCCGCCTCAAGTGACATGCCCCGCTTTAGACGAGATCGTCTGGGACGAGATAGCCCAATGGAGCGCCGCTGCTACCCAGCCGGCGTTGCCATCTCTCGGCATGGCCTCCATGCCCCCCGGAGCATGGATGACGGAGGTGACGCACACCACCACGAAGCTGGTGCGGAGTCAAATTCGAAGCTGGAATTCATCCTGTAGGCATACTCACTCATGCTGAGCGCCATTTCCGGTAGGCGCACTGCGTTCGAGGCGACGCGGCCTGGGTGCGCCTCTTGAAAGATCCATCCATGCGCGCTGAGCTGGAATTGGCTCGCTTCTACCTCAGGTCAGCATTCCAAGTTCGCCAAGCCGCTTGTAGAGATAGGAACGCGAGATACCGAGTTCTTCCGCGGCCTGCTTCTTGTTGCCGTGACACTTCGTCATCGCGGCCCGAATGAGCTGCTCCTCCACCTCCCCAACGGCACGCCGAACCCCAAGCGGTTCTGCGCGGCCGGCAGGCGATCCCGCAGAAAGCGGAACGCTCAACGTCTCAGGATCTATACCGGCTTTGAACTCGGCCCCGGACAGGGCATCGCCATCGTCCTGCGCATCGTCCACAAGGCCGAAATCCAGCGGCTCAATAACATCAGACTCGCTGAAAATCGCCGCCCTCTCTACTGAGTGTATCAGTTGACGCACATTGCCTGGCCATTCCAGCCGGTGTAGGAACTGGAGAGCCTCGGGGGACATTCGCTTGGGCTGTTGACCATGCCGCGCAGCGAAGTTCCGAAGTGCGAGTTCCGCGAGTAACGGTATGTCTTCCCGCCGCTCGCGAAGCGCCGGCAACCGGATGGTCACTGCGCTGATGCGGTAGAAAAGGTCGAGCCGGAAGGTTCCGTCAGTGATCATCTGGTCGAAGTTGCGATTGCTCGCGCTGATCAGGCGGAAGCTCGAAAGCCGGGACTCGTGGCCCCCGACACGCTCAAAGCGACCATCCTGCAAGACCCGAAGCAACTTGACCTGGACCTCCGCGGGCATGTCACCGACCTCGTCGAAGAAGAGGCTCCCTTTGTCGGCCTGCTCGATCTTTCCTCGCCGCCCTTTCCGCTCCGCGCCGGTGAAAGCTCCCGCCTCGTAACCAAAGAGCTCGCTCTCCACCAAGGTCGCCGGAAGCGCCGCGGCATTGACCATGACCATGTTCGCATCGCGCCTTGTGCTGAGCAGATGAATCGCGTGCGCTGCCAATTCCTTGCCCGTTCCGCTTTCTCCGGTCAGGAGCACCGGAATGTCCATCGACGCGACTTTCACGATCTGTCGCTTGAGACGCTCAATGGCGGGACTGTTGCCTACGATGTGCTCCAAACCGTAGCTGCGGCTGCGCAGGCCATTCAGTTCGCGCCGATAGAACGCGACCTCGGTCTGCAAGCGTCTCAGCTCCGCTGACATGACCTGCAGTTGTTCGGGCCCCTTGAACATGACTTGACCGATGGCGCCGACCACTTCCCCGTTGCGGCCGCGCACCGGATGCCTCGACACAACCCGACTCACCCCACGCATTGACTGCAGCGATCCGATCTCGGCTTTTCCAGTGGACGCCACCGTATGGAGCCGGGTGTTCTCGATGACCTGGGTCACGTGACGGCCGGTGCCGCCCCCCGGGGGGATCCCAAAGAACTTCTCGTGAATCGGACTGATGTACCTCACCACTCCAGCGCGATCGACGACCGTCAAAGCTTCGAAAGGGTTGGTCAGCAGGTGTTGGAGGATGTCGCCGGCAAAGTCGACCGAAGCCACCAGTTCAACCAAGGCATCCCGACGATCATGTTGGAGCGCAACCATGACCGTGCCTTCTTCGCTCCCCAGGGCTGCAACCACATACGTTGCCCCCGCCTCTTCTCCGTCAACGACGAACACCGATTGGCCGGCCTTGTGAGCCTCGGACCACCGCTGCTTCATACGCGCGGCGAACTCGGATCGGCTTGCCATCCCCAGCGCCGACGTCTGCTGTCCATCAGCCCCTAAGACAAGGATGGCCTTCAAATTCGCATCAGACGCGGACGATTGCTCTTCCTGCGTGGCTGTCTCCTTGTGTCGTTCTCGTGTCTTCATGAAAGACATAATAGCAACAGTGCGCGCATCGTGCTGCCTAGAACTACACCAGCCCTGCGCTGCGTGTGTGCGTTCGACGTGTTTTTCACCGGAAATTGCCCTGCTTTCCGAGAGAGGCATGCTCGCCGCATGCCTGGCACAGGCGTTGCAAGTAGGTGGGTGATGAACAGCAATAGCCACACCCTTCCCCTTCACAGGCTTCCGCAGAAATCACAGCCTCCGCTCGATCTTCTGTCGGGAGTGAAGGTGCTCGACCTCACCACCTCTGTCGCCGGTCCATACGCCGGCCAGTTGCTGGCAGACCTCGGCGCCGCGGTTGTCAAAGTCGAGCGTCCAGGGACCGGTGACGACGCTCGGGCCTGGGGGCCTCCGTTCCTGGATGGAGCCTCCCTATGGTTCCTCAGCGTCAACCGTGGCAAACAGAGCGTGGCGCTCGACTACACCCAACCGGATGGCCATTCAGCCCTGATGGCATTGGTCGCGAATGCGGATGTCATCCTTGTCAATCTGGTGCGACGGGTTCAAAAGAAGCTGCGCGTGGACGCATCGAACCTGCACGCGGTGAATCCACGACTCATCCACCTTTCGCTCACCGGGTTCGGACTGACAGGCCCGCGTGCCGACTTGCCGTGCTATGACCTGATTGCAGAAGGGTACTCCGGCGTCATGGACCTGACAGGCGAAGCCGAGGCGCCTCCGCAGAAAGTGGGCACCCCAGCGGCCGATCTCCTGGCAGGCAGCGATGCGGCCCTGGCCGTGGTGGCTGCGCTGTGCCGCCGCGGGCGATCCGAGCAAGGCTGTGCAATCGACATTTCCATGATCGAGAGCATGGCGAGATTCGTGTCGCCACGTCTTCTCCCTTATCTCGGGTCAGGGCAGCTTTCACGGCGCTCGGGTGGCACGGACAGCGTGATCGCGGTCTATCAGGTATTCGAGACGGCCGATGGGCCCATTACTCTCGGACTGGGCAATGACGCCATCTGGCAGCGCTTCTGGCAAGCAGTCGGAGTACCCGAAGTGGCCGAGGATCCTGCATTCCGAGACAACGCCTCGAGACGCCAGAAGCGTCCAGAGATCGTCCGGCGAATCACGGAGATCCTGGTCCGGAAGCCGCGCGACCATTGGCTCGCCGTACTCGCGGATGCCCGCGTCCCCGCCGGTCCGATTCACCGACTCGACGAACTCGCGGAGGACCAGCCTCTTCTTGATACAGGCTTCATCTACGCCAGCCAGGGCGCAGACGGCCCCATTCCCCAAGTGGGCCTGGGCATTCGGTTCGACGGCAGGTCCGAAGGTACGACGCTCCCCCCTCCCAAGCTCGGAGCAGACACCGAACAGGTGTTGAGAGAATGGGGTGGCCTGGATTCCATCAAGCTTGAGCAACTGCGCTCTCACAACATCATCTAAACGGAGACTACTTCCATGGCATACCAAGAAATCCTCTATACTGAAGACGGCCCCATTGGCACCCTGACCCTGAACCGCCCTCAGGACGGGAACATGTTCACGCCCCAGATGTGTCATGAGATCCGTGATTGCATCAACGAGGTCCGGCGCGAAACCAGGACCCGCGTCCTCGTCATCACCGGCGCGGGTGACCGCTTCTTCTGCATCGGCGGCCGCAAGGAAGGCATGGAGGACACGCTGCTCTATGCAGGCGTGTTGCCGACACTGGAGATGTACGAAAGCATCGACCGGCTGCAGAAACCCGTGATCGCCTCGATCAACGGATTTGCCGTCGGCGGCGGCAACGTCCTGCAGATGGTCTGCGACATCACCATCGCCAAGGAAAGTGCGGTGTTCCGTCAGGTCGGCCCCATGATGGGCAGCTTCGATGCAGGCTACGGCACCTGGTACCTCGAGGACCTCGTGGGGAAGAAGCGAGCCAAGGAAATGTGGTATCGCAATCCGAAGCTCAGCGCGCGCGAGGCGCAGGAATGGGGCCTGATCAACCAGGTCGTGCCGGATGCGGAACTGGCGGAAGCGACGCGCAAGCTGGCTTTGGAAATCGCCGATCGCGGCGCGTTCGCGCTGGCGTCCGTGAAGTCCGCCTTCAACGCCCGCCACGGTGGCGTCAGCGGCTTGTCTCGCATGGCCCACGACCTGCTCCTGCGCGGCTACCTCAAGACGGAAGAGCACGAGGAACTGGCCGCAGCCTTCGCCGAACGCCGCAGCCCGGATGCCAGTCGATTTGGTCGCTGAGGCCGCGACCCAAAGGGCTCCATCTATGGCTCGCATCCTGACACTGCACCATCCCGAACTCACCCGGGAACACTATCGCTCGAACATCTGGCAAGGCGACACGATGTATGCATTGGCGCGCCGCCATGCCACGGAGCGGGGAACCTCCTTCGCGTTGCGCGACGCCCATCGGCGCGTGACCTGGGCCGACCTCGTCGCCTGGGTCGACGCCGTCGCCGCCGACCTGGACACGGCGGGTCTTCGCAGCGGTGAGCGCGTCTCGGTCTGGCTTCCGAATCGGCTCGAGTCGACGGTCGTCTTCCTCGCCTGCGCTCGGAATGGCTACGTCTGCAATCCGTCCCTCCACCAGAACTACACCGTCGAGGAGATCGCTGGCCTGGTCTCCGCGATCGGGGCCCGCGCGCTCATCGCGCAACCCGGCTACGGCGCGGACGCCGCCACCGCGGACGTCTTTGCCAAGGCGGCGGAGCTTCCGTCACTCAAGCGTGTGTACGCGCTGCCGCCCCTCAACGCCGATGCGCCCCCCCTGCCCTGCGGCACCCATGCGTTCCCGCCCCTTCCGGGCGCCACGGCCCTGAAGGCGCCGACCTCGCCTGCCAGCGGCGACCCCGACAAGATCGTCTATCTGGCCTTCACCAGCGGCACCACGGGCCAGCCCAAGGCCGTGATGCACAGCGACAACACGCTGCTGGCCAACGGACGGGCCATGGTGGCGGACTGGGGGCACGGGCCGGACACGGTACTGCTGTCCCTCAGTCCCATGAGCCACCACATTGGTACGGTCGCCCTGGAGCAAACACTGGTTGCCGGCTGCGAACTCGCGATGCATGACCCGGCCGCCGGGGCGACGGCCATCGACTGGATCGAACAGACTGGCGCCACGTACGTCATGGGGGTACCCACACACGCCATGGACATCCTCCACGCCGCCGAGGGCCGGGGCATGGATCGGCTGGGTTCCGTTCGCGTGTTCTATCTCGCCGGCGCGCCGATCCCCACCGAAACCGCGCGCAAGCTGGTAGTGCTTGGCGCGACGCCGCAGAACGTCTACGGGATGACCGAGAACGGCTCCCACCAGTACACCAAGCCCACGGACTCCGCCGAGGTCATCACCAGCACCTGCGGCAAAGCCTGTTCAGGCTACGAAATCAAGCTCTGGCAGCAGGACAATCCGGACGTCGAAGCACCGCCCGGCGAGATCGGGGAGATCGGCGGACGTGGCGGCCTGCTCATGCTCGGCTACTTCGGGAACCAGCAGGCCACGGAATCGTCGTTCAACGCGTCCGGCTGGTTCATGAGCGGCGATCTCGGGCGATTCGACGCCCATGGGAACATCCAGATCGTCGGCCGGAAGAAGGACCTGATCATCCGCGGCGGCCACAACATCCATCCTGCGCGCATTGAGGACCTGGCCCACCGGCACCCCAAGGTCAAGAAGGCAGCCGCATTCCCCGTCCCCGACGAGCGCCTCGGCGAGAAAGTGTGCCTCGCCATCATCGCCGACGGTGAAGCGCCCAGCGCCGACGAGCTGCTGAACCACCTGGCCGAAACAGGCCTGTCCAAGTACGACATGCCGGAGTACTACATCGCCCTGGACGCACTTCCCCTGACCGCGAGCGGCAAGATCCTGAAGCGCGAACTCGTGGCGTGGGCGCGCTCCGGCAGGCTGCAACCCCAACCCGTACGCTATCGAGGAAAACCGCAATGATCGAACTGAGCTACCACGACGAGTTTGCGGTGCTGACGCTGAATCGGCCCGAAGCGCTGAACGCGTTGAGTTTCAGATTGATCGGTGAGATCGGCGCCGCGATCACCGAGGCGGGTCGCTCCAAGGCGCGGGCGCTGATCGTCACCGGAGCTGGCGAAAAGGCATTCTGCGCCGGCGCCGACATCAAGGAGCTGCAGCACCGTGGCCTCGCGGCGCAGCGTGCGGGAGCCGAGAAGGGACAGGAGGTCTTCAGCCTCCTGGACCGCCTGCCGATTGCATCGGTCGCCCTCGTTAATGGATATGCCTTTGGCGGAGGCTGCGAACTCGCCCTGGCCTGCACGCTGCGCATCGCGCTCCCGAACGCCAAGTTCGGCCTGCCCGAGGTGAAACTGGGCCTGATCCCGGGTTATGGAGGCACGCAGCGGCTGCCGCGTCTCGTCGGTGCGGGGCGTGCCCTGGAACTCACCATGACCGGCAGAACCGTCGCGGCCGAGGAGGCCCTCGCCATCGGCTTGGTCAACCGGATCGTCCAGCCGCCCGGGCTGGAGGCCGCCTTCGCGTTCGCCCGCGAGTTCAGCGGACATGGGCTTCGCGCGGTCCAGTTTGCCCGTGAGGCGGTATTGCGTTCCTTGGATCTTCCCCTGAACGAGGGCCTCAGGACGGAAGCCGACCTGTCGACGCTTGCGTACCGGACGGCCGACGCCGAAGAAGGCATGCAGGCCTTCGTCGAGAAGCGCAAACCCCAATTCCGGGATGAATGACATGAAAAGAAAGGCTGAACCATGAGTCAGAACTGCATCGTCGTCACGGGCGCAAGCCGAGGCATCGGCGCCGCCATCGCCCACCAGTTGGCCAAAGACGGCCATTTCGTGGCCTGCCTGTCGCGCTCGGGATCGCCGCCGGCGCGCGCCGATGTATCGGCGGACATCGTCAGCCGCTGGATTCCCGTGCAGGCGGATGTCACCGACGCGACGAGCCTGCGCGTGGCATTCGAATCAATCATCGGGCGCGGCCTGCGTGTCACGGGGATCGTGAACAACGCCGGCGTCCACCTCGAAGGTCCGTCCGCGGAGATCTCCAGCGACCACTGGCGCGAAGTGCTCGACACCAATGCGACCTCCGTGTTGACTACCTGTCAGGTGGCGTACCCCGCACTCCTGGCCGCTGGCGGAGGGCTGATCGTGAACATCGGCTCTTTCTTCGACAAACTCGGCGTCAAGCGCAATCTGGCCTACTGCGCCAGCAAGGCCGCCGTCGGCGCCATCACGCGGTGCCTCGCGGTCGAGTGGGCGGGCAAGGGCATCCGGGTCATCGATGTGGCACCTGGCTACATCCAGACGGATCTGAATGCGGAGGCCTTCAGCGCAGGGCCCTTGCGCGCCTATCTGGAAAAGCGCATCCCCTCCGGCACCCCGGGGACGGCGGACGATGTGGCGTCCCTGGTGGCCACCCTCTTCGCAGACGGAGGGCGCTTCCTGACCGGCGAGACCATTTACATAGACGGTGCGCAAGGCATCGCGCATTGAGGAGGCATGGAATCCATGAATGTCTTGGAACGTCTCGACCAACGACTTGCGCTGTCGAATGAAGAGCGCATCCTGCTCGACAGCGTTCGCGCCCTGGCTGCGGAGCGGATCGGGCCACATGCCGAGCACGCCGATCGCAGTGCGGAGTTTCCGTGGGACAACGTGCGCGCAATCAATGAACTGGGACTCAACGCCATGTTTGTTCCCGAAGCCTACGGCGGCGCACAGTTGTCTTACACGGCCTATCTGGCCTGCGTCAGGGAAATCAGCAAGGCCTGCGCTTCCACCGGCATCGTCTGGGCCACCAACTACCACGCGATCAAGCCGTTGATCGACTGGGGCAATGAGGAGCAGAAAGCCCGACTGCTTCCCCGGATCGCCGAAGGCGGCCTGGCCGCGCTGGCCATCACCGAGCCCGGAGCGGGGTCGGACGCCACCGGCATGAAAACCACCTTCCGGCAAGAAGGTGATGAGATCGTCATCAACGGAGGCAAGACCTTCATCACCAACGGCGACGTGGCGGACCTGTTCCTGCTGTTCGGCAAATGGGATGGCATCGCCAACGCCAAGGAGAGCATCTCGGTGCTTATCCTCGAGAAGGGCACACCAGGCCTGTCCGTGGTGCGGCTCGAAGACAAGATGGGCACACGCGCCTCCAGCACCGCCACGCTGGCCTTCGACAACTGCCGCGTGCCGCGCGCCAATCTGCTGCGCGACCCCGGGGACGGAATCAAGATCCTCTTTGCATCCCTGAACAAGTCACGGCCCAGCATTGCCGCGCATGGCCTCGGCATCGCGCGGGCGGCCTTCGAGGATGCGGTGGGCTACATCAACGAACGCAAGCAGTCCGGACGGCGCATCCTGGAGTTCCAGGGCATCCAGTTTATGCTGGCCGACCTCGCGTCGGAGCTGGTGCTCGTCGAGAACTGGCTGTGGCAACTGGCGGCGCGCGTCGACGCCGGCGAGCAGGACATCGGCATCGACGCATCGATCGTCAAGTACCGCGCCACCGACCTCGCAATGCGGATGACCACCGATGGCGTCCAACTGCTCGGCGGCTATGGCTACTGCAAGGACTACCGCATGGAGCGCCTCATGCGGGACGCCAAGATCACGCAGATCTGGGAGGGCACCAACCAGGTCCACCGCCAGTTGGTCGGTCGCAGTTTCCTCCAACGTTGAAGAAAGAAACCTATGCAACCCATCAAGACCATCGGGATCGCGGGCGGCGGCACCATGGGCGCCGGTATCGCCATCGTGTGTGCGCGCGCCGGTTTCCGCACGCGCCTTTTTGATCTCAAGCAAGAGGCCGTGGACCGTGCCCGCCAGCAGACCGAAGCATTCCTGCGCAAGAGCGTCGAGCGCGGCAAGTTGGAGGCCGAGAAGCTTCCCCAGATCATGTCGGAATGGCAAGGCACGACCGATCTGGCCGATTTCTCCGACTGCGATCTCGTGATTGAGGCCGTCTTCGAGAGCCTGGCCGTCAAACACGACCTGTTCAGCAAGCTCGACAAAGTGTGTGCGCCGCACACAATTTTCGCGAGCAATACCTCCACCATCAGCATCACCGAGATCGCTGGCGGCTCGGGCCGCCCCGATCGCTTCGTCGGCATGCACTTCTGCCTGCCGGCACAACTGATGAAGCTCGTCGAGATGTCGCCGGGGCTGGAGACCTCCGAAGCGACCTTTGAAGCCGCCTGGGCGTTGTGCGAGGCCCTCGGCCAAAAGCCGGTGAAGACCCAGGACACGCCGGGCTTCGTCCTCAACTACTTCCTGATCCCCTTCAACAACGATGCCATCCGACTGGTCGAGCAAGGGGTTGCCTCACCTGCCGACATCGATCTCGCCATCAAGACCGCGATGGGCTACGCAATGGGGCCGATGGAACTGCTCGACCTGGTGGGCATGGACACGCAGAAGCTGCTGTGCGAGGCGATGCACGGCATCACGCACGAACCGCGCGCCGCCTGCCCGCCTCTGGTCAAGCGGATGATCGCGGCCAGTCGGCTCGGCAAGAAGACCGGGCGCGGTTTCCACACCTACGCCGACAACAAGATGTACGGAGCTTAAGTCCCCATGAGCACTTATCGCGTTATCAAAGCCGGCGACAGCCGTTCCTTTCCTGCCGCCCATGCCTTCCTTGGGCAAGCAGATCCGCAGGGAGCCTCCCGAGTGTTCATCGGCAACGGCGCAGGTGCGGCGTTTCAAGGAGCCAGCGGACTCCCTGCCTGCCCTTTCGTCGCCATCGAACTGGGGACCGAGTGCCTCGGTGCGCACACCGGAGAATCGCGTGGCCGCGAAGGCTCCAATGTTGTGGGCTTCGCGCGCTTTCGACTCGGCACGGCCGATCCGACGCCACTGGTCGAACTGGTACGGCAACCTCGAACTCTTGAAGCGGCCGTCGAGGCGGCTCGCTCGGCATTCGAGAGCGCCGGATTGAAGGTCGCCGTCTGCGGCGACTTCCCCGGTCGAATCGTTGATCGTCTGATCCGGCCCTACTTCAATGCCGCACTGCGACGCCTGGACGAACGCCTGGCCAGTGCCGACGATCTGGACAAGACGCTCTGCCTGGGTCTCGGGTACCCCGAAGGCCCCATCTCCCTCCTGGAACGCACAGGCCTCGCCGAACATCACGACATCACGACCGCGCTTTACCAGGCGCTGGGTCAGGAAGCTTATGCACCGGCCCGCCGCGCCCAGGTGGCCAAGGTGAGAACTGCCCATTGAGCCATCCCATCCCGTCCCACTCGTGGAGATCCGCGAGCGGGACGGGACTCCGGTCTCGATAGGCAGCAGAGACACCAGAGGACACAGACCAATCCTCCGGTCTATCCGGGAGAACCGCCGCCACCAGATGCCCCGACCTGCGTTACCCCGGTGCTACGTGGGTCGAATGACTCGACTCCAGCAGCAGAACGCCCCGTTCGAGCAACGAGGCGTTCGAGAGTACGCGCAGGATCAGTTGACCGCCGTCTTGGTGGCGTCCTTGTGCCAGGTGAAGACCACGAATTTGAACGACTTCAGATCACCCTGCGCGTCGTACTGCACATTACCGATCGGGGTCTGGAAGCTGTTCTGGTGCATGTAGGCTGCGACCTTGGCCGGGTCAGTGCTCTTGGCTCCGGCCATGGCATCGGCGATGATCTTCACGCCCGCGTACGCCGATAGCTGGAACGGACCGTTGACGTCCCGTTTCTTGTCAGCAAAGGCCTTGACCAGAGCAGCGTTGGCCGGGTCCGCCATGAAGTCGGCCGGCAGTGTTACCAGCATGCCTTCGGAGGACGGACCCGCGATCGCGGTCACGTCCTTGTTGCCCACGCCTTCCGGCCCCATGAAGGTGGCCTTCACGCCCTGCTCGCGCGCTTGGCGCAGCAGCAGGCCCATCTCGGGGTGGTAGCCGCCGAAGTAGACCAAGTCCACGCCCTGCGACTTGATCTTGGTGATGACGGCCGAATAGTCGGTATCGCCGGCGTTGACCCCCTCGAAGAGGACCACCGGAACCTTGGCCGCATCCAGGGCCTTCTTCACCGTGGAAGCGATGCCCTCGCCGTAGGATTGCTTGTCATGCAGGACAGCGACCTTCTTGGGCTGGACCTTGGTGATGATGTACTGGGCGGCAATAGGGCCCTGCTGGTCGTCCCGGCCGATGGTGCGGAATATGAGCTTGCGCTTCTTGCCATCGGTCAGTTGCGGCGCCGTCGCCGAGGGCGTGACCATCACCACGCCCTCGTTCTCGTAAATCTCGGAGGTGGGGATGGTCGACCCGGAGCACACGTGGCCTATGACGTACTTGATGCTCTGGCTGACGATCTTGTTGGCCACCGCCACAGCCTGCTTCGGCTCACAGGCGTCGTCGATGATGACAGGTTCAAGCGTGTGTCCACCGGCGCCGCCAGCGGCATTGATCTGCTCGATCGCGGTCAGGGCACCGGCCTTGATCATGTCGCCGTTCTGGGCGATAGGGCCGTTCATGGGGCCGGCGATGGCGATCTTGACCGTTTCGGCCTGTACCGACGGGCCAAGGAGGGCCAATGCAGCGGCAGTTCCAATCGAACGACGTTTCTTGGTTGGTTTGATGAATATCTCCTGGGTTGAAAAAATCGAAAGAGCGTGACCAGGTGCTCTGCCTCCACTGCACCGCTTCGACGGCATGCCATCCATCGAGCGAAGGCACGCGCTCAAGTCAAGGCACCAGCACGAGGCAGCCCGCCGTTTGGCGGCTTTCCAGCGCACGATGGGCATCGGCGGCATCGCGCATTGCAAACCGATGGATCGGAGGGCTCTGGAGCGCCCCGCTTTTCAGCGCTGCAAAGAACTCCTCGGCCATGGCATTGCGCTTGGCGGGCGTGGAGGCGTAGTGGGGCATCATCGGCCGGGTGGCGTAGAGGGAGCCCCTCTTGGCCAACTCGAGCATGCTGAAGTTCTCGACCGGACCGGAAGCGTTGCCGTAGCTGACGAACATGCCTCGAGGCTTGAGGCAATCCAGCGAGCCCATGGCGGCTGTCTTGCCAACGCCGTCGTAGACGACGTCGCAAAGTTCACCCTTGGTGAACTCCTTGACGCGCTCAGCGAAGTTCTCGCGGGAATACACGATGACATCGCGGCAGCCGCTGGTACGTGCGATCTCGACTTTCTCGTCCGAGCCCACGGTGCCGATGACGGTCGCCCCCAGTTGCTGGCCCCATTGGCAAAGAAGCGTGCCGACGCCTCCAGCTGCGGCGTGAACGAGCATGACCGTGCCTGGACCAACTTGGAAGGTTTGGCGCAATAGCATATGCGCCGTCAGCCCCTTCATCGTCAAAGCCGCTGCAACCTCGTCGCTGATCGAATCAGGCACCCGGAAAGCCAATTCCGCCGCGAGGAGGCGCTCGGACGCGTATCCGCCACCGCCCATCATCGAATAGGTAATACGGTCACCCACCTGGAAGTCGGTAACCTCCGCCCCCACGGCGGCTACTTCGCCGACCGCCTCCTGGCCCAGCACGAAAGGCAGCGCAGTCGGATAGAGACCGGAACGGAAGTAGATGTCGATGAAGTTCACACCACATCGGGTTTGACGAATCCGAAGTTCCTTGGGCCCTGGATCCCCGACCTCCCGTTCCTCGAGTTTCAGGACTTCGGGACCGCCGTGGGCGTGGATGCTGACAACATGAGCCATTGATATTCTCCTAGTGGTTTTTTACTGCTGACACAGTTCGAGGGTTGACGTCACACCGCTCCAGACTTCAGTTTCCGGACTGCGTCGGCTAGGCGACGGACTCCTTCAATGAGCCTTTCTGGCGCATTCGCGGTGAAGTTCAGTCGAAGGGCGCTGCGGCTTTTCGCCCATGGGTCGAACACGCTGCCCGGGCCCACCAGAACACCGATCTCGGTGCCGATGGAGACAAGGCGATCGGTGTCCAGCGATGGATCCCGCGCCGTGGCCCACACGAACATGCCGCCGACAGGCGCGTCCCACACGAACCATTCGGCGAGGTGCTCTGCCATGGCGGCGCAGAGCGCATCGCGCCGCTCTCGATAGAGTTCGACCATCCGGGGGCTCAGCCGGTCGATCAGACCGCTTTCCATCGCCGCCAGGACGATCCGCTGGTTGAGCCCGCTGGAGCACAGATCCGCTCCTTGCTTCGCGGCGATCAGTGTCTGGATCATCTGGGGGGCCGCGATGATCCAGCCGACACGAAGGCCCGGTGCCAGTTCCTTCGAGACGCTGCCCAGATGGATGACGGGGCCTTCATAGTCCCCTTGCCTCGATCGCTCCGCCGAGAGATCGATCATCCGTGGCAACGGTGCTCCATCGTATTGGAGGGCACAGTAGGGATCGTCCTCGACGAGCCACACCCCTGTTTGATGCGCGGCATCGACCATCGCTGTGCGCATTGCGACCCCCACCAGCTTGCCGGTAGGGTTGGAGAAGTTCGGCACCGAGTAGACGAACTGAGCGCCGCCGAATGAAGCCAGCGGATCAAATGCGCCATCTTCCAGAACAAGATTGCGATACTGCGGGGCCCTCGGCCTCCATGCATCCATCGCACCGACGTAGCTGGGGAACTGCGCGGCAATGACATCCCCCTGCTCGATCAGCACCTTGCCCAAGAGGTCCAGGCTCTGGGTGCCACTGGCAGTCAGCAGGACGTTCTCTCGACGCAGCCGCAACGCTGGCGAGCTGTAGCGCGCAGCAATCGCGTCACGCAGTTCCGGGAGCCCATCGGTGGGCGCGTACCCCAGGCAATCCCGCGGATGCTTCAGGATCACCTCCCGAGCGTAGGCCGCCAACTCTTCAGTCGGAAAGATCGTCGGCTCGGGCAGTCCCCCGGCGAGATTGATCAAACCGGGAATACGTCCTGCGGCAACAAAACGAGCCGTCAGGTCATTCTTTGTCGCCAGCCACGCGGCATAGCGTGGCGCCGCAACAGCGACCCCGCCGGGTTGGAGCGGCAGATTGGTCGTCATGGAAACCTTTCTTGGGCGCCACGGACGCTTCGACAGCGTTCGCGGCGTGAATGAACTCAAAGTCACCCCACCTCTCTGCACAGCTGGTGGGGTTGGCCGATGCCAGCAACCGCCCTGCCGCCTCGTCGGGTCTCCCTGTCTTCGAAGACACAAGGCCCAAGCCAAGTTGCCCGCGTCAAATACACAGGGGTGACAGCACGGACAACAGTACCGTTGGTCACCACCACATGTATTGCTCCGGTTTGCGGAGCCGTTGCATAGTCTTGGGAATCTTTCGGGGCGCGGACGACGTGTCGCAGGCGCTTGGCTAGTGTTTAATTGCATTAGTAGCTATATTTAAATATCATCCTGCTTATTCAACACAGGCGGGAGGTGGTTATGGCTCGGGTGGCGGCGAAGGTGACATGCAGCGATCAGGACCGCAGAGAGC
>Ga0187892_10001575_pt1 | contig 51364 bp, 38 predicted proteins | sample MA1701073metaG_FD_139345 | JGI IMG/M metagenome (GOLD analysis project Ga0187892, IMG submission 139345) | Bio-ooze microbial communities from a basaltic lava cave in the Kipuka Kanohina Cave System on the Island of Hawaii, USA - MA170107-3 metaG ...
AATCTCCTTTACGAGGTCGTTTCCGCCTCAGAAACATGAACAGCCTGTGACCTGTCTACCCCAGAGTTCTCACTCTGGAGCCTACCACTGCGCTGCTTCAAACATTCATACCATCTCCTTTTATAGTCCAGAATAGAATTTTCACATCTGTTCCCTAGCTGAGCTTAGCTAGGGCGAATTGGTTCGTTCCCCGCAGACCGTTTCAGAAAATCCTCGATCGCTTCCCCCCTTTGCCAGGATTCTCTCTATCATGCTCTTGCTCTCACCGTGCACCACCGCTACCGAAAGCCGCATCCAGACCAACATACCTGTGTTCCATAGGGCGCTTCCTCCTAGTAGGTTCAGAGTCTTCAGCAATTTCAGACTACCACGAGACGGGGGCCCTCGCACATTGCGTCAGGCAAGCTATTCGCATTTCGGGTTGTGACGACCCAATGGTCGTGGTTTGTTCCCTTATGAATTCCCAATGATGCTCTACGGCGTCGGCGCCGGGGAAGGCGCGGCTGGCGGCTTAGTTGGAACAGGAGTTGCCGGCGACGTGGCCGGTGTCGCGGCTGACGGAGAAGGTGCTGTTGGACCATATTCCTTCAATCCATCTTTGATTTTGGCCTCCCAAGCTTTCTGCTCAGCTGCTTTTGAACCGTTGCCGGTTTCGTGGTCGTAATCAGTTTGAGCACGGTCCTTGACGCTCAGCCAGTCTTTCGCCAGTTGAACCAAGACATCCCTTACATTCGTGTTGTACTCCTGCCTGGCGGCATCGCGGGCCGCATCTTCCCCACACCTGGTCTTCTTCACATTCAAGGTCGTGTTTCTGCCCTTCAGGCTCTCCCGTGCATTCTTTGCCATGACGTTGGTGATGTCGAAATGACCCTGCTCATGTTTCAGAAGGCGTGCGCGTTCAGCACTCTCGTTAACCATACACTGTTTAAAAAAGCTCCCCTTGCAATCTGCCTTCGTCCTCGCCGTGGCGCCCCTATCTGCCACCGTAAATCCCTTAATTAGTAACCGCTGACACTTGCTGAAAAATGTGGTCATGCAGTCGGCTTCGCGGGTAACCATCACCGGGGTATTACTAAAGTACTGCCCAAACGATTTTTGGCCCTGTTTGAACGCATCGCGGCATTCATTAGCCGCCAGCCCGCAAGTGCTTTCGACTTGTGCCGGGGCACTGTCAAAGTCCCTCTCGCATTTCGCGGTCTGGTCCGTGCAATAGCTGGTGCCATCGTCCTTGTAACGGCCCAGCGCCCAGGACTGATCCTGGTCCATGATAGCCTCAGGTTTGTCAAAGTCGGCAGGGTCAGGTGCAGCTGTCGATTCGACCTCCGTTGAGCGAGTCCTTCCAACCCCGCATTTCTTTCTCGTCGTCTTTGCAGTAGTCACCGCTGAATAAGAAGGTATTATGTCGAATCTGCTGAGTATTCCTGCCCCCTCCGGGGAGTTCGTGACATTGGGGGGCGTTGCCAGGAAATCCGTCCACATCAGTTGGCGGTAAGGAATCAGTGCCCTTTGTATCAGTCGCCTCGAGACGCTTCCGGATCGTTGCTGAATCACGTGTGCTAGTTCGTGTGCCAGCAACCCGAGCCCGGAGCCGCTATCGGGTCGATACTGCCCGGAGTTAAAGAAAATATCGGAACCGAAGGTGAAGGCAGCCGCCCGCAGGCTCTGCTGATGCGGCTACCTGGTCGACATGAATCCGAACATGACTGAAGTCGTGACCGAAGCGCGGCTCAAAAAAGTCACGCAGAGGTTCCGGCATTGGCGCACCGCCACCCACGGCTTTTCGGACCTCCGTCTCTGTCTGAGGACTGACTTCCAATTCAACGTTCTCTGGCACGGGCTGGTCTTCGACCCCTTCGCGGGTGTTCTGGTGGGGCTGCTCCTGACGTGTGAGGGAGCGGCTCTGAGGGTCTGGGCCTTTGGTGACTGGTGAGTCCGGTGTGCTCCCGGAAATTCGCATCACATCGTCGGCTACCCCGTCTGCCTCTTTCTCGAAATAATCATCCAGCTGGCTCAGGGTCAAGCGGTCCCGTCTTTTCTCAGGCCTAAAACGGTGTCCGCGGCTTTGACACTTGGGGCAGCTTTCATCACAAGAGCAAGCGGGCGCGGGTCGGCGCATTACCTGATCGGTGCCACGGTCTGGCTTCTGCGCGTAGGCGTCCTCCAGGGTGCTGATCGTTCGTTTTGCCTGAATCTTTGACGGCGTCTCTGCATAAACCGGTATGCGGCTGAAGTCGTGACCGAAACGAGTTGCTGTAGGCTCGACTTCAAGGTCTTCAGCATCAAGCTCCAGCGGCTCCCGCGCTGCCAGATTTCCGCTTGTGCCCTGCAAACACAGGATTGGAGGTAAGTGATAATTCGGCCCAGTTGTTGCTTTGCTTGCCCGCCCAAGGCTGGAGGATACTTGCTTTTGAGGTTGGCTCTCCTTTCGTACAGAAGTTCGCATGCCTTATCTCCGATCGGTTTTTGCGACGCTGCACTGACGTCAGTGCTGAACGGACGCGGCGGTCCGACGATCTGTTTGGCGCGATTGACTCGAATCGACCAGGCTCGTCGCTATTGATGGGGTCTCGCAAACGGCTTGAGCAGCCTAAGATGCGTTCTTTTGCTATTGCTGGCTCAGCACCAGGCCTTCGAGATCTGGAATCACCGCGCGCAATCTGCATATCAACGTCGTAGGCCTTATGATCAAATGCACACTGAAGCACTGCCCATTCTTAAGACAACAGATCAAAGCAGCAAATTGATCTTCACAGGTGCGATTCGCCTCGCACTGCAGTGCCCCTCTTCTTGTACAGTTGAAGTCCCTAATGCAATCTTCCAGAGAATCGAAAGTCGGCGGTGGGCCGGCGGTATCGGTCGCTTTGTGCGGTTCGGGAGCAGGAAATGCTTTTCTAGTCACAACCTCGCCCGTAGCCATGTCTGTGACCACTAGTGTTAGCGCAGTGCCTGCTTTGACGATCTCTGTCTTATAGGTCCTTGTAGTATTCACTTTTTTGTCTTTTGCGCTTGTATATCTAACGACCAGGTTGGTGGCGCTGCTGTCTAACTTGATGAGGTTTCGCACAGCGCTGTTGGTCAGAGAAGCTATTGCCTGGGTTTCGCCCTCCTCGGTCGCAAAGTTATAACCCTCCACATTTGCGCCTTTCAGCGAGCGAACAAGCTGCTCCCTGGGATCTGGCATCTTCGTTTTGCACGAGCAGACCAAGCCGAGAGAAAGCAAGACAATTGCCAAGCAGGACGCAGATTCCGATCGGCTGTGCCGGTAAGTCATTTTAGCCTCCTATGTTGATGACAAGATTGACAACGACAGTTGACGCTGAGGTTGGCGTCGCACTGAAACTCAATCTCCGAACCTCGAAAATGGACTCACGCCGGACAGTTTCGCAGATATTCAGGAGTTCATCGAAGTCGTCACGATTCACCGCTGTATCATTCTCACGGGCGTGGGTAGCCGTCATGGAGATTATGGCAGTGTTCGAGTCCTTCCATTGATCCGCCGAATGTGTGAGTCAGCGGCGCGCGGTCCTTTGCCGCGCGTCAACTAGAACGAACAGTTGGGCGATGATAGCTGAACTAGCGTGCTTTCTCCTACTCGAACGTGAGCGTCTGGCTGCCGCTCGGCACACGCTTCGGAATGAGCGTCTTCAGGTGCTCAGGCAGGATGTGTTGGGACTCGAAGGGGTCTCCAGGCAACCTTTGGCTGCGTTGTTGATCGGAACATGTCGGCGTTTTTCGTGCTTGCTGCGCGGGAACGTGATGATCCCGGACCGGAGGTTTACGTCTCCCAAGCAAGGCGGTGGTGTTCGCCGCTGTGTCTGAGGCTTGGTCCGAGACAGTCCGCCGGGCGCTGGAGGTGTGAACTCAATCGTGATTTGCACTAGAAGTACTGCTTTTCCCAATCATCGATCTTTTCTCTTGCCTATGGCTCCAAGAGAAAGCCCTGCTTGAAGCGCAGCTTGATCTTGCGAACATTCTGCAGGTCTTCGACGGGGTTGCCCTCGAGCGCAAGAAAACTTGCTTCGTACCCTTCGTTGAGCGCTCCGATCTTGCGCTGAGGAAAAATCGTCTTCGCCGTCGTTTCCGTCCACATCTTGAGCAGGGTCAGATTGTCGAACACGCTTAAGCTCCGAAGATATTCGAACTCCTTGACGGAAGAGTCGGCCACGTTGTCGCTGCCGATGGCAATCAAGACATCGTTTTCATGCAGGAGCTCCAGGTTGGCCAACTGTGACTTGAGGACCTGCGGAACGTCGGCCTTGGGAAGAACCATCGGAGGAAGGGCGGGGACAGCTGCGCACGTCGTGATGACCGCAATTCCACGTTTAGCGGCCAGCTTGGCATCCTGCACTGCGATCGGTGCCAAGCCTGTCATGGGGAGATGCACGATCTCATCGACGCCTGCTGCCAGTGCATTGTGAAAATCAGCGGCGTTGTTCACGTGTGTGGACACACGCAGGTTGCTTCTGTGAGCTTTCGCAACGATGTTTGGCAAGAGGCTCGGATCAAGCCCATACAGTCCATAATACGCCGGGTCGTTCCTGCGCTTCTCGAACTCGTCGGAGAACCACAAGGTGGTCTTGATGAAATCCGGACGTTGGCTGAGGATGTTCGGCCACTTCTGTTTAATGTCAGCCTCTGAATCAATGGTGAAATAGCGATAGTCCTTCAACGACTCTTTTGTCTGACCAGGGGGATAAACTCCCGGGCGCAGCCAGACCGAATCAACCAGGAGCATCGGGTGTCCTCCTGTGGCTGACAATGATGCTCCCTGCGCGAGAATCGCATCAATGCTGTCGTGACGGTTCAGCGCAAGACGGCGCTTCATCTCCTCGGTCAACGGAAGATTGCTCTGAATCTTGACGTAAAAGACGCCATCGGCCAGGTACCTTTGAATCGTCTTCCGATCCCGCTCTTCAATTCCGTTGAGGTTGTGGTTGTGCGCTTCGCCAAATGGCGGAACGATCCAGCTTCCGGCCAAGTCGAGCGTGCGATCCACTCGAGCGGGTTTCTTGTTTGTGAAGCGGCCATTGCGGCTGTAGACGGTGCTGCGGGCTTCAAAGGATTTGCCGTTGAACCACTGACCGTTCAGGAACGTGATATTCGGAGGTTCTTGGGTCTGGGGCTTGGTCTGAGAGGGCTCGCCTGCAACCGGAAGCGTGAGAAGCATAGAGCTGCAGAGGAGCACACAGGCTTTTCGTAGCATCTGATTTCTCCCGATTGTTGGTTCAGGTCGCTCCCGAATGGAGCCGGCCTCGGCCACAGGGCCTTCTGTCTGGGCAATGAGTCGACCCAATGTACTTCAAGTGCTTGTTCCGCGCCAGCCAGAGGCTGAAGCCATGCTGCGCTTGGTCGACGCCTTTGAGCAGCCGCACCAGTCCGCGTCAGATCTAATCCTCGGCCAGATGCGCTTGCGATTTAGTAGCGTGGGTGAAGTCCTCGGCACTGTACCAATCACTAATGGGGCGGCGTGATGCTCAAACATTGAGGCGTAGGCGACTCGATCTTGATGCGTTGGCCCCGAATCGTATTGCACCTGCTAAACAGCAGGTTCCCGGAGGCGTCCCGCACATCGGCGGTGTTGACGCCGACGAAGATATCCGGACCGGTCAGGGTAATCTGGTTCCGGACCTGGAGCGTGCCCAGAAAAACTCCCATCGGACTGAAATTGTCCCCCCTAAAGGTCCAGAGGAATTTATGGCCGCCCCGGCGTTTCCAAACGCCGTGCTGTGGATTGGCGAAGGGCGCCAGGCGGTCAGAACCGATGCTCACGCCGCCGCGCGCGAAGGTCGTGTAGTTGGTACGAACGGGCGGAGGCGGTACGCCGGGCGGAACCGCAGCGGCGACGATAATCACCCAGGATCCTTCCAGTCCATGCTCCTGCCAGTCGATGTCGTCAGCTGCAAGTTCCTGCACGCCTTGCCCAGGCGCCGGTAAAGCGCCCAATTGGACACGCAGCAAGCCGGCTGAAATCGCAGTCACGGCGGCTAACGTCAATGCAAATGAGATTCTCCTTGTGGTCATGGTTGTTCTCCTTTCGCGGCTGATGCCGGTTGATAGAACAGCAGGTTCAAACAGACGATGATCAGAACCGGGGGCATCGCATTGCCCCGAGCCGCGCCACAGCCGTATAATGAGTCCCGTTTTTCACTTGGCGGCGACGATAAGGGAGCGGCAGGGGGAAGTCCTCTGGCGCGTCTCGTTTCTTTCTCGGGAAATCCTCATGCGGGTCCCCGAAACCGTTATGGAAGCGAAGCGCAGGTACTTATACCAATTCGGGCCCTTCCGGCTGGACGCCGCAGAGCGTCTGCTGCTGCGCGACGGCGAGGCTGTCCCTCTCCCGCCGAAAGCCTTCGATGTCTTGCTGGCGCTGGTAGAGCAACAGGGACATTTGCTGGAAAAAGAGGCATTACTGAGGAGGGTCTGGCCTGACAGTTTCGTTGAGGAGAACAATCTGGCTGACAACATCTCACGGCTCCGGAAGGCGCTGGGCGATGGCGAGAATGGCCAGAAGTTTATCGAAACGGTACCCAAACACGGTTATCGTTTCATAGCCAGCGTAAGGGAATTGAATGTGGAGAGCGCCGCATCCGCAGCCTCGGTTTCGCCCTCCTCTCCCGGGCATCCTTTCGCACTGCCGGCCGCCCAGATCGCTTCATTACAGAACCTGCGGAATCGCCCCGCGCTCGTCCTGGGTGTCTTCGGGCTGCTCGCGCTGACTCTGGTGGGGGTTGGACTCTACCTGCGCTCTAAACCGGTGCCGCGCGGAGAGTCACTAGCCGTCTTGCCCTTTAGCGCCGATGCGCAGACCGAATACCTCTCGGACGGCATCACCGAAAGTCTGATCAACAATCTCTCCCGACTGTCCAATCTGCGCGTGACCGCGCGGGCGACGGCCTTCAGTTACAAAGGCAGGGATATGAATCCGCGCCAGGTCGGTCAGGCACTTAACGTCGGCTCGGTGCTGACAGGCAGAGTAGCGCTACGGGATGATTCCTTGACCGTTCAGGTGGAAATGGTTGACGCCTCGACGGGGACGCAGAAGTGGGGAGAACGCTACCAACGTAAGCTGGCGGACATCTTCGCGGTCCAGGAGGAGATTGGCAGGCAAATCACTGAGACATTACGCCTGAGACTGAGCGGTGAAGAGCAGCGTCAATTGACCAGACGTCATACCGAAAGCGCTGAAGTCTACCAACTCTATTTGCAAGGACTCTACCTCTACAGTAAGAAGACCAGAGATGGAATTCACAGAGCCGTTGACTATTTTCAGCAAGCCATTGCGAAAGACCCAAACTATGCGCTGGCCTACACAGGTCTGGCGAACTGCTACGTGACGCTGAGTGCCGAGGAAGAGCCGCGAAGACTGCTGCCGCAGGGGAAGGCAGCTGTGGTCAAAGCGCTCGAAATTGATCGAGAACTCGGAGAAGCTCACGCTTCACTGGGTTGGATCAAGTGGGTTTATGAGCTGGACCAGGCGGGTGCGGAAAGTGAGCTTGAGCAGGCGATCAAACTTAATCCCAACTCCGCGGATATCCGCTACCGCTATGCCAGAGTTTTGGCCGATACGGGCCGCTTCGACGAGGCGCAGACTCAGGCAAAGGTGGCGATTGAGCATGACCCGCTCTCCATCCAATACAGGAAAGGCGTGCCCTACATCCTGTACCTCTCGCGCCGCTACGACGCAGCCATCGCGGAATACCGGAAACTCATTGAGATCGCTCCGGACTTTGTTCAGATACAACGCGAGTTGGGTCTGGTCTATGAGCAAAAAGGGATGTACGAGGAGGCGTTCAGCCAGTTACAGAAGACGTACGAGATGCCCGGAAACTATGGCAAGACGATGCTCCGAGCCGACATTGGGCATCTCTATGCTGTGTGGGGCAAGCGAGTGGAGGGGCAGCAAGTTCTGGCGGAGTTACTCAAGAAATCTGAGCAAAGCTATGTTTCCGCTTACGATGTGGCCGTGATTCATGCTGGGCTGGGAGACACGGAGCAAGCGTTCGTCTGGCTCGACAAGGCTGTCGAGCAGCGCCCCTATTGGCTTGTCTGGCTGAAGCTGGACCCGCGGCTGGACGGCCTGCGCGCAGACGGTCGCTTCCGCAACTTGCTGCAGCGAGTCGGGCAGGCACACTAATTTGGCTGTGAGTAAAGCCTGCGAGGATGAGCGGCGCTCTCCAGAGGTAATGCGCCGTTCTCGCCGCTGTATCCGCTGGCGCATTTGGGCTTGTCGCGCGCGGTGCTTGCACGCGACACGTATCGCTTCCGACCGGTTGGAATACCCCTTTTCTCCGCAGAGCTTGTCAAGAGGCTTGAGCAGACTTCTTTCCATCGAGACTCCGAAGCGATCAAGCTTGTTTGGCTGACCCATCGAGAACGATGTCCTCACCGAAGTCCAAACCCGAATTGTCTCCAACGGCCTTGGGCATGGAAGAGAAGCAATCCAACTGGCCCCCTGGACACGTAGGTGCCCATAGTACGAATCATTGAACGGTGCTGGCTGCGAGGCCTCGCCGTCAGTATCGGATCTCATGAACACTTCAAACCCGAGGCGCATCTATTCTTACACTCTGGTGGGCCTTACCGGTCTTCTGATTTCTGGCCAACTACTTCTCGCTCAGAGCAAAGTCGGTCGTATTCTCTCTGGGGTTTTTGTCACTCAGAAAGACGACCTGGTTGAGGGAGTCTCTCTAACAATCACCTCTCCGTCCTGGCAAGGGCAGACTGAGAGTGGTCGCAACGGAGTTTTTCACATCGAGATCCCCAGTGAACCGGTTACGTTGAAGATCGAGGGAAGATACATTGCCTCGCGGGAAACGCAGATTGGGATTAGTACGCCGACGGAAAACCTAAAGTTCGTCGTCGAGTTTCAAATACCCCCAATCCACGAGAGCCTAGTCATCACAGCCTCGTTCTTGACCCCAGCATCGACCGTCGCAATGGCATTGTTTACAAAAGCACCCTGTTCTCCAAAGATGATCAGGTTTTCCATACGTTGGACGCTGGCATCAGCTTGGGTCAGCACGAAGGCGGCGGCAAATCGCTGGAAGCGCGCCGATTTGGCTTCAACATGGACCACGGTGGCGTCAATGGCGGGTTGAAGGTGCTGGTCGACAACGTCCAGCAAAACCAAGGGACGCAGGGGCACGGACAGGGATACCTGGGGCAACTGAAGTCTCTCACTCCTGAACTGGTCGAAGCGGTAGATATACTGAACGGCCCATTCAGCCCGGAATATGGTGACTTCTCAGGCTTGGGAGTCGTGCATATTCGGCTCAAAGAATCGCTGCCTGACCGGTACACCGCCCGCATCCATGGCGGATCGTTCAATACCCACCGGACTTTTCTGGCTTACAGCCCACACATAGAAGATGGGAGCGCTCTATTGGCTTATGAGGGCTCGCGCACCGACGGACCTTTCCTCAATCCCTTGCGCTACAAGCGGGACAATGTCACCGGCGACTACACGTGGAGGATGGACCCGACTCAGGCTCTGGGTTTGAAGTTCAACTTCGGACGCAATGACTTCTACTCGTCAGGCCAAATTCCGTTAGACGAGGTCTCCCTGGGAAGGCTGGATCAATTCGGCTTTTTGGACCCAGACAATGGCGGACGGGTGCGTACCGGACTCTTGGGCTTGTATTACCGCAAAGAGCGGCCTTCGGGAGATGTGTTCAAGTTGGACGGCTTTGTATCGCGCTCGCTGTTTGACCATTACATCAACTTTACGTTTTTTTTGAACGACCAAACAAACGGGGACGAAATTCTGCAGCACGACTCGCGCAGGATGGAAGGGGCAAATACTCAGTATTTACTCCCCTACAAGCTTCTTGGCCAGCGCGCCCTCTTCATGGCAGGGGGCAATTTTCACGATAACCACATCGATGTTGCGCTGTCCCGGGCGATCAGCCGCGATCCGTTTGAGCTTCTAACCAAAGCGAACGCTCATGTGACCAATAGCGCAGGCTACCTGCAGCAGGGTATTGATTTCTGGCAGGGTCGCCTTCACTTGGACGTGGGCTTGCGGTACGACTACTATCGGTTCAATTTGAAAGATCGTGTGCATCCAACGACGAGCGGAACGGAAGGCGCTTCGCGTGTTCAGCCCAGGGCCAATTTGGCGTTCACGCCATCCCAGAAGCTCCCGATCACATTTCACGTGAATTATGGCCGCGGTATCTCCAGCCAGGACGCTCGCGGTGTCGTGCAGAGACCGGAATCCCCGCGTCTTTCCACCACTGATTTCTATCAGACAGGTGTCTCCCATAACTGGAGGAGATTTTCGCTAAGCACCGACATGTTCCTGATCGATCGCTCGAACGAACAGGTCTACATACCGGATGATGGCAGTTATGAGTTCCAGGGGCCAAGCCGTGCCTATGGTTTTGAGATCAAGAGCTCGATCCAGATGACTCGCTACGTTTCCTTGAATGGCGGACTCACCAAGGTAACCAATGCCTTCTACCGCGACACTTTTCCCAAAGCTTATGTGGACAGGGCACCTCATGCGGTTGCCAACGCCGCCTTGTCATTGGCTGCCTGGCGTGGCTTTTCTGGATCCCTGCGCTTTCGTTACATCAACAGCTATCGCCTCGACGGGGAGGATCCTTCTATTCGGGCTTCCGGGCTGACGGTTTTGGATTTCTCGATGGTGAAACAGATTCGGACGTGGCTGGATTTTAACTTCTCCGTTGATAACCTAGCCGACAAGGTTTTTTACGAGACTCAGAACTACTATGAATCACGCCTGCAGCCGCGAGATCCCATCATCTCGCGAATTCATGCCACGCCTGGTTATCCGGTTGGAGCTACAGTGGGGTTGACGTTCCATCTTTCAGGAAAATAGCCATCCAGTTTTCGTCCGTCTTGCCCTGGCAGCAGGCTTGGACATGACTGCGGGACGCTGCTCTGGGACGCGACGGATCATTGCCCAGAACTGTCGCCGATTTGCCTTTTGATGTGCCCGTAGAGTGTGGTGAGCTTCGGGAGACCCTCTTCTCTGCTTCTCGCCAACGCCTCAAACCGGTAGTTTTTGTCATTGAAGCGAATGGTTAGCAGATCGTCCAATTCTACGCGGTCAATCTGGGACACCTTTCGAGAAAAGCCATCTTTCGTAGTGCCCGATGGCCGAAAGGAAATGTTGTCCCCGCTAATCTTCAGTCTGCCCGTGCAGCTTCCCAGCAGGTGATGGTGAATCACCGAATACGCTATCTGTGGTTGAGTTTCCACCACCGTCGTTGGTGTCTCTTCAGGCTCAGGGATCACGGGGCCCTCGACTGGCTCGGGCTCCGGTGGCGGAGAGGTTACGGAGACTGCTGCTGGTGGTTCTGGTTCCGCGGCTGGTCTTTCCAATTGGACGACAACCAGGGCCATCTGTGCGCTTCTGAGCTGAAGTGTCCGAGAGTAAGGCAGGTAGCCTTCCTTTTCGATCCGTAACAAGTGGCTTCCAGCCTGAATTTTGTCCAACTGAACTGGGGTTTGGCCTTGCGACTGGCCATCCAGGAAGACCTTGGCTGCTCCCGGATTCGATTGGATCTCCAAGCTGGTTGAGAAACGCAGTGGGTAGAGGACAAGGCCTCCAACCAGGAGTGCGGCCACAAGAACAATGACTCCCGCGGCCCAAAGAAACGCGCGTCGCGGCGCCGGACGTGTGGTGGCCGAATCGCTTTCAATCCTGTTCTTGCCGGCTGAGGTCTTAGTTTGGGGGCCAGAGCAAGCTGAGACAGAAGACTGGATGCGTTCGATTTCTCCAACTGAGGCTGCGAGATCTGCTTCTGCAGGATTTAGTCTGGGAGTTGAAGTCAGTTCTGGCAACGGCGGAACTTCGGACACCCGCGCGACTGTAGAATCCTTGCGAATTTCGTCCGAAAGAGTGCCGTCCATTCCAGACAGCGAATCCTTGGGACCGATTGTTTCCAGGAACATCTGCTGACTCAGCTTCAGGTAGTCAAGCAGCGTATGGTTCTCCGGCTCCAGTTCCAGCAGGAACCTGAACATTCCCATGCAAGTTTCGTACTGCTCCTGGTCAAAGAGGTCCTTGGCCTCCTTCTTGACGTTTTCGATGTAAATCTCGAACTCTTCCAGCGAGCGCTGGTCCTCCCATTGCCTTTGAGCTTCCTTCATCAACCAGGCCGCTTCGGCATTGCCAGGGTCCTGGAGGAGAGCCTCGTTGATGATGCCCATGCAGGCTTCGTAGTCTCTTGCCTGGAAACAGGACTTGGCCTGATTAACAAGTTGATCAATTTGGCACATCTGAAGATCGCCTCGCTGACACAGCTTATATCTGATTCTTCGACATTTCAGGACAAGCTCATACCAGGATTTTGCTGGGTGCGCTGCCTGTGATTACGGATCCCAACTCGTGACGGTCGAGTTGCTGCTGATCTACAACGGGTTAGCTCCAGCTAAGGAGGCTGCCTCGGCTTACCGATAAGTGTTTCAGCATCTTTCATCTGGAGGGAGGGCATGAGCAGGTACAGCAACGCCACAAGGGTAGAAGAAGACTCAAGACTCCTGGTCAAATGGGTGGATTCCAACGGGCAACCTTGGGCCGAGCAGACCGAAACCCGCGATATCAGTGAAACTGGAGTTTCCTTCTACCTTAAGTCCCCAATCTGGGTGGACACCCACTTGCGTCTCACGATTGCCTCTAGTGATCTCTTTGGCAGGCTCCACAAAACGAAGGGTAAAGTAGTGCGGATCCAGGCTGATGCGCAGGGCCGGCAATTGGTCGCTGTCCGCTTCGACGAGTAGGCACCCCTGGCAGTGACAACCGGTAGGAGGGAATCGGCCCAGGCGCTCGTTTGACAAGCCTTGGGGTTTAAGCTTAAATCAATTCCGTTCGACCTCATTTGGGAGGCTTGTATGAAGAGGGACAAACTGAAGCATCAGTTGCCGGCTATCACCAACAAAATCGTGGCAACCTATGCCCACTGCCAGGTTCCTCTGCACCACTTGGAGTCAACCGAGTTGCCGTCTCGGCAAAGCCAGGTTCGGATCGTCGAGATCTTGCAGGAGATCATCTTTCCCGGCTATTTCGGCAAGAAGGGCCTGGACTCTCACAGCATTAAGTACCATGTGGGAGACAGTCTCGAGAGTGTCTATGAGTTGCTTGTCGTAGAAATCTACCGAGGCATTCGTCATAGTTGCAAGCTGACGGAGTGTGAAACGGTGTGCGCACATTGCGAGGAGATTGCAGAGGCACAAACCATCAAATTTCTGGAAAAGATTTCAGCCCTGCGCCATGCGCTGGCGACCGATGTCCGGGCGGCTTATGAAGGTGACCCAGCATCGCGCGGCTATGACGAGGTCATTTTCAGCTACCCCTGCATCTTTGCCATCATGGTCTATCGCCTGGCGCACGAACTAAACTTGCAAGGCATCCCGCTGCTGCCGCGGATGATGACAGAGTTTGCCCATTCCAAGACGGGCATCGACATTCACCCGGGAGCCATCATCGGCAACTACTTCTTCATCGACCACGGCACTGGCGTTGTGATTGGAGAGACGACCGAGATTGGCGAGAACGTGAAACTTTACCAGGGCGTGACCTTGGGCGCTTTGAGCTTCCCGAGGGATGAAAGCGGCAGAGTCATCCGCGGAAAGAAACGGCACCCGACCATCGAGGATGATGTCGTGATTTACGCCGGGGCGACAGTGCTGGGCGGTGACACGGTTATCGGCAAGGGTTCGGTGATTGGCGGCAACGTGTGGTTAACACAATCGGTTCCTCCGCGCTCGAAGGTCCTCGTTTCTGACCCCCGGCTCGTTGTGGACACGCTAACCGGAAACGCAAGCGGCGTTCGCACTTCGGCGGCTCCCAACTAAACACTTGGTTGTTTGCGACGCTTCCAGCACGCCTGTGAGGGCAAGCTACGAGTGCTCACACATGGGTTCACTTGACCGGCCGACCGTTGTGCGCCGTATCCACCGGCTCGACGCAAACGGTTCAGATCCTCTCACTTCAAGTAGTCCAAGACCAATCGGCTCATGGCATGAACGCCGAGTGAAAGGCACGACTCGTCGACGTCGAATCTTGGAGTGTGCAGCATCTCCGTGATGCCGAGGCTTTCGTTGCGGACACCAAGCAGGAAGTAGAACCCCGGTACGCGTTCGGCAAAGCAGGCAAAGTCCTCAGCCCCCATCTGCGGCTTTTGCAGCAGCACGTTCTCCTGGCCCACCACGCTTTCGAGGGCCGGCACGGCTTGCTGCAGCAAGGCGGGATGATTCATCGTGACCGGGGCCCCCGGAGTGACCTTGAGCGCGAAGGAAGCGCCGAATGACGCTGTGACACCGCGCAGTAGCTCCTCGATTCGTGCGGGGGCACACCGCCTCACTTCGGGACTCAGACATCGCATCATTCCGACAAGACGCACCTGATCGGCAATGACGTTGAACTGATTGCCGCCTTCAATCACTCCGAAAGAGATCAGTAGTGGATCGCGGACATCCACGGAGCGATTCACCCAGGTCTGCAGGGCCACCAGCACCTGCGCAGCGACCAGAATGGCGTCCACACCGGTGTGGGGATAGGCCCCATGCGTCTTTCGGCCGTGGATCGTTACCTCCAGCGCATCATTGCTGGCCCACACCGGGCCGGCGTGGTAGCCGAGCTTGCCCGCGTCGATGGTGGGCATGACATGGAGCGCAAAGATTGCCTCAACAGGCGGGCCCTCCAGCACACCCTCATCCAGCATCAAGTAAGCGCCACCCTTTTCACCTTCAGGCGCGCCTTCCTCGGCGGGCTGGAAAATGAACTTCACATTGCCCTTCAGGTTTGCGCGGACCCCGCTCAAAGCCTCCGCCACGCCCAAACCGATGGCGGTGTGGACGTCGTGACCGCAGGCGTGCTGGATACCTGTGTTCCTCGATGCGTAGGGGACATCGTTCAGTTCCTGAATTGGCAAGGCATCCATGTCGGCGCGCACAGCAATGGTTGGCCCAGGTTGTGCACCGTGCAAGAGGCCAACCACGCCAGTGTGGGCGACTTTTTCCTGCACAGAGAGCCCTAGCTGCCTCAGCTGCTCTGCAACCTTGGCTGAAGTCCTGAACTCGCGGTTGCTCAGCTCCGGATGCTGATGGAAGTCTCGACGAATCTCGACGAGCTTGGTCTGAAGCGACGCGGCGATTTGTTGAATCGAAGAAGTCATACTCCAGGCCTAGCGCAGCAGTTCTTCCAGTGCTGTGGTGGCGTCGGTGGCGTCGTCGCGGTACTTGACGATCACGGGACAAGCAATGTGAAGGTGATGTTCCCTAGCAAACTCGCCCCGCGCAGGACGTGTGCCGGGCACCACGACAGCGTTGCGCGGAACAATCAAGGGACTACCGGCCGTCTTTCGATACACCTGGCTTTTCACTAGATCATAGACCGGCGTAGAGCCGGTGATGATGGTGCCCGCGCCGATCACGGCTCGCGACTCCACGATGGTGCCTTCATAAATGCCGCAATTGCCTCCCACCATCACGTCATTCTCGATAATGACTGGCATCGCGCCCACAGGCTCGAGCACGCCGCCGATCTGGCTGGCCGCGCTCAGATGCACGCGCTTCCCAATCTGGGCGCAAGATCCGACCAGGGCGTGCGAGTCCACCATCGTGTCGTCGTCAACGTACGCTCCAACGTTGACGTACATCGGCGGCATCAATGTGACATTGTTGCCCAGATAGGCGCCGCGCCGAACCGACGAACCCCCGGGTACCAGGCGCACGCTCTGCTCCAGGCCTTTCAAGTTCTTGAGCGGGTAGGTGTGCTTGTCTCGAAACTGAAAGTAGTCGTTGATCGAGCAGTCTTCGATAGAGCCGAGCTTGAACCCCAGAAGGATTCCCTGTTTCACCCAATGATTCACACGCCACTGGCCGCCGTGGTTTTCGGCAGCGCGAACCTGGCCAGAATCCAGCTTCGCCACGAAGGCTTCAAAAACCTGGCGAGATTCGGCGTCCAGTCCTTCGCGTTTTCTCGAGAAGTGAAGAGGAATCAGTTTTTCGAGGTCCATGGTGCCTTTGCCGCTCAAACGAGCTTCAGCTCCTGGAGAATACCCTGCAACCTTTCCCGGTTTTTCGGCTGCATCGGACACAGCGGCAGGCGATACACTTCTTCGATCATGCCCATCATGGCGAGCGCCGCTTTTACCGGGACCGGGCTGGTTTCCAGGAAATTAGCGCGCATTAACGCGTAGGTCTGGTAATGGATCTTCCGGGCCTCGTCCCAGCGATTGTCTAGTGCCGCATGAATCATACGGGTGAATTCTCTGGGCATTTCGTTTGAGAGAACTGAAATGCAGCCATCACCGCCAACCGCGATCAAGGGCAGCGAGAGTGAATCGTCACCCGAAAGCACGGTGAAATCGGCCGGCCGATCGCGCAGGATCAACATCATCTGGTCCAAATTTCCCGAGGCCTCCTTCACACCGACAATGTTTGGAATCTCAGCAAGCCGCAGCAGCGTGTCGGGCTCAATATTGACTCCGGTGCGCCCGGGAATGTTGTAAATGATGATAGGAATGTCGGCGGACTCGGCAATGGCTTTGAAGTGTTGATAGTGCCCTTCCTGGGTTGGCTTGTTGTAGTAAGGACCTACCGAGAGAACCGCGTCAGCCCCAATCTTTCTTGAGAATCGGGTCAGGTCGATGGCGCGATGAGTATTGTTGCTTCCGCCACCGATAATGACTTTGGCGCGTTTGCCGACGATCTCTACGGTCAGCTCGCAGACTCGAAAATGCTCATCGTATTCCAAAGTAGAGGCTTCGCCGGTTGTGCCACACGGCACGATCGCGTCGATACCTCCTGCGATCTGGAATTCGATGATGCGCCTCAAGTGCTCTTCGTGGACTTTGCCGTTGCGGTCAAACGGCGTCACCAGTGCGGTCATAGCGCCGCGGAATAGAGGTCGAGTCGTCATGGTGTGCTCTCCGAAAAAATTCACTCTGTCAAAGGGGAAGCAGGCAAAGCATCGTGGCTGAAGTCTACGACCTGCGCGATAGACAACCCCGACCTCTGCAGGCCGGCATCGATCAGAGAGGGCTCACAGATCAAATCGTGGCCCGCGGGCCCAGCAGGTCCTCTAAGACCTGCTCGAAAGTGTAGACTCCTTTGCGTCCAACAATCCATTCAGCGGCCAGGAGCGCGCCCGAGGCAAAACCAGCGCGCGACCGGGCCGTGTGAATCAATTCGACGGTGTCAGCAGCCGAGTCGAACGTCAGTGAATGGGTTCCCGGAAAATAACCGGCACGAACCGACACCAGATGAAACTCCTCAGGTGCAATGGCCCGGTCAATGGCGTCGCTCCGCACTCGTTTCTTGCGTGGAAACGCCTTCAAGACAATCTCGCCCAGCCTCCGCGCAGTGCCGCTTGGACTATCGACTTTCCTGCGATGGTGCATCTCCATGCCGGAGACATCGTACTCTTCGAAGCCCTCGAAGAGTGCCGCGGCAGTTTCCGCGATACGATAGAAGAGATTGACCCCGAGAGAAAAGTTTGGCGCGTAGACCAGGGCAGATCCTGCTTCAAGAACCGCTTTTTCAACTGCAGCCAGGTGCTCGTACCAACCCGTAGTCCCAACCACAATCGGCTTCTTGAGGCGGGCCACCTGCTCGGCATTTGTGACCACCGCGTCTGGCTGGGTAAACTCGATGCACACATCTGCCGGCTCCAGCGTTGCAGCGGTGATGTCTCGCGCAGAGCAGCCCTCTGCGAGGGGATCGATGCGGGCCACAATGCTGTGCCCCTTCTGGGACGCGGCCCGCTCCACTTCCTGCCCCATCTTCCCGTAGCCAACCAACGCAATCTTCATAGCACGTCACCACGAAGCGCATAATATCAAATGCCATTTTGGAGCAGGAGTTCTTTTCCCACCTGACCTGGGGCACGTGCAACAAAAAAGTATCGGCTGCCCCTGCCACATGATACGTTTCACCGGCCTCTGCAGCCGAACTTGCCTCACACACACCACGCAGGGGTCTGCCTCGACACCTAATGACCCCGCTTCACTGGATCGTCATCTTCGGAGCTGCCTTCCTCGCTGGCATGGTGAACTCAGTAGCCGGAGGAGGAACCTTGCTGACTTTTCCGACTCTTGTCTGGCTTGGCCAGTCGCCTATCGTGGCCAATGCGACGAGCACAGCGGCCATATGGCCCGGATCTCTGGGCGGCATGTGGGGCTATCGGAATGAGCTGCGAGGGAGCCGTCCGCGGCTGTTCTTTCTCATTGTGCCCAGCATCGTTGGCGGCATCGCCGGGGCCATCTTGCTGCAGCAAACGCCACCCGGCATTTTTGCCAGGTTGGTCCCTTTTCTTATTCTCTTCGCGACGCTGCTGTTCATGGCTCAGGGCGCCGTCCAGCGCTGGCTGCAGGTTCACGAACACGACCATGCAGGGAATCGCTGGCTGGCTGGAGCCGCTCTGTTTCAGTTCGCTGTTGCCGTCTATGGCGGCTACTTCGGAGCCGGCATTGGCATCCTCATGCTGACGGCGCTCAGCCTGTTGGGATTGACAGACATCCATCAGATGAACGGACTGAAGAGCCTGTTTGCGGTGTGCATCAACGTCGTAGCGGCCGTCTACTTCATGGCAGCGGGGCTCGTAGAGTGGCGGGTTGCTGGTGTAATGGCCGCCGGGGCGATTACAGGCGGGTATGGCGGAGCTGGGTTGGCTCGCCGGCTAGGACCGCGGTTCGTGCGACGGACGGTGGTTGCAATTGGGTTTGCGATGACAATCTCGCTGCTGCTAAAGCAGAACTAAGATACTGCACAGAAGCTGAGAGGACTGCCCTCAGAAAATAAGCAGGGAGAGTGGCTAGACCGATAGGTCCGTTTCACCCGTCGAGACATCTGCAGCAACAACATCCTTCCTTAAACTGCCCCGGATAAAGAGATTCTTCACCGCCCTTTGCGCTGCATCTGCGCGGAGTACTCCGCAAAGAACAGAAGGATCGCGGCTGACAGATAGACCCAAGTCAGAATCACGATGATTGTTGCGATCGAACCATAGATGCCCTTGTAGTTGGAGAAACGGATCAGCGTTGTGAAACCATACTTCGCCAGCTCCCAAGTCACCGCAGCCATGATCGCAGCCGGCGCCACTTGCGAGAACCGAATTCGGGTATATGGCACGATCTTGTACACCAAGGCAAACATGCAGAAGGCTAGAGAGAAGGTGACCAGCACAGCGAGCACTTCTAAGATGATTCCGGTCAATGCCAGATTTCGAGCCTTAGGAAAGACTGCCTGCAAGAAGCGATCGAATCGGCCCAACATAGCCGTCAGAAAGACGGAGACCAGAATGAAAGTGCCGCAGAGCAAGGCCATCAGAGCGGCCACGACGCGCTTGTAAACGAAGCCCCGCTCTCGCTTGACGCCCCAGGCCTGGTTCAAAGCCAATTCCAGAGGAATGAACATTCCTGATGCGGTCCACGTCAAAAGAAACAGCGCCAGCACTGAAGTGCCCCCTCCCGAGCCGGTAATGGTACGAAGATTGGCTTCGACCAAATCTGCTCCCACGGGAAGGTAGAATCGCACCGATTCAGCGATGGGCGCTTCCAAATGGAATTGCCTGACAAACACACCACTCAGGTTAAGCAGGATGAGAATGAGTGGGAAGAATGAGAATAACGTGTAGTAAGCGATGGCGGCTGCATACGTCATCGAGTTGCCCTGCAGGAAGCTCAGCAGGGCACGCCAGAGATGGAACCGGGTGGACATAGCGAAGAGAAAGGCGAAAAAGGTCAAGACTAAGTACACCATTCCATAAATACGGTGACCTAGTTTGGAATGCGCAAGTTTGCTTGCGCTTTGGTTCGTCGCATCTTGCTGCGCCCAGGGAATGCGCGGCAAGCAAGCTTCGCGCTATGAAAGCGGGAGCCAGTTGCCGCACTCTAAACGGGCTTGAAATACGTTAGCGCATTTATGAACGAGGGTACAAAGTAACCAGGCCAATGACCTGGGAAGTTTTCAGCTGCGAAAGAGTCTCGGGTTCGAACCTTATCTTGTTTCTTTCGCTTTCACCCTCTCGTCTTTCGCCTCGGCTCGTCCCAGGCTGATGAGGTTGGCAAAAAGCCGGATGGCTCCCGGCACACCCTCGGGCAGTTGGCGGAACCAGGCTAACGACGAGAGAATGTACTTTCCAGCACCGTAGTCTGCGATAAGCAGTCCCCCGTCCAGTGGCTTCTCCCCGAAATCTCCCGCTGCCAGCAGCGCCTTGAAGCGAGGATCGCGTTCCTGAATGAAGTAAAGCCCGCGCTCCTGGACCCAGCCTTCAAAATCCTGCGCGGTGATCTTGTTGGGAAAGTTGAAAGCGGTGTGTTGACCGTCGAGAATTGTTACTGGTGCGTTCTCGTCCGTGACGCGATGGTCATTGCTCGCGATCTTTGCTGGGTAAGGCGCGTATTGAGTTTTGTTCCATGGTTCCCTTCGATTGTACTGCACCAGAAACACCCCGCCTTGCATCACGTAGTCGAGCAACCGGGCATTGTTCGCAATGAGATCCGTGCGCACGTCGTAAGCGCGTACTCCGGCGATAATGCAGTCATAGGAACGCAGATCACCACTCGCGAGATCTTCGCCAGTGAGCAGCTTCACCGCAATTCCGAGCTGTTCGAGTGTCTCCGGCACACGGTCGCCCGCTCCCATGACGTAGGCAACCTTCAACCGCGCAGGAAGTCTGAAGTCGAAGGCGATCATTTCAGACGCGGCGGCCTTATATAACGGAAAGCGCCACAAGTCTGCAGACCCGAATGTCTTGTAGCTGTTCCCGATTTCGCGGCCGCCGACCGCGGCAGAAACTTTGAATGCCGTCCGCCCGGGCACGAGTTTGCCTGTGGGCTGTGTCAGAAAGCGAAAACTGGCAGCTTCTCCCTTTGCGGCAAGGGTGAATGAAGTCCTGGCGGGGTCGGCCCTCCACCCTGGCGGGGTCTGCAGGAGCAGGTCGCCAGCCAGCGGTCCAGCCACGTTGCTGACAATCTTCACAAGCACCTCGCGCTTGCCTGCCATCGAGGCCGTTGAGACGAGGTGTTGCTGGGGTGTGACTTCGAGTTGCAAGGCAGGTATGACCATGAGAGCGATCTTACGCGTCCCCTTGAACGGATCTCTGTCCAGGAATTCCACCGGCCGGACAATGCTCAAAGTGGTTCCTCTAATCTGGTAATCCACTCTTGCCGACAGTCGAGAGGGCATCACAGGTGCTGTAATCAAGCTTGGCTCGTCAACCGTATACAGTGCGGCCTGCTTGTTGTTCCGGCTCCAATGGGGAACCGAAGGCTTCGCGTCAGGAGCAACCGTTACCGAAAACTTCTGAGTCAGCTTCTCGTGTCCCATCAACTTCTTCAAGGATCCTTCCTGCACTTGCTGCTTCCAGCCCGGCTCGGTCATCAGATCGATGCGTTGGACTTCCAGAGGCTCCGAAGAACGGTTCGCGATGGTCACGGAAACTGCAAAACTCTGGCCTGGAGTGACCTCGGCGTCAGAAGCTAGTGCTTCGAAGTAAGTCCCTGCCGAGAGTGCTAACGCCCTTTCGAATTCCTGCTCCTTGTCCTTGAGCAAGAAGAGCAGGCCACTGCCCTCGGCACGCTTGGCAGCTCTTCGAGTAACACCCTCGCGGATCTCTCGCAATTTCATTAGACCCTGAAGCAAAGGTGCTACAACGTCCGAGAAATCGTCCGGCCGGAGCTTCGCTCGCGCCGCCAGACCCTGTGACTCGACCAGACCCAGTTCCCGCGATAGCCGGTCGCGATTGTCGGTGTCTTCCAGCTGTGCCAATTCCGCGAGAACTGTCGGTGTCGCATCCAGAAAACCGATAGCGAGCGCACCCTCTGGAAACAGAAGACGATAATGAAACAAACGGCTGCCGGGAGCCGAGTAGGAATCACCACTCCCTTGGCTGCGATGCGAGCTGTAACCTTTTGAGGCGATCTCCTGATAGGAGGCTCCCAAAAGAGGCACGTGGCGCCCCGGATCGACGGTCAGTTTTTGCTGTTCCTTGGCGTCGGCGCGGATGTACAGCTTTTGGGGCTTCCAGGGGTGGAGACCTTGGGCGTTCAGTTCAGGAAAGCGGACTGGGTCAGCGGCAGCCTGAAACGCCTCGCGCGCCAGCAGGCCGGCTGCCTGATGGTGGCCATGCCCGTCTGACTTGGTTCCCTGCCAAACGGAGATGATCACATGAGGACGAAACTGCCGAATGGCCCGCACCATGTCGCTGAGGATGGTTTCCTTTCCCCACTTCTGAAGGGTTTCGTCGGAACTCTTCGAAAACCCAAAATCAAATGCGCGCGTGAAGAACTGCTGCACGCCATAATACTCGCCGGCCGCCATCATTTCCCCAGTGCGAATGAGCCCCAATGCCTCGAACAGATCAGGCCCGATGAGGTTCTGGCCGCCTTCACCGCGCGTGAGCGTGAGTAAGGCTGTCTTTGCATGCAGGCCACGGCTGACGTAGGGGAGCACACCCGAGTTCTCGTCATCTGGATGTGCCGCAACGAACATCACGCGCGACACGTAAGGCAATCGGTCCAGGGCCTGAGCCAATCCCATGATACCTCGGTCAATCGCAAGGTCCTGGGTTTGGGCGTGAACAAGCAATGGGAACAGCAGGAACTGGAGATAAATCAGCAACTTTTGTATTGGGTTCATGGATGTGATCCTTTTGGCTTGGTTCTCACGAAACTCCCCGCTGGCCGGCATCTGACAAGTATCTTTCCGATAGCACAAACGTCGCGCCGATCAGCAGGATGAGAAATACGCTGTAGGCTGCGGCGCTGCCAAAATTAAACTGCCGCAACTGGGCCAGAATCTCGATGGAAATGGGCCGGTTGTGAATCGTATAAATCACGATGGATGTCACAAACTCGCCTAGGGCCGTCACGAAAGCCAGCAATGAACCCGCCACAGCGCCCGGCAGCACCATGGGCAGCACGACGCGCCGCATGGCGTAGAACCAGCTGCCCCCCAGTGACCGCGCCGCATCTTCCAGCGCGGTGTCGAACTGCTCAAAGCTGGCTTGAACGGCGCGAACAACGACCGGGATGTTGCGGATGAAATACGCCAGCGGCAAGATCCAGTAAGTGCCCACAAGCAGAACACGAGCCTGCCAGGGCTGGTTCTGATTGAAGGTGGAGGCCAGGCTGAGAGCCACAACCGTCCCTGGCAGCGCCCAGGGGAGCAGGATCAGGCCGTTCAGGAAGAGTCGCCCGCGGACCTTCTGACGCACAATCAAATAGCCCGCCAGCATGGCAAACACGAAATTGGCGAGCGTCGCGATGGCCGCCATTTGAAGACTGTTCCGCACGGGTTCCAGAAAGGACTGACTCGAAAGCAGGCGTGCGTAGTTCGCCAGTGTGTAGTGGGGTGGCAGAATCTCTGTCGTCCAGGTCCCATCCCGCGTGAAACTGATCAGAATCAGGGTGAGATGCGGCAGGAGCAGAAACAGAACCACAGCCGCACCGGTCATGGCTGCTGCCATCCGTCCGGCCGGACCTGCGATGATCCTGACGGGTCGTTGGGTTCCTTTTCCTGCCGAGCGATAGCGAGAAGTGCCCTCGTAGCGCTGAAGCAGGATTAGGAAAAACACAGACGACAAGGTCAGAATCACAGTCTGCACCATTGCCATTTCCAGGTCGCCGTTCAGTTTGGAGTTAAAGATTTGCAGGGCTAACACCCGCACGCCGCCTCCGAAAATGTATGGGGCGCTGAAGCTCGCCATCGACGTCATGAAGGTTAGCAGAGACGCTCCAACGAGCGCGGGTGTCAACTGCCGGAGCGTGACCCGCAAGAAAGTGCGGGCCCTTGAGGCACCCAGGGAACGCGCTGCCTCAACCAGTGTGAAGTCCAGTCGCTTCAGTCCAGCGGCGGCGAACATGTAAAAGTAGACGTACATCGTGTAGGCATGCACGAAAAGAATAACGGCTGTGCCTCTCAGCGAAAAGAGAGGTTCGTCGTGCCTCAGCATGCGCTGCAAGCTGCGGGTGAAAATGCCACTCTCCCCGTATAGGAAAAGAAACGAGATGACACCCACAAGCGGGGGCAACAGCACAGGCAGAGATGCCAGCGCCGCGAAAAGTTTCTTGCCAGGGAAGTCGAAGTGGTGAAACAGAAAAGCCAGTGGAACCCCAATCAGGCCGGAGAGCACAACGCTCCACAGTGAGATCCACAAGCTGTTGCGAAGGGCCTCAACTTGGGATGGGCTGCTGAAGAACCTTGCATAGTGGAGCCAAGTGACTTGTCCGTCTGATAGCAGACTTTGCACAAAAACATAAGCGTTCGGATAGAGCACAAGCCATAGCAGGACCGAAAGAAGAAGAGAATAGACGATTAGAGTCGAGCGACGTTTCACGCTTTTGGAATGCGGCGGGTTATCGCCGCTTTGTCAGTGACAACTTAGCCGGCTATGCAGATCAAACCCAAAAATGTTGTCCTCGTTCATCACAGTGGCGTGGCCATTGACTTCAGAACTACAAAATGTGGATGGCCTCTGGCGCCACGTACACGTCCACTCTGCTTCCAGCTTGTGGCAGTGCAGTTCCAGACCGGTTGGCTTGTATCGCCAGAAAACGCATCCCTTCGCCTTCCAGCTCCCACTCCGACCAAGCACCTGCAAAACGATGGCGCAGGACTTGCGCGGCCAAAAACGGCATATGGCCGGGACGACTTTCAAACTCAATCCTCTCTGGACGAAGCAACAGCTGACAGCGCTGATCCATCTCCAGTTTCTGGCCAGCCAGCCGCCGCACGCGCAGCTCGCGCCCTGAAGGAAAGACAAAGATGAAGCAGTCTTCACCGAAACCCCTGAACTGCATTTCGAAGATATTTGATTTCCCGATGAAGCCTGCTACAAAGATGTTCGCGGGAGAGTCGTAAAGCTCGCGGGCCGTGCCCACCTGCTGACACTGGCCTTGGGAGAGCAGAACAATGCGATCGGATAGCGCAAACGCCTCTTCCTGGTCGTGCGTGACGAAAATCGTAGTGATACCCAGCGATGAGATCAGCTCCCGGAGTTGCTGCCGCGTTCGCTCACGCAATGCCGCATCAAGATTACTGAGCGGCTCATCCAGCAGGAGGATCTGAGGTTCGACGACCACGGCGCGTGCGATAGCCACCCGCTGTTGTTCGCCGCCGCTCAGCTCGAACACAGGACGCTTCTCGTATCCTGGCAAGTTCACGAGCGAGAGGACGCGCTGCACTCTCTCGCTAATCAACTGGCGCGCCACTTTGGCGGCGCGCAGGCCGAATGCGATGTTTTCAAAGACGTTGAGATGCGGAAAAAGGGCATAGGACTGAAAGACCATGCCTATGCTGCGGCGCTCAGGTGGCAACGCCGTTACGTCCCGCCCGTCGATCCAGACACTTCCCTGAGCTGGCGACAGAAATCCTGCAATCAGCCGGATGGTCGTGGTCTTCCCGCATCCGCTGGGACCGAGAAGGCTGACGAGCTCACCTCTCCCCACCGACAGGGTCAAGTTGTCCAGTGCGGTCTTCTCTCCGAAGCGATGGGTAAGATTCTTGAGCTCTAGATGAGACATGGGAACAAGATCAACTGCGAATCGAGAAGACTGACCGCGAATCAACGGCAATGAACGCGAATGATCCTTGAGACGAAGCGGAAGCCATGACTGAGGCGCAGAGAACGTTCATTTTTTTGGAGCCTCAATGCTTGATTTCATCAATACGATTACATCATCAGGGAAGCTTCGAGTGTAGGAGCCGGTCTGCGAGCGGCGACCGGCAGGCTGAACCTCAGCAGCTCGAGGCTGGGGACACTGGCTCCCACATTAAGGCGCTGCAGCTACATTCACGGAAATGATGTCGGGGCGGCTGGATTACGTCATCATGTTTATGAAATGAAGTACTTAGCAACGACACTGCTTCCAATTCCCTCAACAAAACCCTGGGAGGTATCTGGAAAGCCTTAAAGGGAAGTGGTGAACAACTGTGGAACTTGGACGTTTATTCGCGGTTGAGATTACGGCTTTCCCTTGTTTCGGATCTCACTGTCCCAGAATCTCATCCACTCGTTAGACCTTTGCTCGAGCAACTTCCAATCCACCGGCATGACCGTAATCGGAGTTCGGCGAATCCATTCGGGAAGCTCCTGCACCGGGATGTCTTTGCGACAAGGGATGCGGTAGAACTTGCGGGCAGCTACCCGGATGCTCTCCACGCTGGTCGCGTACTCATAAAATTGCCTGGCCATTTCTGCCTGTTTGGATTGACGCACAAGGGCAATGCCGTCTGTCACCACGGGCGTGCCGCTTTTCGGGATCACATAGGCCAGCGGGTAATTGTACTGCGATCTCTGCAGCTCGATATCGGGCATGTTCCAAACCGTCACCAGTCCCTCCTGGCGCGCCAGCTTTTGGCTGAGCAGGGTCAAGTTCGCCACGTAGTCCTTCGTGTTCGCATCCAGTTTTTTCAGCCAATGATAGCCGGCTTCGGGCGAGCCGGTTGTCTGGTAGCCGCGCAGGATCATCGCACAAAAGATGGTGCGCATGGTCCCTGACGCGAGCGGATCGCGCAGCACGATCTTGTTTTGCCATTTTGGGTCCAACAAATCATCCCAGTCCTGCGGGGCTTCCTCCGGCTTCAGCGCCGCGCTGTTGTAAGCGATGACTTCAGGTGTTTCATAAGTTCCATACCAGAAATCACCAGGGCTGTGCGCCTCTGCAGCAACCGTTGCTGCCCACACCGGGCGGTAGGACTGCAGCAGGCCCTCTTTTTCGGCCTGCTGGAACAGCGTCGATGGAGCGCCCCACCAGACATCCGCTTGGGGATTCTCCTTCTCAGAGCGAACCCGGTCGAGCACATCCTGGCTTCCCATGTCGAGCCAGCGCACATCGACCTCTGGATTGCTTCTCTCAAATCCTGCCTCAAACTCGGCCAGCAGCTCCTTGCCGTGCGTGGAATAGACGACCAGCGGAATTTTGTCTGATCCCTGCCTGCCGCATCCCAGAAGACAGAGGACGCTCAGGACGAGGAAGATCGCTCGATTTCGGAGCGAGACCAGGGCATGCGCTGGGATGCCACGGCGTAGCAGACGGTGGCCCAAGCTGGTCTGAGTGTTCATGCCTGTCTTTCAAGGTTCTGCCGGTAGCGTTTCAATTCTGCTTCTCTGTCCATCAGCCACCGATGGTAATCTGAGTTCCGCTTGAGATAGAAGCGGATGCTGCGCTCCACTGTCTTTGGCGCGGGGCCGCCCTGCACCCGGCGAACAGTGACAAAGCGAACGGGATCAAGGATTCGCGCCATCTTCGCGGGGGAGATGCGTATCTCCATTTCCAGGATCTCTCGACTGAACATCGCCGTCGACGCGCAAACAGCTTCGATCCAAGGCTCTCCTTTGCGGCGAGAAGGGCGCTGGAGCAGGCTGGCAGCAACCCGGCTGACAACCCGATGCGCCGAGCGAAACGGCAACTGGTAGCGCCTTGCCAGCCAATCGGCAAGCTCGGTCAAGGTGATCCCGCTGCCCTGACACCGAGCCAATGCCCGTTCTTTGTCGACCGCCATCGTTAGCAAAACCTGCGTCAGCAGACTGATCACCCTTGTTGAGTATTCAAAGACATTGCGCACAATCGGCTGAATGTCATCTTCAGCGTCCACAATATCGCCAAACGGTGTGTTGTGCAGCCCGAGAACCACAGCCTGTGACTGTCCCAGGGCGCAGCTCGCTAGAACTCTCAGATGCTCCAGTGCCACGGGATTGCGTTTCTGCGGCATGATGCTGCTGGACTGCACGAATCCGTCGGCCAGCCGGATGAGCTGCGAGTCATGGGAAGTCCAGTCCAGCAGATCCTGAACAAATCGTCCCAGACTGATCATGATGGCAGAAACAACATTGGCGCTTTCGATGAGATAGTCCACGCTGGCAATGCAGCCATAGGCATTGTCTAAGACCACTGGGAACCCAAGCAGCCGGGCCAGCAGCCTGCGGTCAATCGGAAAGCCCGTGGTCGTGGCCACGCAGGCTCCCAGAGGGCTTTGATTCACCCGGTTGTAAGCGGCGGCCAGCCGCTCCACGTCGCGGTGCAGGAATTCAACAGCAGCCATGAAGTAGTGCGCGAGTGTCGTGGGCTGGGCCAGCTGAGTATGCGTGACGACCGGAAAAATCGTCTGCAGATGCTGTCCCGCGAGCTCCAGCAGCACCCGTTGAAGGCCGTTGATCTGGGTCGTGGTCTGGATCAGCTCTTCCCGCAATACCATCCGGTAGAGGGTGATATCAATGTCATTCCGGCTGCGGGCCACACTCAGATGGCCCGCGATTTCGGCTCCGCAGAGCTTCTCCAGCCGTTTCTCGACGCAAAAGAACAGATCCTCCTCAGCGCCCTGATAGCTGTATGAGCGCAACTTCTCCTGCCCTCCCCGGAGCTGTTTCAACGCCTTGAGGATTCTGCGTCCATGCGGCGCTGAAATAATGCGGCGGCGTACCAGCATGATCGCGTGGGCCTCATTGATTTCAATCAGCGGCCGGAGGAAGTGACGAACTGAATGCTCGAAGTTAGGCTTCAGGACGGTCTGAAGGTAAGCGGGGTGGGGGAAAGCGTGTGATGATTGAGTCAGCGGCATGAGTGAGCTGTTGACTGGCGTGTCGCTACGCAAGGACCTGCTTCGACTAACCGGCGCGCATTCTAGTGCAAAGGCTTCAGATGAGCAAACAGGAGGGTTTAGGATTTCGACAGGTCTTTGCGACCGTCAGGTACGATGCGATCAACAGCATCAGTCACGGCATTGAAGGACCCGTCTAGCCTGCCTCACAAGTCCCAAGTCAGCGGACAACTGGGCTTGCCGGTTGTTGATGAAGTCGATTTTGGCCTTGCGAATCGTCGCTCGGCATGTGCCGTTATCGCAAAGTCAAACTCCTTGCGGCAACTAACAACAAAAAAAGGCTGGCGCGAACGCCAGCCTTTCGAAACAAACAAGCCCTAAATCAAACCAATCAACCTAGAAGTTAATCTTCGCCACGACTTGACCCAGGCGCGCTCCACTGCGAGGGCCGTTGGCAACCCCGAATCGGGTCAGGTCGGCAACGTTCGGTCGGACGGGAAGACCACCGATTCCGAAGTTCGTGCGGTTGAAGACGTTGACGAACTCCCCACGAATCTCGAAATTGATGGTTTCCGAGATGCGCGTGCGCTTGATGAACCCCATGTTGTCGTTGAAGGCTTTCGGATCGCGCATTTCGTTGATGTACACGGGTGCAGTTCCAAGATCGTAGGTTCCAGGAATGCTATACAGGCCTGGGTTCAGCCATCGCTTGGTGGTATCGCGTGGATCGAGGTCCCCACGTTTAACTGAGGTCCGGATAGGCTGGCCCGTGAGATTGACCATCTTGCGTCCATAGAGGAAGTTTCCTGCTCCCTGGGGATAAGTGTACGGAGCGTTGAGCAAAACCAGAGCTCCGCTTGAGTACTGTCCAGCGAAGGAAATCGTCCAGCCCCCTACAAAGCGCTCGGCTACGGAGCTGTGAAGCCACTTCTGACTCTTTCCGAAAGGCAGATCCCACGCTAGGACGACGTTGAAGATATGGGGTACGTCATTGTACTGAAAACTCTTTGCAAGTTCGAGTACGCGTGGATCGAAAGGGTTCACGGCCTTCGGGTTGCGATTGGTTGTGTCACCGCTGGTCTGAGAACCGGAGGCGTTGGTCAAAGATTTTGACCAGGTGTAGTTGGCCTGCATTGTGACCATGCTGAATCGGCGGTCGAGTTTGAGCTGCATTGAGTCATACCAGGAACTGCCAATCGGGTTGTACTCGTTGTTCAACGGGCCGTTGATGTGGGGATAAGGCCGAAGCGCCCGACCCAGGGTCGCGCCGTTGCCCCAGTCCTGAATGAAGTTTGCATAGGGTGAAGTGTAGCCGGCTGCAACCACTGCCGGGCTGTCTATCCGCTGGTTAAGCAACGCACCAAGCGAGAAGAACTTCGGATCGAGATGGTTGAACGGCTTATGGTTCGCCGAAAGGCGCGTGCCACGGTTGCCGATGTAGGCAGCCTCAGCCACAAACTTCCAGGGCAGCTCGCGCTGGATGTTCAGGCTCCAGTTTTGGAAGCGAGGCGCAGTGCCGGAATCCGGTGAAATGTACCAGATGTCGTCAGCCGCATTACCTGCAGAAGCACTGATGATGGGCGGTGCTTGAAACGTCGGTGAAGGAACGAACCCGGCATCCCAGCGCAATGCTGGAGTGAACGCGTCAGGGGCCGAAAGGCCGGCAGCCGTGGAGTAGCCATTCTGACAGCGAATGCAGAATCCTCCGGTGAGTCCGTTACCTGCCGAGTAGTGCATGCCGTAGCCGAGGCGCACTACAGTTTTCTCATTGACTGACCAGGCAGCACCGAGACGTGGGCCGATGGAGGAGTAGTTAATCTTGCCAAACCGGTTGCCACTCACACACCCCTGGCAGTCGCCGAGGTAGGCCAAGGCGCCTTTCAAGCCGCTGGCCGGGTTGATGAGGTCCGGGTCGAACGACGTGAACGCATTGGGCGACGTCGAGCGGGGAATTGGAATCTCGTACCGCAGGCCGAGGTTGAGCGTCAGCTTCGGACTCACCTTCCAATCGGTCTGGGCATACCCGCCGTAGTAACCGAAATTAGCTGAAGAGGCACTGGCATTAAACGTTCGCGAAGCATTGCTGGCCAATCCCAGCAAAAAACTGGCGAACGAATCGCCCGTTGTGCCAGAAGCAGTCCTGGAGGCGGTCTGTGTGGTGGCAAACGAGAAGTCGCCCTGTACGCCGGCGTCATCGAAGCCTCCGGTCGAAAGCTTGATGCCTGTGGTCCTCGTCCAGCGGCGTTCCCCGCCGAACTTCCAGTTGAACTTGCCTCTCACCATGCTCAGGTTGGCTGAAACGTGATCGGTGAAATTGAACTGCGTGCCCTTGGTCTTCGGGCCATTGGTGTCCCCGTAGTTCGCGTAACGCGCGTCGGTAAACCGGACCACCGGGAACGCGTTGGTATCTCCTTCCGACACCCCCTTCAAGCCCAGTTTCTGCGGCCAGCCCTGCCCGACGCTATCGTTGTCGAAATACTGGCGCAGCCTCGTCTTACCGTAGGTTACCTGCAGACTGGTGGTTGGGGTGATGATCCAGTTGTAGTTAAAACGCAGGAACTGCGGCCGGTTGGCCGAGTCGTTGATCCCGCCGGTCCCGAACACCGGTGCGGGCAACGGGCCTTGAACCAAACTGCTGATCTCCTGCGTGCTGTACCATCCGTTGATCGTGTGCCTGTCGCTAATTCGGTGGTCCACCTTGAGGCTCCACGAGTCCTGTTTTGCCTGCGTGGTCGTGACGCCCAGATAATTGTTCTGAAGAGCGTTGTTCGTGGGTTGGGGGATCAGCGGAAGGATGTTTCGAGAAACGGAACTGAACCGGCTTTGTGGAATGCAGTTCCCTGGAAATTGGGCTTCTGTCTCGCGATCGAAAATGGGACGCACGCCGGCTTCATCAAAACATCCCTCGCGCTGGCGTGCCGTTGGCACCGTCAGAAAACGGGCGGAGGAGTCTGTGCGGCGATAACCGCCGAAAGTGAAAAAGAAGAAGGTCTTGTCTTTACCCCCGTTGTAAAGCTTCGGAATCCAAACCGGGCCGCCGACGGCTGCTCCGTATTCGTTGCCGTGATATTTGGGTTTCCTGACGCCATTGTTCGCGTTGTTTGCCCAGGAATTAGCACTCAGGGCGCTGGAGGTGTGGTAGTCAAAAACGGATCCGTGGAACTGATTACCGCCCGAACGGGTGACGAATGACTCAATGCCACCTCCCGTCCGTCCATACTCCGCCGAGAACGAGTTGTTGATCACCTTGAACTCAACCAACTGCTCGACCGTCGGCAGCCCGTTGAACGCGACTCCTCCGCTTTCAGGGTTGGTCATGCTGGCGCCGTCGACCAGAATCTCCTTGGAACGCCGGGCACCGCCCGAAATTCCGCCTTCAGCCCCTGCACCGTAGACCACACCGGCCTGATAATTCACGAAAGTCTCGACATTGCGAAAACCTCCTGCGTAAATCGGAGCGTCCGTGAAGAGCTTCGGTGCGAAGTTGGAGCCGATCTCCGTGGTGGCCGTCTGCAACTGCGGCGCTTCCCCCGTGACTTCAAGCGTCTGGGAAACCTCGCCAATCTCCAGTTTTAGGTCAGCCACTGAGCGGTTGGAGATCGCGATCACCAGGCCGCTACGGGTCAGCTTCTTAAATCCCCCCTGCTCGACCGTTACTGTGTAGGGTCCGACGTTGAGGGTTGGGAAAACATACAGACCTGCCTCTGAAGTCACGGTCTCATAGTTCTGGCCGGTGGGGACATGAGTGGCTGTAACCTTCGCTCCAGCGACAACCAACCCGCCTGGGTCAGTTACGGTGCCGGAGAGCGACCCAGTGCTGATCTGGGCCCATCCGACGGACGCCGTCAGTGTCAAAATGCCTAGCAGACACACTGCTTGGTGTGTAGCTTTCTTCATTAGAATCACCTCGTTGTGATGGTTGTTGCTTGGTTTAAAGACTGGAACGCGCATTAGCCCCAAGGGGAAGCAACTGGCAAGCTTAGTAATCTGATCAGTCAAAAGCCCCTTTTGCTTTCTTGTTCGAAGCCCTGCGGTCTCGCCAGACTCAAAAGAATGAACGGTATTCAGCAAGAACATGGCCAAGGTTTCTCTGGTCACACCGATTGGTTAATTCTTTTCTCTGCAATGAGAAAGGAACAGGAGACTGATCAATCGGAATGCACCTGAAGAGGAATATATGAAAAGCTGATTTCTTTGCTACGAAAATCTGTAGCTGAACTTTATTTAGTTCTTGATGTCTACTTGATCTTCCCAGAACCTCAACTTCGAATAACCCGTGCGCGGCGGGGCACCGTCAAGCTGCAAAGGGTAGGTGCTGGCCAAACCCTCTGTGATGGTCGTTCCTTTGTAAACAAGCTTCAAAAACGTTGCCGCTGAATAGCGCAGCTTGTCGCCAGAAACAGAAGCGAACAGGAAGGAGGCATCGGTTTCGTACTCACCCATACTGACTTTTCCCAAGTCATAAACATAGCGGGGGCGGATGTTCTCGCGGGCCAGATCCATTTCCAGGTCGAGTTTTACCGCCAAGAGCGACTTCACCTCACCCTTCGACATCTCCACTCCAAGTGACTGAGGGAATCGGTCTGCCTGGACCAATCGAAATGAAGCCATGACAGGTTTGAGGCTCTGGCCCCTCCCGTGAGGCAACAGCACGGTGACAAAGAATTCGATGTCGCCCGGTTTATAATGGCTGGAGACCGTCTGATAGATCGCTGTTTCATCTTGGTAGTGTCGTTTCTCGGGGTAGGTGCCAATCTGTTTTCCTTCGTTTTCCGGGAAGTAGACAAGCAGCGACTTGCGGTCAGGCAGAGATTCATTCCCAATGGCATCAATCATCGTGTCGAAGAAGCGCTCTCCTTTTTCAAGCACCTTTCGTGTGTGCCAGAGGTTGCTGAAGGTGTAGTAGTCAGCCTTTCGCACCTTGATTCCATCGACCACGACAAAGAAATCCTCAGGCTTCACATAGGTGATGATGCGGTCCCACTCATAGCCGAGTTCCAAATCCACCAGGCGGGTGCGACTCACGTCCCCTTCGTTGAAGGTAAGGAAATCTATTTTTTGTGTCTGGACCTTGCGATACGCTCCTGAGTTGCGAATGAACTCGAACAGGTCCTGGCCTGCGTCGCGCTTGTTCTTGCGAGCCACGACCCGGTTATGAAAATAGTCGGCACGGTAAGCTCCCCATTTTCCACTAGGCAAGTCGTCGCGGTAACCCCCGTCGTGCAGCAGCACCGAACCACCGCTCATCAGCAGGCAGATGGAGTTTTCATCTGAATGCCCATGGTGCATTTTCTCTTCTTCTACAGAGAGAGTTTGGCGCAGATAGTCGCGCTGCAACAACCCACCGTCGCCTTCGTCGCGATAGTTCAGCAGGAGAAAAGTGCTGGTCGGATCCCAGCCATTGCGAAAGACAACCTTCTTGCCCACGATGTCTTCAAGCACTTCGCGGCTGAGAGTGGACGGTTTCTGTGGCGCAATGCCGTCATCCGCCCAGTCGAAGGCTTTGGTCAGCGCGGAGGCGAAGCCCGTTCCCGCGTAAAACAGCGGCTGGCCATTCAGCACAACAGGCTGTCCCTTCTTGCGTCTCTCGGCTTCCAATCTCGCTCCAGTCCGAACCAGCATTTCTCGGGCAACATGCTTGTACTGAGGGTTGCGGTAGACTGTCGCAGCCTTTTCAAAAATGGGAATGAATCGATCCCATCCGGCACTCCAGTTCGTGTCGCCGAAATCAGCGATATTGCCGTGTGGTCCCAGAAGGTTCAGAAAGTAGTCCATGTAGTAGTGAATGACAGGGGATTCAAAGAATTCCTTCCGGCCGCTGGCCTCCGCATAGGAGAACACTGAGAGCAGCCAAATAGGATGATAGCCACTGGTATCTTCGATTTCCCACTGGCTTAGACTGTCACTTGCCAGAGTCTCGGCAAGTTGTTTCCATTTGATGGCACTCGGATGAGCCGGCAGAGCTTGAGATCCATAGTACAACCCCTCGGCACGCAGCATCGCTCGGTTCATTGCACCCCATTCAGGGAAGGTAAACACGTAGTCGAGACTCTGGGCGAGGTCCCGCTCGATGATCTGACGGGCCGCAGCGTTCAGCGCAGTGCTGCCTTGAATGCGCAGATAGGCCCTGGAGTAGGCCGGCAAGAAAAAGAAGTTCGAAAGTGCCGGAAGACCAGTGCGATACTCTGCGCGAGTCTTCCAATAGTCTTTCGGATAAGAATCCCGCAGCTTGCCAAAAGCGATCAAAATGTCGCGAACCCGTTCGGCGTGGACCTTGTCACCCGTCTGCTGGTAAAGAAAACCGAGGACGTCCGCCAGGTAGATGGGTTGAGCCGGCGCGTCATACCCCCATAACAGGCTGGGGTTGATGTTTTTTTTCCACTGCTCGATGACTCCAGGGTACTCCTGCCAGCCCAGTTCGGCGGCCTGTTGGATATAGAGGAGGTAGTCTTTCTTGAGGGTCTGGGGAAACAAAGGCTCTGAAGAAGCAACGAAGAAGCAAGTGATCAGTAGTGTCCGCCAAAGAAAAACCATGACTCCTCCTTGCGAGCTGTCCGGCTTTGTGCGAAGGATAAGAGCGCGAAGCGGCATCGGGACGCAATAACAATTTGGACCGTGGCGCGCATGGTGGGGAACACCCTGACAGCCGTGCCATCTCGGTGTTTGTTGTGACACCTTCAATTCCCGTGTGTTAAATTCTGGATTCCAGCAACTTCAGGGGGATCTACTTCAGTGGCTGCCAGCCAAACTGCAATCAGCTCTGCCGACAAACCCAAGGTTTTTCTGATCGACGGGATGTCGCACATTTTTCGCTCATTCTATGCCATCCGCGGCCTTGCCAACAGCCAGGGAATCCCTACCAACGCCGTGTACGGGTTTGCCTCGATGCTGCGCAAGCTCATACGCCAGTACCGCCCGGAGTATGTCGCGGTGGTGTTCGACGGCAGCCAACCCACCTTTCGCCATGAGGCGTTTGAAAATTACAAAGCCAATCGCACGGCAATGCCGGAGGACCTGGCTTCGCAATTTCCCCATATCCGCCGACTCTGTGAAGCGCTGAACATTCCGATCCTCGAGATGGAACGCTACGAAGCGGATGACATCATCGGAACGTTTGCATCGAAGGCCGCTCGGGAGAACCTGGAAGCTGTCATCGTTTCCAACGACAAGGACATGTTCCAGCTCGTTGGGGAAAACGTGCGGGTGCTGCACCAGGCCAAGGAGGACCTGTGGTTCGATCCAGCCAAGGTAGAGGCTTTCTTCGGCGTGCCGCCCGGTCAGGTGATCGACGTCTTGGGTCTCATGGGGGATTCCGTCGACAACGTTCCTGGTGCGCCCGGCATCGGTGAGAAGGGCGCGCGGGATCTCATCAGGAAATTCGGATCGCTGGAGAAATTGCTCGAGAGCACGGCACAGGTGGAACGAAAGACCTATCGCGAGTCGCTTGAGAATCATCGGGAACAGATTCTCCAGAGCAAACACCTCGTCACGATTGATACGGCAGTACCCATCAGCGCAGCGTGGGACGGTTTGCGTGTCCAAGCGCCCGATGTGGAGAAGCTGCGAGTTCTCTTTACGGAACTGGGATTTCAGTCGATGCTGAAGGAATTTGAGGCCGACGCCCCGGGAATCGAGGCCGGAGGAGCTGCGAGCTCGCTTGTTTTTACTTCTGTGGGAACGGCCCAGCAGTGCCGGGAGGTTATCGAGAACCTGCGGCAAGAGAAGCAGGTGTTCTGTCACTTTGAGTTTGACAGCCAAGAGCCGGTGAGCGCGGGCATCCGCGCTCTGGCGCTGGCAGGCGGAGAAACTGGGTGGATAGCGCGCTTCGACTCTGGGGGCATAGAACCGGAAGACTTTCGAGCGCTATTCGAGGATACAGCCATTCCAAAAATCATCCATTCCGCCAAAGCCGCCCAGGTCGCTCTGGCCAGGCACCAGATCGAGCTGAAAGGCATTCAGTGGGACACGATGTTGATGTCGTATCTGGTACAGCCCAACCGGAGCAATCATGAGTTCAATGAGATTGTGTTCGCACAGCTGGAGAAGACTGCACCAGCGGGCACAGATTCACGCTGCGCGTTGACTCGCGAACTCTTTAACGCTTTGCTGCCCAAACTTCAGGAATTGGAGCTGGACGCTGTGCATCGCGACATCGAACTGCCACTGTCGGAAGTTCTGGCGGCGATGGAACAGAACGGCATCCGGATCGATTGCCGCTTGCTGGAAGCCATGTCGGGAGAGTTTGACAAACAGATTCTCCAAATGACACAGCATGCCTACGAGCTTGCGGGGATGGAGTTCAATATCAACTCGCCCAAGCAACTCGGAGAGATCCTTTTTGAGAAGCTGAATTTGCCAGCGCCCAAGAAACTCAAGAAGTCAGGCCAGTACTCTACCTCGGTGGAAGTGCTCGAACAGCTCGCGGAGAAGTTCGAACTTCCCAGGCTGATGCTGGAATATCGTCAGATTGCCAAGCTGAAAACGGGATACGTTGATGCGCTCCCCAGATTGGTGAATCCAGAAACGAGCCGGGTTCACACGTCTTTCAATCAGACGGTTGCTGCGACAGGCCGATTGTCCAGCAGCAATCCGAACCTTCAGAACATTCCCATCCGGAGCGAGATGGGCACGCGGATCCGTTCGGCCTTTATTCCCGACGATGGATGTACCCTTCTGGCCGCCGACTATTCGCAAATCGAGCTGCGGGTGCTGGCCCACCTTTCCCAGGATTCAGTGCTCATGGACGCATTCCTCAAAGGTGAGGACATTCACACTCGAACCGCAATCGAAGTATTCGGAATGCATCCAGGGATGCAGACTGGAGAGATTCGGCGCCGCGCCAAGGCCATCAACTTCGGAATCGTGTATGGACAAACACCATTTGGACTGGCTCAGGAGCTGAAGATCCCGCAGCGCGAGGCCCAGGACTTCATTCGGCGCTACTTTGAGCGCTACCAGGGAGTGAAGCAGTTCATCGAAGCCACCATTGCCGAGACGCGAAAGACCCAAATGACGCGGACTCTTTTTGGCCGGGTGCGGCAGATCAGCGACATTAACAGCAAGAACCCCGCGATGCGCCAATTTGCCGAGCGAATTGCAGTCAACTCGCCGATTCAAGGGGCGGCTGCAGACTTGATCAAAGTGGCGATGATTCGCATTCATCAGAGGATGCGTGAACAGAAGATGAAGACGCGTATGCTGCTTCAAGTGCACGACGAGCTGGTGTTCGACGTGCCTCTGGATGAAGTCGAGGATGTGGAGAGGCTTGTGAAGGCCGAAATGGAAAGCGTCTATCCGCTCCGGGTACCACTCCGAGTAGACATCGGGACCGGGAGCAATTGGATGGAGGCGTAAAAGGCTGTTTTTGATTTGCCTGACGTTTGGATCTCGGGGAGGCCTTGTGGATCGCTCGTCTGCCTTTGATCTTTTGCGGCAGCACACCCAGAGCGAAAGCCTCATCAAGCACATGCTGGCGGTCGAAGCTTGTATGCGCGCCTACGCGGAAAAATTTGGCGAGGATATCGAGAAATGGGGTGCCTCGGGATTGCTGCATGACTTCGACTACGCGCCTGATCATCCTGAAAAGGGTGCCCTGATTTTGAAGGAGCTTGGCTATCCCGACGATGTGATCTACGCCATCAAGTCGCACGCCGAGTGGACAGGCTGCCCTCGCCTAAGTCCCATGGATAAGGCGCTGTTCGCCTGCGACGAACTTGCAGGATTCATCACCGCTGTGACACTGGTCCGTCCCGATAAGAAGCTTCAAGGGCTCGAAGCGCGCTCGGTGAGGAAGAAGATGAAAGACAAGGCATTTGCGCGCTCCGTCAACCGCGATGACATCGCTAACGGTGCCAGAGAGATGGGACTCGAGCTGGATGACCACATCAGTTTCTGCATCCAGGCGATGAACAGCGTTGCGAGTTCATTGGGACTGTAGCCGGGAGGAGCAGCGCACGGTCGTGGAGAAACTACTAAGAATTGTATCCTTTCAGGAAGACACTGATTCCGATGATGTTGCGTACTGGCTCAGCCGTCCTTCTGAAGAGCGGCGGCTGACCAATCAGATTCGAGAGCGATTTGAAGGATGGATCCGTAAGGACAGCATCAGGTGAATAAGCCAGTTGTTCAAAAGAAAGTCTCAGAGAAATGGGTCAGCTACTGGCCAGAGTCGGAGCGGCCGCGCGAGCGGCTGATGCTTCACGGGCCAGAGAGGATGACGGACGCCGAACTCCTGGCCATTTTTCTGCGCGTCGGCGTGAAGGGAATGAGCGTCGTCGAGCTGTCCCGCAAGTTGCTTCAAGAGTTCGGCGATCTGCGCGGACTCTTTAGCGCTAAAGACGAGGCCCTGCGAAAGATCAAAGGGATGGGAACCGCCAAGATCGCCACGCTGCGCGCCATCGGTGCTCTCAACAAACGATGGCTGGAGGAGAAGGTCCAGCAGGGCAGCTTCGTGGAGTGTTCAAAAGATGTCCTCGACCTGCTGGCCCAGAGTTTTCGCGACCTCAAACAGGAGGTCTTTAGTGTCGTCTTTCTCGACACCAAGCATCGGGTGCTGAAAATCGAAGAGCTGTTCCGCGGTACCATCAACACCGCCAGTGTGTTCCCGCGCGAAGTTGTCAAGAGAGCTCTGGACTTGGGATCTGCGGCAATTGTGGCGGTCCATAATCATCCGAGCGGCAATCCCGAACCGAGCCCGGATGATCGGCGCGTGACCGAAGACCTCAAGAAGGCCTGCCAGTTGATGGAAATCTCACTGCTGGACCATATCGTGGTAGGCAGCAACGGCTACTTCAGTTTTGCGGACAAGCGGATGTTATGACGGAGGAGAGAAAGCGAAAGAGTTGGGAAGATTGAATGAGGACGTCAAAGTCCGAATTACGAACTTCAAATGGGTTGCCTTACCCACTTACCCTTCAAGCCGCGGGTTGCCTCTTCATAAACTTCTGCGCCTCATCCCAGTCAGCCTGGGTTTCAGTTCCACCCATGCCCTGAGTCGATAATGCGCCGCAGACATTGGCGAGGGTCAGCGCCCTTCGCAGGTCGAAGCCGTTGAGATGCCCGTAAAGAAATCCGGCATCAAAAGAATCGCCTGCGCCCGTGGTGTCGATCGTCCTGACTTTGTAGCCGGGCAGCTGAATGACTTGGCCTCGGCTCTTGGCCAGCGCGCCTTTTGATCCCAGTTTGATCACAACCGTCGGGACTTTTTGTGCAAACAGTTCCAGGGCCCGGTTCAGACTCTTCGCTTTGGCGATGTTGATTGCCTCCATCTCGTTCAGCAGCAAAACGTCGAGATATTCCAGGCATTTCCAAATACCCGAATTCCACTGGTTCTTGTTGTCACAGTTGGGATCGAGCGAGGTGGTCATGCCGATTTGTTTCGCGTTCTGGAAGAGCTGCGGGAAAGAGGGCAGCAGGCCCTCCTGGAGGAAGAAGGAAGAGATGTGCAAATGGTCATTCTCTCGAAAGACCTTTTGAGAAATGTCTTTGAGAAACAGATGTGGAATTGCGCCGGGGAATGTTATCTGGGCCTTGTCGTTGCGGAAATTCAGCGATACAGTCAGCCCTGTCCGCAGTTTTCCGTCTCTGAGAATGTTGTCAGTCTTGACTTTCTTGGCTTCGAGCGCAGCCAGGCAGAATTTGCCAAACTCGTCCTTGCCGACCTTGCTGATGAACGTTACGGGCACCCCCAGTTTCGCCAGGCCGCAAGCCAGAATTGCCGAGGCGCTTCCCAGGCTGAGCACCATTTCCTGCGCAGTGATCTCCCGGCCCAGAACCGGAAAGGTCTGAAGCCCCACTCCAATGATGTCTACGTTGAGTTCGCCTACGATCAGTACCTTCTTCTTTCGTTTCAAGATCAACTCGAAACCCTCCTCTGAGATTGAGCCCTGAATCCTACGTCACTGGGCGCAGCAGGCTTCTGCAGGCCTGATGCAAACAGTACTGTATATCCGGGTTTCCCCTTATCTGTCAAGGACTTATTGGGAGTCTCGCTCCCCGCCAAGCCTGCCCGCGCCAGCCCTCTGAAGGCTATGTCTAATGTTTGCAGCACTATGAAAAATGCTTAGACTTTTCGAAAAACTCATAATAAGGTTTGTGACCCTTGAAGGAGCCAACGAGATGTCGAGCAGGGAGCTTCGCCGAGCGACTCCAGGCATTGGATTACTTCCGGTGCTGCTGGCTTTGATTGTGGTTTTTTTGACCGCGGGGTTCCTGCTCAGTTTCAAGCGGTGGGAAGGCCACCAGCCGACCATCCGATTTGACCGGGAGTTTCAATCGCTCGGAAGAAAACCGGCCTTGTCGGCTATCGTTGAAGACCCCGGCAACGGGCTCAGCCACGTCACGATTTCCCTAAAGCAAAAAGACCAACTGGTTCCTCTGGTTGAAGAGCACTACGAAGGGCCCTCGCCCCTCACCTTTTGGCGCACTGGAGAGAGGAAGTCGACTACCATCGACCTGGGAAAACTGATTGCTGAGAAGGGTAAGGTCCAGGAAGGCCCAGCGAGTTTGATCGTTGGCGCTTCGGATCATTCGTGGAGAAACTTTTTTCGAGGCAACCAGACTCAGCTGCAACATGACTTCACGTTTGACATTTACCCTCCACGCCTGGAAGTCTTGTCAGGCCAGCACTACATCAATCAGGGCGGATCTGAGTGTGTGGTTTATCGGGTTTCTCCCGACGCCATCCTTTCCGGGGTCCAGGCTGGCCCCCATTTCTTTCCCGGCTACGCGGCTGGCTCGGCCGATCTGAACCTCAAGTTTGCCCTGTTTGCTTTCGCCTATAACATTCCCGAGAACAGCTCCTTGAAAGTAGTAGCACGCGACGCGGCTGGCAACGAAGCCGCAGCCACTTTCTGGAGCAAGGTCTTTCCCAAGAAGTTTCGCCGGCGGGAAATTCCTCTCGACGATGCCTTCCTGCAGAAGGTCGTTCCCGAAGTGATGTCGCACAGTCCCAGCATCCAGGACCAAGGAGAGCCGATCAAGACTTTTCTGGAGATCAACGGCAAGTTGAGGCGTGCGAACCATGACCAGATTGCCGAGTTCTGCAGAAAGTCAGCGCCGAAGTTTCTTTGGAATGGTGCCTTCCTCCAATTGAGCAATTCACAAGTGGAATCGCTGTTCGCTGACCATCGCACTTATCTTTACCAGGGCAACGAGGTAGACCGTCAAGACCATGTCGGCTTCGATCTCTCTGTCACACAGCAATACCCGATCGAAGCGTCCAACGACGGAACGGTCGTCTATGCGGACTACTTAGGCATCTACGGAAATACGCTGCTGATCGATCACGGGTGCGGGCTGATTTCGCTATACGGCCATTTGAGTTCCATCGGAGTTCAACTGGGGCAGCAGGTAAAGAAGAAGGACGTCGTTGGCCGCAGCGGGGCGACGGGCTTGGCCGGAGGCGACCACTTGCACTTCGGCTTCTTCTTGCACGGCGTGCCCGTGAATCCGACCGAGTGGTGGGACGCGAAATGGATCACGGAGCACGTTCTGGATCGGATTCACTCAGCAGCAGGAAGCATCAGGGCAAATTGATCGACGAAGGACACAAAGAATGAAGAAGCCGGGGCTAGCTTCAGCAGGGCGCTGCCAAGCTGCCGACTTATTCTAAGGATGAGAGAAAGATGAAAGACACCCGAAAGTTTATCGAATCCCTCGGTCTGCCGGCGGGAGATGCCTACAACCTTTCCAGTTCAACCAAGCGCTTCCCCGACGGAGCACAGTACCGGTTTGAGATTCCCAGCGTTGAAGGCCCACGCTGTCTGAAGGCGGTTATTGAGGAAGCACAGCGCTATCGACTCACCATCCATCGCGTCAGTCAGGGAAGCGGCATCATGCTGCAGACCGACGACGAGATTAAAGAAATGCTGCGGATCGCCAGAGACCAGCAGATGGAGGTGAGTCTGTTCGTGGGGCCCAGAGCCACTTGGGATATCGGAGCGCAACCTCTGACGCCCGCTGGGAAAAACATCGGACTAGGATTGCGCGGGATGGACCAGGTGGTTTACGCCATCGAGGACATTAAACGTGGGTGCGACTTGGGGCTGCGCGGCATTCTGGTGGCGGATCTGGGATTGCTTTGGCTCGTGAACGAGATGAAGAAGGCGGGGAAACTCCCAACAAATCTTGTAGTCAAGATTTCCGTTCAACTCAGTGCTACCAATCCTATCGCGGTGAAAATTCTGGAGGATTTTGGCGCGGGCACCTTCAACGTCTCATCAGATCTGCCGCTGCCGCTGCTGGCTTCCATCCGCCAGGCCGTCTCCATTCCCCTGGACTTCTATGTCGAGTCCCCGGACAACTTTGGCGGCTTCATTCGCCACTTCGAGATTCCTGAGTTCATCCGCGTGCTGTCGCCCCTTTACGTCAAACTTGGCCTCCGCAACTCGCCGGACATTTATCCCTGTGGAACCCACATCGAGTCCACTGCTATTGCTCTCACCAGGGAACGGCTGCGGCGGGCCAAGATCGCCTTCGACATGATCCACCGCTACTGTCCAGAAGCCGTGATGTCCAAGGTTGGTGCAACCGATTTGGCAATACCAGAGGTCAACTGATTTGACTCCCAAGGCGCAGTGTTTTAGCGCCAGTCTTCTGTGGGTGTCTTGCTGCCTGCTGGTGAGTTTCCAGTCTTACTTTCCCCTCAAATGCTGATCGAACCAGGCGAAGGCCTCTGCCTGCATTTCGCGGTCGAATTTGTGTCCGCCAGGATAGAAACTGCAGCGGTATTGCTTTGCTGCGCCTCCCTTTTCGAAAGTCTCTCGCATGATCGTGTCGGCGCGCTTCATTTCCGATAACGTGTACAAGGGATCCTCGTTGCAATTCTGGACCAGGGTCGCCGCTGGAGCGCGCAACGCCAGGATTTCCGGGAAATCGAGATCCTTCGGCAATAATGGAACGTAGGTCATCCAGGTGTGGGTGAAGCACTTGTCGAGCAGGAAGTCGCGCCAGGTCGTCATGAAGCCCACAGGCACCGCGACTCGAATACGATCGTCCAGTCCTCCCAGGAACACGGTTCGCATTCCGCCACCAGAAAGCCCGGCACATCCAACGCGTGAAGAATCCACATCCGGGCGCGCGCAGAGTACATCCAAGGCCCGCTGATCCTCGACGACGTAAACGCCAGGCCAGGTCGTGCCAGCGCTGAGCAGACTTTTCTCCATGATGTGCTCGTGAGCGCCGGCAAAAGCGTTGTACTTGCCAATACCCTCAACGTCGTTCGGCTCAGGATCAACCCCGCCCTGCCGCAACTTCTCAGGCACATCCGCCACCTTTACCCGCCGGCTGGCGAAGGGAAACGTGTCGTGCACCAGCACGGCGTAACCGCGTTTGGCGATCTCGTTGGCCCAGGCCACACCGCCATAGTAGCGTTCCTGATGGGTCTTCTGAATGGTCCACGGCTGATCGTCAGTCCGCACGATCTTCCGCCAGCCCATGAACTTGTTGCCTCCGTGGTCGTGCAGCCCCAGAATGGCCGGCAGGCGGCCTGTGGCACCGATTGGCTTGAGGAAGACTGCCTCCGTTCGAGGACCATTCGGCAATTGCCAGGACAGATGCTCGATGCGCAAGCCGTCGTAATCGTCCTGTGACTCGACTCTGACTTCGGGCCTGCCACCGAGGTCCACGGGAGCGATGAGTTCCGCGACCCGGCGGCGCCCGGCTTCCTGCCAACTCTTCAGATTCTTCCAGCGGCCTGTGCGGAACGAGAGCCGGGCCGGGCCGTCACCCAGTACTTTGTCGGCCAGCCAGGGGCCGTAGATGCCCGTCATATTCGGACGCATTTCAGTGGCCTTCTTCTCCGGCGTCTGTGCCGCCGGGACCAGACCGAGGGCAACTGCACCGCAAATAAGGAAACTACCCAGAGCCCAACAGTTCATCGCTGGCTACCTCCTCAGGCGTTTGCTGAAGGTCGATCCGAGCAGTACCTCCAGAAATGGAATGACTCGCGGAATCAGGTGCAATGATCGTGTGTGAACTTTCTGCAGCGGCCGGTTGTTCAGGATTGGCGGAGCCGGTAGGATTCAAACCTACGGTCCCCGTAAAGGGACAACGGGGTTCCGAAAAAGGCAAGGTCAGATGTCGTTTAGCCTGAATAAAGAATAGAAACTCTCAAATTCGCTCTACACCGGCCTTTTGAGAGTTTCTTTTTCGCACTAATTTGCACGAAAACGGACCATTTTCGGAATTCGAAGTGAGACCAAACCTGACGCTGGCTGACCGATCCAATCGGAGCCTCGTATTTCGACAAACGACGCCCTGTTAGGACTTGGGTACGTTTTCTTTAGGGAGGACCACTACGCCGTCCATTACGACTTCGTCAAGGTCGCTCTTCAAAAAACTGTCTAAAAGGACGAGAGAATCGTCCGGTTCTAAGGCCGACGATTCTTGATTCCTATAAACCAAGAAGGCATCATCCTGTTCGTTCGTCCAGGCGTCTTGGTACATCTTTTCGTCGCCATTCTTGGTTCTTACTCTAACGAACTGAAGAGACATTTCAGAACCCTTCTGACCGACTCGCCACTAGGCAGAACTCTATCAAGGAACTTGTTCGCATTGAACTAGTTTATCGAAAGGAAAGAAGGGCAAAGATGGAATCCGGCATCAGGTGCTCTTAAAAGTTTCTTGCCTATCCGACCTTGCCGATGGACTCACAGCGCCTCATCAAGGTTTCCTTTCGGGCATAGAGAACTGACAGTCTCGCAGTGTGGGCATGCGATACATCCTTAGAACTTTCTGCGGAACACGTCAGCCAGCACGCCAAATCTTATTATGATTGAGTTCGCTGTCTTTCTCACTGGTTTGAACGTCGATAGGTGTATGACAATGCCAGTCATCAGAGCGGGACTGCCAAGTGTTGGAGCACCTGACAATCCCCGAGAGGTTGAATCATGCTTGGGTTTCCAACGATGCCGGAGGGGGGAACAGCTACCACGCGACTGGGAAGGATGGCTCGCAGAGGCAAAGATTGAAAACTCCCATTGGCATGACCTGCGGAGCGTGTCAATGATTTTGAGACACCTGCCGGGAGAATTTAGTGAGCAATTGGTCACTCTGGCTCCTTAGGGTCTGGAAGGTTGATCCAGACTTGATCGAGGAGTTTGGGTGGCTGAGGCGGTTTGCGAACGAAGCGTTCCGGAGTGAGTTGGAAAGCCTGATCCAGCACCTTCTGCCGGGCCGCCAGCACCGCAGCCGACTGGCCGCTATGAACGATCTGGGGAGTCAGCCACCCGATGGCTGAATGATGATGCTCGGTGTTGTACCAGCAGAAGAACCGTTGGCAGAGAGCACGGGCGTGCTGGATGGAACCAAAACGATCGGGGAACTCGGGCCGGTACTTGAGCGTTTTGAAGTGGGACTCGGAGAACGGATTGTCGTTAGAGGTGTGAGGTCGGCTGTGCGTTTTGGTGACTCCCAAGTCGGCCAGTAACAGGGCTACCGGCCTGGAGGTCATCGACGAACCGCGGTCGGCATGAACGGTCAGTTGCCCGGCACCAATGCCTTGCTTGTGGCAGGTTTCCCAGATCAGCTTTTGGGCCAGCGTCGCACTCTCCCGACTGGCCAGCATCCGGCCAACCGCACAACGGCTGAAGATGTCCAGGATCACGTAGAGGTAGAAGTAAGTCCACTTGGCCGGACCCAATAGCTTGGTGATGTCCCAGGACCAGACCTGATTGGCACCGGTGGCCAGCAGCTCTGGCTTTTGATAAGCCGGGTGACGGAGCTGGTGACGTCGCTCTCGAACTTGATCGTGTTGGTCCAGGATACGATACATGGTCCGCACCGAGCAGAGATACTGCCCTTGATCGAGCAAGGCGGCATACACCTGAGCCGGCGCTTGATCGACGAACCGTTTGGAATTGAGTTGAGGATGGTCTGCCGCTCGGCAGGCGCCAAAGCGCGCGGTGGTGCCAGCCGCTGCGGTGCATCCGTAAGATCTGAGGGCTGGCAAAATCGATACAGGGAGGCGCGTGCTACGCCCAGGGATTGACAAGCAGCGACTTTGCCCACGTGCTGGGAAAGGGTGAGGGTGGTGTTCATTCGATGCTGTCTGGCTTCGGAGGAATCCCCAGCGCCTCCGCAAGTTTTTTTTGGGAATTCGATGATGATCTCGGCCTGTTGGAGCCGTTTGGACAGTTTCTGGTTCTGTCGCCTCAATTGCTCGTTGTCGGCAACCAGCTGACTTTGCCGATTGGGCTTGCGGCCTCTAGTCCTGGGAGTCAAGCCGCTGAGAATCCCTTGTTGGCGTTGGTGGCGCCAGAGAGCCAGACTGGAAGAATACAGCCCCTCACGGCGCAATAGAGCTCCCAACTCGCCGGTCTGATGGCAGGCGTCGGCTTGGTCGAGGATCTTGAGCTTGTAGTCCACCGTGAAGCGACGCCGACTGGCTTTGGCCACCACTTCCGAGTTGCCTGCCACGACTAAGGGCGGCCCGGCGGGTTGAGCCAACGCCGCCGTGGTGCCAGCCCCCCTTCGGCTCGCTTGGGCTCGCTACGCTCGCCCGCGCTCACCTTCGGGCCTGGCACCACGGGAAACAACTTCCTGCTGGAAGAGACGCTTTTCATGAAAGAGACCTTTCTGCCCTCTACTCTAATTCAAGCAAGAGCAGATGTCTCATCTACATTGGCACAGAGGGAGTTGGGCATCATTCCATCGAGATGAACTCAGCGCGCCATGCTCATCTTGACCCAAGCCAATTGAAACAGGCCGTCGAAACGTAGTTTCTGCGAAGCAAGTTACACCAGAACTGACACTAGTCAATATAGCCGCCTGAATATCTAGCTTCTATCCGCCAGGATTCCTCTGCTTAAATGATTGAAACGACTGGCGGAGGCGGTAGGATTCGAACCCACGATCCCCGTAAAGGGATAACGGTTTTCAAGACCGCCGCAATCAACCACTCTGCCACGCCTCCGCAAAGGACTTACGGGCTCGTTATTGTACCCTGTGGGGACTCCTGTGGGGAGTGATTAAAACGCTGCAGCTTTTCCATAGCTTCTATTTTGTGTGCCGGTGTGGGGTGGACGTACCGCATGGTCATGCTGATCACGCTGTGCCCCATAAGTTCCTTGAGTGTGGGGAGGTCCACGCCCGCCATTGCTGCTCGTGACCCGAACGTGTGCCGCAGATCATAGAGCCGGAAGTTCATCTTGAGTTTGTTCACGACAGTTTTGTGGGTTCTGCACGCAGTCCTGGTCCTATTGGGGTCGTCCCGATGCGGGAACAGGTAGCCTATCTTCATGACGCTGGAGGACTTTCATCGCTTCATTGGTGAGTGGGACGGTTCGTCGTGCGAAACTAGTTTTCCCATGGGGGATGAAAATGAAGCGTGCGGCGAGGTGCACGTTTTCACTGCGAATATTGAATACTTCGTTCGGTCGCATGCCCGTTTGTAACATGAGGATTGCCACGTCCCGCAGTGCCGGGTCGGCGGCTGCCAAGTACCGCTCTTCTTCCTCATGCGAGATGATCCGCATGTTCCCTGGTCCTTCCCGAAAAAAACCCACGTCCTGCACAGGGTTCTTCCTGATGTACCCCTGTCGTATTGCGAAGTTCATCATGAACCGCAACGCTGCAAGATCACGGTTGACGCCCGCCGGTGAGCACTCGCAAACGCGTTTGACTTTGAATCGCTCCACACTTGCTGGTGAAAGTTGGTCAATATGAACGTTGAAGTGTTTCAGCAAGATCTTAGCGCTGACGTTGTAGCGTTTGAAGGTGCTGTGTTTCAGTGTGCTTTTCGCCCACGGCAAGAATTCCTCTTTCACAAAAAACCCAAATGGCGGGCATTTCACCGTCTCGATACCACTGGTTCCCTTGGCTAGGTCTCCTTTCCGGATCGCTTCCGCCTGCATCGCCGCATGCTTGTTCGAAAGCCGTGTTGACTCCCTGATCCGCCGCCCACGAAATACGAATTCATACCAAAAGACATTGCCTCGTTTGAATATGCTCATGACTGTCTCCTTGTCGAGAAGACAGAAACCCTGCACCGTTCGAGGTACGCTTCAATGTCCTGCCGAGTGTACCGGATGAGTCTGCCGACTTTCAAATACGGAATGTGCTTTCGTTGCGAACGCCAGTAGGCAAGGGTTTCCACCGAGAGCCCGGTCAACGCACTGACTTTTTTTGGATCGAGCAGGTCCATAAGCCCCTTAGTCTCGCGTGCACAATTAGAAAAACGCGGTTCCGGTACTCATGCACTGAAAACACGGTTGCTCAGTCTTCACCACTTCAAAATTGGGTAGCCGCTTGCCGCGCCTGACTGATACGTGCCGCAGTGCATGCGTGGAACATGGGTTAATGGGAAATTGTGCTGTTGCGCTCGCCCTGTGCTATTGCAAGTTGAGCACTGGAGTCTGGCGAGCCAGCGTAGAGCGCTTGGGCAAGAAGACGATGTCGAGCCCCCGCAACAGCTGACCTGCTCGACATCCTGACGGGTGATGCCGGCTGTGTGCAACACCTGGGAACTCCAAGCGCTCTTGTGAGAAAGCCCTTTGCAATCGAATCAAAATGGTTGTTGCCGACTTCAGCCATGGGCGGTCCCTCTGAGACGTTCCACAGCCTCGCCATCAGAGTGGAAGAGGCGTTGGAGGACGTGATCGAGCTGCTCGTAGATACGACGTTGATAGTTTCGCAAGCGAGCGCGGGCGAGCAGCGGGGACAAGATTGGCCCGACTCGTTCCTCGGTGGAAGTGTGATCGGTGAGACCCAGGACTTCGGTGATTGTGAGTTTGCGAATCTCGAGTTCCGTCTGGTAGAGAGGAGAGAGTTTCTCCAAAGTGACATGATCTGGGTCGTAAGTGCCCCGGAACTCCAGCGCCTGCCGGGTCTGGTCATAGTCGTAGAGAATGCCTCCATCCTTGAGGTTGCGGAAGACGACGTAGTCAACGTGATGAGCGAGCGCTGCGGCCCAGTTCAGAAACGACTGGACACTGTCGGGTGCGCTGGTGACCGAACCAAGGCAAACCAGGCGAACTCCTCGCTCTTTCAGCTCCTCGAACGGGAGAGCCAGGAACCATTTGAGGACCTCGTGCCCGGTTCCTGCCTTCAGATCTGCCACGATGATCCTCTGATCGCTGTTCAAGGCTTTTTCAATCAGCACGTCCTGGGCAACCTCCTGGTGCAGGTTGATCTGAAGGGCTTCGGGAAAGAAGCGGGCCAGGGTATGGTTCTCATCGTCCAGGTCCATCAACAGTGGGAGCTCTCCGTGTTCTCGCAGGTAGGTGACCAGGAACTTTGCCGCAGTGGTCTTGCCGGAGCCTCCCTTGGCCCCGGCGGTGAAAAACAGAGTGCATGACATGGTTATCCTCCATTCTTTTCTCTTTCACGCCTCAGTTGTTTGACATAAGCAGCTGCCTCTTCCGGTGTGAGACGGGTCAGGTTGTATTCATTGCTGGGTGTAAAGGTCGTTAGAAGTTTCCCGCTGGAAGCGGGCTTTTCCTTCTGCCAGCCCAACCAGGGCCGACGGCTTTCGGTTCCTTCCGAGTTGGGACGCGGGGTGGCAGTCTTGGATTGTGCCTGGGCGATAAGGGGGCGAGAACTACCTGCCAGCGCCGTGTTCCAGGTCCTGGATGAGGGTCGGTTCTCCCGGGCTTCTTTCTTTTTCCATCGCGCGCGCAGTTTCACAAACTTGCAGATGGCAGCCCGCTGAATGGAAACCTGGTGTTTCTCCTTGAGGAGTTCAGCGATACGGGCGTAGGCCATGGGCGGGCGCTGCCTTCTCAGGCCGAGGATCTCTTCCTCGTAGGGGATCAGGATCGATTGGTAAGGCTTTCCGGGCATTAAGTGATTTCCTTCCAAGTTGATCGAACGCTGGGAAGTTGGAACATACTGGCGCGGGTTTGGGGAAGACCTCTCTAATGCTCATGTCCAGTGAACCTCAGGGAAGAGAACGTCCTGTGACAGCCAAGACCAACGCAGAGGGTAACTACGAATTCAAAGAGGTGAAGCTGGGACGCTACTACCTGCGAGCCAATCGGAATGGCTATGTCAGCCGGGCCTACGGACAGAGAGCGTCAGACTCTCGCATGTCTCAAGGAACTTTGCTTGTGGTCCGCGCAGGCGATACCTTGAGCCAGGTGGATTTCAAGCTGGTTCGGGGTGGCATCGTGGAAGGGCGCGTAGTTGATTCCGATGGCGAGCCGATAGCCAATGTTGGGGTAATGCTGGAACGTTTTATGACGCTCGACGGCAGGCGCAATCGGCAACCCATGGGAGGTGAAGGTGGAAACACAGATGATCGAGGGCAGTTCCGCCTTTTCGGTATCGCTCCCGGTAAGTACTACGTCAGTGCTCGGTATCACGATTGGGCGACGGAAAACGAAGGAGACTCCACCTATCCTCCCATCTGTTTTCCCGGTACCCCGAACGCCCAGGAAGCTGTGCGGATTGATGTCGTCGCGGGGGGTCAAGTGAACGGGATTGATATCGCGCTGGCGGCGACGAAAGCTTTCAGCATCAGTGGTAAGGTTCTCCGGAGCGACGGAAAGCCGGCGGTCGAAACCATGCTGACCAACATGCGCATGGACGAGGGTGACTGGGGAGGATGGATGTCGCGCGGAGGAGTCGTTGAGGCGGAAGGCAACTTCAAACTGGGTGGTTTGATACCAAGCCAAGCGTTGCTGTCGTTCATGTGATTCCAGAGGTTCTGGATTCCCGCTTTCGCGGGAATGACGCGATTCCAACTCGGTTCGCTGTGAATATCTCACCGTAATGGCGAATGGCAGCACTAACCCAACTTTCGCAGTTGGTGGAGTTTTGGATGGCCAAGTAGTTTGTTTTCAGTCACGGTCTTCCAAAAGTCTTCACTACAGTTTTAACTGTTTGAGGCCCTCCCAGCTTTGTTTGGCCT
>Ga0187892_10001576_pt1 | contig 51346 bp, 52 predicted proteins | sample MA1701073metaG_FD_139345 | JGI IMG/M metagenome (GOLD analysis project Ga0187892, IMG submission 139345) | Bio-ooze microbial communities from a basaltic lava cave in the Kipuka Kanohina Cave System on the Island of Hawaii, USA - MA170107-3 metaG ...
CCGGCCGCTCGACCGCGTCCCGGCGTTCCTCGACCTGCTCGATGGCGTGGGCCGCCCGGTCGACGTGATCGTCCTCACGGCGGCCGAGTGGCAGGCGCGGGCGGAGAGCCGGTTCCACCAGGAGGTCACAACCCGAGGGCTCCGGCTGGACGATCGCTCGTCCTAGCGCCTCCCGGTAGCGGCATCGGGGAGGTTGAGACGAGGGTTGCCACCCGCCGGGGGGCCCACTTCCCCGGACGTCGGTAGTGTCGTAGTTTGGAATTTGGACACTACCCGGACGGACATCGGCCCAGTTGCCGCCCTCGGCGGCGGGTGGTAGAGTTCGGTCCCCCTTGGAGCGGCCGTGACCTGTCCGAGCATCGCCCTTGGATGGCTGGAGACGGCCCCCCTGGAGAGGATGACAAGCCGCCGGCGGTGAGTGAACCTTCAACCGGTCCCCTTCAGGAGGGCATCGACATGGCTCGCATTCGCTGCTGGAGGCTTCGGTGCTGGTCGCGTTCGTGCTCCTGCTCGTCGTTCCCCCCCTGGCCGCCGAGGCCGCCACCATCACCACCGGGGCGCTTCCGGCGTTCGGCGGCAATTCTCTCCGTTGCCGAGTCGCGAACACCGGCACCAGCGACGCGAACGCCGTGACCATCGAACTGATTGATACCGGCGGGACCGTCACCGGCTCCGTCGGACCCGTGACTCTGCCTGCGGGGACCACGGTCTCTGAGTCTACGGCAGCCAGTCCTGGAACCCGCTGGTGCCGGGTGAGGGGCATCAGCAAGGCCGCGGGCCGCGTGACCCTGTGCGTGATCGACTCCAGCGACAGCTGCATCGCGGCCGTCACGGTGCCGTGAGCTGAAAACCGCGGGTGGCGGCGGAGCCGCGCGCGCCGGACCGGGGGCCGCGCGTCGGGCCGTGTGGGGGGCTGACGCGGAGGTCACCCCGATCGCGCGGGGCCGGCGTCAGTGCCGCGACGCCGCGTCGAGGGCCTGCCAGAGGCGGTAGGGCGTCAGGGGCACGCGGCCGATGCTCACGCCGAGGTCCGCCAGCGCGTCCTCGACGGCGTTGGCGACGGCCGCCGCGACGGGGATGATGCCGCTCTCGCCCACGCCCTTGATGCCGAGCTCGTTGCGGGCCGAGGGCCAAGCGAGCACGGTCACGTCGGTGGGCGGCGTGTCCCCGGCCACGGGCAGGGCGTAGTCCATCAGGCTGCCCGTGAGGAGCTGCCCGTCCGCGTCGTAGACGAGCTCCTCGCCGAGCGCGTGGCCGAGCCCCTGCACCATGCCGCCCTGGACCTGCCCCTCCACCACCGCCTCGTTGATGGGGCGCCCGCAGTCGTGCACGGCCGCGTGGCGCAGGACCCGCACCACCCCCGTGTCGGTGTCGACCTCGACGGCCACCGCCTGGGCGCCGAAGGCGAAGGTGACCGTGTCGGGGGAGAAGTAGCCGCAGACCTGGAGCCCCGGCGACCCCTCCTTCGCGAGCGACCGGCTCCGCACGGCCGCCCCCGCCACTTCCCCGAGGGCGAGGCCGCGCTCCGGCACCCCGGCCACGTGGACGCGGCCCTCCGCCAGCGCCACGTCCTCGGGGGCGCACTCCAGGAGCTCGGCCGCCACCCGCCGGGCCTTGGCCGCGACCTGGCGCGCGGACCGGGCGACGGCCGGGCCCGCGTTGGCCGCCACCCGGCTGCCGCCCGTGCCCATGCCGTAGGCGAGGGCGGAGGTGTCCCCGCCGAGCACCGTCACCCGGTCGGGGTCCACGCCCAGCTCGCGCGCGGCGAGCTGGGCGAGCGTGGTCTCGTGCGACTGGCCCTGGGACGACACGCCGATGCGGACCTGGACGCGCCCGGCGGCGTCGACGCGGACGTCGGCGCCCTCGAAGGGCCCCACGCCCGTGCCCTGCACGTAGGCGGCGAGCCCGACGCCGAGCCGCCGCGCCCCGTCCCGCCGCGCGGCCTGGCGGGCGCGCCACCCCTCGTAGTCGAACAGGCGGAGCAGCCGATCGAAGGCCGCCGGGTAGTCGGCCGGATCGTAGGCGATGGGAGTGCCGTCGCGGTAGGCGAGCCCGGTCGCGAACGGCATCGCCTCGGGCCGGATGAAGTTCCGCCGGCGGATCTCGGCGGGGTCGAGCCGGAGGGCGCGGGCGGCCCGATCGAGGAGCCGCTCCATGACGAACACCGCCTCCGGCCGCCCGGAGCCCCGGTAGGCGCCGGCGAAGGCCTTGTGGCTCACGACGTTCGTCCCCGAGGCGCGGAGGGCCGGCACCCGGTAGGGGCCGGGGAGGTGGTTGATGGTGTTGCGCGCGATCACCTCGCCGAGACACAGGTAGACGCCGTGGTCGCGGTGGAAGGTGGTCTCGACGGCGGTGATCCGCCCCTCGCCGTCGACGCCGAGGCGCGCCCGGTGCTCCTGGTCCCGGTCGGCGGAGGTGACCGTCATGTGCTCGCGGCGCGTCTCCGTCCAGCGGACCGGCCGGCCGAGCCGGCGGGCGGCCAGCGGCAGCACCAGCTCCTCGGAGTACACGTGGCCCTTGACGCCGAAGCCGCCGCCGGTGTCGGGCGCCACCACCCGCACCCGCTCCTCGGGACAGTCCAGCACGCTGGCGATGGCGGCCCGGAACGAGAACGGCGACTGGGTGCAGGTGTAGACGGTGAGGACGCCGTCGGGGCCGTCGGGGACGACGACGATGCCCCGCGGCTCGATGGGCACCGCGGCCAGGCGGCCGAGGCCAAGCGTGGCGTCCACCACGAGGTGGGCGGCGGCGAGGGCGCGCTCGGCGTCGCCCACCGCGGCCGACGAGACCCCGGCCACGTTGTCGGCCCAGTCGTCGAAGACGCGGGGCGCGTCGGCGGCGAGGGCGCGCGCCAGCGTGCCGGCCGCCGGCCGCGGCTTCCAGTTCACCGCCACCGCCGCCGCCGCGTCGGCGGCGAGATACGGGCTCTCCGCGAGCACCACCGCCACCGGCTCGCCCACGTAGCGCGTCTCGGTCCCGGCGAGCGCGGGCACGCCGCCCCGGCGGAATCCGGACGGGGCGGCGATGGAGGCGGGGATCGGGCGCTCGGCTCCCGGCAGGTCCCGGGCCGTGTAGACGGCGGCCACGCCGGGCATCGCCGCCGCCGCGCGCCCGTCCACGCGGCCGACGCGGGCGTGGGCGTGCGGGCTCCGCACGAAGGCCGCATGGAGCGCGCCGGGCACGCGGATGTCGTCCACGTAGCGTCCGGCGCCGGTCACGAAGCGGCCGTGCTCCTTCACCCGGATGGGCGCGCCGAGCGGCTCCGCCATGGCGTTCGCGAGTATACCCCGGGTGCTAGAATCGACCCATGACGTCGCGCGCGGAGGACGCCGTCCTGCGGCAGGCGCTCCAGGAGCGGATCCTGGTGCTCGACGGGGCCATGGGCACCATGATCCAGGCCCGGGACCTCGGCGCCGCCGCCTTCGGCGGCGCCGCCTACGAGGGGTGCAACGAGCACCTCTGCCTCACCCGTCCCGACGTGGTCCTCGACATCCACGCCGCCTACCTCGAGGCCGGCGCCGATTGCATCTCGACCAACACCTTCGGCGGCGCGCCCTACGTGCTGGCCGAGTACGACCTGGCGGCGCGCGCTCGGGAGATCGCCCGGGCCGCCGCCCGGATCGCCCGCCGGGCGGCCGACGCGGCCTCGACGCCGGCGCGGCCGCGCTTCGTGCTGGGCGCCATGGGCCCGGGGACGCGCAGCATCACGGTCACGCGCAACGTGACGTTCGACGAGGTGCGGGAGGCGTACCGCGTGCAGGCGCTCGGGCTCATCGAGGGCGGGGCCGACGCGCTCCTGCTGGAGACGGTGCAGGACACGCTCAACGTCAAGGCGGCGGCCATCGGGGTGCGACGGGCGCTGGCCGAGGCGGGGCGGGCGCTGCCGCTCCTGGTCAGCGGCACCATCGAGCCCATGGGGGCGATGCTGGCCGGGCAGGGGGTGGAGGCGCTCTACGCCTCGCTGGAGCACCTCGACCTCTTCGCCATCGGGCTCAACTGCGCCACCGGCCCCGAGTTCATGACCGACCACGTGCGCACGCTCCACGGCATCGCCACCTGCTTCGTGAGCGTGTATCCCAACGCCGGCCTGCCCGACGACCGGGGGCACTACGAGGAGACCCCCGCCAGCCTCGCCGTCAAGCTCGAGCGGTTTTTCGACGAGGGCTGGGTGAACCTGGTGGGAGGCTGCTGCGGGACCACCCCCGCCCACATCCGCGAGGTCGCCCGGCTCGCCGCCGGGCGGCCGCCGCGCCGGCCCCCGGCCACCCGGCCGCCCGCCGTCAGCGGGATCGAGGTGCTGTACCCCACCGAGGACAACCGCCCGGTGCTGGTGGGCGAGCGCACCAACGTCATCGGCTCGCGCCGGTTCCGCGACCTGGTGGTGGCGGAGCAGTTCGACGATGCGGCCGAGGTGGGCCGGGCCCAGGTCCGGGGCGGGGCCCAGGTCCTGGACGTGTGCCTCGCCAACCCCGACCGGGACGAGGCCGTCGACATGGACGCCTTCATGGCCGCGCTCACGCGGGTGGTCAAGGTCCCGCTGATGATCGACTCCACCGACGCCGCCGTCATCGAGGGGGCGCTGCGCCACTGCCAGGGCAAGGCCATCGTCAACTCCGTCAACCTGGAGGACGGTGAGGAGCGGTTCGCGCGGGTGGCGCCCCTGGTGCGGACCTACGGCGCGGCGGTGGTGGTCGGCTGCATCGACGAGGACAAGCAGCAGGGGATGGCCGTGACGCGGGAGCGCAAGCTCGCCATCGCCCGGCGCGCCTTCGACCTCCTGACCGGCCGCTACGGCCTGCCCGCGCGGGACCTCGTCTTCGACGCCCTCGTGTTCCCCATCGGCACCGGCGACGCCACCTACGCGGGGGCGGCCGAGGAGACGGTCGAGGGCATCCGGGCCATCAAGGCCGCGCTGCCGGAGTGCCGGACCATCCTGGGGATCTCCAACGTCTCGTTCGGGCTCCCGGTGGCCGGGCGCGAGGTGCTGAACGCCGTCTTCCTCTACCACGCCACCAAGGCCGGGCTCGACTACGCCATCGTCAACACCGAGCGCCTGGAGCGCTACGCCTCGATCCCCGAGGAGGAGCGCACGCTGGCCGAGGACCTGATCTTCCGGCGCGGCGCGGATCCGCTCGGGCGCTTCGCCGCCCACTTCCGCGACCGCTCGCACGCCCCCCGGGCGGCCCGCGCCGCCCTGCCGCTCGACGAGCGCCTGGCCCGCTACGTGGTGGAGGGGGCCCGCGACGGGCTCCTGCCCGACCTGGACGAGAAGCTCCGGGAGGCGGCGGCGCTGGACATCATCAACGGCCCCCTCATGAAGGGGATGGAGGAGGTGGGCCGCCTGTTCAACGACAACCAGCTCATCGTGGCCGAGGTGCTCCAGTCGGCGGAGGTCATGAAGGCGGCGGTGGCCTACCTCGAGGGCTTCATGGCCCGGGAGGAGAGCGCGACCCGGGGCACGGTGGTGCTGGCCACGGTGAAGGGGGACGTCCACGACATCGGCAAGAACCTGGTGGAGATCATCCTCCGGAACAACGGCTACCGCATCGTCAACCTGGGCATCAAGGTCCCGCCCGAGGAGCTGATCGCCGCGTGCCAGACCCACAAGCCCGACGCCATCGGGCTGAGCGGCCTCCTCGTGAAGTCGGCCCAGCAGATGGTCGTCACCGCCCAGGACCTGCGCGCGGCCGGCGTCGACATCCCGCTGTTCGTGGGCGGGGCGGCGCTGACCCGGCGGTTCACCGCCACCCGGATCGCGCCCGAGTACGCCGGCCCCACGCTCTACGCCAAGGACGCCATGGACGGGCTCGACCTGGCCAACCGGCTGTTCAACGCGACCACGCGCGAGGGGCTGCTGGCCGGGCTGCGCGCGGAGCAGGAGGGCCTGCGGGCGTCCGGGGCCGAGGGCCGGGCCGCCCCCGCCGGCCCCCCGCCGGCCGCCCCCGTCCGCTCCGCCGTGTCGCGGACGGTGCCCGTGCCGACGCCGCCCGACCTCCTGCCGCACGTCCTGCGCGACGTCCCCCTGAGCCACGTCTACCCGTACCTGAACCGGCACATGCTGCTCGGCAAGCACCTGGGCCTGCGCGGGGTCGTGTCCCGCCTCCTGGCCGAGGGGGACCCCAAGGCGCTCGAGCTCCACGCGCTCGTGCAGGACCTGATGCGCGAGGCGGCCGCGCGCGGCCACCTGCGGGCGGACGGACTCTACCGCTTCTACGCGGCGAGCGCGACGGGCAACGACCTCGTCCTCCACGAGGACGGCCGCGAGGCGGCGCGCCTTCGCTTCCCGCGCCAGCCGGGCGGGGAGCGCCTGTGCCTGGCCGACTACGTCCGGGAGGCCGGCTCGGGCGAGCGCGACTACGTCGCGCTGTTCGCCGTCACCTGCGGGGCGGGCGTGCGGGAGCTGGCCCGGCGCTGGAAGGACGCGGGCGAGTACCTCCGCTCCCACGCGCTGCAGGCCCTGGCCATCGAGTGCGCCGAGGCCTTGGCCGAGATGCTGCACGCGCGCCTGCGCACCCAGTGGGGCTTCCCCGATCCGCCCGGCACCTCGCTCGCCGACCGCTTCAAGGCCCGCTACCGCGGCCTCCGGGTGTCCTTCGGCTACCCGGCCTGCCCCGACCTCGCCGACCAGCGCGTGCTGTTCGACCTGTTGCGGCCGGAGCAGATCGGGCTCACCCTGACCGAGGGGTTCATGATGGACCCCGAGGCCTCGGTGTCCGCCCTCGTCTTCCACCACCCCGAGGCCCGCTACTTCAAGGCCGACGGGGACGAGTGACGGGGCTCGCGACCGGCGTCAGCCCGCGCTTTCACGCGCTGCTCCTCGCCGAGGGCCTGGGCGACAAGCGCGTGCTCGACGTGGGGACGGGGGCGGGGCGCCTGGCCTTCCTCCTCGCCCCCGCCGCCCGCCACGTGGTGGGGCTCGACCGCGACCCCGCGCGCATCAGCGAGGCGCGGCGGCGCGCCGCCGCCGAGGGGATCGCGAACGTGGAGTTCCACGAGGCCGACGTCGAGGCCGAGGAGTACGCGCGGTGGGCCCCGGACCTGGTGACGGGGCACCTCTGCGCCTCGGACGCCATCGTCCTGCGCGCGGGCCGCGTGCTGCGCCCGGGGGCGTGCCTCGGCCTGGTGGCCCTGCACGCGGACCAGTGGCGCGAGACGGGCCGGCCCTCGCGCTTCGCCTTCGACGAGGACCGGATGGCGGCCGCGCTCGGCCGGGCGGGGCTGGTCCCGGCGGTGATGGAGGTGGAGCGCCGGGTGCAGCGGTTCGCCTCGGCCGCCGCGACGCTGGCGGCGGCCGGCGGCCAGCGATCGCGGTGGGAGGCGGACGGCCGCTGGCAAGGCTTCGTGGACTTCGTCGGCGCCGGCGGGCGCACGCTCACCCGGAGCCACCTGGTGGTCACGGCGCGCCGGCGGTGAGTCTCCGGGCCACGGCGCTGAGCGAGTCCGTCAAGGCCCTGGCCGAGAGCCTGGGCTTCGACCACGTTGCCATCGGCCCCGCCGGCCCGCCCCCCCACGGGCCGGCGTTCCGCCGGTGGGTGGCGGAGGGCCACGCCGCCACCATGGCCTATCTCTGGCGCCGGCTCCATGATCGCCTCGACCCCGGACGCGTGCTGGCGGGCGCCCGGTCGGCGGTGTGCGTGGCCCTCAACTACCACCAGGGCCCGCCCGCGGACGCGTCGTGGGCGCCGGTGGCGCGCTACGCCTGGGGCCGGGACTACCACCGCGTGATGACGCCCCGGCTCCACCGCCTCGCCCGGCATCTGGAGGAGGCGGCGGGGGCGGGGACGCGCGCCTACGTCGACACCGGGCCCGTGCTGGAGCGCGACCTGGCCGCCGCCGCCGGGCTCGGCTGGATCGGCAAGAACACGATGCTGCTGCACCCGCGGCTCGGGTCGTGGTTCTTCATCGGGGTCGTGCTGACCACCGCCGACCTCGGCCACGACGCGCCGCTCGCCGATCGCTGCGGCTCATGCCGCGCGTGCCTGGACGCGTGCCCGACCGGCGCCTTCGTCGCCCCCTACGTGCTGGACGCCCGCCGGTGCATCGCCTACCTGACCATCGAGCACCGCGGCGCCATCGATCCCGAGCTCGCGCCCGAGGTCGGCCCCTGGCAGTTCGGCTGCGACGTGTGCCAGGACGTCTGCCCCTGGAACCGGAAGGCGCCGGTGACGCCGGAGCCGGCGTTCCACCCCGGCGCGCCTTATCCGACGCCGTCGGAGATCCTGGCCATGGACGACGCGGCGATCCGCTCGCGCTTCGCGGGCACGGCGCTGCTCCGCGCCACCCCCACCGGCCTCCGCCGCAACGCCGCCCTCGCCGCCGCCCGCGACGCCGCCGGGGACGCGAGGGCCGACGCGCCTCGATGATCCGCGCCGTGACCGTCTTCTGCGGCTCCAGCGACGCGGTGGCGGACAAGTACTTCGTCGCGGCGCGCGAGCTGGGCGAGAAGCTGGCGCTCCGGGGATGGGCGCTCGTGTACGGGGGCGGCGGCGTGGGCCTGATGGGGGTCCTGGCGCGGGCCGTGCTCGAGGCGGGCGGCCACGTGACGGGGGTGATCCCGAAGGCGCTCCTCGACCTCGGGGTGGGGGAAACGCGCGTCTCCGACCTCGTGGTCACCGACGGGCTCCGGGACCGCAAGGCCATCATGGACGAGCGCGGCGACGCCTTCGTGGCCCTGCCGGGCGGCCTCGGGACGTTCGAGGAGGTGCTGGAGGCCTTGACGCTCAAGCAGCTCGGCTATCACGACAAGCCCGTCGCCGTGCTGGACCTGGACGGCTACTTCGAGCCGCTCTGGACCCAGATCCAGCGCGGCATCGACACGGGCTTCATCAAGCCGGAGTTCCTGGACCTCTGGTACCCGGCGCCGGACGTGGACGCCCTCCTCCGCTACCTCGCCGCCTACGAGCCCCACGCCTACGGGCCGAAGTGGACGGGACGGCCGCCGCGGGCCTGAGCGCCCGACGGGCCGGGGCCCGCGTGGTACAATCCGCGCGGAGGCGTCAGATGGCGATTTTGAAGGTCGCGCGGCTCGGCCATCCAGTGCTCCGGCGAAAGGCGCAGGCGGTCCCGCCCGCGGAGATCCGCTCGCCGGAGGTGCAGCGGCTCATCGACGACATGATCGAGACCATGCGGGAGTACAACGGCGCCGGCCTCGCCGCCAACCAGGTCCACACCCTCAAGCGCATCTGCGTGATCGAGGTGCTGGAGAACCCGCGCTATCCGGACGCCCCCGCCATCCCCCTCACGGTGCTCGTGAACCCGGTGGTGACCCCTCTCGGCGACGAGATGGAGGAGGGGTGGGAGGGCTGCCTCTCCATCCCCGACATGCGCGGGATGGTGCCCCGCCACACGGCGGTGCGGCTCGAGGCCTTCGACCGGGCCGGCGCCCGCATCGACGTGGTGGCCAAGGAGTTCCTGGCCCGCGTGATCCAGCACGAGACCGACCACCTCGACGGGGTGGTGTACGTGGACCGGATGCGGGACCTGTCGACGCTGACCCACCTGGCGGAGTGGAACCGCCACTGGCTCGGCCTCCAGGAGCAGGACGATTAGGGTCGTCGCGGTCGTCCGCGACCTGTTCTTCGTGGCGCGGATCCGCGAGACGGGGCGGCTCGCCGGGACCACGGTAGGCTTCGCGCGCTCGCCGGAGGAGGTGGCGGCGGCGCTCGCCGGCGGCGTCCCCGACCTCGTGATCGTGGACCTCACCGCCGCCCTGCCGGACCCGGCGACGACGCTGGACACGGTGGCGCGGGAGGCCCCCGGCGCGCCGATCCTCGGCTACACCACGCACGTCCTCGCCCGCCAGACCCAGCCGCTCCACGCGCGGTGCACCCGGGTCGTCACCAAGGACGCCCTCACGCGGGATCTCGGCCGCATCCTCGTGGACGGCCTCGCGGCATGACCGCGGAGGAGTTCGTCCGGGACCTCGACGCCGGCAACCAGGTGGTGCTGGCCCGCCTCGAGCCCGACGCCACGCTGCGGCCCGAGGTCACGGGCGACCTCACGGTCGTGAACCTCCTGAAGGTCGCGCTCAAGAACGAGATCGAGGCCACCGAGATCGCGGCCCGCTGGCTCGTCACGACGTCCGAGGTGGACGTGAAGCTGGCGCTGGCCCGGCAGGTGGGCGACGAGGCCAAGCACTACCGGATGATCGCCGACCGCCTGCGCGAGCTGGGCTTCGCCGCCCACGCCTTCGATCCCCTGGCCAAGGGCTACGGGCCGCTCTTCGGCTACCTCGACACGCTGACGGCCACGGTCGAGCGGGTGGCGGCCGGCCAGTTCACCCGCGAGGCCATCGCCGTGGTGAAGAACCGCCAGTTCATCGAGTTCTGCGAGCGGGCGGGGGACGCGGAGACGGCCCGCCTCTACCGCGACGTGATCGAGCCCGACGAGGGTTTCCACCACCAGCTCGGGCGGACGCTGCTGCTCCGGCTGGCGACGACCCCGGAGACCCAGGCGGCGGCGCGACGGGCCGCGGCGCGGACCCTGGCCCTGGCCGAGGAGCTGCAGAGCGCCGCCCTCGCCACCGCCGGCATCCACCACGCGCCGGGCTGCTGATGGCCGCCGAGCCATCCCTGGCCGCGCTCCAGGCCGAGGTGGCGGGCCCGGACGCCGACATCGACCTCGGGCGCGCGGCGCTCTCGATCGCCCGCATCGAGGACGCCTCGCTCGACGCCGCCCGCTACCTCGACCGGCTCGCGGACCTCGGGCGGGCCCTGGACGGGCGGGGGCGGCACGCGGACCCCCTGTGCCGGCTCCATCGCCTGCGCGAGTACCTGTTCGAGGAGGTCGGCTTCCGCGGCAACGCCGAGGAGTACTACGACCCGCGCAACAGCCTCTTCAACGAGGTGCTCGACCGGCGGCTCGGGATCCCCATCACGCTGTCCCTGGTGCTGATGGAGGTCGGACGCCGGGTAGGGCTCTCGGTGGAGGGGATCGGTCTGCCGGGCCACTTCATCGCCGGGGCGCGGCTCGACGGCGAGCAGGTGCTGCTGGACCCGTTCAACGGCGGCGCCTTCCTGACGGTCGAGGCGTGCCAGGACCTGGTGGCCCGGGCGGTGGGGCGGCGGGTCGAGCTCCGCCCCGAGCACTTCGCCGCCGTCACGCGCCGGCAGCTCCTGGGGCGGATGCTGGCCAACCTGAAGGGCGCGTACTGGCGCCTCGGCCAGTGGGAGAAGGTCGTGCGGGTCATCGACCACCTGCTGGTGCTGGAGCCCGGTGGCGGCGTCGAGTGGCGCGACCGGGGCGTGGCCTGGAACCGCCTCGGTGAGGTCCGACGGGGGATCGCGGACTGGGAGCGCTACCTGACCCACTTCCCCGGGGCGCCCGACCACCGGCACGTCAGGGACGAGCTCACGCGGGTGCGCCGGGAGCTGGCCCGGCTCAACTGATGCGCGTCCGGGGCGGCCAGAACCTCTACGGCTTCTCGGTGGGCATCCTGATGCTGGACACGCGCTTCCCCCGCATCCCCGGCGACATGGGCCACGCCGGCACCTTCGACTTCCCCGTGCTGTACCACGGCGTGGCCGGCGCGTCGCCCGACCGCGTCGTCCGCCAGGGACATCGCGACCTGCTCCCGGGCTTCGTGGAGGGCGCGCGGCGCCTCGTCCGGGAAGGGGTGCGGGCCGTCACCACCAACTGCGGGTTCCTGGCCCAGTTCCAGCCCGAGCTGGCGGCCGCGGTGCCGGTGCCGGTCTTCACCTCGAGCCTGATGCTGGTACCGCTGGTGGCGCGGATGCTGCCGCCCGGCGGCGCCGTCGGCGTGATGACGGTGGACGCCGCCTCCCTCAAGCCGGCCCACCTGGCCGGGGCCGGGATCGACCCGGCCGCGCCGGTGGTGATCGTCGGTCTCGAGACGGAGAAGGAGTTCACCCGCGTGCTGCTGGACGACCTCCCGGAGCTCGACGTGGAGGCCGCCCGCCAGGAGCACCTGACGGTCGCCCGGCGCCTCCTGGCCGAGCACCCCGAGGTGGGCGCCATCGTGCTCGAGTGCACCAACATGCCGCCCTACCGGGCGGATCTCCAGGCCGCCACCGGCCGGCCCGTGTTCGACATCACCGCGCTCGTGCGCATGGTGCACGAGGCGGTGCGCCACGGGCTCCCGCCGCTCCCCGCATGACCCGACCGGGAGGAACCGACATGGCCAAGCGTGCGCGGCTGATCACCCTGGCGACCCTGATCGTCGCGGGCGGCGTGGCCACCGGCCCGCCGGCCGGGGCCCAGCCTTCGCTGACCTGGACGGCGGGCGCCGTCGGGGGCGGCTGGTACGCGATCTCGGGCGGAATGGCCGAGCTGATCCGCGAGAAGGCGGGAATCACCATCAAGGTGATCCCGGGCGGGGGGACCCAGAACCCGGTGCTGGTGGCCGGCGGGGAGGCGGAGATCGGCATGGGGCTGCCGCCGCTCCTCGGGGCGGCGCTCCGGGGCGAGGACCCCTACCAGGGCAAGCCCCTGCCCAACCTGCGCGCGCTGGCCGGGAACATGAGCCTCAACACGTTCCACTTGTACATGGCGGCGGACTCGGACTTCGCGCGGCTGTCGATGGACGAGATCTTCGGGGGCAAGAAGCCGATCCGGCTCGCCATCTCCAAGCCGGGGTCGTCGGACGTCTGGGTCTTCGAGAAGGTCATGGAGTACTACAAGACCTCCTACAAGGACTGGGAGGCCGCCGGCGCCCGCTTCTTCCGGGGCTCGTACGCCGAGCAGGCCGGCGCCTTCAAGGACCGCAACGTGGACGGGACCTTCACGTTCCTGGCCCTGCCGGGGGCCTCGGTGACGGAGGCCTCGGTGGGGCGGCCCCTCAAGCTCCTGGCCTTCCCGAAGCCCCTGCTCGCCCACCTCGCCAAGTTCGGCCTCGGCGAGGGCGTGATCCCGGCCGGCACGTATCCCAAGGCCGTCGACGCGGGGGTGCCGGTCGTCTCGGCCACCATGGGCACGACCATCACGGTGTCCACGAAGATGCCGAACGACATGGCCCACACCCTCACCCGGACCATCAACGACAACGTCGACCGCGTCCGGAAGATCCACGGCAGCCTGGCCGACTACGAGCCGTCGAAGGGACACCTCTACCTGGGCGTGGCGCTCCACCCGGGCGCCGAACGGTACTACCGCGAGAAGGGGTGGCTCAAGTAGAGCGGGTCCGGTGACCGCCCGCCTCGGGTCGGCCGGGAGGTGACGCGGCGTGGCTGACGCGCTCCTGCCGGTCGGTCTGCTGCTGGCGGCGATGGTGCTGGCGGCCCTGATGTACATCGGCGTGGTCGGTCGCCTGGACCGGTGGTGGATCGCCGCGTGGGCGGTCCTCGGCGTCCTGGCCGTCACCGCCGCGCTCCTCCTCCTGCTGCCGCGGACGCCGGGCGCCCCCCGGGCCCGCCCGGCCGAGCGACCCCCAGAGCCGCGGGCCGAGTCGCGCCCCGAGCCGCCCGCCGCGGGCGTGGACCCGGCTCTGGTGCACGCGCTCCGAACCACGGCCGAGGTGGCGGCCCGGGTCACCGCCCTCAGCCTGGCCCGGCCCGAAGGCGCCAGCGCCGACGCCCAGGAGCTCCTCTCGCTGAGCGACCAGATCGACGAGGCCCTCCGGGGGATCGGCACCCCGGAGCCCCGCCTCCGGGAGATCCGGGCGACCTTCAACGTCGCCATCGTCCGAGAGCTCCACGGCGTGGTCTGGCGCGGCGTGCAGCGGAAGATGGCCGCCGACGCTCATCCCGCCCCGCGCATCCGGGAGGTCCGCATCGAGACGCTCCGGCGGCTCGGCGCGACGCCGCCCGGGGAGGCGACGCGGGTGGTGCGTCCGTACCTCGAGCAGGTGGGGGGCTGGAGCCCCGACGTGGAGGCGCGGCTCCTCCGGCTCGACGCGTTCCGGCGCACCGGGCGCCTGCCGACGCCGGGGCACAGCGGGCCCCCGGAGGGCGCCCGATCAGGCGGCTGACCGGCCCCGTCAAGTGGGCGGCGGGCGTCTACGCGGCGGCGGCCTCGCTCTTCCATCTGTACACGGCCGGCTACGGCGTCTTCGAGCCCCGGCTGCAACGCTCGCTGCACCTGCTCTTCCTGGTCCCCCTCGTGTTCCTCGCCTTCCCCTTCTCGCGGCGCTCGCCCGCGTCCCGGCCCAGCCTGCCCGACCTCGCGTGGGCGGGTCTGTCCGTCGTCGCCAGCGCCTACCTGATCTGGGACAGCGACCGGCTCAACCATCGCTGGGAGGGGGCCTCCCCGGTGCTCTCGCACGAGGTGGCGCTGGGGGCGGTCATGGCGCTGCTCGTGGTGGAGGCCTGCCGCCGGTCCCTCTCCCCCTGGATGGCCGTCACCATCGGGATCTCGCTCGTCTACCTCGGCACGAGCCAGTGGTTCCCCGGCGTGTTCCACTTCAAGGGCTACTCGTTCCCCCGGATGGTGGAGTTCGTGTACCTGGCGGGGGACGAGGGCATGTACGGCTTCCTCACCGGGATCTCGGCCAATATCCTGTTCATCTACGTGCTGTTCGCCGCGGTGATGATGAAGGCCGGCGTCGGGGAGTGGGTCATCGACCTCGCGCTGCGCCTGGCGGGCTGGGCCCGGGGCGGTCCCGCGAAGATCGCCGTGATCGGCTCGGCGCTGTTCGGCACCATCTCCGGGTCCACGGTGGCCAACGTGTACGCCACCGGCTCCTTCACGATCCCGCTCATGAAGCGGGGCGGCTACACGCCGCGCACGGCGGCGGCGGTGGAGGCGATCGCCGGCACGGGGGGGCAGATCATGCCGCCCGTGATGGGCGCGGGCGTCTTCATCATGGCCGAGGTCACCGGCATCTCGTACTTCACGATCATCAAGGCGGCCGCCATCCCCGCGCTCCTGTACTACGTGGGCCTGTTCGCCATGGTGCACTTCCTGGCCCGGAAGGGCGGCCTCCAGCCCGTGCCCCGCGAGGAGCTGCCGGCCTGGGGCCCCGTGCTCCGCCGCGGCTACTTCCTGCTGCCGTTCGCCCTCATCGTCTATCTGCTGGCCGAGGGCTACTCGCCGACCGGAGCCGCCTTCTACACCATCGTGGCCACCGTCGCGCTCTCGTTCCTGGATCGCCGGACGTGGATGACCCCGGTCAAGTGCGGGCAGGCGCTGGTCGAGGCCGCCTTCTCCGCCGCCACCATCGCGGTGGCCCTGGCCGGCTCCGGCATGATCGTGGGCGTCCTCACGCGCACCGGAGCGGCGCTGGCCTTCGGCGGCGTGGTGGTGCAGGCCGCCCAGGGAGTGCTGCTGGTGGCCATGATCCTGGTCTTCGTGGTGGTGTCGATCCTGGGCACCGGGATCCCGACCACCGCCGCCTACGTCATCGCCGTGACCGTCGGCGCCGCCGCCCTCGGCAACCTCGGCGTGAGCCTCCTCGCCGCGCACCTGTTCGTGTTCTACTACGCGGTGCTGTCGGATCTGACCCCGCCCGACGCCGTCACCGCCTTCGCCGCCGCCAACATCGCCGGGTCGGACATGTTCGCCACTGGGCTGGAGGCCTTCCGGCTCGGCGTCGCGGGCTTCCTGGTGCCCTTCGCCTTCGTGTTCCACCCCGAGCTGCTCCTCCAGGGGCAGTGGGAGCGGATCCTCCTGATGACGGCCTTCGCGGCCGTCTCGGCGGTGGCGCTGGCGTCGGCGGTCGTGGGGCACGGGGTCCGACCCATCGGCCGCGCCCTGCGGGCGGTGTGTCTCGTGGCGGCGGCCTTGATGGTGCAGCGGAGCCTCCCGCTGCAGGCGGTGGGCCTCGTCCTCTACGCGGGCGCGCTCGGCGCGGGCGGGCTCGGTCGCGGGGCGGCTAGGGGGCGCTGAGGCGGGCGATCAGCTCGGCGTCGGCGGCCGGGAAGCGATGCCGGCCGAGGTCCCCCGGCGCCACCCAGGCCATCTCCTGTCCCTCGAGGGGCCGGGGCTCCTCGCGGATCGCGCAGCGGAAGAAGCTGATGCGCACCCGCTTGTCCGGGTAGGTCCAGTCCACGGTCGCGACGGGCTCGCCGACCGTGGCCGTCACGCCCAGCTCCTCCCGGAGCTCGCGCCGGAGCGCGCGGGCCGGCGGCTCGCCCGGGCGCGGCTTGCCGCCCGGGAACTCCCAGAGCCCCCCGAGGTGCGTGCCCTCGGGACGCCGGGTGATCAGGAGCTTGCCGTCGCGCTCGATGACGGCCGCCACGACCTCGACGACCTCCGCCGTCACCGCGCGCCCCCCACGTGGCGCGGGCCGACCCGCCCGCCGACCCGGCCCCGGCCTCAGGCGGCCGGGGGCGGCACGGCGAACCGGAACAGCCGCGCCGCGTTCAGCCCGAGCACGCGCGCCCGCTGGTCGTCCGTGAGCCCGCCCATGGTGCGCTCGATGGCCTCCGCCGAGTGGGGCCACGTGCCCTCGTGGTGCGGGTAGTCGTTGCCCCACATGAGGCAGTCGATCAGGCCGTAGCGCTCGGCGAGCAGGAGCCCGGGCGGGTCCTCCTGGAACGAGGCCAGGCCGTGGGCGCGGAAGTACTCGCTGGGAAGCCGCTCGAGCTTGGGCCGGACCCAGAAGTGGTGCTTGCGGTAGGCCTCGTCCATGGCCGTCAGGAGCCAGGGCAGCCAGCCGATGCCGGCCTCGATGGTGGCGAAGCGGAGCTTCGGGAAGCGTGCGAGCACGCCGGAGGCGCAGAGGTTGGCCACCGGCTCGACGGTGGGGGCCAGCGAGTGGGACACGTAGTTGATGACGGCGCCGCCGTTGCCGCGGGCGGCCCGCGGGTCCCGCCCGGTCGACACGTGGAAGGTGATGGGCAGGCCCGTCTCCTGGATCAGCGTCCACAGCCGGTCGAAGAGCGGGAGGTTGTAGTTCGGGTGGTCCACGTCGTGGGCGCCCCAGATCGGCTTGCACGGCAGCGTGAGGGCGCGGAAGCCGAGCTTCGCCACGCGCTCCACCTCGGCCAGCGACCCGGGGAGGTCGCCGGTGGCGATGGCGGCGGCCGGCGCCATCCGGTCCTTGTAGGGGCCGAACGTCTCCCAGGCCCACTCGTTGTAGGCGCGGCACTGGGCCATGGCGAAGACGGGGTCCGGCGTCGCCCACATGGCGAGCCCCTTGTTGGGGAAGAGGACGGAGGCATCGATGCCGTCCTGGTCCATGTCCCGAAGGCGCGCCGCCGGGTCGGCCCCGGCCCGGGAGCGGACGAGATCCTCGCCCTCGAGCTCCGTCAGCCGGATCCGGTCCGGCCGGTAGCCCTCGGCCACGCGCCACTGCACGCCCTCGGCGTCGGTGGTCACGCGGGGCAGGCGATCGTGGTACTGGCGGTCCATGCGCTCGAGCCAGAGGGTGGGGGGCTCGTTGACGTGCTCGTCGGCCGAGACCACGAAGTACTTGCGCGGGTCGCCCGGCCGGGCCGTGCGCGGCCACCCGGCGTGACCGGGGGTCTCGAGTCGCCAGAGGTTCTCGGGATTCACCGTGACCGTGCTCATGCGTCGCCTCCCGGGAGGAGCGGGTGTCCGCCGCCCGTCGTGAATGGCCCCAGTCTAGCGGAGGGGCGGGGGGTGGTGAAAGGCCCCCGCCGCGGTCAGGTCCGGCGCCAGTGGACGAGGGTGTAGGGCGGGCGCGCCTCGTCGTGGGGCTCGAAGACCGCCTCGACGGGGGCGCCGATCCGCACCTCCTGGCGGGGATCGCCCAGGAGGTTGCCGATCATGCGGACGGTGCCGGCGTGGGCCAGCTCCACCAGCACGACCACGTAGGGGCCGTGGTCCCGGAGCGCCGGGTGCACGGGATGCCACACGCGCTCCCAGCTGTAGATCGCGCCCACCGGCGCCACCGGCTCCCAGCCCAGGTCGAAGGACAGGCACCGGTGGCAGATCCACTCCGGTCCCCACTGCCAGCCCCGGCAGGCGCGGCACCGCTGGACGCGGAGCTGCCCCGCCCGCGTCCCCTCCCAGTAGGGAGCGTCCAGGCCGTCGGGCTCCGGGACGGGAGCGGGCAGCCCGGCGGGGAGGTACGGGGCCGGGGTCACAGCGTGTCCGCCGAGCCGAGGATGAGGCTCGACACGGGCGTCACCATGGGGCCGGAGATGACCAGGGCCACCTGCGCTCCCGGCACCTGGCTCGTGGACTCGCCCCGGAGCTGGCGCACCGCCTCGATCTGCAGCTCGAGCCCGTGCATGTAGCACTCGGCCAGGTTGCCGCCGCTCGTGTTGAGCGGGAGGCGGCCGGCCGGCGCCAGCAGGTTCTCGACGCGGAGGAACTCGTTGGCCGCCTCGGCCGGGAAGAAGCCGTGCTCGACGAGGCTCATGACCACCCCGCCCGTGAAGTTCTCGTAGCTCTGGACCACGTCCACGTCGCCGGGCCCGAGGCCGGCCATGGCGTACAGCCGCGGCGCCACCGTGGTGAAGCTGGCGGTGGCGTAGAGCGGCGCGTTGTGGGAGCGCGCGCCGTTGCGCGCCTCGGACCCCTGGGCCGCGCCCAGCACGTAGGCGGGCGGGCGCCGCGCGTCCCGGGCCCGCTCCGCCGGCGCCACGATCAGGGCGGCCGCCCCGTCGTTCTCGAGGCAGCAGTCGTAGAGGCGGAAGGGCTCGACGATCCAGCGGGAGGCCTCGTAGGCCTCGGCCGTCAGGGGCCGCCCGTGCATGATCGCGCGGGGGTTGGCCTGGGCGTGGTGGTAGGAGGCCAGGGCGATGGCCCGCTGGGCGCCGGGGCCGATGCCGTGCTCGTGGAGGAAGCGCGTCACCCGCATGGCGAAGCGCTGGGCGGGGGAGATCAAGCCGTAGGGGAAGGTGAGCGCGGCCTCGCCCGACACCCCGGCGCCGCCCGGCGCGGCGCCGAAGCGCTGGAACTGCCCCTGGGCGAGCGCCCGGAACACGACCACGCAGTCCGCCACCCCGCAGGCCACGGCGGCCGCCGCGTTGCCGACGGCGGCCGCGCCGCCCCCGCCCCCGCCGCCCCACTGCATGCTGGCGAACCGGAGCTCGGGCAGGCCGAGCGCCGCCGCCAGCCGCGAGGGGTCGTTCCGGTCGTTGCTGTAGGAGGCGAAGCCGTCGATCCGGCGGGGGTCGATGCCCGCGTCCTCGGCCGCCCGCAGGATGGCCCGCAGCGCCAGGGTGAACTCGGACTCGGGCGCCTGGCCGTGCTTGTAGTACCGGGTCTCGCCGACGCCGATGACCGCCGCGCGCCCGCGCAGGCTCCGCTCCGCCGCCGGCGCCGGCCGGGGGGCGGCGCGCGGCGCGCGCGGTCCGTCAACCACGGCCACCGGTCCGCTGCGGGAGGGGATAGCTCGCGCACCGCCGCCGCATGACGCACTCGCGGCAGCGCGGGGCGCGGGCGGTGCACCAGGTCGCGCCGAAGTCCATGAGGGCCTGATTATAGTCGTAGGCCCGCCGGGGCGGCACGAGGGCCGCGGCCAGCGTCCACATGGGCCGCTGGCCGCGGAGGCGGCCGAGCCGCCGCGGCCCGAGGAACACGCGGCCGAGCACGCGCCGGACGTTGGTGTCCACCACCGCCGCCGGCCGCCCGTAGGCGAAGGACAGGAGCGCCCCCGCCGTGTAGGGTCCGATGCCGCGCATCCGGCGCAGGGCCGTCGCGTCGTCGGGGAGCCGCCCGCCGTAGCGCGCCACCGTCTCGCGCGCGATGCCGACGAGGTTGACCGGGCGCACGTTGTAGCCGAGCGGGTACCAGAGCCGCCGCACCTCGGCGATCCGGGCCGCGGCCAGGTCCTCGAGGGTGGGGTAGCGCTCGAGGAACTGCTGGTACTTGGGGATCACGCGCTCCACCTGGGTCTGCTGGAGCATGACCTCCGACACGAGGACGCGGTAGGGGTCCTGCGTGCGCCGCCAGGGGAGGTCGCGCCGATGCCGGGCGTACCAGCCGAGCAGCCGTCGCGTGAACCACCGGCGTCGGACCGGGTCGGGGCGGGGCACGGCGGCCAGTATCCCCGAGGCGTTCCGGCGCCGCAAGTTGACACGCGCGCCGGCCCCGTCAAGAATGGGGCGCATGGCGTCCGATCTCGTGCTGGCCGAGGTCCACCGGCGCGCCGGCGCCCGCTTCGTCGAGGAGGACGGCTGGCTCGTGCCGCGCGACTACGGTGACGCGACGGCCGAGCACCGGGCGCTCCACGAGGGCGCCGCCCTCGTCGACCGCTCCATGCTCGGCAAGGTCGTCGTGACCGGGCGGGACCGGCACGCCTTCCTCCAGGGCATGCTGAGCAACGACGTCAAGGCGCTCGCCGCGGGCCAGGGCGCGGAGGCCGCCTTCCTCGACGCCCACGGCAAGGTGATGGCCCTCCTCGGCGTCTACGCGCTCGAGGACCGGCTCTGGCTCGAGCTGCCGCCCGGGCTCACCGACCGGACGCTGACGCGGCTCGACCACTTCCTGATCTCGGAGAAGGTGGTGTTCGAGCCGGCCGACCGGACGTTCGCCATCGTGGCCGTCCAGGGGCCGGGAGCGCCGGACACGCTGGCGCGCCTCGCCGGCCGGGCCCTGGACCTCGGGCCCCGCGCGCACGTCGAGGCGGAGATCGCCGGGCGGCCGGTCCGGATCGCCAACCGGCCGGAAGGGGCCGGTCCGGGGTTTCACTGCTGGACGGCGCCGGGCGACGCGGAGGCCGTCTGGGCGGCCGTCGCGGGCGCGGGGGCGCGTCCCGTGGGTCTGGGGGCGCTCGACACCTACCGGGTCGAGAGCGGCGTGCCCTGGTACGGGCGCGACGTCGACGAGGCGCAGATCCTGCCCGAGACGGGGCTCGAGGGGCTCGTGAGCTACACCAAGGGCTGCTACATCGGCCAGGAGGTGGTGGCGCGCGTGAAGTACCGGGGCCACGTCAACCGCGCGCTGTCCGGGCTCGTGGTGGAGGGCGCGGTGGTCCCCGAGCGAGGGTCGCGCCTCGTGGCCGGCGGCAAGGACGTGGGGTGGATCACGTCGGCCGCCCGCTCGCCCGTCCTCGGCCGCGTGGTGGCGCTCGGGTACGTGCGCCGCGAGCACCTGGCCGACGGCACCGCCCTGACCGTCGGCGCCGCCGGCGGGGTCGCCGAGGCCCGCGTCGTCCGGCTGCCGCTGCCGGGCGCGGCCTAGTGGCGGCTCGGCCGGAGGACCCCGTGAGCGCGCCGCGGCGTCGGAACCGCCTGGCCGCCGAGACGAGCCCGTACCTGCTCCAGCACGCGGGCAACCCCGTGGACTGGTACCCCTGGGGGCCCGAGGCCTTCGAGCGAGCGCGGCGCGAGGAGCGGCCCGTGCTCCTGTCGGTGGGCTACTCGGCCTGCCACTGGTGCCACGTCATGGAACGCGAGTCCTTCGAGGACCCCGGCATCGCCGGCCTGATGAACGAGCTGTTCGTCAACGTCAAGGTCGACCGCGAGGAGCGGCCGGACGTCGACCAGATCTACATGCAGGCGGTGCAGGCCATGACCGGGCGGGGCGGCTGGCCCATGACGGTCTTCCTCACCCCCGACGGCGTCCCCTTCTACGGCGGCACCTACTTCCCCCCCGTGGACCGGCACGGGATGCCGGGCTTCCCGCGCCTGCTCGAGGCCGTCGCCGAGGCGTACCGCGCCCGCCGCGGCGAGGTGGTCGACTCCGGCCGGCAGCTCCTCGAGCACATGCGCCAGTCGGAGCGGCTGCGCCGGTCGGCCACCATCCTGACCGACGAGGTGCTGCTCGCCGCCTACCAGCACCTGGCCGCCGAGTTCGACGAGCGGGAGGGCGGCCTCGGTCAGGCGCCGAAGTTCCCGCAGCCCATGACCTGGGACTTCCTGCTGCGGTTCTGGCGGCGCACGGGCAACCCCCGCGCGCTCGAGATGGTGCGGACCACGCTCACGCGCATGGCGCGGGGCGGGATGTACGACCAGGTGGGCGGCGGGTTCCATCGCTACTCGGTGGACGCCAGGTGGCTCGTGCCCCACTTCGAGAAGATGCTCTACGACAACGCCCAGCTGGCCACGCTGTACCTGCGGGCCTGGCTGGCGACGCGGGACGGCGAGTACCGCCGGGTGGCCGAGGAGACCCTCGACTACCTGCTGCGCGAGATGGCGCATCCCGCCGGCGGCTTCTTCTCGGCCACCGACGCCGACTCGGAGGGCGAGGAGGGCAGGTTCTTCGTCTGGTCGCCCGCCGCCATCCGCGAGGCGGTCGGGGACCCCGCGGCCGCCGAGGCGGCCCTCGCGTACTGGGGCGTCGCGGCCGGACCCAACTTCGAGGGCCACAGCATCCTGCACGTGCCCGAGGAGCCGGCGGCGGTGGCCGCCCGGCTCGGCGTCGCGCCGGAGCGCCTCGCCGAGCTGGTCGGTCGGGCGCGCCAGGCGCTCTACGCCGCGCGGGCCGGGCGCGTGCCGCCCGGCCTCGACGACAAGGTGCTGGCCTCCTGGAACGGCCTCGCCATGGCCGCCTTCGCCGAGGCGGGGGCGGCCCTGGCCCGGCCGGACTACGTGGCGGCGGCCGTGCGGGCGGCCGAGCTCGTCACCGGGGCCATGATCGTCGAGGGCCGGCTCCGGCGCTCGTGGAAGGACGGCCAGGCCCGGATCCGCGGCTATCTCGAGGACCACGCGATGGTGGGCGTGGGGCTCCTGGCCGTGTACGAGGCCACCTTCGACCGGCGCTGGCTCGACGCCTCCCACCGGCTGCTCGAGGCCGCCCTCCCCCTCTTCCACGACGCCGCGGTCGGGGGTTTCTACGACACGGGCACGGACCAGGAGGCGCTGGTCGTGCGGCCCCGCAACCTGTTCGACAACGCCGTGCCGTGCGGCTCGTCGGTGGCCATCGAGTGGCTTCTGCGGCTCGGCATCGTGCTCGGGGAGCCGCGCTACGAGAGCGTGGCCATGGAGGCGCTGCGGCCCATGGCCGACCTCATGAGCCGTCACCCGTCGGGCTTCGGCCGGTACCTGGGCGGGCTCGACTTCCACCTGGGACCGGTGGCCGAGGTGGCGCTCGTGTGGCCCGGCGGCAGCGGCGGCCCCGACGGGCTCTACCGGGCGGTGGTCGAGCGCTACCTGCCGAACCGCGTCGTGGTGGGGGCGGCCGAGGCGGAAGGGGCCGGCTCGGACCTGCCGCTCCTGACCGGGCGCCCCGCCGTGGGCGGCGCGCCCACCGCCTACGTGTGCCGGCAGTACGTCTGCCAGGCGCCCGTGACCGACCCGGCCGCGCTCGCCGCGCAGCTCGAGGCTGGGGTATAATCGGCCGGACGTCGCGGGGGGAGGTTTCCTGAGAACCGGGTGCGGCCCGGGACCCCTCGAACCTGCTCTGGGTAATACCAGCGAAGGGAACGCGACGCTCGGGACCGCACCCGACCGGGTGCGGTTTTTGCGTTCTATGGAGATCATCGTCAACGGCGAGGCGATGGACCTGCCCGACGGGCTCACCGTCGAGGGGCTGCTCGCCCACCTCGGCGTCCGCCGCGAGTACACGGCGGTGGCGCTGAACCGCGAGATCACCCCCCGGGCCCGTCACGCCGATACGGTGCTCCGGGCGGGGGACCGGGTGGAGATCGTGCGGCCCATGGGAGGAGGCTAGGATCATGTCGGACATGACGCTGTGGCTCGGGGGCCAGGAGTTCAAGTCGCGTCTCATCGTCGGGACGGGAAAGTACCCATCGAACGAGACCATGCGCGAGGCGCTCGAGGCCTCGGGAGCCGACCTCGTCACGGTGGCGGTGCGCCGGGTGAAGCTGCCCGGCCAGGGAGAGTCGCTGCTGGACCACGTGGACCCGGCGCGCTTCACGCTCTTGCCGAACACGGCGGGATGCTACACGGCCGACGAGGCCGTGCGGACGGCGTACCTGGCCCGCGAGGCCGGCCTCGGCAGCCTGGTCAAGCTGGAGGTCATCGGCGACCCCCGCACGCTCTTCCCGGACGTGGGCGGGCTGCTCGAGGCCACGCGCACGCTCGCGCGGGAAGGCTTCACGGTGCTCCCGTACACCAACGACGACCCCGTCATGGCCAAGAAGCTCGAGGACGCGGGCGCGGCGGCGGTGATGCCGCTCGGCGCCCCGATCGGCTCGGGGCTCGGCATCCGGAACCCCTACAACGTCAAGCTGATCCTCGAGGCGGTGGCCGTGCCCGTGATCGTGGACGCCGGGGTGGGGACGGCGTCCGACGCGGCGGTGGCCATGGAGCTCGGGTGCGACGGGGTGCTGATGAACACCGCGATCGCCGGCGCCAAGGACCCCGTGGCCATGGCCCGGGCCATGCGGCTCGCCGTCGAGGCCGGGCGCCTCGCGTACAAGGCCGGGCGCATCGGCAAGAAGCTCTACGCCACGGCCTCGTCCCCCATCGAGGGGGTCCCGGACTGGACGAGCGGCTAGGCTTCGCGCTCTGCCTGGTCACCGACCGGCGGGCGGCGAGGGGGCCGCTGGCCGAGGTGGTCGAGACGTGCCTGGCGGCCGGGCTGCGAGCGGTCCAGCTCCGGGAGAAGGACCTGTCGGGGCGGGAGCTGTTCGACCTCGGCGCGCGCCTGGCCGAGGCCGCGCGCCGCTTCGAGGCGTGGCTCTTCGTGAACGACCGGCTCGACGTCGCCCGGGCCGTGGGAGCGGCCGGGGTCCAGCGCGCGCACCACTCGCTGCCGGTCGGCGTGCTCCGGCGGCTGGCCCCGCCCCCGTTCCTCGTCGGGGCCTCGGTGCACGCGCTGGACGAGGCCCGGGCCGCGGCCGACGAGGGGGCCGACTTCCTGGTCTTCGGACCCGTCTACGACACGCCGTCCAAGCGGCCGTTCGGGCCTCCCCAGGGGCTCCGGGCTCTCGAGGCGGTGGCGGGCGCGGTGGACCGCCCGGTGCTGGCCGTCGGCGGCGTGACGCCCGGACGCGTGGGCGAGGTGCTCGGGGCGGGGGCGCGGGGCGTCGCCGTGATCTCGGCCATCCTGTCGGCCGAGCGCCCCGGAGACGCCGTCAAGGCGTTCCTGGACGCCCTCGGCGAGGCGTGAGCGCGGCCGGCCGCTGCGGCCGCGCCGGTGTCGTGAGCGACGCGGTCATCCACGAGGAGGCGCCATGGCGACCAGGGACGAGGTGAAGGACGCGGTGTGCGAGGCCATCGACCGGTCCGCCGAGCGGATCGTCGCGCTCGGGGAGCGCATCCGCCGCCAGCCCGAGCTCGGCTTCAAGGAGCACAAGACGGCGCGCCTCGTGGAGGACACGCTGCGCGAGATCGGCCTCGCCCCCCGGGGCGGGCTCGCCCTCACCGGGGTCCGCGCCGACGCGCGCGGGGCCAAGGACGGGCCCACCTTCGCGCTCCTGGGCGAGCTGGACGCGCTGGTCGTCTCCGGTCACCCGCTGGCCGACCCCGACACCGGGGCCGCCCACGCCTGCGGCCACAACGCGCAGGTGGCCGGGCTTCTGGGCGCGGCCATGGGCCTGATGGGCGGCGGCGCCCTGCCCCACCTGGCGGGCCGGGTCGCGTTCCTCGCGGTGCCGGCCGAGGAGTACGGGGACGTGGCCTGGCGCGTGGAGCAGGCGCGGGCGGGCAAGCTCGAGTTCCTCGGCGGCAAGCCCGAGCTCCTCCGGCTCGGCCACCTCGACGACGTGGACCTGGCCATGATGATCCACACCACGCCCCAGGCCGAGCTCAGGAAGGCCGCCGTCGCCGCCTCGAGCAACGGCTGCGTCGTCAAGACCGTCCGCTACGTGGGCCGGGCCGCCCACGCCGGCGGCGCCCCGCACCTCGGCGTCAACGCCCTCTACGCCGCCCAGATCGGCCTCGCCGCGATCAACGCGATCCGGGAGACCTTCCGGGACGAGGACGCCATCCGCGTGCACCCCGTCGTCACCCACGGCGGCAGCCAGGTGAACGTGATCCCGGCCGACGTGCGGCTCGAGACCTACGTGCGGGGCAAGAGCGTGGAGGCGATCCTGGACGCCAACCGGCGCGTGGACCGCGCGCTCAAGGCGGGCGCGCTCGCGCTGGGGGCCCAGGTCGAGATCGAGACGCTGCCCGGCTACCTGCCGCTCCGGAACGATCCGGGCCTGGCCGAGCTGTTCCGCCAGAACGCGCGCGCGCTCCTGGGCGCGGACCAGGTCACCGAGGCCGGGCATCGCAGCGGCTCCACCGACATGGGCGACCTCTCCCACGTGATGCCCACGCTCCACCCGTACATGGGCGGCGCCTCCGGCAGCGGGCACGGCGCCGACTTCGCCATCGCCGACCCGCGCCTGGCCTACGTCGAGCCGGCCAAGCAGCTCGCGCTGATGGCGGTGGACCTGCTCTGGGGGGACGCCCAGGCGGCGCGGGAGATCGTGCGCGGCCACGTGCCGGCCATGACCCGCGAGCAGTACTTCGCGTTCCAGCGGGGCATCGCGCGCACCGAACGCTTCGACGGCGCCCGGTAGCCCGTGTACGGCCCGGGCGACTCCGGGTTCCCCCGTCGCGTCGTCTGCCTGAGCGCCGAGCACGTGGAGATCTGCTACGCGCTCGGCGCGGGGGACCGGGTCGTGGGCGTGCCGGGCACCGCCCGCCGGCCGCCGGAGGCGCGGGACAAGCCGGCCGTCGGCGGCTTCACCACCTTCCGCGTGGACCGCATCCTGGCCCTGTCGCCCGACCTCGTGCTGGCCTTCTCCGACCTCCAGGCCGAGGTGGCCGGCGAGCTGATCCGCCGCGGCCTGCCCGTGCTGTGCACGAACCAGCGCTCGATGGACGAGATCCTCGACACCGTGCTGCTGGTGGGCGGCGCCCTCGGCCGCTCCGCCCCCGCGCGCGAGCTGGTCCAGGACATGCGCGACGAGATCCGGCAGGTGCGCGAGTACTCCAGCGTGTGGCCCGACCACCCGCGCGTGTTCTTCGAGGAGTGGCCGGATCCCCTGATCGCGGGCATCCGCTGGGTGTCGGAGATCGTGGAGCTCGCGGGCGGACGCGACGTGTTCCCCGAGCTCAGGGCGCACGCCGCCGCCGGGGAGCGCGTCGTCGATCCCGCCGAGGTGGCGCGGCGCGACCCCGAGATCATCCTGGCCTCGTGGTGCGGGAAGCCCGTCGACGTGGACGCCATCGGCCGCCGCGCCGGCTGGGACGCGGTCAGCGCCGTGCGCGAGGGCGCGGTCCACGCGCTGGACGGCTCTGATATCCTGAGTCCGGGCCCGTCGGTGCTCCTCGGCCTGCGCCAGATCCACGACATCGTCCAGCGGTGGATGGACGCCCGGGGCTAGACGGCCCCGCCGTCCCTCGCCGCGACCGATCAAGTGCCCGAAAAGACGGGTGGATGCCGGGGCCTGCGCGGGGACGCTGCGGGCGGCCGCCGAGCGCAGAAAAACGCGGAGCGATCCGCGGCCACGATGCTACGATGACCCCTCGCGTGCCCAAGGAGAGCCACATGCCGGCGCTTCCCGAGCGCTTCTTCGAAGAGCGGTTCGGCCTCACCTCCTCGATGATGGAGCGCCTCCTCGGCGCCAACCTCGCGCGCCGCGTGGACCACGCCGACGTGTACCTCGAGTACCGGGTGAACGAGGAGCTGATCCTGGAGGAGGGCGCGGTGAAGAAGGCCGCGCGCCACGTGAGCCAGGGCGCCGGCGTGCGCGCGCAGGCCGGGGAGCGCACCGGCTACGCCCACACCGACGACCTCGCGCTGCCCAACCTGGAGGAGGCCGCGCGCCAGGCCCGCGCCATCGCCGTGGACGCCGCGCGCTCGGCGGTGGTCCCGGTGGCGGGGGCGGGGGCCCCGCACGACCTCTACCGGCTCGCCGAGCCCCCCATCGCCGCCGACCTCGATCGCAAGCTCGTCCTCCTGCGGGACGTCGACGCCTTCGCGCGGGCCGCCGACCCGCGGGTGCGCCAGGTCATCGCCACCGTGGCCAGCGAGGAGGTGGTGGTGCTGGTGGTCACCCCGTCGGGGTTCACGGTGGGCGACGTGCGGCCGCTGACCCGGCTCAACGTGAGCGTGATCGTGGAGGAGGGGACGCGCCGGGAGGTCGGCGGCTACGGCGGGGGCGGGCGGGTCGGCTTCGACTTCTTCCTCGAGGCGGACCGCTGGCAGCGCTTCACCGCCGAGGCCGTGCGCCAGGCCACGGTGAAGCTCGGGGCGGCGGAGGCGCCGGCCGGGGAGCTGACGGTGGTGCTGGGGCCCGGCTGGCCGGGCATCCTGCTCCACGAGGCGGTGGGCCACGGGCTCGAGGGCGACTTCAACCGCAAGCAGACCTCGGCCTTCTCGGGCCGGCTCGGGCAGCCGGTGGCCTCGGAGCTGGTCACGGTGGTGGACGACGGCACCATCGTGAACCGGCGCGGGTCGCTGAACGTCGACGACGAGGGGGTGCCGACCCGCCGGAACGTGCTCATCGACCGGGGCGTGCTCACGAGCTACATGCAGGACCGCTTGAACGCGCGCCTCATGGGCATGACGCCCACCGGCAACGGGCGGCGCGAGTCCTACGCGCACCCGCCCATGCCGCGCATGACCAACACGTTCATGCTCGCCGGCGAGGACGACCCGGCCGACATCGTGCGGTCCGTCCCCTTCGGGCTGTACGCGGTGAACTTCGGCGGCGGGCAGGTCGACATCACGAGCGGGAAGTTCGTGTTCTCGGCCAGCGAGGCCTACCTGATCGAGGGCGGCCGCGTCACGGCCCCCGTCAAGGGCGCGACGCTCATCGGCAACGGGCCCGACGCCCTCACCCGCGTGAGCCGGGTCGGCCACGACCTGCGCCTGGACGAGGGCGTGGGCACCTGCGGCAAGGACGGGCAGTCGGTGCCGGTGGGCGTGGGGTTGCCGACCGTGCGCATCGACGGCATCACGGTCGGCGGGACCCAGGTGTGAGCGCGCCGACCGAGGACCTGCCCGGCTTCCTCGCCGACGTGCTGGCGGAGGCGGGCCGGCGCGGCGCCACCGCCGCCGACGCCTTCCTCGTGGAGGACCGGTCCTTCTCGGCCCAGGTGCGGCTCGGCCAGGTGGACACGGTGAAGCACGCCCGCGAGCACCACGCCGCGCTGCGCGTGTTCGTGGGCACGCGGGTCGCCGCCGCCTCCACCTCCGACCTGTCGCGGGCGTCGCTCGACCGCCTCGTGGACGAGGCCGTGTCGCTGGCCCGCATCACGAGCCCGGACGAGCTGGCGGGGCTGCCGGCGGCGGAGGCGCTGCTCCGCCGCATCCCCGACCTCGACCTGCACGACGGCCCCGGCCACGAGCTCGCGCCGGAGGACAAGATCGAGCTCGCCCGCCGGGCCGAGGGGGCCGCCCTCGCCGCCGACCCCCGCATCACCAATTCCGAGGGCGGCGAGTTCGCCGACCGCCAGGCGCGCTACGCCTACGCGTCGAGCGCGGGCTTCGCGGGGGAGTACCGGACGTCGTCGTTCAGCCTGTCCACGACTCCGGTCGCCGTGCAGGACGGCGAGATGCAGCGGGATGCCTGGTACCACGTGGCGCGCAAGCGGGCGCGCCTGGAGTCGCCGGAGGGCATCGGCCGGGTGGCGGCGGCCCGCGCGCTGCGCCGGCTGGGCGCGCGCCGGGTCAAGACGGCCGAGGTCCCGGTCATCTTCGACCCGCCGACGGCGGCGTCGCTCGTGCGCCACGTCGCGGCGGCGGTGTCGGGCCCCGCCCTCTACCGCCGGGCGTCCTTCCTGGTCGGCAAGCTCGAGGAGCGCATCGCGGCTCCCGCCGTGACCATCGTCGACGACGGCACCATGCCGGGCGCGCTCGGCTCGCGGCCCTTCGACGGCGAGGGCCTGGCCATCCGCCCCACCCCCGTCGTCGAGCGGGGGGTCCTCACCTCGTACCTGCTCGACACCTACAGCGGCCGCAAGCTCGGCCTGCCCTCGACCCACCACGCCGCCCGGGACGGCACGGGGGTGAGCGTGTCCACCACCAACCTCTACCTGGCCGCGGGCGAGACGGACCCCGCCGAGCTGATCCGGAGCGTCGGCAGCGGGCTCTACGTCACCGAGCTGATCGGGTTCGGGGTCAACGGCGTGACCGGCGACTACTCCCGCGGCGCGGTGGGGCTCTGGATCGAGCGCGGGGAGCTCGCGTACCCCGTCGAGGAGATCACGGTGGCGGGCAACCTGCTGGAGATGCTGCAGCGCGTGGAGGGGATCGGCAACGACCTCGAGTTCCGGGACCGCACCGCGGCGCCCACGGTGCTGATCGGCCGGATGGTGGTCGCGGGCGCCTGACGGAGGACCGCCACCGGATGCTGGTCGACACGCACTGCCACCTGCACGACCCGGTCTACGAGGACCTGCGCGGCACCCTGACGCGGGCGAGCGAGCACGGCGTCTGGGGCGTCGTGGCGGTGGGGGTGGACGCTCCGAGCAACGCGCGGACGCTCCAGATGGCGCGGGGCAGCGGCAAGAGCGTGTGGCCGGCCATCGGCTTCCATCCCGAGCGGGGCGGGCTGACCGACGCGGACCTCGAGGAGGTGGAGGGCCAGGTCGCGGCCTACCACGGGCGCCTGGTCGCGCTGGGCGAGGTGGGCCTGCCCTGGTACAGCCTCGAGGGGGCCGTCGACCCTCCCGCGGTGATGGCGGCGGCCCACGGCCGGTTCCGTCGGCTCCTGGACCTGGCCCAGCGCTACGACCTGCCCGTCATCGTGCACGCGCCCCACGGCGCGGCCCAGGCCGCCCTGCGCGCGCTGACCGAGCGCGGCGTGGAGCGGGCCGTCTTCCACTGGCACAAGGCCCCCGCCGAGGTGACCCGCGCCATCGTCGACGCCGGCTACCTGGTCTCGGTGACGCCGGAGGTGGTGTACCGCGACCGGGACCGGGACCTGGTCGAGGTCGTGCCGCTGACCGCGCTCCTCGTCGAGAGCGACGGTCCCTGGCCCTACCGCGGCGAGTTCGAGGGGCTGACGTCGGGCCCCTGGATCGTGGGCCGCGTGGCGGAGGAGGTGGCGAAGATCAAGCGCGTGCCCGCCGAGGAGGCCATGGCGCAGCTGGCGGCCAACGCCTGCCGGCTCTTCGATCTCGGCTGGGTGTGACCGAGGCCCGGTTCGAGGTCACGGTCGGGCCCGACCTCGTGGTGGGCGTGCTGCACCTGCCCGACACAAGCCCGGCCCCCTGCGTCGTCGCCTGTCACGGCCTGGGGGCCTCGAAGGACAGCGACAAGTACCTGCTGCTCGGCCGCGAGCTGCCGCGGTCCGGGCTCGCGCTCGCGCGCTTCGACTTCCGCGGCAGCGGGGAGTCCGACGCCCTCCCGGGCGGGGCCACGGTGGCCAGCCGCGTGGCCGACCTCGTCGCCGTGATCGAGCGTCTCGCCAAGCACCCGGCGCTGGACGGCCGCGCCGGGCTCCTCGGGTCGAGTCTCGGAGGGTTCGTCGCGCTGTGGGCGGCGGCCGAGCGCGCCGACGGCGCCCCCGTGGTGACCTGGAACGCGCCGGCCTCGCTGGCCGAGCTGGGCGCGGGCCACTCCCCGGTGGCGAGCGACCCCCTGGCCGCGCTGGCCGCCGAGGTCCGGGCCGGACGCTACGCCGAGGCGCCGCGGGGCGTGAGCGGCGTGCTGGTGGTCCAGGGCGAGGCGGACACGGTGGTGGCCGCCCACCACGCGCGCGCCCTCTGGGACGGGGCCGCCGCGCCCAAGCAGCTCCATCTGATCGCCGGCGCCGACCACCGGCTCTCCGAGCCGGCCCACCGGGCGGAGGCGGTCGAGGTGAGCCGCCGGTGGTTCGCCCGGCACCTCGTCGGCGCCGCGCGGGGGAGGACCGGATGATCGACGCCGGCCGCGTCAAGGAGGAGTTCCTGGAGCTGGCGTCCATCGCCAGCCCCTCCCGCTCGGAAGGCGCGGTGGCCCGGCGCCTCTACGCGATCCTGCGGGCGATGGGGGCGCGCGTCGAGGTGGACGACGCGGGCGAGCAGGTGGGCGGCCAGACGGGCAACATCCTGGCGCGCTTCACCGGCACCGCGCCCGCGGCCCCGCCCTTCCTCCTGTCCGCCCACATGGACACGGTGGGGCCGGCGGACGCCGTGCGGCCGGTGATCGAGGGGGACGTGATCCGGACGGACGGCCGGAGCGTGCTCGGCGGCGACGACAAGGCGGGGATCGTGGCCATCCTGGAGGCCGTCCGCACCCTGCGCGAGCGCCGCATCCCCCACGGCGACGTGGAGGTGGTGCTGACGATCTGCGAGGAGACCGGCCTCCTCGGCGCCAAGCACTTCGACGCGGGCCGGCTGGCCGCCCGCCGGGGTCTGGTGCTGGACGTGGACGGGGTGTGCGAGCTCATCACGCGGGCGCCGGCCGCCAACCGCTTCACGGCCACCGTGCACGGCCTGGCCGCCCACGCGGGCATCTGCCCCGAGCAGGGCCTGAGCGCCATCCAGCTCACGGCGGAGGCGGTGGCGCGCATGCGGCTCGGCCGGCTCGACGAGGTCACCACCGCCAACCTGGGTGTGATCCAGGGCGGGCTCGCCACCAACATCGTCCCCGACCGGGTCGTCGTGCGCGGGGAGACGCGGAGCCTGGACCCGGCGGGGCTGGAGGCCCAGACCCGGCACATGCGGGAGTGCTTCGAGCGAGCGGTGGCCGGGCGCGAGGTGACGGTGGGCGGCCGCGTGCACCGGGCGCGGGTGGAGGTGGAGGTGGAGCGGCAGTACGAGCGGCTCGCGGTGGCCGACGGCGCCCCCATCGTGGGGCTGGTGGCGGCGGCGGCCCGGGGGCTCGGGCGCGGGCTCCGCACCCGCGCCACCGGCGGCGCCTCCGACGCCAACGTCTTCGCCGGCCGGGGCATCGAGATCGCCAACCTCGGCTGCGGCATGCGGGAGATCCACACCGTCAACGAGTGGGTGGACATCCGCGACGTGGTGTTGACGAGCCAGCTGGTGCTGGAAACCCTCCGGCTCAACGCGGCCGCGTGAGTCCGCCCGGCGAGCCGCCCGCCCCCGCCTGGGCCACGATCCTGGTGGTCGACGACGAAGTTGGGGTGCGCCTGATGCTCGCCGAGGCGCTCGCCGGCCTCGGCCACCGCGTGATCACGGCCCAGTCCGCCGAGGAGGCGCTGCGCCTGACCGAGACGCTCGCCCCCGACCTCGTGCTGACCGACGTGCACATGGGCGCCATGAGCGGGATCGAGCTCATCGAGCGGCTCAAGGCCGACGCGCGCTACGCGCTGACGCCGGTGGTGGCGCTGACCTCCTCCGTCGACCTCCCCGCCCGGGTGGCCGGGCTGGCCGCGGGCGCCGACGACTTCTTCGCCAAGCCGGTGGAGCTCACCGAGCTGCGGGCCCGGGTGGGCGCGCTGCTGCGGGCCAAGCTCCTCGTCGACCAGCTGGAGCGGGCCGAGGGCGTCATCACCACGCTCGCCCTCACGATCGAGGCGCGCGACCCGTACACGGGCGGGCACTGCGACCGGCTGGCCGGCTACGCGGTGGCGGTGGGGGCGGCGCTCGGCGTGGGCGCCGCCGGGCTGCGCGACCTGCGGCTGGGCGGATACCTCCACGACCTCGGCAAGATCGCCGTGCCCGATCGCATCCTGCTCAAGCCGGGGCCGCTCGATCCCGCCGAGCGCGCGCACATGCGGACCCACGCCGGGCTCGGCGCCGACCTCGTGGCCGGCCTCCGGACCCTGGACGGCGTGCGCCCCATCATGCGTTACCACCACGAGCGCTGGGACGGCTCCGGCTATCCCGACGGCCTCCGCGGCGAGGCCATCCCCCTCGGGGCCCGCGTGATCGCGGTCGTGGACGTCTTCGACGCCCTGCGCACGGCCCGCCCCTACAAGCCGCCCCTGGCCGAGGCCGATGCGCTGACCGTGCTGGCCCGCGAGACCGAGGGCGGCGCCTGGGATCCCCGCGTGGTGGAAGCCTTCGTCGACGTGCTGCGCGCCGCCCGCTGATCGCCGGCCGGCCGCCGCCGGGCCCCGCGCCGGATGGCGCGGCGGAATGCGGGCCCGACCCGGACCGCGTGCTAGGGTGAACTGTGATCCCTCGCATCGCGCGGGAGGGCCGGCAACCATGACGGACGGCGCGACGGCGGAGACCGCGGTCAGGGTCCGCGTGCCGCTCACGGTCAAGCTGGGCGTGCTCATCACCGCGCTCGTGGTGCTCTCGGTGGTGCTGGTGGGCGCCTTCCTCCTGGACCAGCAGCAGCGGAGCCTCACGGCGGAGATGACCAAGCGCGGGCTCACCATCGCGCAGAACTTCGCCGCCAGCGCCAAGACGCCCATCCTCACCGGCGACGAGCTGACGCTGGCCGTCCTCGTGAAGGACGCCATGAAGGACCCCGACGTCGCCTACGTGGTCGTGAGCGACGCCCAGGGGCAGCCTCTCGCCGAGTCCGATCCCTCGCCGCTCCACGGGCCCATCCGCCGGCCGGAGACCCTGCGGCCGGCCCAGGACGGGGTCCTCGTGCAGGCGTACGAGGCCATCGGGCTCCGCATCATCGACTTCGCCGTCCCCCTGACCTACAGCCAGATCCCCGTCGGCGCCCTCTACCTGGGCTTCAGCCAGGGCGCCATCGACTCGGCGCGCGCCCACGCCCGCAACCGGACGCTCCTGATCACGCTCGGCATGGTGGGGCTCGGGATGGCGGGGGCGGCCGCGCTGGCGACGGTGCTCTCGCGGCCCATCTTCCGGCTCGTGGAGGGCACGCGCGCCATCGCCGCCGGCGACCTCGACGTCCGCCTCCGGGTGGGCTCCCACGACGAGGTCGGCGTGCTGACCGACTCGTTCAACCGCATGGCCCGTCACCTGAAGGAGAAGGAGATGATCAAGCGCGCCTTCAGCCGCTACGTGGCGCGCGAGGTCGTGGACGAGATCCTCAAGGATCCCGAGCACCTCATCCTCTCCGGCGAGCGGCGGGAGGTCACGGTCCTGTTCTGCGACATGCGCGGCTTCACACCGCTCAGCGAGCGGCTGTCGCCGGAGGAAGTGGTGCTGCTGCTCAACGACTTCTACACGCTGATGATCGAGACCACGTTCAAGCACGACGGCACGCTGGACAAGTTCATGGGCGACGCGGTCATGGCCATCTTCGGCGCTCCGATCCGTCACGCCGACCACTCCGAGCGCGCCGTGCGCACGGCCCTGGCCATGCGGGAGGGCATGGTCGACCTCAACGAGCGGCGCCGGCTCGAGGGCAAGGAACCCATCGAGATCGGGATCGGCGTGAGCGCGGGCGAGGCCGTGGCCGGCACCGTGGGCACCGAGGACCGCATGGAGTACACGGTGGTCGGCGACAGCGTCAACCTCGGGGCCCGCCTCGGCGCCAACGCCGGTCCCGCCCAGATCCTGATCAGCCAGCGGACGTGGGAGCACGTCACCGACGCCGTCGACGCGCGCCACCTGGGTCCCCTCCGGGTGAAGGGCAAGGAGGAGCAGGTGGAGGTGTACGAGGTCCTCGGCCTCCGGGGGCCCGAGGGCGCGCGATGAACGGCGTGGGCGCCCTCGGCCTGGGCCTCCTGGCGCTCCTGGCCACGGCGTGCGCGTCGACGCCGGCCGCCGATCGGGTGGCCGCGCCCCGGCCGCCGGCCCGGGCCGCGGCCCCGGCGGCCGTCCCGCCGCCGGCGCCCGTCCGCCCGGTGGAGGTGCTGCCGGAGGCCTTCGAGTCCGACGACTTCGTCGTCACCTGGGCTCAGCCCGGGGACACCGCGGCGAGCCTGGCCCGGCGGTACCTGGGGGACGCCAGGCTTGCCTGGATGATCGAGGACTACGCGGGCACCGCGGAGCTGGTGCCGAGCCAGGAGGTGGTCATCCCCAAGCGCCCCTGGAACCTGGCGGGCGTGGAGCCCGAGGGATACCAGCTGGTGCCCGTGCTCGTGTACCACAACCTGGCGGAGCGGCCGCGCGGCCGCATGGTCATGGCCGCCTCGAGCTTCGAGCAGCAGATGCGCTACCTCAAGGCCCACGGCTACCGGGTCATCAGCCTGACCGAGGTGGTGGAGTGGATGCAGCTCGGCCGCCAGCTTCCCCGGCGGGCCGTCGTCCTGACCTTCGACGACGGGTACCGGGCCTTCCGGCAGCACGCGTACCCGGTGCTCCGGGAGCTGGGCTTCGCCGCCACGCTGTTCGTGTACACGGACTACGTCGGCGCCGGCCGGAACGCCATGAGCTGGGACGACCTGCGCCAGCTCGTGGCCGAGGGCTTCGACGTGCAGGCCCACTCCAAGAGCCACGGCGACCTGAAGCGGGCCCCGGGCGAGGCGGAGGCGCAGCACCTGCGCCGCCTGCACCAGGAGCTGGTCGAGCCGCTGGAGACGTTCCAGCGCCAGCTCGGCCGCGGCAGCCGCATCCTCGCCTATCCCTACGGCTCCTGGGACGAGGAGGTGGTGGCCCGCGCCCGCGAGGCGGGATACATCGCGGGCTTCTCGGTGCGTCGTCAGGGCAACGCGTCCTTCGTGCGGCCCCTGGCCGCCCACCGGAGCCAGATCTACGGCGACATGAGCCTCGAGGACTTCGCGCGGAACCTCAACGTGTTCCAGCAGGAGCCGCTCCGGTGAGGGCCGCGCGCCGGGCGGCGATGGCGCTCGCCGCCCTGCTCCTCGTGGCCTGCGCGGCGAGGGTGGAGCCGCCGGCTCCCGCGCCGGGTCCGCTGGCGGTGGCGGCGCCGGCACCGCCGCCCGCCGTGGCCGCCCCGGGCGGCCCGAGCGCCCGCCAGGTGCTCGCCGCCCGGCACCGCGAGCTGGCCCGGGGGCTGGAACGGGACGGCCTCCTGCGGCGCGCGCGCGAGCAGTGGAAGGTCGCCCTGACCGTCGACCCCGACGACGCGGAGGCGTGCGCCGCGCTCCGGGACCTCGAGGCGCGCATCGAGCGGGCGGTGGCGGCGCGGGTGGAGGCGGCCCGGGCCGCGCTCGCGCGCGGCGTCCAGCTCGAGGCCCGGCGCCAGCTCCTCGCCGCCCTGGCCCTGGACCCCGGCCACCGGGCGGCCTTCGAGGCGCTCCAGGGCGAGGTGCGCGAGGTGGAGTCGCTCGTGCACACGGTGCGGGCGGGCGAGACCCTGGGCGGGCTCGCCCAGCGGTACTACGGCGACCGCTCGCGCGCCGAGGTGATCTGGGAGACCAACCAGCTGGAGCCCAATCCCCGCCTGGTGGCGGGGACGCGGCTCAGGATCCCGGAGATCCCCGGCGTCCCGTTCGTCCACCCCGAGGCGAAGCGGCCGGTCGCCGCCGCGCCGCCGCTCCCGGCGCCGGCCCCGGTTCCGGAGCCCACCCCGGGGACGGCGCCGCCCGCCGGCCCCGAGGAGTACCGCGAGACCAACCCGCTCCTCGCCGAGGCGCGGGAGGCGCTCGACCGGAACGACTGGGCCGAGGCGCTGGCGGACGTCGAGCGCTTCCTCGCCGCCCACCCGCGGCATCCCGAGGGCCTCGCCGTCAAGAAGGCGGCGCTGTACCGCCTCGGCAAGGCCCAGCTCGAGGGGCGACAGTACGGCGAGTCCTACCGGACGCTGGTCCAGCTGGCGCGCCTGCAGCCCGATCAGCCCGACGCCGTCTCCCTCCTGGGCGAGGCCCGGACGCGGGCGGTGGAGCAGCACTACACGCGCGGCGTGCGTCTCTACCGCGAGGAGAAGCTCGGGGAGGCCATCACCGAGTGGCGCGAGGTGCTCGAGATCGAGCCGCAGCACGGCAACGCGCGGCGGAACATCGAGCAGGCCGAGCGGCTGCTGCGGGCGCTGGAGGACAAGAAGCGCCGGCGCTTAGGGGTCAGCCGCGGCCGCCCACCGCGAGCATGACGAGCCCCAGCGCGATCCGGTACCAGCCGAAGACGACGAAGGTGTGCGCCTGGACGAAGCGCAGGAGCCAGCGCACCACCACCAGCGCCGCCAGGAACGACACGAGCCAGCCGAGCGCGAGGAGATCCCAGTCCGTGGCCCCGCCCCCCGCCTCGCCCAGCGCGGACCGGAGCTCGAGGAGCCCGGCCGAGAGCAGGGTGGGGATGCCGAGCAGGAACGAGAACTCGGTGGCGCGCGGCCGCGACACGCCCAGCGCGAGCGCCATCAGGATGGTGGCGCCGGCCCGGGAGGTGCCCGGGAGCATGGCGGCCAGGAGCTGCGCCAGCCCCACCGCCAGCGCCACCGCCCAGCTCACGCCCTCGTCCACCCGCCGGCCCGCCAGCCAGCGCTCGAGCCCCAGGATCACGATCCCGCCGACCAGCGTCGCCGCCGCCACCGGGGCCACCTCGGCCGGGAGGGTGAACCCGAGCCGCTTGGCCAGGAGGCCCCCGGCCCCGGTGACGGCGAAGGCGGCGAGGAGCTTCAGGAGGTAGTCGCGGGAGTCCGGCTCGCGCCAGCCCGTCAGCAGAGCGCGGAGGCGGCGGCTGAACACCGGGATGAGGGCGAGGGCGGCGCCCGACTGGATGACGATGTTGAACACGTCCGACTGCCGGGGCAGCCAGTGGTTGTTCTCGATCAGCAAGAGGTGGCCGGTGGAGGAGACGGGCAGGAACTCCGTCACGCCCTCCACCAGGCCCAGCAGGACCACCGCGAGCCAGTCCGGCACCGGCTAGCCGACCACGTCCTCGCCCCCGTCCACGCCGATCACGTTGCCGGTGATCCAGTAGGTGTCCGGATGCGACAGCACGACGATGGCGCGCGCCACGTCCTCGGTGGTGGTCAGGCGCCCGTGGGGGTTGCGGCGGGCCGCCTCCCGGAAGATCACCTCGGAGCCGGGGATCTTCTCGGACGCGGGCGTGACGGTGACGCCGGCCCGGATGGCGTTGACGGCGACCCCGCGCGGCGCGAGCTCGGCCGCGAGCTGGCGGACGTGCGACTCGAGCGCCGCCTTGGCCGCCGACACCGGCCCGTAGTACGGCAGGACCCGCGTGCCCCCCGACGACGTCATGGCGAAGACGCGCCCGCCCGGCCCCATGAGCCCGCGACCCACCACCTCCTGCGTCCAGTAGACGAGGCTGTGCGCCATCACGTCCAGCGTCATGTCCATCTGGGGCCGGGACACGGCGTCCTTCATCGGGTCGGCCACGAACAGCGCGAGGGTGCCGAAGGCCAGCGAGTGGAGGAGGACCCGGAGGCGCCCCATAGCGCCCTGCTCGCTGAGCACCCGCTCCATCTCGGCGCTCACCTGGGTCCGCTGGGCCTCGTCGGCGGCGTTGACGTTGAAGAAGCGCGCCGCGCGCCCGAGTGCGCGCACGTCGGCCGCCACCTGCTCGGCCAGCGGCCGCGTGGCCCGGCGGTCGAGGTGCACGCCGAACACGTCGAGGCCGGCTCGCGCGAGCGCCCGGCTCGCGGCGGCGCCGAAGCCCGACGAGGCGCCGAGCACCAGCGCCCAGCCATCCAGTCGCACGGCATGGGATTCCATGGCCGTTCGTCCGGGCGATTCTATCACCCCCCCTCCGCGGGCCCGGGAACTCCGTGCTAGGATGGCGACGCGATGGCGAAGACGGCCGGCATCGTGCTCATCGGGAACGAGATCCTGTCGGGCAAGATCGCGGACGCCAACGCCGCCTACCTCTGCCGGGAGCTGCGGGCGCTCGGCGTGGACGTGCGCCGCATCAGCGTCATCCCCGACGAGGTGGACGGGATCGCCGCCGAGGTGCGGGCCTTCAGCCGCGCCTACGACGTCGTGTTCACCTCGGGCGGGGTGGGGCCCACCCACGACGACGTCACGATCGCCGGCGTGGCGCGGGCGCTGGGCGTGCCCGTCACCCGGCACCCGGCGCTGGTGGCGCTGCTGGAGGGCTACTTCAAGGGCCAGCTCACCGAGGCCCGGCTCAAGATGGCCGAGGTGCCCGACGGCGCCGAGCTGGTGGCGGGGGAGGGGCTCGCCTTCCCCGCCATCGCCGCCCAGAACGTGTACGTGCTGCCCGGCGTCCCCGAGATCTTCCGGCAGAAGTTCGACGCCATCCGCGAGCGGTTCCGGGACTCGCCGTACCTGCTCTGCAACGTGTTCGTCAGCCTCGGGGAGGGCACGCTGGCCGACCACCTGAACGCGCTCCTGCTCGGGTATCCGGATCTCCTGCTGGGCTCCTACCCGGAGTTCGGCAACGCGGAGTACAGGGTCAAGGTGACGCTCGAGTCGAAGGACCGGGCGTACCTGGACCGGGCGGTGGCCGAGTTCCTCGGCGGCCTGCCCGCCCAGACGGTGGTGCGCGTGGAGCGTTGACGGGGCCGCCGCCCCGCCCGGGATTTGCGCGTCGGCGCCGGCCCCGGTGCTATCCTGGCCTCGAACGCCCGACGCCTTCGTGGCGTGTCAGACGCATGAGCGACTCGCCGTACCGGTTCAAGTCGGACCCCCATTCGAGCCACGCCGTGATCCTGCGGCGTCTCGGCGCCGGCCACGGGCGCTCGGCCCTGGACGTGGGAGCGGCCGACGGGTACCTGGCTGAGCGGCTGACGGCGCAGGGCTGGCAGGTCACGGCGCTGGAGGCTGATCCGGCCCAGGCCGCCCGGGCGCAGGGCCGCTGCGCGCGGGTCGTGGTGGCCGACCTCGAGGACGCGACGGTCGAGCCGGAAGGCTCCTTCGACGCGATCGTGTTCGGCGACGTCCTCGAGCACCTCAGCGACCCCGCCGCCGTGCTGGCGCGCATGACCCGCGCCCTCGCGCCGGGCGGGCTGGTGGTGGTCTCGGTGCCCAACGTGGCCCATCTGTGGGTCCGCCTCAACCTCCTGCTGGGCCGCTGGGAGTATCAGGACCGCGGCATCCTCGACCGGACCCACCTGCGCTTCTTCACGCGGCGGAGCCTCGGGCGGCTGCTCGGCGAGGCCGGGCTCGCCCTCGACGGCCTGGCCGTCACCCCGGTGCCGTTGCCCCTGGTGGTGCCGGAGCGCGCTCACGGGCGGTGGCTCGACCTCGTCCACGGCGGGAGCGCGCTCCTCGCCCGCGGCTGGCCGGGCGGCCTCGCCTACCAGTTCGTCGCCTTCTGCCGGCCCGCCGCTCGGGCCCGGGAGCGGGCGCGGACCGCCCGGGCGGAGGCCCGGTAGTGGCGCCACCGAAGGTCGTGGTGGTGATGCCGGCCTACAACGCCGGGCGCACCCTCCGCATGACCTACGAGGAGCTGCCCAAGGACACGGTCAACCTCGTGATCCTGGTGGACGACGGCTCCCGGGACGCCACTCTGGAGATCGCCCGCGAGCTCGGGCTGCAGATCTTCGTCCACGACAAGAACTACGGCTACGGCGCCAACCAGAAGACGTGCTACACGGAGGCCCTCCGCGCGGGGTGCGACATCGTGGTCATGGTGCACCCGGACTACCAGTACGACCCGACGCTGGTGCCGAAGATGATCGAGCCCATCGTCGCCAAGGAGGCGGACCTGGTCCTGGGCTCGCGGCTCAAGGGGGGCCGGTCGGCCATCCAGCAGGGCATGCCGTGGTGGAAATTCATCGCCAACCGGTTCCTGACCGGCGTGGAGAACCTCGCCTTCGGCCTCGACCTCTCCGAGTTCCACACCGGCTACCGCGCGTTCAGCCGCGAGGTGCTGGAGACGGTGAACTTCCGCATGAACTCCGACGGCTTCGTCTTCGATCAGGAGATCGTGTCGCAGGCCGTCACCGCGCGGTTCCGCATCGCGGAGATCGCGGTCCCCGTGCGCTACTTCGCCGAGGCCTCCTCGGCGGGGTTCTGGGCCTCGAGCGCCTACGGCCTCAAGATCCTGTGGGTGGTGACGCGCCACCTGCTGCACCGGTCGGGGCTCAAGCGCTCGCGCCGCCTCATGGCCATCCGCGACCGCTACACCCCGCTCCGGGTCGGGTCCGACCGCTGACCGCGCCCGCCGCCCGTCAGGGCGGGGGAGGCTCCGGCGTCAGGACGTGGGAGGCGTGGTGGTGCACGATCAGCCAGTCGCCCCCGCGCCGCTCGAAGACGTTGGTGGCGAGGAGCGTCGTCACCGCCAGCTGCCCCCCGGTGTCGGACAGGATGTGCTCGGTGCACGTCACCCACGCGAGGTCGCCGACCACGCGGCCGTGCACGTCGCCCAGGGAGAAGCGCATCTCGCGGCTGCCCTTGAAGATGGCCTCCCAGGACTGGCGCACCGCCTCCCAGCCCTCGAGCCGGCACCAGCCCGGATGCACGCAGCGCGTGTCGTCGGTGTGGGCCCAGACGCGGTCCATCTCGGTGAGGTCCAGGCTCTCGAAGGCGCGGTAGAAGCGCGCGTTGGCCTCGAGGACCTCCGCCGTGTCGTCGTCGGGGGTCATCTCGTGCACGTCACCTCCAGCCACTCGCCGTCCCGCGTGAGGGGAAGGGAGGCCAGCCGCGCCCCCGGGCAGGGGCCCTCCAGGCAGAGGCCGGTGTCGGGGGCGAACACGGCCCCGTGGGTCGCACAGACGAGGGCCTGCCCGTCCTCGCTGAAGAACTCGTTGGGCCAGAGGTCGAGAGGCGTCCCCGCGTGGGGACAGCGGTTCTCGTAGGCGTGGTGCCGGCCGCGCCAGTTCACGAGGAAGCCGCGGATCGACCGCCCCTCGCAGGCGAGCCGGAACGTGGCCGTCCGGCCGGGTCCCACCTCCGCGGCCAGACACCGAAAGCGCGGCGACGCCTCCACGCCCCCTTTACTACCAGATGGCCCCCGGCGGGGCAAACGGGCGGCGCCGCGCGCGGGGCCCGCGGGGGCGCGTGGTAGGATGGGGGGCCATGCTGGCCGTCGAGGCGCGGGATCTGGTGAAGCGCTTCCGCTCCGGCTGGCTCGGACGGCGCAGCACCGAGGCGCTGGCGGGGGCGTCCCTCGAGGTGCCCCGGGGCGCCATCTACGGTCTGCTCGGGCCCAACGGCGCCGGCAAGACGACCCTCCTGTCGATCCTGGTCACGCTCCTGCTCCCCGACGCCGGCGTGGCGCGCGTCCTCGGCCACGACGTGGTCCAGGAGGGCGCGGCCGTGCGCGGGCGCATCAACCTGGCCAGCGGCAACGCGTCGTTCCTCTGGAGCCTGCGTCCGGCCGAGGTGCTCGCGTTCTACGGGCGCCTCTACGGCCTGGGCGGCCGCGCGCTCCGGGCGCGGGTCGAGGAGCTGATCGAGCGCTTCGAGCTCACCACGCACCGGAAGACGGAGTACAACGCCCTGTCCACCGGCTTCAAGCAGCGGCTGGCCCTGGCCAAGGCGCTGCTCAACGATCCCGAGGTGCTCTTCCTCGACGAGCCCACGCTGGGGCTGGACCCCGACGTGTCGGCGCGCATCCGCCGTCAGATCGCCGAGCTGCGGCGCACGCGCGGCACCACCATCATCCTCACCACCCACTACATGCGAGAAGCCGAGGAGCTGTGCGACACGGTGGCCTTCATCAAGGAGGGGCGCATCCTGGCCCAGGGCACCCCCGATCTCCTGAAGCGGCAGATCCGCCTGGGGGAGGTCATCGCGCTCCGGCTGGACCCGCCCGCCGCCGAGCGCCTGGCCGAGCTGCCGGGCGTGCTGGCCGCGCAGGTGCGCGGCGACACGGTGGAGTGCACGGTGGATTCGGCCGAGAAGCGGCTGCCGGACCTCCTGCGGGTCGTGCACGAGCAGGGGGGCGTGGTGCGGGGGTGCGAGGTGCGCGAGCCCGACCTGGAGGAGGTCTTCGTTGAGCTCGCGCGCTGAGGCGCTGGCCGTCGAGGGCCGCCGCGTCTGGGCCTTCACGTGCCGCAACCTCATCATGTCCAAGCGCAACGTGTTCTTCGTGTTCGAGCTGACCTTCTGGCCGGGCGTGGCCATGCTCTCCCACGGCCTCCTGACGCGCTTCCTCGAGCTCACCCCGGAGACCACCGCCTTCATCCTGGTCGGCACGGTCGCGCTGTCCACGATCCAGGTCTGCCAGCTCGACGTGGCCTACGCGGTGCTGTTCGACATGTGGGCCAAGTCCATGAAGCACCAGTTCCTCGCCCCCCTGCGCATCTGGCACCTCACGCTGGGCGCCTGGCTGGTGGGGGTGGGCCGCGGGCTCCTGGTGTTCGCGCTGATGGCCGCCATCGGGTCGTGGGCCTTCGGCTTCGACTTCGTGGGCGGGGGCCCCGGGGACCTGGCGCTGTTCCTGGTGGGGTGCTTCCTGATGGCGCTGGTGGTCGGGCTCCTCGTCTGCACGCTGGTGCTGCTCTTCGGCACCCGGGCCGAGACGTCGGCGTGGGCGGCCGTGAACTTCGTGGTCATGCTGGCCGGCGTGTACTACCCCATCTCGGTGCTGCCGGACTGGGCCGCCGCCGTCTCGCGGATCATCCCCCTCACGTACTTCCTGGACGCGGTGCGCGCCGGGTACGGGTTCACGCCCGAGTTCCCGCGCCCGTTCCTGACCGGCTTCGCCCTCGTGGGCCTCTACCTGGTGCTGGCCCATCGCGGGCTCGCCGCGGCCGTGTCCCGGGCGCGCCGCACCGGCCTCCTCCTCAAGCTCTCGGAGTGATCATGACCCAGGCGACGATCCGGATCGACATCGAGCGTCCGGCCCCCGAGGTGGTGGCCGGCCTCGCGCGACTGTCCCCGACCACGCTGGCGGACTGCCTCACGCTGGAGGCCGTCATGCGGCTCGGCGTCCACCCGCTGTGGCCCGGCATGCCGCGCATCGCGGGGCCGGCCTTCACCGTCCGGACGCCCCATCACGACAACCTGATGCTCCACGCCGCGATCTACCGGGCCGAGCCCGGCGACGTCCTCGTGGTGGAGGCCGGCGACGCGGAGATGGCGGTGGCCGGCGGCAACGTGTGCGCCGTCGCCCAGCGCCGCGGAGTGGCCGGGCTGGTGGTGGACGGGGTCATCCGCGACGTGGCCGAGTCCCGGGAGCGCGGCTTCCCCGTGTTCGCCCGAGGCGCCTCGCCCATCCCGGCCGGGCGGAAGGGCCCGGGGGCCATCAACGCGCCCGTCCGCTGCGGCGGCGTCCTGGTGCACCCAGGGGACGTGGTCGTCGCCGACGAGGAGGGCATCGTGGTCGTCCCGCGGGGACGGAGCGCCGAGGTGCTGGACCAGGCCCGGGCCCGGGCGGCCGCCGACCAGTCGCAGAGCCTGGAGGAGTGGGAGCGGGCCCACCGGGCCCGGATCGAGCACCTGCTCGCGACCCTGGGCTACACCGGCTGAGGCCAGCGGGGGCGGTCCCCGCCGCGTGATCAGCCGGCGGGGTCGGTGGCCCCCGCGATGGCGTCCACGTGGACGCCGTCCACCGCGATCTCGGGCGCGTGCACCACCTCGTCGGCGGCCCAGACCGAGGTCGCCTTGGCCTCCTTGGTCAGGGCCAGGATCCGGTGGAGCACGCGGACGATGTTGTCGTTGACGCGGAGCGAGTTGGCCTTGATGGGGGCGGCGAGCCGGCCGTCCTTGATCGTGAACGAGTCGCCGACCACCGTGCCCGTGAAGTCGCCCGCGCGCAGGCCGTTGATGGGGTAGGTGTACCAGATCCGGCCGATGTAGAGGCCGTCGCGCACCGTCCGCAGCAGCTCCTCGAGCGTGACCGGGTTCGCCCCCTCGACGATGACGTTGGAGGCGGACGTGGCCGGCGGCATCTCGAAGGACCGGCCGAGGCCGTCGAAGCGGAAGCCGTTGCGCGGCACCAGGGCCGGCTCGGCCCGCGCGCGGTCCACGCCCAGCTTGGCGGCGAGGGCGGGGTCGTGGAGCAGGCGCTGGGCGTCGTACCAGTGGGTCAACAGGCCCACCAGCACGCCGTCCTTCACGAGGTCGGTCCGGCCCGTGGACAGCCCCTCGCAGGTGATGGCCTTGGTGCCGGCGAAGCCCGGAAGGGCTCCGTGGTCGTAGATGCTGAGGCCCGCCGCCGCGACGGGCCCTCCGAGCTTGCCCAGGAACGGCGTGTTCGACGAGTAGAAGGCCCCCGCGTGACACGAGGGGAGCACGAGGTTGTTGAGCAGGTCGGCCACCGGCTGCTTGCCGAAGATGACGGTGTAGTCCCCGGTGGGCACGCGCACGCCGTCCAGGGCGTGGACGGCGGCGTGGGCGGCGTCCACCGCCGCCTCGTCGGTGAACTGGTCGAGCCGGGTCGTGATGGACCAGCCGGTGCCCTTGGCCGCGGCGCGCTCGACCATGGCCGTGACGGTGGACGCCATGAGGGCGGACTCGTCCACCCGCGCCCGCGGCATGGCGGTGGAGGCGATGGCCACGCGCTCGTGCAGGATCGTGACGTCGCCGCCCAGGATGAGGCCGAGCGTGGCCAACCCCTCCTCGCTGCCCGCCACCTCCAGGAGACGGGCCGAGCCCAGGAACGCGCGCAGGCCCCCCCTCACGAGCTTCCAGCCGACGCCCACGAGGCCGGCGTCGTCGAGCTCGGCGATGCCGGGGTCGTGCTGGGGCGGGCGCGCCGGTCCGTCGGGGCCGGGGCGCGGGAGCGAGCGGAACTCGGGGTCGTGGACGGCCGCCCGGCGCGCCTTGCCGAGGGCCCGCGCCGCCCCCGCCGGGGACAGGTCGCTCGGCTCGCAGCCGAACCCCACCGCGAGCGCGTCGCCGTCGGCCCACACCGCCTGGACGCCCAGGCCCCAGCTCTCGGTGGACTTGGGCTCCTCGAGGCCGTTGCTCGGGATGTGCGAGGTGTAGTTCACGCGCGCGTGGAGCGCCCGGTTGGCGGCCGCGAACACCTCCACCTCCCGCAGGCCCGGCTCCCGGGACGCGGCGGCGAGCGCCTCCTCGACGGCGCGAGCGAGGGCGGCGAGGTCGGGCACGCTCAGCTCCGGCGGTCCGGCCCCTCGGTCGGGTAGCGCTTGCGCGCCCAGTCCGGGAGCCCCTCGTCGAGGATCACCATGTTCCGGTGGCCCGCCTGATAGAGGATCTTGTAGGCCGCCCGGGCCATGGCGTGCGGGCAGGCTCAGTAGAGGACGACGAGGCGCTCGCGCGACACCTCGGCGATCCGGCGGTGCAGCTCGGCGAGCGGCAAGCTCAGCGCGCCCCGGATGCGCAGCAGGTCGTACTGGTCGCGGGGCCGCACGTCGACGAACGTCAGGGGCTCCTGACGGTCGAGGAGGGCCTTGACGTCATCCACCTTCATGTACCGCTCGGGCACCTCGGCGTCCCCGGCCGGGGCGGCGGCGACCCACAGCAGGGCCACGCCGGCCACCAGCGCCATGACGGCGGCCCTCATGCCGCGGCTCCGCCGGTGACGATGGCGCGGCTGCGCATGGTGGGCCCGCCGTTGCCCAGGCGCTTGGTCTGCATGGGCTGGCCCTTGCCGCAGTTCGGGATCGGGTAGAGCCGGAAGTCGCTCCCCACCGCGTCCACCGCCAGGAGGTAGTCGCGCGTGTCGGCCATGATCCCTCCGTCGCGGTAGAGGCGTCCGAGCCGGCCCTTCCGGATCTCGTAGACGCGACGGGCGGAGATGCGGAAGTTCTCGCGGCTCTCCGCGATCGAGGGGATGCGGTGGCCCGCCAGGTAGTAGCCGTCGTCGACCTCGGCCAGGATCGCCCCGGGGTCACGGTCGCCGCCGGCGAACACGGTGGTGGACATGCGGACCAGGGGCACCAGCGCGGCGTCGGTGGCCTTGTAGTGCCCGTTGGGCTCGCCGCCGAAGACGGCCGCCGTCTGCCGGCTGTTCATGAACCCGGCGAACACTCCGCGGTCGATGTGGACGACGCGGCGGGCCGGCGTGCCCTCGTGATCGTAGCGGTACTGGCCGTAGCCGGGCAGCGCGGGGTCCGAGTAGGCCGTGACCAGGGGCGACGCCACCCGGCGCCCCACCTCGTGATCGCCGAGGCCGCGCAGGAGCCACGACCGCCCGGCGTAGGCCGTCTCCATCTTGAGGCCCCGGTCGAGCTCCACCGGATGGCCCACCACCTCGTGGGCCACCAGCGCGTTGAAGTGCGGGTCGGTCACGACGGTGACGGGCCGGTCCAGGGTGGGGAGAGGGGGCGCCTCGGCCAGCTCCACGCCCTCCCGCGCCAGGGCGAGGGCGAAGTCCGCGAAGCGGGGCGCGCGCGCGCGCGGCTCGGCGATCCCGTCGTGCAGGATCTCCCACCCGCGCTGGTGGGCCACGACGTCGTAGAGCTCCTGGCTCGTGTCCGTCCCCGTGACCACCACGCTCACCAGGCCCTGGGTCAAGGCGACGCACTGGTCCACGAGCACGCCCTCCGAGGACGCCACCAGCTCGCGCTGGAGCGCGGTGCTCACGACGACGTAGTCGTGCTCCACCCGGCGATCCACCCCCGCCACCTGGCGCGACACATCCCGGGCGAAGGCCACCATGGCGTCCAGCGCCATCCCCCGCGGATCCACCTCGTACACCGCCGGCACGACGTCCTGGTGGACGGCGATCGGCGCGAGCCGCGTGTCGGCGAGGGACCGGCCGAGGGGCCCGAAGGCCGCTCGCGCCTGGGCCTTGCCCCGGGCGTTGGCGGCGGCCCGGCGGTGGGCGGTGACCAGCATGTCCCGCAGGATCGCGGGCAGATCGGGGAGGTCGGCCGCCCCGAGCGTGCGGCCGGCGTAGCCGGGGGCGACGGCGAGACCGCCGGCGAGGACCCGGGCGCCGACGCTGGCCGCCACGTCGGCCCCGGAGGCCCTGGCGTCCCCGCGCTCGGCCGCCGCGAACTTGCCGTCCGTCACCTCGAGCCGCAGATCGGCGTGGACGAGGTCGGGCAGCGTGCGGGCCCAGGAGACGCACAGCTCCTGGGCCACCGGTCGGAGCCGCTCGATCACCTCGACGCCCAGCGGGGAAGCCATGGCCGGTCAGGCCGAAGCGAAGGGCTCCACCCGGACGGTCTCGCCGGGGGACACGTCGCCGCGGTCCTCGTCGAGGACGATGAAGCAGCTCGCCTGGGTCATCGAGGTGAGGATGCCGGAACCCTGGGGCCCCGTCGTGCGCACTTCCCACCGGCCGTCCCGGTAGGCGAGGATGCCCCGCTTGAACTCGCGCCGGCCGGCCTTCTTCCGGAGCGGCTCGGTGGCCACGGCGTCGAAGCCGGGGACCATCAGGTCGGGACGGCCGAGTAGCTTCCAGAGAGCGGGCCGCACGAAGAGATGGAAGGTGAGCATCGAGGCCACCGGGTTGCCGGGCAGGCCGAAGAACAGCGCGGCGCCGATGCGCCCCACCGCCACCGGCCGGCCGGGCTGCATCGCCACCTGCCAGAAGTCGATGCCGCCCGCGTCGCGCAGCACGGCCTTGACGAGGTCGTGGTCCCCCACCGACACCCCGCCCGAGGTGAGCACGAGGTCGGCGCGCGCGGCGGCGGCGGTGAGCCGCCCGAGGAGCTCGTCCGCGCGGTCGGGAGCGATGCCGTGGTCCTCGGCCGCGCCGCCCGCGGCCTCGACGAGCCCCCGCAGCGTGAAGCGGTTGGAGTCGTAGATCTGCCCCGGCCGGCGCGGGTCACCGGGCTCGACCACCTCGTCCCCCGTCGACAGGACGGCCACCCGTGGCCGCTGGCGCACCAGCAGCTGGGGCCGGCCCAGCGAGGCGACGACGCCCATCTCCTGGGGACGCACGACGGTGCCGGCGGGGACCACGACCTGGCCCGCCTGGACGTCCTCGCCCCGGCGCCGTACGTTGGCCCCCCGGCCGAGCGGCCCGACCCGCACCCGCGCGCCGCATCGCTCGACGACCTCCTGGGGATAGACGGTGTCCGCGCCGACTGGCATGGGGGCGCCCGTCATGATGCGCAGGGCCTGGCCCGGCTCGAGGGCGCGGGTGAAGACGGCGCCGGCGGCCAGGTCGGCGACCACCTCGAGCTCGCGCGCGCCGGCGGCAGGGACGTCCGCCCCGCCCACGGCGTAGCCGTCCACGGCGGAGTTGTCGGTGGGCGGGACGTCGGCCGCCGCCCGGACGTCCTCGGCGGTGACCCGCCCGAGCGCGTGGCCCACGGGAACGAGCTCCGGCGGCGAGAGGGCGACGATCCGATCCAGCACGCGGCAGAGCGCCTCGCGCACCGAGATCATTGGCGCATTATACCGCGCCGAACGCGGCGCGGCCGGTGTGCTAGGATACGCGCGCCATGGGCGGGACGTGCCCGAGGTGCGGCCAGAGCCAGGGTACGGGCGACTGGTGCGAGCGGTGCGGCGTGCACGTGGCGCAGTACCGGGCCGACCTCGAGGCGGCGATGGCCGCGAGCGGGACGGCGGCCGCCGCGCCGCCGCCGCCCGGGCCGCCGGCGCGAGCGGAGGAGCGGGCGGCCGCCCGCCGACCCGCCGGGTTCTGGATCCGCGGCGCCGCGCTGGCCGTGGACCTGGCCGTGATCGCGGGCGGGTACGGGGTCCTGGTGGTGGTGGCCCGGCTCGTCTTCCGCGAGGCCGCCGGTGGGCGGGCGGTGGAGACGACGCTGGACGCGTTCCTGCGACTCGGCGTCGTCGCCTACTTCGGTCTCCTCACGTGGCGTCTCGGCCAGACCCTCGGCAAGGCGTTCCTGCGCCTCCGGGTGGTGACGACGGCGGGCGCGCCGCTGTCGCTCGGGCGCGCGCTCGGGCGGGTGCTGGCCCACCTCCTGTCGTTCATGCTCTTCGGCATCGGCTACGTGGTGGCCGGCGTCAGGAGCGACAAGCGCGCCCTCCACGACCTGATCGCCGGCACGCGCGTCGAGCGCGTGCCCTGAGGGAGGAGCCCATGACCGACGCCCCGTGCCCGCTCTGCAGGGCGCCCCACCGCCGCCTTGGCCGCACGCGTCCCTTGGCCGCGCTGCGGGCGGCGCCGGCGAAGCTGGCCGCCGCGCTCCGGCGCACGCCGCCGCGGCTCCGGGCGCGCCGGCCCGCGCCGGCGGAGTGGGCCGTGAACGAGGTGCTGAGCCACCTGGCGGACGCCGAGGTCGTGCTGGGCGCGCGCATCAGGAGCATCGCCGGCGAGCCGGGCTCCCCGCTCGTGGCGTGGGACCAGGAGCGGTGGGCGGAGGGGGGACACTACCGGCGGCAGCGCGCGACCGAGGCCCTGCGGGCGTTCGCCGAGGCGCGCCGGGCCAACCTCGCCTACGTGGCCCGCCTGCGGCCCGCCCAGCGCCGCCAGTCCGGCATGCACCCCGAGTACGGCGAGCTCACCATCGAGCACCTGCTGGCGCACTTCGCCGAGCACGACCTGAACCACCTGGAGCAGATCGAGGCCGCCCGCGCCGGCCGCGCGTGAGCCTGCCGCTGCCGCTCAGGAACCGCCTCGCCGAGCTGATCGTCGGCGCCTTCACCGAGCCGGCGGCCCGGGCCGGCCTCGCCGCGGTCGCGGCCGTCGCCCGCGAACGCGCGCCCGCGCGTCGCGTGCGCGAGTGGGCGGGCGCGGCGGCGCTGCTCGAGGCGGGGCGGGACGGGGTGAGGCTGCGTGCGGCCTGGCGGCCCCACGCCCGGGCGCTCGGGGACCGGGCGCACCGGGCGCTGGCCGCCGTCCCCGCCCGTCCCGCGTCGCCCGCGGGGCGATCCCTGCGCGCGACGCTGGGCGACGCCGCGGCCCTGTTCGACGCCGGGCTCTACTTCGAGACCCACGAGCTGCTCGAGGCCCGCTGGCGGCGTGCGCGCGGGCCGGGCCGGGACGCCCTCCAGGCGCTGATCCAGGTCGCGGTCGGCTTCCAGCACCTGGCCAACGGCAACGTCGCGGGATGTGCGTCCCTGCTCCGGGCGGGCGCGCGACTGCACGGCCGGCGGCTGGCGGGGCTCTCCCTGACCGCCTTCGCGGCCGGCGTGCTCCGGTGCCGCGACGAAGTGCTGCGGCTCGGACCGAGCGCGGCGCGCCGGTTCCGCTGGAGCCGGGTGCCGCGCTTCCCGGGTGGCAAGCGGCCGATGCCTCCGCCGGGGGGCGGGCAGGGCCCGCCGGCCGGA
>Ga0187892_10001577_pt1 | contig 51346 bp, 39 predicted proteins | sample MA1701073metaG_FD_139345 | JGI IMG/M metagenome (GOLD analysis project Ga0187892, IMG submission 139345) | Bio-ooze microbial communities from a basaltic lava cave in the Kipuka Kanohina Cave System on the Island of Hawaii, USA - MA170107-3 metaG ...
CGGCTCTGGAACGAAGACCGGAACCATCGCACCAAGCGAATCGACTGGCAGTTCCGGACGTCCGACGCACGCGTGAAGCTCAGACGCCTGTACCCGAAAACTCACCTGTGTTGAGGCACTAGCCCCCTATGCCCGAGCCGGTCTTGCTCTGAGCCAGATTGGCTTCGGAGGACAGGCCGCCGAGACGTTACTCGCTCCGTGTTCGAAGGTTCTGCAGGTCTGCCTTCGCCACGTCGAAGGCGGGAGCCAACGCTTCGCGAATCGCATGGGCCAGGGCCAGCGACGAATTGGCATTTCGCTTTCATTGCGTTCTTCGAACCTCAAGGAAAGGTGACGGCCAAATCGGACCATCGCCGATTCGATGTCCGGCTTCAGAGATTTTGCCAATCCTACGTCCTCGACGGCGGCAAGAGGCCCCCAGTAGAGCACCCAAAAGCGGACTTCCGCCGCCTTGCCGGGCTTGAGCATCGTCCGTCGTTGCGATGGTTGCAGCGACTTCCGCGGCTTCAAGATACAGCTCCAGTTTGTTTCCCCCACAGGGGCTTGGCTGTTTCGCGCTTGAGATCGAGCCGTAAGGTCTCGTCGGGCGTCTCTCTTCCGTTCGAGAGCCGCCCTTTCAGCGCGATTGTACTGGAAGGCCAAACCACAACCCGCATGCGGCAACCAGGGCGGTCACCACGGGGACGAAGCGCGTGATTGACTCTCCCACGGACTGACTGGTTCGGTGAGGTTCTTCTGAGCGCTTAGATTTCAAGTGATGTCTTCTCGTTTTGCCGACCCAAGTGTTCGACCTCGAGGGTCAACTTTTCGACCTTGTCAACTTGCGCTGGTCCCACGTTCATGGAGTGGCTAGCCTCATGGCCATGGCGTTCATTTGGAGAGTCCGCCGCGCCGCCCGCTGCACACCGATGCCTAGGCAATGACATTCTCCGCCGCGGGCATGGCTCGTCAACACGCCACGCATTGGCCTGAAAGGCCGCGAAAACGCTGCCAGACGCAATGGTATGGCGACTCAATCGAAGCCGTCGCGATTCCGATAATTCGTGCATGCCTACGGCGTTTGCTCCACAGCAGATGAGTTTCACGCTGGGTCAAGTGGCCCTCAATCTGGGGCTGGCCTTTGCTTTGGCCTTTCTGGCCGCCACCGTCTACCGGAAGCTCTACTCGGGTCCAAGTTATTCGTTCTCTTTCTTTGTCACCCTGCTGGTCACGCCGGTGGTCGTTTGCATGATCATGATGGCCATCGGTAGCAACGTGGCACTGTCGCTCGGGCTGGTTGGAGCATTGTCCATCATCCGGTTCCGGACGGTGATCAAGGACAACCGCGACATGGCCTTTCTCTTCTTGATGATCGGGATCGGTTTATGTTGCGGCTCGGGTGGCTACGGCATCGCCATCGCCGGCACGGTCTTCGTCTGCGGGGTTCTCGGCGCCCTATACGCCGTCGACCGATCCCGGTGGGTGCCCTCGGAGTACCTGCTGGTCTTTCGCCGCGACGGCCACGATGAGGCCGATACGGATCGCGTTTTGGAGAGCCTCGTCAGTTGGCGAAAGCTGCACGGGGCTTCCGATTTGGGTCCCGACGACGGATGTGAATACACCTATCGCGTGCGCCTGGGGCCGTCGGTCACCCCGGAGACGCTGTTGAATCGGCTGAGGACGGTTCAAGGTCTTTCGCAATCGGCGCTCATCAGTCCGGACAGCCAGCTTGCCCTGTGATCCATGATGCTCGCCAGAATCGACTGATCATCCGATCGCCCGGCGCCAGGGCTGGGCGAACTGGTCGATTCCGCTCCCGGCTCGGATTCCCCGTGCAATGCTCTCATTGGCTCTGGCCGCAACGGGCGGAGCGGATCATCGGCGTGTCGGCCGTCCTGATCGTGCTGCTTGCATCCTTGACGCTCGCTCCTTCCTTGACCCAGGCAACCAGGGCTGCCCTGGGCAGTCACGGTATCCCGGGGGCCGCCAACGACCACCTGAATCCCTTCCGTACCCGGCACGCCCTTTTGGAATGCGGCCTGCCGGTCTACGACTTGAAGATCGAACCGGCTGAGTATCGGCGAATCCTGCAGGTCGTCGAGGAGGCCAAACAGCGAGGCAAGCTCACCGACGATCTCAAGCAGTGGAGCCAAGCGAAATTCGTCTACCAAGGTGCGACGCGGAAGGTGAAAATTCGCGTTCGCGGCGACGGGGCCGATCACTGGGCACACCAGCGCCGTTCTTGGCGCATCCGTTTCCCCAAAGACGCCCCGCTGGACGGCCGGCGAGAGATCAACCTCATCGTCTCATCCGACGGTAAGGCCATCACTGAACGATTCACCAACGCGGTGTTTCACCGCCTCGGCCTGTTGACGCTTCGCGACGGTTACGCCGTTCTGCGGATCAACGGCATTCCCCAGGGCGTTTACTACGAAGTTGAACATTGGGACGCCCCGCTATTGGCCTATCAAAACCGGCCGGCAACCACGATCTTCCGCAATCCCGGTGGCGGACGTGACTTAGGGAGCTTCGAGGAGCAAGTGGCCAAGGATGATCCGGCCGCATGGACAGCCCTTCAACTTCTGCTCAATTATGAGATCCATCCGACGGCGGAGAATTTTCAAGCGGCGTTGGCGGTTACCGATTTGGATGACTATTTGCGCTTCGTGGCGGGAACGACGCTCTTCTGCGCGGATCACACTAGCATGGTGACGGACAATCATCGGCTCTATTTCGACAACTCGCTGGGCCGTTTCTTGCGCATCCCCTGGGACCTCGAGCCGCAGCGCATCCCGACCATTGAGCGATTTGACCTGGCCGACTGGCACGCGACCTTTGATGTCTTCGCCCGTTGGCCTATGTCGAACTTCCGTGTCGCCGTCCTGCGTGACGAACACCTTCGGCTGCGGCGCGATCGCATCCTCTGGGAATTGGTCCAGGACGACTCGCTGCTCAAGCTTTTCGATCATGTCTATCGCGACCTCGGCTTTGCGTTCTGGTCGGATGTCATGGGGCAAGGCGACGAGGAAAACCGTCTCGCCACGTTCCGTAACTTAGTCGCGCACAACCTCAAGCTCATCGCTAAGTCGCTGGCCAACAGCCGGATGGACGTAACCATCCGCGAAGTCCGCCGCGAACTTCTTCGGCTGGAGTTTGCTGTAAACAACACCGCTGGTACCGTGCTTTTGCGCATCCACTTGAGAGACCAGGCGGCTGGCACACGTTGTTGCCTCTACGGTGATACGGATGATCTGGAGGCCGTGGGTACGCCCGAAAAGTTGTTAGCTTCAGGCGAGGCTAATTCCTTCGGACAAGTCGTCTTGCAACTCGAAAACACGGTCTTGCCTCCCGGCACGGGTGTAGCAGAAGACTATCCAGCGTACGTTTATCAGTCCGCGCCTTCCGCCCAACGATACAAGACCGAACCGCTCCGGACGGTGATATATCCCGAGACTCGCCGTTTCACCTTCTTGCTTACTCGTGCCGCCCCCGTCGCCGGCGAACTTCCGGCCTGGTCCGAGGTGAAGATCGAAGCCGCCAACGCGGTGACTGGCCACCTGCTGGCTCCGGAAGACCTACACATGCGCATTCTCCGCGACGCGAGTAGCGCCGACTTCTTGGCACGCATGGGGAACCGCGACGCGTTCCTGGCCGCCAACCCCATGTTTGTCGCGCCGGCCGCCGGTCAATCGGCCCAATCAGTTGTTTTGGAAGCCCGCACGCACCAGGTTGAAGGAACCATTGTAGTGCCACATGGCGTTACTTTGGTGCTGATGCCTGGAGCGCGCCTGGAAATGAGGCCGGATGCCAACCTGGTTTGCTTCGGGCCGATCCTGGCCGAAGGGCGTGAGGATGCCCCGATTCGGATTGTCCCCGCGGACGATCGGCCGTGGGGCACTCTGGCGGCCGTGGACCCCGGGGCAGAGTGCCGATTTCGACACGTGGAGGTAGGCGGTGGCGGCGGCAGCCTCCAAGGAGTCACGGCGAATGGAATCTCCTTAACAGGTGCGATTGCCATCCATCGCGGCGACGCAATCTTCGAACATTGCCGTTTTTCAGAGTGCCCGGGGGAGGATGCCCTCAACGTGAAAAACGGGCGCGCGACCATCCGAAACAGCTTTTTTTTGGAGAATCATAGCGATGGCTTGGACCTCGACTTCGTGGAAGGCGAAGTCACCTCGTGTCACTTCGTGGGCAACCGCGGCGATGCCTTGGACTTGTGCGGCAGCCACGTCGACGTCGGCCATTGCCGCATGGAAAAATCCGGCGACAAAGGCATCAGTACCGGTGAGCGATCCCACGTGAGAATCCGCCAGACAATGGTCCTGGATAACCAAACAGGCATCGCGGTCAAGGATTCGTCCGAAGTGCGGATCGAACATTGTACGTTGACCGGCAACGCCACGGCGGTAACCGCCTATTGCAAGAAGCCGATCTTCGGCGGCGGGCGGGCATGGCTCAACGAGTCCAGCCTGGTCGACAACGAAACCACGGCAACAAGCGATGCCGTTTCCCAGATTGAGTTTTCCGATTGTACCGGCAATCCGCCGGTTCCCATTGCCGGAATCACAACCGTGGCCGATCAAGCATCGGCCCTGAGGCTGGGACGATGATGCCCTCCGCCGCGACGCCCCCTTTGCTGGCCGAAGCAACCAAGCTGAGTCCGTCCACGCGACCCGAACGACTCGGCCGCAGGGCGACAGAAGCCGATCGCAGCGCCCCGATCGGCACGGATCGAGTGGGGCACTGGCGACACGAATGGAAGTATCTTGTTCCCCGCTTTCTGCGCGGCGGACTAACGCGGGACCTGGCGACCCTGATGGCGCCCGATTCGCATGTTGGAGCGAACGGCTCGTACATTGTCCGCAGTCTGTACCTGGATAGCCTCGACTGGACTTGCGCTCGAGAAAAGATGGAGGGCGTCCCACGTCGCCGGAAACTCCGCATTCGAACCTATCGAACGGATGACCAGAATGTGTCCACGCTTAAATTCGAGATCAAGCATCGCGACGGGGAGCGCATCCGCAAGGATACGACCCTCGTGGATTCCGATCACTATGGAGGGCTCCGGGATGCCCTTGTCCCCCACCGCGCGGCTGCGGTGCTCCGTGAACCCCTGTCACCCCTCTTAGCGGCATTTTTCAAGGACGTTCACTTGTTCGCTCTTTGGCCGATGATGATCGTCCAGTTTCGACGACAGGCATGGGTACTTCCGTCCCACGACAACTGCCGGGTGACCGTTGACGACGAACTCCTCGCCTGGCGGTCCGGCGACGTGTTGGCTGATCGAGCCGTGGCAGGCCTCCCGCCCGGCCGCCAGAATTTCATCCTGGAAGTCAAGACCCCCGGCTGGATGCCGCTGTGCTTGGACCACGTCGTCCGCAAATACAAGCTCCAGCGAGTCCCCTTCAGTAAATACGCCCACGCGGTCCGCCAAGGCCCATTCGATCTCAACAACGGGACCTAAGACGTAGTCGCCGGCCGCTTGTGCGAGACCGCTCGCGCGAGGCGCCGGTGCGAGAATCCCTTCTCGCACCCCTTCTGCAGGAGCCCTTCCCGAGTTTCCAGTCGGGCGGCGCCCCTTGGACCAGCTTAGAACGGAACCGAATTCGGCTCGGGCACGAAGGCCGGTTCGGGACCGACGTGAAGGTCGGCGAAGCGGGTCAGCCGCTTGTTGAAATTAAGAGCCACGCTTCCCACGGGGCCGTTGCGCTGCTTGGCGATGATGATCTCGGCCACGCCTTGTACAGATTCGTCCTCAGGTTTGTAGTACTCTTCGCGATGCAGTAGCAGCACTACGTCCGCGTCCTGCTCGATGGCCCCCGATTCCCGCAGGTCGCTCATCAGCGGTCGCTTGTCATGCCGCCCCTCCGGCATGCGATTGAGCTGGGCCATGGCGATGACCGGGATGTTCAACTCCCGCCCCAGGCTCTTGAGGTTGCGGCTGATGGTGGCGATCTCCACCTGCCGGCTTTCGGCGTTGGGCGTGTGCATCAGCTGCAGATAGTCGACGAACACGGCCTGAATGTCGTGCCGCTGCCTGAGCCGCCGCGACTTGGCCCGAAGCTCCATCGCCGTCATTCCCGGCGTGTCGTCCACGAACATCGGCGCCTCCTGAAAGTCGGCGCAGGCGTCCAGCAATTTGCGGATCTCCTGATCCGACAACATCCGGCGGCGAAGCTTCTGGGCGTCGATCCCCGAGTACGAGCCCACGAGCCGATGAGCCACCTGATCGCAGCTCATTTCCATCGAGAAAAACGCCACCGGCTTGCGGTCCTGAACCGCGGCATGTTGGGCCATGGCCAACCCGAAGGCGGTCTTGCCCATCGAAGGGCGGCCGGCCACCACGATCAAGTCTCCGGGCTGGAAACCGCTGGTGAACTCGTCGAGTTGCGTGAAACCGGTCGGCAAGCCCGTGCAGATGTTTCGACTGCCCGGTTCCATCTGCTTGGAAAGCTTGGCCACGACATGGCCGATGTGCAGGGCCTGGCCGCTGACCCGCCGCTCGGTGACGGCGAAAATCCGCTGCTCCGCGCGATCGAGGATGTCCTTCGACTCCTCGACGCCGCTGTAGGCCTCTTCGGCGATTTCACCCGTGCAGCGGATCAAATCGCGCAACATGCCTTTGTCGCGAACGATCCGGGCGTAATACTCGGCGTTGACCCATTCGGCGAAGCTCTCGGCCAACTGCACCATGTACTCGTACCCGCCGACGAAATCGAGCAGGTTGCGGCGGCGCAGCTCATCGGCCACGACGATCAGATCGATCGCCTTGGATGGGTCGTCGTAAAGATCAATGAGAACTTCGAACAGCCGTTGATGGGCAGGCACGTAGAGCCACGAGCTGTCACCACGGCCCAGTAGCGGAAGCACGTCCCCGATGGCCTCCCGGCTCATCATCATCGAACCTAGGAGGGCCATTTCCGCGTCGAGGTCTTGAGGTGGAATTCGCTCCGTCGCAGCGGCCGACGCGGATCTACTCTTCGGCTTCGTCGCCATCCGTGGCTCCCTCTTCGTCTGCGTTCTGGGTTCTTGCTCCCGCCTCCGTGGGCTCCGCGGACTCGGACTCCTCCCCCGTCTTGTCCCGCACGACCCACACCTTTACGCTGCTGCGGAGATCCGGCGCCAAACGAATCTCCACCTCGGTGTTGTCCAACTGGCCGATGGCGTGGGCCAAAAGCACGTGCTCCGGTTCCACGAAGTACCCCTCGGCCACCAGGGCATGAGCGATCTCGCGCTTCCCCACTGAGCCGTACAGCACGCCAGCCTCATTGGCCCGGGCGGGAATGGTCACCTCCACACCTTTCAGGCGCTCGGCCAGGGCCTCCAGCACGGAGCGCTGCTTGGCCCGTTCCAGCTCGGCCACGCGGCGGGCCTCGGCCAAGGCCCGCGTGTTTTTCTCCGTCGGCTCTGTTGCTAGTCGCTGCGGCAGCAAAAAATTCCGCGCGTACCCGGAAGAAACCTCCACGACATCGCCCACGATGCCGAGTTTATCCACATTCTTGCACAGCAGTAATTTCATGCTCGATTCTCAAACTCAAAACGGAATCCGGTCTCCCGACGGTTCCGGCGGGAGATCATAATCGGGCGAAGCCGGAACGGGAACCGGGGTCCACCCGCTGGCCGGTGCAACGCGAGCCTCGCCTTCGCCCGGCCCGCCACTCCTAGGACCGCCTCCGCCCAAAAAGATGAAATTGTCCACGACGACCTCATGCTTGCTGCGTTTTTCGCCTTCAGGCGTCGTCCATTGCCCGAACTGGAGCCGTCCCTCGACTAGAACCGAGCGGCCTTTGGCCATGTACTGACTAAACGTCTCCGCCGCTCGACCAAAGACCGTACAATCCACGAAACACGTTTCCTCTCTTGCATTTCCTTCGCGATCTTTCCAGCGGTGATTCGTGGCAATGCCAAACTTGCAGACCGCCATGTTGCTGGCGGTGTAACTCAGTTGCGGGTCTCGGGTCAGGTTACCCACCAAAACGATGCGATTATAACTGGCCATGCTGCTCCACCCTTATCTAACTACGTCCGCCGGCCAAAGCAATCACTAACGGCAACTCGGCGGTCCGAATTAACTTTGCGAGAAAGGGTCACCTACGGGCGGTCGGCCGTTTCGGGCTTGCGGCGACGCTTGTCCGGCCGACGGGGTTCCCGTCGTGTTTCACGCGGTTCATCATGAAAAACGGGCACGAATTCCTCCACACCCCCTTTTCCTCGCTTCGCCGCGGCCTCCGCCATCACATCTACGCCTCTTGTGGTTGCGGCCTTCTCCATTAGTTCCGCAGTGATGTCGTCCGCCCGCACGATGAGAACGCGAAGGATGTTTTCCGCTAGGCGGCAGTCTCGTTCTAGACCGGCGATCTTGTTCGCCGCGGCTTTGAAATAGACCAAGACATAAAGACCGCGCTTGCGGCCTTTGACCTTGTAAGCCAGCCGCCGCTCGTCCCACTTCTTGCAGAACACAATCTCAGCCTCAGCCCGCTCCATCAACCGGCGGATTTCGCTTTCGCAATTCTCGAACGAACTCCCAAACGTCGGATCGAACAAAAACATAGCTTCATACTGGTTCAACGGTCTGCAACTCCTTAGCGAAGACTCTTCATGGCCAAAACCTGCCAATCGCAAGATCGCCAAATCACAATGGCCTATCCGGCGTCCCGCTGTTCCCCCGCTGGTTCGGCATTAAACCGGTTCATCGTTTTCTCCGGCCCATCTTGGATCCAGCACTCAACCGCGTCGGTGGCTCGCTCCAATGCCTGGCCAATAACTCCTACTTCGTCGGCCTGAAACCGGCTCAGTACGTAATCCGCCGGGGCCCCTACTGCTTCACCCACGCCGACGCGAAGGCGGCACCATTGCTCGGACCCCAAGCGGTCAATGATGCTCTGCAATCCGTTGTGCGAGCCGGAGGAACCGCTGGTCCGAAACCGCAACCGGCCAACCGGCAGGGCGATGTCATCCACAATAACCAGCAAGTCCGCCAGATTCAACTGGTAGAATCGCCCCGCAGCTAGAACCGCATCACCGCTGCGATTCATCCATGTCGTCGGTTTCAGCAGGGCCAATCGCTCTGAATGCGCCGTTCCCTGCCCGAACCAGCCGTGAAACTTCTCCACGGTCAAGGCGATATTCCACCGCCGGGCGAACAGGTCCACCACCTCGAAACCCACGTTGTGGCGCGTCCCGGCATACCGAGCGCCGGGATTGCCCAGCCCGACAATCAACTTCACGAAAACCGTTCATCCCGCCAAGCGACATTCATCGTTGCGCCCACGGAGGGTCGATGGACGATCAGGCAAAGCCACTTCGCAATGGGCCAGTGATTTACTCCTCGCCCTCGGGTTCCTCCTTGCGAATGCGGCCGATGCGCTCCGGTTCTTGCGGCTTCTCTTCGCCCTCAAGGACGACCTCTTCTTTCACCGTGGCCTCGATCAACTGGCGAACGCTGGCCACTCGTTCATCCGGATTCGCCAAGGGTCGCACCCCCGGCGGCAGCGGAAGATCCTTCACCAACAGCGACTCCCCCAAGAGCAGATGCGACACGACCGGGTGAAGCGTATCCGGAATGTCCGTCACCACGCATTCCACTTCGATCTGACCCATGTGCAGGTCCAGCACGCCGCCCTCCGAAACGCCCTTGGGCACACCGCGCGGCTCGATGCCGATTCGCACCCGCACTCGTTCGTGAAGATCGACGCGGGCTAGGTCGACATGGATCGGCTTCTGATGCAGATGGTCGTACTGGACCTCTTTGATCAAATACGGCTGAAGCTTGCCCGCCAGCTCCACTTGCAGCGTCCTGGCGCCGTGCGCCAAAGCCACCTCCACGTCGTGCTGGGCGAAAGATATACTCTCCGGCTCTTCACCATGTCCGTACATGATGGCCGGCAGCCGGCCCGTCGCCCGCAGGGCCCGGCAGGCTCGAGTCCCGTGTTCTTCTCTAGGTAAACCCTGGATCGTGACGACTTCCATCGCGTTATTGACCTCCCATTGCCGTTGAATTAAACAAAGCGCTCACCGAACGGTGCTCATGAATCCGCCGAATGGCCTCCCCGATTAAGTCGGCCACCGAAAGAACCGTCAGATTCGCCAGCTTCTTCGACACCTCCGGACGTAGCGGGATCGTATCCGTAACCACGATTTCATTTAGATCGGCCGCCGCCAGCCGCTCCACCGCCGGACCGGCAAACACCCCGTGCGTCGCCCCGACGTAGATACCGACGGCCCCGTGCGCCCGGACCAGTTTTGCCGCTTCGCTCACCGTGCCCGCTGTCGTAATCATGTCATCGAACATCATGACGTTCCTGTTCTTAACGTTGCCGATGATGGAAACCGCCGCGATCGAATCGGCCGTCAACCGCCGCTTATGGATCACGGCCAGTTCCGCCCCGATGCGCGACGCGAAATCACTCCCGAATTTGATGTTGCCCACGTCCGGTGAAACAAACACCGTATCGCGCAGCCCGCGGCTCTGAAAATGCCGGGCCAGCACCGGTGCAGCCGTCAGATGATCGAGGGGTATGTCAAAAAACCCCTGGATCTGATCGGCGTGCAGGTTCATCGTCAGCACGCGGTCGGCCCCGGACTCAGTGAGCATGTTGGCCACTAGCTTGGCCGTGATCGGCGTGCGGCCTTCCGCCTTTCGATCCTGGCGTGCGTAGCCGTAATACGGAATGACCGCCGTGATTCTCTTGGCGCTGGCCCGCCGCAGTGAGTCGATGAAGATCAAGAGCTCCATCAAATTGTCATTGACCGGCGGGCCAGTGGATTGAATCACGAAACAATCCTTGCCCCGAACGTCGTCTTCGATTTTCACCAGCGTTTCGCCGTCTGGGAAATGGCTGATCACCGCCCGGCCGCGCTCAACCTCCAGATAGCGACAAGTTCGATCCGCCAGTTCAATACTGGCCGAGCCGGCGAAGAGAATCATCCCGTTGAGATCCCGAGTGGGTTGGTTGAATTCGTTCACGGTTTGCACGCTCCACCGTCCAGGGTTGTTCCATCGGGCACGATAGCCGTCGCCGGCACGCGCGTGAACGGTCCGATTCGGCACCCTTGCCCGATGCGGGCACCGGCCGCAATGAACGAGAACGGGTACACAATCGTATCTTGCCCGATCGAAACGTCGCTATCGATCCAGGTATTGTCCGGATCGACGATCGTCACGCCCTCGTTCATGAACGCAAGCTGAATCCGGTCCTGCATCAAGCGGCTCACCATCGCCAGGTCCAACCGGGAGTTAATGCCCACTGCATCCTCCGAGGGTACGCAGTTCACCGCGGAAACCGAGTGCCCCACGCTTCGCAAAGCCGTGACGGTGTCGGTGACATAATACTCCCCTTTGGGCGAATTCGGGCGGATTCGCTCCAGCGCCGGCCACAGTCTTTCCGCGTCGAAGCAATAATAGCTCGGGTTGACCTCATGAATAAGCCGCTGTTCGTCGGAACAATCGCGCTCCTCGACGATCCCTGCGAGTTTCCCTTGCTCATCGCGCAGAATCCGTCCATAGCCGAGAGGATCCTCCAGAATCGTCGTCGCCAACGTCAGAGCGTCGCCCGATTGCTCGCGGCTTTCGAGCAAGGCCGCCAGGGTCTCGCGCCGAACCAGCGGCATATCCCCGGCAACGACCAGCACGTGGCCTGAGAAACCGCGCAAAGCTCCGCGGCAACAAAGAACGGCATGGCCGGTCCCCTTCTGTTCCGGCTGCTCGACCCAGGTAATGTCATCTTCCTTCTCGAATCGCTGCATCACCTGCGATTTTCCATGTCCCACCACCGCCAAAAGCCGATCGGCGCCGGCCAGCCGGCAGGCCTCCACCGCGTATACCAGCATGGGCCGGCCGCAAATCTCATGCAGCACCTTGGGAAGATCGCTTTTCATTCGCGTACTCTTCCCCGCAGCTAAGATGATGGCCGCTGTATCCATCCAAACGCGCGCCTTCGCCCCCGCAGCCGCGCAGTGGCGCGCAGCCCATCCAAAGCGTCACGGATCGGGTGGAGGTCCCCTTCTTACGAACTACGTTCTTGAGGGATTGTCAGCCGCCACTCGAAACTACCCGGCCAGGATTCGAACCTGGAATACCAGGACCAAAACCTGGTGTGTTACCGTTACACCACCGGGCAACACGGCAATCCTATCCCGCAGAATGCGACCTACGCCAGCCCTCGACCGACTGGTGTCCAACGCCTGGCATCCCCATTGAAGGGTCAAAGTGAAGGAACCCCCACTGGCCCCCTCGGCGACAGATCAGCAGAACCAATGCGGTGACAGGCCATGCAAGGTTCAAGAGCCTGCTATTAACCATAACACCATAACATATATTGTAGCTGAATCTTGCGTTAACATGGGAAATATTTTGATTGGACGTCTTGGGGACTTACACCCGATAGCTGTCAACGATTGCTTTCGGGTAAAACGCTCTTGCTTGAAAGGAGATTCAGTTTGAAACCATCACGGGCGAATAGAAAGAGGCGGGCATCGATGATGGTGTTGGTCGGGAGTGGGACTCTATGGGCTGCGGCTTGCACTCCGGCTCTTCAACGGATCGCGGCGGAGTTCCTCCACCAAGCAACCGAGCAGATTCTCAACGAAGACGAAGATATTTCGTTCCGAGATTGGCTCGAATCCGAACTCAGCGACTGACGCACGGTGTGCTTCGTCGTGAAATGCCGGTGCCATGAGATGCCCCCGTGCCATGCCCGAGTCCCCGCTTCAGGGAGCCACCGGGCATTCGGGAGAATGGAAGTAACACGACCGTATGTTTTCATAGTCGCCGTTCGCGCCGCAGGGATGGTCTAAAACGCGCGAACGAGTCGCCGGGTACCGCGGTGGCCGCAAGCAAGGATGCAAGCGCCGCCGCGGCCGAGCGAGACCAGTCCAAATTCAATCGAAAACAATCGTTCGGTTCTGGCTGACGAGGATCTTGTCCTCCACGTGTTGGCGTACGGCCGTGGCAAGAACCACGCGCTCCAAGTCGCGGCCCTTGCGGACCAAATCGTCGATCGTATCGCGGTGGTCGATGGGCAGCGTGGCCTGGGCGATGATCGGCCCCTCGTCCAGTACATTGGTTACGTAGTGGCTGGTGGCCCCGATCAGTTTCACGCCGCGCTCATACGCCTGGTGATAGGGTTTCGGCCCGGCGAAGGCCGGCAAGAAGCTGTGATGAATGTTGATGATCCCTTCCGGATAGGCCTCCACGCAGGCCGGTGAAAGCATTCGCATATAGCGGGCCAGCACCAGGAAATCAACCCGCGCCGCCCGGAGAAGCTCTAGCAGCCGCGCCTCCTGGGTCGTTTTGTCGCCTGCGGTAATGGGCAAGTAGTGAAAGGGAATCCCGAAGGCCGTCACGTGCTCGGAAAGCTCGGCATGGTTGCCGGCCACGAAGGGAATCTCCACGCGGAGCTCGCCGGTTTTCCATCGCCACAGCAGATCGTTGAGACAGTGACTTTCTCGTGTGACCAGGACGGCCATGTGCTTGATCTCATCACCCCAATATGCCCGCCAGCGCATCCCGTGCTCAGCCGCCACGGGCGCCCAGGCGGGCGGGAAGCTGGAGCGGTCCAGCTCGAACCCGTCCAGGGCAATCTCCAAGCGCATGAAGAACTCACTATGCTGCGGGTCGCTGTGCTGGTCGGCCTCTAGGATGTTGCCCCCGTGTCGGCTGACAAAGCCTGCCACCGCGGCAATGATGCCTTTGCGATCCGGGCAGCTAATCAGCAGGCGTACAGTACGTGCTGTCATGGGCTATTCCGGCGAGCATGGGAATCTCCCAGGGGTTCGATGACCAGAGCAACCTCGCCGGCGTACGGAACCACGCTGCGAATCCGAAATGGCCGTTCGCCGTTGGGCCACACAAAGCGGTTGCGGATTCGCCAGACCGGCCGCTCACCTTCCGCCAACCGGAATTCGCTTAGATCCGACAGCGCCCTGCCGGAATCCTCATGTCGTTTTCGCCGAGCGGCCATGGCAGGCTGGATTAGCCAACGTTCGACAATACCCATCGCGACGGGCATGGACCCGATCCGCCCCCGTCGCGGCGTCAACTGCAATTCATCGCCGTTCTTGGTCACGTCGACGGCTGCGTCCAAGGATACAATCGCCCGCCAGCCGTCGGAATCATAAAGGGCCGCTAGACGCAGACAGCCTTCATCGAAGTCCATCGCGATGTCGGAAACCTGAACCGGCAGCCTGCCCGCCACGTCGGGCCGATGGTGCAAAAAAGCACAGAGCCACTCGTTAACCGCCCGCTCCGGCAGCCGCAACTCAAAGGGCGATCCCGCTACAAGCTGGCGGCTGATTGCGTCCACGGTGGTGGCCGCTTCGCCTCGCACTCGTTCGAGTTGCTCGGCGTCAAGCACAACGGGCCGATACCACCGGGGCTTATGCTCCACGATCAGGATAAGCAGCGCCCCCCCGCCGGCGATCACGGCTCCCGCCAGCGCCAGCCGCCGCTTCCACCCTCGGCCCCAGGGAGCTTCCATAGGCCGAGCTTAACCATCCCCCGCCGCTTCGGCCAGCCGTTCCGTGGTCCCATGGCCGCTCTTGCGCGAGAACGGCATCAATCGGGTAGGAGGGCGTGGGCGCGCGGTTCCACGGGTCCGTTGGGACGCGACGAAATCGATGACCACTCCAACTCAGTGACCAACTCCAGCCACGACGCCGGATCCGCGTCGAAGACTCGGCAGCTAGTCCGGAGGTCAACCGCGAAAACCAACGGCCGCAGCGTGAGCTGCCGGACAAGGTCGCCGACCTGGACTTCCCCCAGAACCCGATGGACGCATTGACGCCAATAGTCGGATTCAGGCCCGACTCGAAGCCTGTGATTCGCCGGATAATAGTGAACCAAACCCGGCTGAAGCCGGCGGATGAGAGAATATGGAGGTGTTGGAGCCGCGATCCACCAGTTGAAGCGGGTGGCAAACACCGGTCGGCTGAAGCCGACCGATCAGAGTCAAGCACGCCGCGGACCGCAAGGGCGCCGTCGCCATCGGCGAGAAAGATCGGCCTGTACCAAACTGGCCGGTGTCAAAGGGCTGCACGCCGCCGTACATCGGGCCGCATCTTCGCTATGGCTTCCTTCGGACCCCACCTCGCGGTGAAGCCCTTGCCAGTCGCTTGTCCTTCACCTCCATCAGGTTGGACGGGGGACTTCCACCAATTTCCACTCCCCGAGACGCCAAACATGCTCGGCACACAAAAGCAACGGACCGCCGACAATCGACGGTCCGTGCTTATGCGCGAACATCTTGATTACGACGAGAAACGAACAATCGTCGCTACGATGTTCCCTGACTTCCTCTAATAGCCCTACTCCCCAGGTCGTGATACAGGCCCGACGGTCACCAGCACCGGCTCCCCGGGATGGAAACCAATCTGCCCGCTCTGGGAATTCCGAAACTGGGAATCCCGGTTGTTTCGGATTTCGACGCTAAACGTTCCCTGGGCGTCCGGCGAAGCGCGGAAAACAAACGTGCCGGCATAGCTCGGCCGCGTTACCTTGATTCCGCCGGCATACATCGCACTGGTCAATCGGCCTCGCACCTTGTCTACAGCTTGCACGGCCTCTTGCCCGGCGAATACAAAGCCCGGATTATCAACATCGACGACGAGGTCCTCGAGCTTGAGCGTCCCGCGCTGCCCGCCGGTGACATCCACGGCGGCCTGATAGGCGCGGAGGTCCGTTGCGCCGTTGACAAACACATCGACGGTCAGAATGCCATCCGGTTGAATCGTCGGCTCACGCGGTACCAGGCTGAAGGACGGTCCGAGCGGCGCCGGCCGGGCAACGTTCAGCGTGCCCGCGATACGTTCGAAACTTGCCTGCGGCATTCTAGAAAAATCGAGACTAACGATATCTCCGGCGATGCCGGCGGGCGTTACCGCCACCAGATCGTTCCCTACGAAAAGAGCAAGCTCGTTATCCTTCACGCCGGCCAGCCGCGAGGCCGCATCGGCCGTCACCTGGATCGATAGCTCACCCCCGTTTTGGCCGGCCGACACAATATCCGCCGCACCGAGCAGAACCTCTGGCGACATGAAGATTTGGCCGTCGGCCGTCGCCATTCGCTCATACCCGGCGACGTTCTTGTTGCTGGCCGCGCGAACTGTGATCGTCGCCTTAGCCGACCGCTTCACCTGTCCGACGTTTCTATCGGCGAGCGCGGCCCCGCCTCCCATCAGGAGGATTGACCCTGCCGCCACCCATAAGTTCGTCCTTCGCATTCGTCACTCCTTTGCTGCAAGACCGTCTTTTCGGGTCCTGCCCGCTTATACTACCAGGAACACAGTCGGATGCAAGCGGGCCCGTGCCATCGAGACTTCGTGGCAATCTGTGGCTCAGTGCTTTCAGTTCAAGCGCATGGATTCCATTTTGGGTTTGGTCAGATGCCGCCCGGTTTGCTTTGCTGCTTGGTCGTCTTTGGGGCTGACTGAGCCGGATTTCTTGCCCGCGCAACCCCCAGCAGCGTTCGAATCAGGCGATCGTCAGGCTCCAATTCCGCGCCACGAGCGAGAATGCCAAGCGCCTTCTCGGGGCGCTCGGAAAACAGATAGAGGTAACCCAACAACGAGCCTAGTTCGGCGTTGTCAGGCTCCCCGGTTGACGCCTCGCAAAGCGCATCCAGGTGGCGTTGGAAATCCGCAGGCCGGTCGTAAGCGGTGCGAACGTCCAAGGGCAAGTAGGCGATTCGGGGCTGTAGATCGAATGCCCTGCGAAGCAGCGGGGCAGCTTGTTCATAGTGACCCAAGGCGATCAAAGCGTGCGCGCCGCAGAGCCGCGAGGTTGGATCCCCCTGATTCAGCCGGGCGGCCAACAGAAAATCACGCGCCGCGTCGGCGTAGCGGCCGGCGGCAAACGCGGTATGCCCCTCAGCGATGGCCCGTTGATAGCTCCCCACCCCTCGCTCGGCTTGAATCTCGAAACGCTCGAAATTCCGCCCGTCCTCCACGCCCTGGCGATAGGCCCGTTCGAGATCGTCATACCGCCAGTCGTCGTACGGGACGCCGAAACGATAGGTGAAGTTATCGTAGTAATATCGGCGCGACCCGGAGTAGGTGCGCGGATAAGCCGTCCACCCGAGCCGGTCGCGATCGAGGTAGCGTGGCCGGCCCCAAGGCCGATTCGGATCGGGGAAGGGAAATTCGTCGGCCAAGCCGGCGTTGCTCCCTTCATACTCAACCTCGGGAGCGACGGCCGATTCGCCCGTAGGAGGCGTAACCGGCGCTTTCGGCGCTTCCTGCGCCACTGCCGACGAAGGCACCGTTAAGGCGATGAACAGGCAACTCCAAGTCGGGATATCAAAAGGAAACTCGCGCATAATCGTTCTGCTCCTGCGATATTAGTTATAGTTAGGTTAAGGCCAATAACTGTTGAATTATATCGCCCACGGCCGGTCTAAGTTGCGGCAGGCCCAACGTTCGAATCCCGTTGAGGCCGCACTTCAACATAGAAAACCTTGGGAAAAGTCCGGATCCGTGCGCCGAAGCCATCCTGAAGTGAGAATGCGACGTGGACATTCAACTTCATTAGCCGTAAGTTTTGATTGTCTGAGGTTTGGAGGCCGCGAACCGAGGGTCAGTCTCTATGTCGGGAAGCGTGCGAGCACCGGAGTTGGATGCGGGGTTGGGGTGGTTAAATACCGACCGGCCGCTGCGGCTTGCTCACGAGCTGCGCGGGCAGGTTGTTGTCCTGGACTTTTGGACCTATTGCTGTATCAACTGCATGCACATCCTGCCGGACCTCGCGTTTCTGGAGGAAAAGTACGAAGACGATCCCGTGACGTTTATCGGCGTGCACAGCGCGAAGTTTCCCAACGAGGCCTCACGCGAGACGATTCGAGCAGCCATCTTGCGCTATGAGATCAAGCACCCCGTGGTCATCGACGACCGCATGAAGATTTGGCGCAGCTACGCCGTTCGCAGTTGGCCCACCGTGGTGGTAGTGGATTCGTCGGGTACGATCGTCGGCGTCGCAGCGGGAGAGGGCAATCGAGACGTGCTCGACCAGCTCATCGCCCAGACCTTGCACCAGAGCCGTCTGAATAATACGCTGGCCTCCGAGCCACTGGCCCTTCGAAGGGAAGCAAGCGTTCGCGCGGCCTCCGGCCTCGCTTTTCCCGGAAAAGTGCTGGCCGACGCATCCGCCAAACGCCTTTACGTTGTCGACTCCAATCACAACCGGATCGTAATCTCCGAGCTGCCCGACGAAGCCGGTCGGGCACGAGTGCTTGGCGTGGTCGGCAGCGGTCGCATAGGACGGGAAGACGGGCCGGCCCCTCGAGCCTCTTTCAACCATCCACAAGGATTGGCGGCCGGACATGACAAGCTCTACGTGGCCGATATGGAGAACCACCTCATTCGTGCCATCGACCTGTCATCTTTTGACGTGACCACGGTCGTGGGCACCGGGCGGATGGACAACGACCGCTCCGGCGGCGGAATGGGCACCGACCAAGGCTTGAACTCACCCTGGGACCTGGTTCTGGAAGGCTCGACCCTGTACGTGGCCATGGCCGGAGTGCACCAAATCTGGCGAATCGATTTGCCTGTGGGCTTCGCCCGAGCGCTGGCCGGCTCGGGGCGCGAGAACATCGTCGACGGCCCGACGGAGACCGCGGCCCTGGCCCAACCTTCGGGCATCTGCGTGCTGAACGGCAACCTTTATTTCGCCGACAGCGAGGTCAGTGCCATCCGTGGGATCGACATGGCCGCCGAGCGAGTCTTTACCGTCCTAGGCGAGGGGCTCTTTGTTTTCGGCGACGTGGACGGTGCCTTTCCGCAGGCCAGGCTGCAGCACCCTCTGGGAGTGGCCGCGTGGAAAAACGCGCTTCTCGTCGCCGATACCTACAATCACAAAATCAAGCGCGTCGATCCCGCCGGCCGCTCCGTAGCGACGCTTTATGGCACCGGCAAACCCGGAACCTCAACGCCCGATGGGCTGGTTGCCTTCTTCGAGCCGGGCGGCCTATCGGCCGCGTGCGATTATCTGTTCGTGGCCGACACGAACAACCACCGCGTCGTTCGCGTTGACTTAGTCAGCGGCCGATGGCACGAGATCATCCTGGAAGGTCTCTGTGCCCCAGAAGGCGCGGAGACGCCTCCGGCCGCTCCTATTCCGGTCGAGCCTATTGCGGTTGCCGAAGGCCGGGACCTCGACTTGGTTCTCGAAATCCAGATGCCCGGTCAAGCGCACCTGAACGCGGAAGCGCCGTGGTCGGTGCGCGTGCACGCCGATGGCCAAACCTTGGTTCAGACCACAGGTAAGTCGAGTGCCCTCCCACTCTCGGTGACTGTGCCCGCCGGCGCCGTAGTCACCGGCAAGCCGTGGATGGTCACCGCCGCGCTGGCCTATTGCACGGATGCGGATCAGGGCGCATGCGTCCCGGTGGAGCTTGCCTGGAACGTTCCTATTCGCTTCGGCGGAACGACCTCACGGGCAAAGCTCTTCGCCCGAGTCCCCGAATAAGGTACACGAACGCGGGTTTCGTTACGGTTCCAGGGTATCAAACTCGACCTGGGCGCGAAGTTCACCGGCCGGGTTGGCGTCCGTATGCAGATTGACGTAGATGTTGCCAGCCAACAAATCCTCAACGTCGTGGGCCTCAAGCTCCCAAACCCCCGAGATCGTCACTTGCCCGTTCGTCTCCTCGATGAGACTGGTGAGGTCGTTGACGATTTGCCCGGCCTCGCCCACGGGTGCATGATGAAAGTGGGCCGCCATGACCGGTCCCGTCAGTCCGGACGCGGTAACCTCGAAGGCTAGTTCGGTCTGTGCGGCATTGAGCGTGAAAGTGCCCTCACCCGTGCCGTTGGTTTCGGCGGGCGGCACCTCGACATCGCCGCTCAGTGTGGCCGAGGCGGTCCGCGGTTCGCCGCCGCCCCGGCCAGGACAACCCGCGAACAATAGGACCAACACGGAAAGCGTAAACCCTGAGAACATTCGTTGCGTGATGAGCTCCTTTCATTTTAAAGCCTCTTGTTTGGGAAGGCAATAAAGTCCCGCCCCAAGAGCCAACATAACCGGCCAACCACCGATTCGCAATAGGACGAATGCGCGGGCTAAAGCCTGCGGCTCAGGTCAAAAGGTTAGAGGCTTCAAGCTACTCACAGGGGTCTGGACAAGCGGGCTCGCCCGCGAAGGCGCCCAGGACCGCCAGCACGTCGCCTACATCGATGGTCCCGTCGCCTCCGCAGGGGGCGATATCCGCTACGGGACAAAGCCCTGCATCGGCAAAGCCGTCCAGACAACAAAGAACGTCGCCGACGTCTACAAAGCCGTCACCGTCGGGTGGCGGAGCGATGTCGCCGTAGATCCCTGGGACGCACTCGCAAACATCCGGAATGCCATTGCCGTCGAGGTCCTCCAGCGTGCCGGCGGCGATGTCGATGGCGTCATCGGTGAGGTTGCCGTCGCAATCCACGCCGGATAGATCGATTTGCGTCATCAAGGGGTTAACCGGACAACTGCTCGAAGGAGGCATACAGCAATTCGGCTGTTGATTGACGCCTCCCACACAAAAAGTGTATGGCTGTGTTCCGCCGATGGTGACCAAGAACGTATTCGGCGCGGAAGGAACGCTGTTCGCTGACAGGCCCTGGCAACCGATTGCTCGAATGCTGTTGACAAACTGCGCGGTCACGGCCGAGGGGGGCAAACCAGCGGGGACACCGGGGGTGTTCAGGTTGCACACGCTCGACGCCGGCGTGCTGATGCACCAGGACCACCCCGTGCCGTTCGAAGTCCCTCCGGGGAGCCAATACGCAACAGTATTATTCACGCTCTGAGAAGGATAGACCCAGGTGTTGGCGAGGCTGCCGTCGGCCAGCACGATTTGGCGCCGCGCGAAATCATACACCATATCGTGCAAAGACTGCAACCCCGGTGCACTGTTCCCGGTCTGGGTCCAGGTGGTCCCGTCCCACTCCCACGTTCCGGAGTTGGCAGGCCAGTTGTTACCGCCGTAGAGGACGGTTACGCCTCGGACCGAGTCGTAAGCCATCTTATGGGTCACCCGGGCGCCGGGGTTGTTCGCAGGAAGGCGTTGCGTCCAGTTCGTCCCATTCCATTCCCACGTATCGTTGAAAGGAACGCCGGCGGCGGAGGCCCCTCCGTACATCACCACCACGCCGCGCACCGCATCATAGGCCATAGCGGCGGCGCTGCGCGCCGGTGGCAGCGGCAAGGCGGGAAATCGCTGGGTCCATTGGAAGCCGTTCCACTCCCACGTATCGTTGTAAGAGGTGCCGGTATTATTGTCGTAGCCGCCAAACAGGACCGTTACTCCGTTGCCTACATCGTAGGCCAAGGCGGGGAACGACCGGACGGCAGGGTTTCCCAGACCAGGGGAGGACACTTGCATCCAATTGTTTCCGTTCCATACCCAGGTATTTCCCGTCGGCGCCGAAAGCGTGAAATCATAACCGCCAAACAGCACGGTGAGCCCCCGCGCGCTATCATAAGCCAGCGCCGTCGAGGCCAGAGTCTGCGGCGGCGCATTGACGGGGTTCATCTGGAGCCACATGACTCCGTTCCATTCCCAAGTAGCCCCGAAGCCTAACCAGACCGTACGCTGACGAGCGCTGTCGTAGGCCATGGCCGGCGCAATCCCCGTGCTAGGTGCCTGCGCGGCCATACCCCACTGCAAGGGCGGTGCGCACGGCACGCCGGTGGCAGCGCCGACGAAGTGAGTGGCGTCATCCAGGTTGATCCAACCGACGTTCTCACCCCAAGCGTACCCGCGGCAGCGGCCGGCCATGAAATCATATCGGGCCTCATTGGGGGACTGGGCGACGGTGTTGAAGTTGATCCACCCACAGTTCTCGCCCCACGCGTAGCCGAAGAGATCACCGTTCAGGAGGATATTCACGCCGAAGTTGGTGCCATTGGTGTTGGCGTACGGACCGCCGCCATTGCCCACGTTGATCCACCCTTCATTCTCCGCCCAAATGAACCCCTGAAGGTAATTGGATTGAACGATCACTCCGCTGGTCGTGCCGTTGGCATCGCGCCAGTTCAACCAGCCGATGTTCTCGCCCCAAGCAAACTTATCCGTGGCACTGATGTTGGACTGGGCCCGGCCGTCACGGGCACCGAACATACAGACGATGGCCACGCAAATCTCGGGCAGATTGAAGCGCAGAATGACCGCCCTCTCCCGAGCCGCACGCTTTAGCCTGAACACGGCTATGTGTGACCCGAAGGTCGCGGCTCGGTGTGAGAGTCCTCTTGGGGTCGAACTTATACGTCTCATGACATAATCCCCCTTCCAATCATCTGGCGCCGCTGGAGGCATCAGGGGGAGCCCTTCAATACGAAAAGTTCGCCCAGGGGTCGGTGCTGACGAAGCCCGATCCCGGAGCGAGCAGCTGCGCGGCGCTGTTTTGTGGGCCGATGGTGTAATTCATGCCGTTGTTGCTCGCCGAGTTACGGATGATCAAGTTGTTCATCCCGGTCACGTCGATGCCACGGAGGTTGTCTACGACGTCGTTGGCTTCGATGCGGTTGCGATGGCCCGCCACGTAGATACCGGCTCCAGTGCTAGTTCCGGGGCCGCTTGCCACGCAGGTGTTCTCGATCACGAAAGCCCTGCTATTGACCTCGATTTGGTGAATGCCGTTGTACGCCGACGTACACCCGCGGATGCTTGAACCGTTCGCGGAAATGCCGATCAGGGTGTTATTGGTAGCCGTGCAGTTTACGATCGTGGCGCCGGGATTGTTGGCAATGATACCGATTCCTGTGTTGTCCAGCGCGGAACAGTTGGAAACGACGGCTCCGGCCCAGACCAGTATTCCACCATTTCCATTGGCCGCCGCGACGCATCCTTCCACCAATCCGACGGAGCCGTTTCCACTGACGTTGGGAACCACGATGCCCCGATCAACGTTGCCGCGAGCGATACAACCGCGAATAATGCCGTTTTGTCCGCCCCCGAGGATCCCATGTCCGCCATTGCCTTTGACGGTCACTCGCTCAATCCGCGACTGAGAAGAATTCGTCAAATCGATCCCGTGCCCAGCCCAATTCACGATCATCCCGTTGAGGATGGCGACGTTGTGTTGTGGGGAGGTCGAGGATACGATCCCCGCCCCTGAACCGGATACCCCTTGCAGGGTGAAGCCGTTCAGATCGATCGTGACATTATCCGCGCTCACCTGAATTCCAGGCTGGCCGGAAACGCCGGTCAGATTACTGGTCAGCACATACGATCCCGATTGGGTGATTGTGTACGGCAGCGAGATGAACTGAGCGTCAAGCTGCACCCGGTTGGTAGGGGCAATCGAACCCGTCGGCGGGGATAGTTGTCCCGCATGAACCGGAACGGTGCTCATAACCGCTGTGACCATCAGAATCGTGTTTGCATACTTTGACGTTCTTCGCTTCATGATTGGTTTCTCCCATCGTTGTGTAGTCTAAATTAGTTACATGGCGGCGGGCAGGCCGCGGAGCCGGAGAAGGCGTCCAGGGCGGCCAACACGTCGCCCACGTCGATTTCGCCGTTGCCTTCGCAGGGAAATAGGTCGCCCTCGCTGCAGTTTAAGAAATCGGCGAAGCCGTCCAGGACACAGAGAATGTCACCGACATCCACGTAGCCGTTGTGATCCACGTCGCCGAAGAGGCCGGGCGTGCATTCACAAACATCCGGAATGCCATTGCCGTCGAGGTCCTCCAGCGTGCCGGCGGCGATGTCGATGGCGTCATCGGTGAGGTTGCCGTCGCAATCCGCGCCGGCAAAGCCCACTTCGGCGATTTCGGGATTGAACGTGCAGGGTGCGCCCAAACTCAGGCAACAGCTTGGGCTAAAGACCGGCCCCACCAAAAGGTTGAAAGTCTCCCGCTGGCCGACGGTAATCGTGAAGCAATTGGGTGCCGTCGGGACAATCGCCGCGTCGACGCGGTCTTCGCCGCAGTTACCGACCGCGGTGATGTCGTTCACAAACTGGGCTGCGAGGGCCGCGGCACTGGCCCCGGCCGGCAGGGCGGTCACGTTGTTGTTGGTGACCTCAAACACGGCGCCGCCGATGGACCACGACCAATTGGTTCCCGTGCCGCTCCCGGTCAGACAAAACGCCCGGCTGGAGTTGGTAATGATCTGGGTTTCCGGGAGGCTTCCCGGGGGGCTGCTGTCGCCCTCGAACATTACCATCTCCCGCCGCGTTAGATCATAGGCCAACTGTGGACTGATCCGGCCGCCTCCGCTGGACAGGAAATGTGTTTTCCAATTTGTTCCGTCCCAGTCGCAGAGGTTCGTGGCGGAGTAGGCGCCGCCGTACAGGACAACGACGTCTCGCGTCGCATCGTAGGCCATGTCGTGGGAGCTTCGCGGTCCCGGGGTGCTGACGGGAAATCGCTGGGTCCAGGTAGTGCCATTCCATTCCCATGTTTCATCGAACGTTGGATTCATCAGGTCCGAACCACCGTGGAGCAGGACAACTCCTCTTCCGCCATCATAGGTCATAGCCAGTCCGGCCCGCGCGGCCGGGCTATTCGCTGGAGATTGTTGCGACCAACTCGAACCGTTCCAGATCCAGGTATCGCCTAGGGCTTGGCCGGCAAAGGTTTGTCCGCCGAACAAAACGGTGTCGCCGTTGGCGGCATCGTAGGCCAATCCGTGACCGGCGCGGGCGGGCGGCGAACCGGCTCCGCCAGCCGATACCTGCGACCAGTTGGTTCCGTCGTATTCCCAAGTATCGCCGAAGGCCGTCGAACCGTTCCACCCTCCGAACAACACCGTTTTACTCCGTCCCGCGTCGTAGGTCATCCGATGATCCACCCGGGACCCCGGCACGGTGGACGGGGAGCGTGACAGCCATACGCCGCCGTCCCACTCCCAGGTGGAATGCATGCACTGCCCCAAAGGACATTGCACGTCACCGCGATAGAGAACGATTCGGCTCCGGGCACTGTCGTAGGACATGTCGTGCCCATTCATGTTGAACCCCGTTGGCGAAATCAGAGAGGCAAGCGACCATTCAAGGTAAGGGTTGCTGCACGAACCTCCGTTCGGCGCGCCCACCAAGGCCCACTGCGTGGCCCAGCGGCTCAGCCCCACTTGCGGTGGATTCCAATCCCATCCGAACGGCGTATCCGCGTACGCTTGGATGGTCCATAAGCCGCCGTACTGATCGACGGTCGTGCTACTGTAGTCGCCCCAGCGGTTGCGACCGTTGCCGTCAGTCTTGTCGTACGGCGTCAGGCCGGCCTTGAAGATCACCTCCGAACGCATCGTGTTGATTGGATCGTTGCTATCGCGGTAGGAATAACTCGCACTGGCGAACTGCCCAGGGGAAAAGGATGAATAACCGATCAACACATCGTTGGCCGGATTCACCGCGATGCTCGGAAAGGCAAAATGGCGCGTGCCCGTGGGGTCGTCGATGAGACCGCGCTGCACGACGGCCGGTGTACCCGCGGGATTGATCTCCCACCATTGGATGGAGCTACGCGTCGGAGTGAACGGGGCGGGCGGGGCGCCGGCGGTTGCCGGCAGAAAGATCGTGTGCGCGGTCCAGAGGCTCCCGTTGCGAAAAACGACGTTCTGAATCCGGTCATCGTTGGTGCTGATCAGCGAACTCGAACCACGCTGCGGGGCCAGGTCATCCGGAATCCCGTTGTTGTTGACATCCCGATAGGGGTCCCACGTTTGGGCGGCGGCGATGAAGCCGACAAAGTTTAGGGTCGGCGTTCCCATGACGTTGGTAATCGTATAGAGCGCCACGTTTCCCATGCCGTTTACGTTTCCCGGTCCGGTTTGCAGCACAAACAAGGTCTGTTGTGTGTTGTCGTAGGTGATGGCCGGGACGTGCACTAGGCCCTGATTCGTCAGTTGCAGGCGTGTGAACGAAGACGTGCCGGCATAGAGGTTCGCCCTGTTGAAGACGAAGATGTCCGAGCCCACCGGCCCGCCGCCGATGTTGATCATGATGACCGATACGGCGATCCAGTTCGTGTTGAACCCGATGCTTGGATAGTCGGCCCATGTCAGGTTGGCGGCGTCCACGTCGATGCTGAACAAGTTCCAGGTTCCCGTGGGATCGCTGGTTTGTGATACGCCGATCAACAGGGATGAAGCGGCCTGCTGGGCGTTAGCCGTTGCGGTGAAGATCCAGCGCTGTCCAAACGGATCGTAGAGCACCTTGGGATCAAAGGGAGCCGGGTTCCCAAGACTGGCCCAGAAACCAGCCAACGTGACAACGTTGTCGATCCCGCCGAACAGCACTTTGATCCGGACCTGGGTGTTCAGAACGGTCATATGGTACTGGGTGCCGCCGCTAAGCCCGCCGACGGCGCCGTGCGTGTCCGGTGGCAGGGCTGCGTTGTTGTCGTCCAGGGCCTGGAAGGTCCAACTGGGGGTCGGGCTGCACGGGAACGACGTGAAATGTGTGGCCGCGGTACCGGTCGTGTCTACGGCCACGACCCGATCGAAGTCCGCCGGGCGAGGCGCGGCGGGTGTGAACGGGATGTCCGATGCCTCCGTTGTGGGAGGTGGGGGGTCTGCCGATTCCTCTTCCGCCAACTCCTTGAAGTTAACCACGGCCATTCGGACCTGGGTGGCTTGCCGACTGGCAGTTTCAGGCATCGTAGGCGATCGCCCGTCTTCGCGAGAAAGAAGGGGTGTCGCGGCGGATGCGGAAAGAGGGGCCAGGAAGCCCAAGAGAGGCAACAGGCTAGAGAGTACAGGCAAGAGGCAAAAAGCGGTCCTCTTCGTCCCTTCGTCCCGGAGCCGGCCCTTTACGCGAAGCGTCAAGGGTTCCTTCGTCCCCACCCGCCGGCCCATGGTGCATTCGTCGCTTTTTGTTGCTGCCCTTCTGATCATGTTTGGTCCCCGCAACGCTGGGGAAACGTCGAAAGACTCTACGTCCCCACGTCTCTTTCTTCTTTGGTCCTTGGCCGTCTGAGAATCTCTAGTCAATGTTGGAATGGGTCTGACAAATTCCGCGCTGCGGTGTCTATTCATGGCGGGGTATACTAGATGTTTGTGCAGGAATTGACGGCCACACACGAAACACTCCTGGCTCGGATTTCGGCGGGTGCCGATCCGGCCGCCTGGACCGAGTTTCTAAGCCGCTATGGCGAGTTGATCTCCCGTGTGGCCCGCCGCCACGGTTTGCAGCCGGCCGATTGCGACGAAGTCGTCCAAGACGTGCTCACAGGTTTGTGCCAGTCGATGCCCGCGTTCCAGTATGATCCGGCGAAGGGGAAGTTTCGGTCGTACTTGAAGACCGTGGTGCTCCATGCGGTTTACCGCAGAATTCATCAGAAACGGCGCGAAGTTCAGCTAGAAGAAATGGAAACTTCCGTGACGGAACCGCCCGCGGAACCGGCGGAGGAGCAGGCGTGGGAGGCGGAATGGAGGCAATATCACCTGCGGTTGGCGATGCGGCGAATCCGGCCGGAGTTCAGCCACGATGATCTTGCCGCGTTCGAGGCGTATGCCTTGGCTGGTCAAGATGCTCGCCAGACGGCCGCGGCCCTGGGGATGAGCGTGGATCAGGTCTACCAGGCCAAATCCCGAATCTTGAAACGCCTAAGCGGCGTCATCGAGGAGCAGATTCGCGAAGAGGGCTGACAACTCCTCTCCTTGGAAGGGATAGGGGCAAGGATGAGGGTAGACGATTTCGGCGGATGGCCACGATGACTTCGGCCTCTCCATGGTTCAAGGACCCTACGACACTGCTCGACGAGCTTCGGCTCGGGTACCAGACGAGCGCGCCTCCCGCGATTCCCGGCTATGACGATCTCCGCGAGCTCAAGCGGGGCGGCCAGGGCGTCGTGTACGTCGGGCGGCAGCGTTCCACGAAGCGCCGCGTGGCCGTGAAAGTGCTCTACGAGGATGCCTTTTCCTCCGAAGCCCGCCGGCGGCGCTTCGAGCGCGAAATCGAGATCGTGGCCGGCCTACAGCATCCGCATATCGTGCGTGTTTATGACAGCGGCGTGACGCCCGACGGCCGATTGTACTTCGTCATGGAATACGTCGAAGGCAAGTCGCTCGATGAGCACCTAGTCTGCGCGGAGTTTCCGGCCCTCGAGAGTCCGCGCGATCCGAAGATCCCGGCGCGCTTCCCGGCGCCAGTTCGATCGGTCAAAGGGGTGTTGCGACTGTTCGTGAAGATCTGCGACGCGGTGGGTCACGCCCATCTGCATGGCGTCATCCACCGTGACCTGAAGCCCAGTAACATTCGCATCGATCCGGCGGGTGAACCGCATGTTCTGGATTTCGGGATTGCTCGCCCAGTTGGCTCTCTTTCCGAAGCAAGCGCCCCGGCCTTGACGCTGACCCATCACTTTTTGGGAACCCTGGCTTATGCATCGCCCGAGCAACTGACCGGAGACCCGGCCCAAGTGGACGTACGTTCGGACGTGTACTCCATCGGTGTCATGCTTTACGAAGTGCTGACCGGGGCTTCGCCGTACCTTGTGTCCGGGCCGGTGAGTGAATGCATGCGAGCCATTACGGAAGGCCAACCCGAGGGTCCCGCTGTCCGACGGCGGCGAGCGATCGTGGAGGCCCGCGCCGCGGTTGGCGATTTCGAGCCGCTGGATCATGAGGCGGCCACCATCGTCACGACCGCTCTGGCCAAGGAGCCGGCGCGGCGCTATTCGTCGGCGCAGGCGCTGGGCCACGACCTCCGGCGATACTTGGCGGGTGAGCCGATTGACGCCAAGCGAGATAGCGCCTGGTACGTTTTCGCCAAAACGGCGCGCCGCTACAAGTTTCATGCCGGCGCCGCGGCGAGCTTGGTCATTTTGCTGGCTGTCTTCGGGGCGGCCGTCTCCGTGATGTATGGCCAGAAGGCGCTTGAAGCGCGAAAGGCCCGCCAGATTCAGGTTTTTCTCGAAGACACGCTGGGATCCGTGCGCCCCTCCCGCCCTGGCGCGCCGGTGACCGTCCGTGAGGTCCTGGACGAAGCCGTCTACTTCGTGGATCACACGCTGCACGACCAGCCAGAAGTCGAAGCCTCGTTGCGCACGACGATCGGCAATAGCTATCGAATGCTCGGTTTGTTTGACCTGGCCAAACCCCAACTGGACGGGGCGCTGGAGTTGCGGATGCGCTGCCTCGGTGAACACAACCTCGAAACCGCTCAAACATTGGGCCAACTCGGGCAATGGTTCGCGGACCGCGGCGAATGGGATCGTGCTGAACCTTTCTTGCGACGGGCCTTGGCGATTCGACGCGGCAAACTGGGATCCCACCATATGGAAGTGGCCTACACGCTGCAGAATCTCGCCGACGTGGTCCAACGGCGGGACGGCAGCGAGGAGGTCGAAGAACTGCTTCGGGAATCGCTGTCGATTTGCATGCGAGTCCACGGAGAAGAACACGCGGGCACCGCCATTGCTCAGTACAAATTGGGGCGGCTGCTTCACACGCGACGCCGATACGGCGAAGCCGAACGGCTTTATCGCGCTGCATTGGTTACGCAAAGCAAACTTCACCGGGCACAGCCGCGGCATCCCGACATCATCCGTTCCTTGGCCGGGCTTGGCGAAGTTCTGCTCGATGAAGGCAAGACGAGCGAGGCCGCGTCCCTCCTTCGTGATAACCTCGAAGTTCGCATGAAGGACCTGGCAGAGACCGATGGACACCGAGCGGAACTGGAAAGCCTGTACGCCGATAGCCTGCAGCGCTTGAGCCAATACGCGGAAGCAGAGCCGCTGGCCCAGCGGAGCTTTGAAAACCTGAGAAACGCCTATGGCGCCGAGCATCCGGCCACGGTTCGCGCCGTCGAAAGCCTCGTCCGTCTTTACCACACTCTCGGTGAAAGCTCCAAGGCCGAGACCTACCGTACCTTGTTATCGGCGCACGGCACACAACGGCTGCCGTGACCGTTTCCGGGCTGCTACAATGGCTTCATGAAGCTGATGCGCGAGCTGCGCTGTTTTCCCGGGCAGCCGCCGGCGGCGGCCCCGGCTCAATAACTGGGGAGGATCACCGGGTCGCGACGGCCTGGGAACCTTTTGTGTCTTGCGGATGGACCCGCGCGGGGTTAAAGTCCGCGGCTCGCTGTGGTGAAAAAGCCCTGCCCGTTCTGCAAGCTCAAGGCAGGCAGCGGTCGGCGGCTTCGTCGCATTCGCGACCGGGGCAGCGCCGGCCGACACCCACGCATACGCCGTTCACGCAGCGGTCGGGCTTGGTACAATATAGCCCGTCGTCACACGGTTTGCTGTTATTCGCATGGAGGCATATCCCGACGGTCGTATCACACCGATCGGTCGTACAGGGGTGGCCGTCGTCGCAGTCCACATGCCGCAAGCACTCCACGCAGTGGCCCAGCAACTCGTCGCAAAACGGGTTCTCTTCCGAGGCGCACGGATTCCCCGTCCCGATGCACTTCCCATCTCTGCACGTGTCGACGGCCGTGCAAAACCGCCCGTCGTCGCAAGGCAGGGAATTTGAGGAATAGACGCACTTCCCGCGGACACAAACCTCTGTCGTGCAAGGGTTGTCGTCATCACAATCCAGGTCGGCCGCACACTCACAGCGGTCTTCGCACGATGCGCCCCCAAGCCAATTCCCCCCCCCCTGAACCTCCAAGCAACAATGCTCGTTGAGTTCTCCCAGGCACTCGGCCCCGCGGCAACACCGGCCGACATCAAGGCTGAGGACGCTCGTCCCGGCGACAAAGGGGACAAGATCGTCAATCGCATCCGCATCCGGTCCGTCGGGCGCCTGAACACGCGTTGAGTCGCTTAATTGAGGTGGATCGGAAAAGTCCTCCAACTTCAGTCCGAAGTCACCGGCGGCGCAATCCGACACCGCGTAGACGATGGTGGCGACGTAGCGCGTTTGGCCTGCAAAGAGCACCTCGGGAGATCCGCTAATCGCAGGTGTGGCCGCCGCCCTGCAGGAGTTCTGATTGACCGGAGCCAGACCACCGGGAAACAAGAACGGTATCCCCCCGCTGCTTCCCTCCGTCGTGTTAACGCTCAGAATCGAAGCTGGATCGGCGTCGGCTGTGCCTGTGGTGATGCCCCCGGCCAATCCCCCCGATAGCGAACAGGGAACTTCAACCTGCAACCCTCGCAAAACCTGATCGGCCAAGTGGGCCGTGATGAACACCTCCACGGTGACATGATGGCCGCCGGTCACGGAACTCCCGCCGATGTGAACGAATGTCAAAGCGAGGTTTTCTGCGACACACATGTCCTGCGCTTCGTCACAACGTCGATCGGGAGGACAAGGACCCGTGAGTCCCACGCACAGGCCGTCGCGGCAAACGGCTTCGAGCGTGCAAAAGAGGCCATCGTCACACGGTTGGCCGTTCGGCTCCGGATCGTGGGCACAGATTCCGGCATGGCACGAGTCGCTCGTGCAATCATTATTGTCGTTACACTCGGCGTTCGTGAGGCACTGAGGACATTGATTCGCCTTTTCGTCGCACAGCGCTCCGCCGGGGCACGGACGCGGGCTGCCCGTGCAAACGCCATCGGCGCATTGATCGTCCACCGTGCAGAACAGGCCGTCATCGCAAGGCTCGGTGTTGGTGCCTCGGAAACAAACAGAGGTCATCAAGTTGCAGCCTTCGAAGGTACAGACGTTGTCGTCGTCGCAGTCGGCGTCCACGAGACATTCGACACAGACGTCGCGGTCTTCGTGGCAGGCTCGCCCCGGGCATCGGTCACCGGTCCCGATGCAGGCCCCGTCGGCACAGGCGTCGATCACAGTGCAGAACAGCCGATCGTTGCAGGCAATCCCGTTGGGTGCCGGCCCATGGACGCACAGCCCCTCGACGCAGGAGTCGGTTGTGCAGACGTCACCATCGCTGCAGTCCGCATTAGAGTCGCACTCCAGGCATCGATCGAGCTCTTCGTCACAAATCGGCCCGGCGAAGCAGGGCTCCGGCCCCGGGATGCACGTTCCCATGCCCGTGCAGCGCTCGGCGCCGTTGCAAAAGAGGCCGTCATCGCAGTCCGCATTGACCAGGCACGCGACGCAGGTGTCGCGGGCCTCGTGGCATCGCTGGCCGGGGCACGGAGTCCCGGAACCTTCGCACCGGCCCTTGATGCACCTGTCAGTTTGAGTACAGAACAAACCGTCGTTGCAAGAGCCCTCTTGAGGCACATATTCGCAAGTGCCTTCTCGACACGAATCGGCCGTGCAAACATCGTCGTCGTCGCAATCTTCGTCCGTTGAACAAGGCGGACAACCGGCGTCGCAGGTCGTGTCTTGCTCCCACAGAATTCCCTCGCGCACCGCTAGACAACAATGGCGGTTCAACTCTCCCAGACAAAACGACCCGCGACAGCATCGCCCCGCATCGACGGATACCGCGACCCTTCCCGCTTTGAATGGAATCACGTCGTCCAAGGAGTCAGGGTCGGGACCGTCGGGGGCGATCAGTCGGGTTGAGTCGTTGGACATCGGAGGGACGGATCGGCCTTCGAATAGCAGGTCGAAGTCTCCCACGGCGCAGTCAGAAACGCGGTAGACGAAAGTCGCCAGATAGCGAGTTTGACCGGCCGCCAAAATGACCGGCTCGGTCACTCCGATGGCGGGAGTGCCGGCGGCCCTACAAAACGCCTGATTGGCCGCCGCCACCCCGCCGGGATACAGGTAGGGCACCCCCGCCTGGCTGCCCCCCGCCACATTCACACTGACCGTGGAGGCCCCATCGGAATCGGCGCTGCCGGTGGTCACCGTGCCGGATGCCCCTCCGAGCAAGGAGCATGGCAAGTCCACCTGCGTGCCACGAAAGGGCTGGTCGGCTGTGCCAGCCGAGATGAAGACTTCCACGATGACCAGGTCATTCCCCGTGACCGAGCCGGCGCCCACGGGCACTAGCGACAGGGCGATGTTTTCGACGGCGCCCGCCTGGCCCCATAAGAGGCCAAACAGCAAAAGACCTGCGATCGCCTTTTTTTGCGTGATCACCTATGCCCCCCCTCTTTGACCAGCTCCTCCTCGACGGTGAAATGACCGGCGGAAAAGCCGATCCCCCAGCCCCTAGCATACCGCGACGTTGCCGCTTCTCGCAAGGGGGCAATGAATGCCGTATTGCAGTTTAGAAAAGTGCTTTGGGGTTACGGGCAGGTCGAGTTTATGGGTCGCGGTGCTGAGTTCCAGGCCCCAAGCAACCCTGCTCCGTTGAGTACATCGATGATGGCGGCTACATCAGCAGGGTTCGAGGCCCCGCTGTGGTCGATGTCTGTGCTGAACGGACCGTAGGGGGCTACCGTGGAGCCGTTCAGGTACTCGACGAGCTGCAAAACGTCCTGTGCGTCGGCCACGTCATCGCCGTTGGCATTGCCGGGATGGAACGTGTACAGGGCGGAGCTACCGCCCTCATACAGAATCCGCGTGACCGCGCCCGCCGTAAGAGGACGGGCGAGCGTCAGCCGATAATGACCGGCCGGCTCCTCCACGACGCCGGCAACGAGGTTGGCGCCGAAGTCCGGGTCGATGGCCGTTTCGCACACGTCGAAACAATCGTCCGCGGCTCCGCTTCGGCTGAGGGCCAGGGTAATCGGCTCTTGCGCGCCGCCAATGCCTTCGCGAGCAGACAAGGACGCGTCATCCGTGGGATGCGGCCGGCGGGCATCCACGAGATCGGCGGGCGGGACCGCATCCAACATGGTTCCGGCCAGGCAAGCGCCGGGATGGCACGCGGCTGGACTGCACGTTGTATTGGGTCCCAGCCAGACACCCACGGCCGAGCAGGCGGCATTGGTTTGACTGGACACACAAACGTTACCCACGCAACAGGCCCCGCGCGGCTGGGGACAACTCGCTTGCGCACAAGTCGTATCGAAACGCGGAAGGCCGTCCAGGGCACGACAGACGATTTCCATTTCGTCGCTGCACGAACCGTCCGGCTTGCAGCAGGCCACAAACTGGCATGGCAGCTCCTCGCAGACCGACGCCGGCCCCGCCCAAGCCGAGTCGGGAATGCTGGCGCAGGTGGCCGCCTCTACGTCGGGCAGACAGTTGCCCGAAATGCAACAGGCCCCGACCGGCGGTGGGCAGGTTACGTTCTCGCAACGTACGGCTTCGCCCATGAAAGTCCCGCCGATGTCTGAGCATAACTGATTGGTCATGTTGTTCTGACAGGAGGCATCTCGCCGGCAGCACGCGCCGTTGAAGATTCGCGGCGTACACTCATACGTCGCTCGAATGACCCAATCACCGCTTGGCTGGCATTGGCCCAATTCCGAAAACTTGCGCCAACCTGCGGGGCAGCCAGTCGGCCCGCAATTAATCGCGGAGAGCCAGTTTTTCGTTGTGGTGCTAAGCCCGTCATGATCGGTCGTTGGGAACGCGTTCTGCGTCGAAGGCGGGGGAACGCATGGGTCACCCGTTTGATTGTTGTGCTGGTCGATTCGATAACCAACGCTGAAAGTGTGCGTGCCGAGGGTATCCTCGATCACGATCTGATCCTGATCCGATGGATCGATGCTCACCAGGAGGTTCGTTCCTCGCCTTCCCGGTTGCATGATAAGAGGCTGTAATTGCGGATCGTCGTCCGACCGGATTTCGAACACCCGAATGCCATTCGGCGCCCCTTCCCAAATCAAAAGCGACCACTGAGTGGTTGTCTCGACTACCGCGTCTTGGGCGAAGACGCCCTCCACGCTTCTGATGACGATCGGAAAGACTTCGGGAGGTAGCGTGTAGGAAACTGCCGCGATTTCGCCCTCCGCGAAGCCCGCCTGAATCACGAATGTGCCGCCCTCGAAGTTGGCGCCGGTGTGCGAGGCGGTCAATGGCCCCGGACACTCGCCGCCGCCGGCCGTGCTTCCCTGGGGACCCTGGTCCGCCGGGGAGCCGAGCAGATCAATCAAGTCCAGTTCAATGGGTATCGCGTTTTCAAAGCGGTGGGAGGCTTCTGTTTTTTCTCGTGCCGTGATCGGCCGCTGACTTACGGCCACCGTCGGCGCCCCACGCAATGTCCCGGCCGCCACGCTCAGGAAGACGATCGCACTCAGCGAGACACCAAATGCGCGCAGCAGAACGGTACGGCGCAGTGCGCTCGCGGCGGCATGGTGAATTAACATCAGTTCAACTCCGTTAGGCCCCCTGGGCCGGATAAACCCACCAGCCAATCTTAGGCAAGGCCAAAGTGTCCTTTCAATCCTCGCTGAAACTGCATCGAAACGGCATTTGATCACGCCCCCAGGCCGCCGACCAGCAGTTCCAACAGAGCGCGGAGGGTCACAATGCCCAGCATCGGCCCATTTCCTTCGGCGACCAATGCCAATTCCTGGCCACTCTGGCGCAGAGCAGAAAGAGCGGATGCCACGGTATCATAGGGCCCCAATCGCATGACTGGTTCCACGCGATCTCCGATGGTTTTCCAGTCATCAGCCGCCAAAAGGTCGTTGACGCTGACGACACCCACGATGTGCCGGCGATTGTGCCCGTACACGGGCAGACGAGCATGGGTCGTGTTCCGTGCGATCCGAATCAGCTCCTCTCGTCCGGCGGCGGTGCCGATGGCCACCACCCTGCCGGCGGAGATCATCACGGATTGCAAGGACATTTCTGACAACTGAAGGACACGGTCGATGAGTTCGCTTTGCTCGGCTTCCAGAGCGGGACCGGCCAAGGATTCCTGCAGAAGCATGGCTACTTTTCGTTTCGGGTCGAGCGCGGCCGGCTCCGTGTCGGGATCCATGAGCCACCGATTCATGAGCTCGGCCAGTTGCCTCAAAACCCAGATGACGCCCGTCAGGCGGAAGAGCCGTTCCGAGAGGGCGAGCAACCTGCTGCTGGCCAACATGAAACGGTCGGCGCGAAGTTGAAAGACTCCTTTCGGAAGAACATTGGCAAAAACAAACACCAGCGGAGCCACGAGAGCAATGGTGTAAAACTCCACCTCATGCTCGGAAAAAAGGAGAAGCTCGTCGAAACACCACGCCGCGGCGTTGGTGAACAGGCAATCGGCCAGATTCACGCCGAGCAGAGTCACCAACAAGGTACGCGGCGTATCCGCGAAGAGCTCGGCCAGTCGCAGCGCCCGCGGGTCGTGCTGTTTGGCGCGGACGTGGAGCCGGACCCGATTCGCGCAATAAAGCCCCGTCTCCGCTCCCGAATAGAACGCGGAGAGAAACAGCGTCGCGGCAAGCACTGTCCCCGCCAGCAACCAACTCATGACTTCGCGCTCCCGTCTGAATCCTCAGGTTGATCGCGGTGCAGGACGACGCTGGCGACACGCCGCCGATCCATGGTTTCGACGGTGAGCGTCAGATTGCGGAGGCGAACGGCGTCGCCCGGCTTGGGTACCCGACCCAGCCTGGAAAGAATCAGGCCCGCTACGGTGTCGATGTGTCCATCGATTTCTTGAACGCCGAACCGGTCCGCCCACATTCGAACGCTGAAATCGCCGGGAATACGGTAGGTGTGATCGTCGATCGCCTCGACGGCCACGGATCGGGCGCCCCGCTCATCGACCATTTCCCCGACGATGCGTTTGGCCACGTCGGTCAGGGAGACAAACCCCGCCGTGCCCCCATATTCGTCCACGACGACCGCGAATTGAATCTTTTTTTCGCGGAAATAACGAATGAGCTGCACGAGGTTGACCTGCTCGGGGACATAGTGTACGGGACGCACCAACGCGCGGGGCGACGCGGAGGGGGTTAGATAGAGATCCCGCGCCGAAATCACGCCCTTGATGTCGTCCAAGTCGCGAGCGCAAGCCAGCAACGTGCGGTGCCGCGAGGCCGTGGCGATGCGCCGAGCGGTGGCGGGATCGCTGTGCAGGGAAATGGCCTGCAAATCCACGCGAGGTGTCATCACTTCACGCACGCTGGCTCCGGCCAGGGCTACGGCCCCCACCAGCATTTCGTTTTCCCTCGTATCGATGACGCCGTCCAGGGCGGACTGCTCCAGCAAGAACCGAAGCTCCTCGGGGGTGACGCTTTCGGATCCATCGCCGCCGGGAGCCAGCACGCGGGCCATCGGATCCAGGATAAAAAAGGCCAAGAACCAGAGCGGCGGACTCAAAACCACTTCCAGAACGCTGACGATGCCGGCAGCCGTGGGAGCGAGGCGTTGGGCATTTGATAAGGCGATAGTCTTGGGCAGCATCTCCGCGAACACGATGACGGCCAAGAGCACGGCGGCGCTCGCGGCGGCGAAAGACGCGGGATGTTGCCCGCGAAGTTGGTCCATGGCCACGAACGCAACCGTAAAGATGGCCACGTTCACTGCTGTATTGGCCAGCAAAAGGGTCAACAGCGCGCGACGTGGGTGCTGCATGACCGCGTACACACGTTCTTGCAAGGAGTGGCCGGAGGTTCGGAAGGCGTCCAGGGCGCGCCGGCTGAGACTAAACAGGGCCGTTTCCGAGCCGGAAATTGCCGCCGAGGCGGCCAAAAGCACCAACAGCACGAGCCAGACCATGGCGCGAAATCATAGTGCATTGCGGCCGAAGCGTCGCCCCTCTTGGGCGGCGCTTGCCTGTCGATCCACGGCGGGTGCTAAGCGCCGGGACCAAGCCCCGACGCTACGTCGTTCAAGGGGCCCGTTCGCGCTGGGTTGTTTTCGTCAGCGAGGCCGTCAGCGACTCGATCATGGCTTGGTCATTCGCCGCCCGGGCCACTTCCAGGCCACGCTGGAAGAGGTCGCCCGCCTCCAGGAATTGGCCGTTGCGGCGATACGCTTCACCCAAGTGATAATAAAGGAGAGCCTGTGTCGGATCGAGGCGTACGGCCCGGCTCAGCTCGGCAATGGCTGAAGCAAAATCACCCAATCCTACGTAGACCCAACCAAGGGTATCAAGCGTATCCGGCGTGTCGGCAATGGCCACGGCCTTCTTGGCGTAGGGTAGCGCGAGCTTGAATTCGCCGAGCTTCTCCGCCAGGAGGTAGGCGAGGTTATTCAGCGTCGCCCAATTCGTCTCGTCGAGGCGCAGCGACTCCTCATACGCGGCGCGGGCTTTGGCTGCGTCACCCGCCAACTGATACATCTCTCCTCGTTCGTACAACAAGCCGGCCCGTTCGGCGGCCGTTTCCGCGGTGGACAGGCACCGCTCCAGCAAGCGGTCGGATTCCTCGGTCCGGCCGGCGGAACGGTGGAAGCTGCTGAGAATCCGATCATTCGCCCGGCGCAGTCGTGCGTTCGAACCATCGGCTTCAAACAGGCGGATGCCGTCATTGGGTGCGAAGGAGCTTAACACGTCCTGGCTGACCGTGCGCGCGGCAGCCAGGGAGTCCTGGCCCGCTCGGTCCATGGCCTGCCGGAACTGCTCGACGGCATCGGTTGTTTTTCCCGCCCGGGCCAGCAACACCGCGTAGCGCGATTGCAGGGCGGGCAACGTCGGCGCCGTGGGGGCGTGCCGCTGGTAATAATCGACGCCGGCGGCGAAACGGCCCGTCTGCTTGTACATGTCCAGGACGCTGGCCAGGCTCTCGGGAGCGTATCGGTTCAGCTTCGCAGCGCGGTCGTAATCGGCCAATGCCCTCTCTAGATCACCGGCCTGGAAGGCAATAAGGCCCCGCAGGAACAGCCAGCGGGCCTCAGGCGTTTCGCCAGCGCGATTGATCTGGGCCGTGACGACTCGCTCGGCGTCCGCGAATCGCTTTGCGCGGAGATACGCGCGGGCCAGTTCCTCGTTGGCTTTGGCCGCATGGGGCGCGTCTTTCACTAGATTCTCGAGTTCACGAAGAGCAGCGTCTTCCCGGCCGCTACGGCCGTGCAGTTGGGCCAATAGAATCCGCGGTTCGAGCGACAAGGCCAAAGGATCGGTCCGCTTGATTTGCTCCAGGTCCGCCAGTGCCGCGCCGGTGGCGCCCAGCGAAAGCTGATAGCGGGCGCGTTGAAAGAGCACCGATGCATCGTTGGGCCGTTGCCTTAGAAAATCCGAAAGCGTGGCGACGGCTTTTTCGATGCTACCCGTGCGGGCGTAAACTTCACTGTCCCAATACAGCCCGCGCAGATCATCCGGATAGGCCCGCCGGAGTTCGTCCACGTACTTGCGGGCCGCGGCCGTGTCGTTCATCGCCCGGTGGAGCAGGCACCCGATGCGGTTTGCCAGAATCTGGGGCAATTGACTTGATTTGGTCTCGCGGGCGATCTGCACGGCGCGATCAAACCAGGGAAGCGCCTTCTCCGGGCGATCCGCGGTGCGAAGGTAGAACTCGGCCAGACTCTGGAGCGTATCGAGGGTGGCGGCCATATCCACGGCCGCAAGCAGCGTGGACTCGGCAAGGTTGTTTTGTCCCTGATTCACATAATGGCCGGCGATTAGAATCTGGGCGTGGGCCCGTTCCTCTGCCGTCGGAGGTGACTCGGCGTAGCGCGTCAATACTTCCAGCGCACGGTCGGGACGCTGCGTGCGGCGAAAGTACCTGGCCGCGCTGATCGCAATGAAGGAATCGTTGGGCCGCAGGTCGAGCAACCGGGCGAAATACTTGTCTGCTTTCGCAAGGTCCTTGACTTCCTCGCAGAGGCGAACCAGACGCTTGAGGTTTTCGACGTCGTTGGGCTTGTCGGCCAACTGCGCTTCTCGCTGGGCAATGGCCGCCCCCGGTTCCGATTGCTCCTGCCGTGCGGTCATTTCCGCCTGGACCCACGGGTCGTCGGGCGTCAGCCGCCGGCAGACCGCGAGGGCGTTTTCATACGCTGCTTTGTCTCCGCGAACCTGTGCGATGGCCGCCAGCCCTCGATGGGCCAGGGCCTCGTCGGGATTCATACTCACGGCGCGTTCGAAATAGATTTGGGCGTCGTCTGTTCGCCCGATGTTGTTGAGGCAATGCCCCAGATAGGCCAGCGACTCCGCGTCGGTGGGCTGCTCCTCGACGGCGTCGCGGAGAGCACGAATGGCCGGTTCCATCTCCTCGCGATAGACGTGGTACAGGCCCAAGATCGACTTGCCGCCCGCCCCATCCACGTTTTGCTTGGCCGCGGAGACCAAGACCTGGTCCGATGCCGCCTCGTTCTTAAGCTGCGTTGCCACGCGAAGTTTGTGGACCAGCAGCTCGCGATGTTGCGAGGACGTCGCCATTTGTGACATCGGCGTGTCACGTGCAAGCAGGTGTCGCTCGGCCTCGTCGAGGTGAGTCAACGCCGCCGCAAGCTCGCCCTTACGCACCGCCAGACCGGCCAACTCCCAGGCCCGCTGAAATGCGTCGGGCTCGCTCTCGATGATCTCCAGCAACGCCGCGTCGCGCTGTCCGTCGGTCAGGCCAGGCCGCGCAAAAACCGCGAGCTTCCGCATAACGGAATCGTCCGGCTGCAAGGCAAGAGCCTTCGAGACCACGTCCGAGGCCTCCTCAAATCTGCCGGCTTTGATGAGGGTCCGCACCGCGCTGGTCACGAGCCGGCGGTCCGTCGGATTCTGTCGCAAGACTTCGCGCAATACGGCCAGGCCTTCTTCCAATTGGCCCGCTTGTTCGAGTTCGCGAACTTGCAGCAGGGCGCGAACCACCCCCGATCCTGTCAGTTGCGCGTGAAGCTCGCCCGCTTCCGAGAGCCGGCCCTTGCGTTCGTAGATCGCGGCCTTCAGCGCCAGTGCGTCACGGTTGCCGCGGTCGATGCTCAGGGCCTGTTCGCACATGGCCATGGCACGGTCCAACTCGTTGTTGAACAGCAACACTTGGCCATACAGCGTCCAGAAGGTGGAGTCCTTGGCCCGCACCGACCGGGCCTGCTCGAACACTTCGTCCAGCAGAGCCTGTGCGGCCCCCGCTTCCGAAAGCTTCAAATGCAGCCGGGCCAGCAGCATCTTGTTCTGCCAATCGACGGTCTTATACGTCCGGTAGCCTTCCTCCGCGGCGCGGAGGTCCTCGAGTGCGGCCCGGTCCTGACCCCGCGCCAGCTTGACTCGCCCCGATTGCGCCAAGGCCCGTGGATGATTGGGCAGTTCCCCCCGCGCCCTGGCGACGTACTCCTCCGCCTCCGTAAACCAAGCTTGCTCTTGGGCCTTGTCGCCCGCATTCCCGGCAGTGAGGGCCAGCGCCGAACAGGCCTCCGAGGCCAAGAGGGCGATGTTGAATACGTTCAGCCGCTTGCGGATGGAATCCAAGCCCTTTCGAAACAACTTCGCCGCCAGCGGAGCTTCGCAGACCTTCAACACGTCTTCATGGCGGCCCGCCGCGGTGTAGAGGGTGGCAAGCTGCACGGCGGCGTCGAAGGCTTTGTCATCCGCGGGAGGGCACTCTTGCAGCAGACTTTCCGCGCGGACGAAGTGCTGCTTGGCCGTTTCACTGCTGGGATCCTCTCGAACCGTGCGTCCCCATTGCTGCATTTGAAACGACGCAAAAGCCAGCTTGGTGTCCAAGAGAGCTTCGGCGTCGTGCTGGGCCGCGGCAAGGGCATCTTGGAAGATCTTCTCGGCTGCCTCGAACTGCCCTTTCGCGGCCAAGTGCTTCGCGTACGCCACGCGTACCTTTACCGCCTGGGAACCGGATTCCTTGTACTGGGCAAGCAATTGTTCGAACAAGGAACCCGCTTCGGCGGATCGATCGCTTCGGACGTAATATGACGCTAGGTCGATGGCGATGTCGGCCACCTCGGGAGCCAGCCGCAACGCCTCCTGCAGATGTTGCGTGCCGTCTTCGCTTGCGGCTCCGAATTCGGCCAGTTGAGTGAGAGCGAGGCCATACGCCCAGTGAGCCTGGGCCTGTTCGGCCGGACTTTTCAAGGATGGATCCACCTCAAGGAAAGCCTTGGCGGAACCTTCCAGCATGCGCCAGCTTTCAGCGGTGCCGTCCAGCTTGGCCAATTCCACCAACAGATCGATCAACCGGACGTGGGCGGGAATGAGATCGGGCTTCTTAATCAATGCTCGCCGCCAGCTATCCACCGCCGGCCGGATTTCGCCCTGGTTGAGCATCATCTCCCCATAGCGAACGAGAAAAACCGGGTCTTCGCTGCGTTCCCAAGCTTTGATGTACAACAGGCCGGCCTGCTGCCATTCGCCCGTGTCGCGATAGCCCTCGGCCAAGGCCACGAAATGCTTCGGATCCCGCTGTTGCAGGCGCCGGACCATCACCACCGAAAGCACAATGATCGCGGCGAACAAAAAAAACGTGAAACCGGCGATGACGTTTTTGTTCAATCTCCGTTGGGCCATGATGTCTTTTGTCCTGTGAATTATTTGCCCGCGGCTTGCTCCGCAGCTTCGAAATCCGGCCAATGATCGCGCACCAATACGGGCAAGACGCGGTCCAGCAGCTTCCCGGCCCCTTCGATGGTTTGCTCGCGGCTCGCCTTGGGGAAGCTGACCTCCACCTTGCTGAAGTAAGCGTATGTGTTGCCTAAATCGTGAATCAACACGCGGACCAGCCGCGGACTGCTTGCGAACCGCCCATTGCAAGAAAAAGTGTATACGACGGAAACCTCATCGCGTTCAAACACGGCTGTTTTGGCAAACGTGCAAACCCGCACGGGAAGCGATGAAAGCGAGCTTTGCAAGGAGGGGACCGAAAGCTCGAGGTTCTCATGCGGACGCGCGGGATCGTAGCCGGCCCCGAGGTAACATACATCCGGTGCGTGCGGCACCAGGCTGCTCCCGCCCGTGTAATACGTCACAAATAGGCTGGCATATTGCAGCGGCTTGCCGCGCCCAACGCTGGTGTCCTCAAGCAGCCAACTCACGTATTGATCCGTCTCGAGCACTTCCACAATACTCGGGTCCAGGGTTTGGCGATGGATGACGCGATAGGGGCTGATGTCGTTGACATCGAGAGCCGTCAACGGCAAACGCAAAGGTAACGGTCGCTTCACGGTCCGAAGGGCCAGCCACTTTGCACCCGGGCCTGCAAGCAGGGCAGCCGCGCCAAGCAAGGCCAAGCCGATTAAGAACGGTGGATTCAAAAACGTGCAGCGCTTCCGGCCTCCCACGCTGATCATGGATAACGTATTATTCAAACTATAGTTATGTGCGTCCAATCGACTCAGCCGACAGAACCTTTCTTCGTTTGATCCCCCTCAGAGCGTCCATCGGCACCCCCGCCATCCTATGTTGACCCAACAATGAAGTTAAGCCGATTGGCGATTCATGGTCGTGTCAGCAACGCATCCGTCCGATAAGGCATAGTGTCGGGAACCGACTTTCCAGTCGGTTGACAAGCAGTAAGTGGAACCGACTTTCGAGTCGGTCAATACGAATGCCTGCGCATCGCCAAACTCACTCTTCGGGTAGGCCCCGGTGCATCGTGGTCGGCTGCGGCGGCCATGGGCGGGTCGTGCTCGACATCCTACTGAACGCCGATCGCCATGAAGTCGTGGGATTCGTCGACTCCAATCCGGATATGCTCGGGCGGTACATCGACGGTTTGCGTGTGCTCGGGCGGCCGGACGACCTGCTCGCGATCCGCGACGAGTCGCGAGTCGACTGTGGCATCATTGCCATCGGCGACAACGGCGTTCGCCGCTATATGGCCCGGCGGCTTCAAACCGCCGGCCTGGAGCTCATCAATGCAATCCACCCGTCGGCCAATCTGGCCGGCAACGTCACTCTGGGCAAGAACATCGTCATCGCCGCGGGCGCCTTGGTCTGCGCCCACTGCCAGATCGGCGACTCGGTCATCCTGAACACCGGCTGTATCATCGATCACGAATCGATGATCGGCACCGCTACGCACGTGTGCCCCGGCGCAAGGCTGGCCGGCCGAGTCATGATCGAATCGGGGGCGTTCATCGGCATCGCGGCTACGATCATTCAGCACGTGCGCGTCGGCTACGAGTCCGTAGTCGGCGCGGGCGCCGTCGTGGTCAGCGACGTGCCTCCGCTCACCACCGTAGTGGGCGTCCCCGCCAAACCCATTAAAGGCCCCTCCCCCGAAGCCTTCGCCAAAACCTGGCTCGTCCCCGAGTTTCCCGAACCCGCAACGCTCGTGGCGGCACCGCGCTAGCTATAGCTATAGCTAGCGGGTCGGTCGCTTGAAACTGTGGGCTGGATGCACATCCCTCTCTCGATCCCTCGGCTTTTTGCCTATTTGGCGTCACGTGAAGTTGAGATCTACCAGGGCAACTGGGCTTCGGGCATCACGATCGGGCGGCCGTCGCAGCCGACGCAGGCCAGCGTGGTGGCGGCTTGGCAGGTCAGTTCACCCTCGCGGTGGATTTCGTAGGCGTGATCCACGCGGGTGTGGCCTATGTGAGTGACGCGTACTGACACCGTGACTAAGTCGTCGTAGCGGATGGGGCGGAGATATTTGCATTCGCAGCGATACACCACGAAGAAGATGCCTTGTTCCTCGAGGTCGCGGTAGCGAACCCCCCGAGCGCGGAGCAATTCCGTACGGGCCTGCTCGAAGTACTCCCAATATTTAGCGTGGTGCAGGTAGCCGAAGGCGTCGCACTCCGCATAGCGCACGCGGAAGTCGAGGCGGAAGGAATCTTTGTTATTGAATGTGGTATTCAGTCGACACTCCTGATCATCAAGCGATCCCGAATCCATTGCGCCAAATCCCCTTCGGATACCGCGCCCGCCGCGAGTCGCAGGAAAGGAACGCACTTCTCTTCCGGCGTTGCATCGATGTCCCGATGGTTGAGCAACAGGAACGTGCGCCAGACCACGAGTGCAGTCCGTTTGCTTCCGTCGATGAAGGGGGGGTGGTTCTTCGTGATTCCGTATGCGTAAGCCGCCGCGAGGGCGGCCAAATCCGGCGGCGTTTCCGAGTACGCCAGGAGATTGCGAGCCCGTGCCAAGGCCGAAAAAGGCCCACGTCGCATAGCCCCTCCATGCCGCCGTGCTCACCAACTGGCGACGCTGGATCGCCACGACGCTCTCCTCAACCCAAACCGCCTCGGCCACGAACGCTGCTTAAGCCAACTTCCGCAGCGCATCCTCGCGCATCACGCGCTCAGCAATTTCCATTTGCTTGGCAAAATCGGGATTGTACGGCGTAAGCTCGATCCCACTTTGGGTTTGATCACGTAAAGCACATCGCCGTTATCCACACGGGAGGTGATGCAGAATCTCTTGCGGGAGAACCACACCCATTTGGTTGCCAACCGTGGTAACTTTCAACGTCGTCGTCACAACTGCTCCAGAACCGGCCCATGCCGGTCAAAACTAGCGCCTGATCGTATCTCCCGGCACCGCCATTGGCTAGCTCATCGTGATCCGGCCAGCGTTACTTGAAGCAGAACTTCCCGCCCATCGCGAAGGACTGCGACTTCCACCGTGTCGCCGGGGTTGTTGCCGCGCGTGGCGGCCATGTAATCGTAGATGTTGCCCACTTTCTTGCCGCCGACGCGGACGATGCGGTCGCCGGATTTCATGCCTCCCAGCTCCGCCGGGCCTTGCGGGCTGACCGCCTCAACTAACATTCCCGGCTGGCCGTCATCGACGTAGCCCGGCGAGAGGCCCATCACCACGCGGTACCCGGCCGTCTTGGGAGCGTCCTCGCTGTTGGGCTTCACTTCCTGATAGGTCGGGCGCTGCTCGCGGTTGGCGATGGCCAGCGCCACTCGAGCAATCAGGATCGTGACTTTGGCGCCGGCCTCGGCGTTGATCTTCTCGCTGTCGTCGCCGGGTTTGTGGTAATCCGCGTGATGGCCACTGAAAAAGTGCATGGAGGGAATCTTCTGCCGCACGAAAGGAGCATGATCGCTCCGCCCGCCCTCGTCGTGGCTGGGGCCGATGACCAGGCCAATCTCGCGCGCGGCCGTTTCCAGCGCGTGCATGAACTCGGGGGCCGAATGGGCGCCGAAGACGGTGAGTTTGTTCGAGTCCGGCGGCATTCGCCCGATCATGTCGAGGTTGAGCATGGCCACGGTCTTGTCCAAGGGCATCGACGGGTGGGCGATGTAAAACTTGCTGCCGTGCAGACCGGCTTCCTCGCCGCTAAAGGCAATGAACAGAATGCCGCGTCTGGGCCGCGACGCGGCGACGACCATGCGGGCGATCTCGATCAGGCCGGCCACGCCCGAGGCGTTGTCGTCGGCCCCGTTGTGGATTTGCGGCTCGACCGTGTCGCGGACGAGCTTGCCTTCCTTGAAGGCCCGCATCATCGGTTTGCGTTTGCCGAGGTGATCGTAGTGCGCCCCGATCACGAGGGCTTCGCCGCTTGCATCCGTACCCGCCCAGAGGCCCAGCACGTTGCGCGTCGGCAACGTGTTCTTCTGGAAACCGGCCTGGCCGCTGACGGACAGATTGTCCAGTGCGGTCGAAGCGAAGGCGTGCGGCCCGCCGGCATCGAGCCTTTCCTGCGATTTCGCCAGCGGCCCGGCCCCGATTTTGGCCAGACGGGCGTCGATGACAGAACGTGTCACGTGCAGGGCCGGGATGCCGTACTCGTCGGCATTGTCGGCATCGAATTCGGTGAGGGCGTCGGCATCGCCCGCCGGGGGAACCGGATTGACCAGTAGCACCGCCGCGGCCCCACGGTCCTTGGCGTTGTAGATCTTGTCGCGGAGGAATGAAAAACGGCTGGTGAAGCCGTTTTCATCGGCCCACGAAGGCGGCTCGCCAAGGAGCATTAACGCCACGCGGCCGCTGAGATCGAGGCCGGCGAAATCGTCGTGCTGCTTCTCTGGAGCGACGATTCCGTACCCGCAAAAGGTCACCTTGCCGGAGAACGCGTCGTTCGAGGAAAAGCTCATGGGCAGAAAATCATCGCCCTGCTTGAGCGGTATGGTGTCGCCTTCGAAACCCAGTCTGCCCGTGTCGGTCAGCGTTCGATGCAGTGTCATGGGAAAGGTCTGAAAGAACGTCCCGCCGTCGCCGGTGGGCTTGAGACCGACGTCGGCGAAGTGCTTGGCGATATATTCGGCGGCCAGCTCAATCCCCTGCGACCCGACCCCCCGCCCCTCCAGCCGATCATCGGCCAGGTAGTTGATATGAGCCTGGAAACGCTGCCTCAGGTCCGGCGCGGCCGTGGCGCCAGCCGCCCAGCCGCACGCGGCGATGGCAACGATGCTCCCAAGCAAAAGACGTCGTACTTTCGCCGATAAACTCCCGAATCTTCTTTCTCGCAGAATCAGAAACACGGGCTCATCTCCGGGTGGCGACGCTTTTCCGAGCCGCGACCGTGAGGGAGACAACAAGTACCCGCTTCATCGCGCACACCTTAGGGCTCGCGCAGCGCGTAGACCGGGTATTGATCCGCGCCCGAACCGAGGAGCAGATCCGCCAGGAGATTGAAATCCACGTTGTAACCGAACGTACCATCGATGCGGTCGCCGTCGACCGTGCCCCACGCGTATGCGACGGCGGTGGCCACCTGCAGGCCCAGGAAACGTACCTCCACCGGCAAGGCAATGCCGAGCTGATTTCCGGCGGTCACCGCGAATGGGATCGCCGCATACGCGACTCCCGGGAATCGTGTCGGATGGAATTCTCCGTCAAAGACGAGGCTGTCTCCGATGAGGTCGGGTACGTAGAATGCGTTTTCCGACGCACCGGTTGCAACGCCGGCACTATCGAAGGTCAGGCGGATCATTCGCGTATCCGGAGGCAACCGCTCCAGAAACCCGCGGCCCAGCAACCCTCCGTAAGGGCTTTCAGCCGGCATTGCGTCGTTTTCAGTCTCTTGCTCGTCGGCCTTCCGAAAAAGATCCCAGGAGGAGTCGGCCAGGAGCGGCACGCCGCTGCCCGCTTGGGCTACCTGCCGGACGTCATTGGGCAGCACAACGTCCAATTCCGTGGGGAGATCCGGCGCCCCAAAACACCCGGCGAAGGCCAGCGCGCCCAGCGATAGGCATATGCGAGCTAAGGACCGCGTGTACCCAGGAAGACAGGTTACGGCGCAACGACTCGGATCATTTCTCTTACGGCTCATCCCTTTTTGGACCTCCTCATTTGGGTCCAGTATAGGTGGGCGCACATCCGCGTCAACGCCGTTTTGCACTCCCCGTCCGCGACCGCACGATTCCCATCATGCGCGGTGTCTGCGGTGGCTTACTTTCCTCGATTTCACGTGTGACATCTCTCACATGGTCAATCGCGGGTCTCAAAAAGCGTGGACAGCCCGCCGAAAAGCGAGCGCTCGTCCTTGCGCTGGCCCGGACGAAGGTTAGCCAAAATCCGACCGGCCAGGCGCGCAAACGGCAACGACTGAACCCACACCGTGCCTGGCCCGCGGAGGGTGGTCAGGAACAATCCCTCGCCTCCGAAGATCATGTTCTTGAAGGACCCGGTCATCTGAATGTCATAATCCACGGACGGCTGAAGGGCCACCAAGCAGCCGGTATCCAGTCGCAGCGTTTCGCCCGAGGCCAGCTCGCGCCGGTGGATAGTTCCGCCGGCATGCACGAAAGCGACGCCATCGCCTGTTAGTCGCTGCAAGATGAAGCCCTCGCCGCCGAATAGGCCGGTCAGAATCCGCCGCTGAAACGCGATGCCGATCCGTACTCCGCGGGCGGCGCACAAAAACGCGTCGCGTTGGCAAATCAGTTCACCGCCCAGCTCATCCAAGTGCAACGCCGTGATCTTGCCCGGGTACGGCGCCGCAAAGGCCACCTGCTCGCGCCGAGAACCCGCGGCCCCAAAGGTGGTCAGGAACAGCGACTCCCCGGTGACCATGCGCTTGCCGGCCTCGAGGAGCTTGCCGAGAAACCCCTGCTCCTTGCTGGGGTCGCCGAAGACGCTTTCCATGGCGATGCCTTCGGACATGTACATCATGGCACCGGCCTCGGCCACCACGACTTCGCCCGGATCCAGCGAGATCTCCACGAACTGCATGTCATCGCCGAAGATTTCGTACTCGACGTCGTCGGCCCGGCGGCTGCGCGGAGCTTTCGGCGGCTGCGTACTAGCCGACGGAATCGCTCCCAGGTAGGCCACATGCCGGGCCTCCGTCCATTCCGGGACGCCCGGCCCCCATACCAGCGTCTGCGGCCCGTCGGCCGAAGGCAATTCTCGAATGAGCTCCTCACGCGAGACCGGCCCCATCGTCTGGCGATTCTTCACGTAATACCATTGACCATCGCTTGACATTCGTGTTTTCTCCTTGGGGGTCCTTTATCGCCGAAACTTCTCCCCCGTGCAAAAATTGATACGATGAGGTACAGGTTTCGACGCAAGATGAGAGGAGTTTTTGGATGCTGAACCTTCGCCGGCCTTCGCGCTTTACGACCCTCGTCCTTGTCGGCGCCTTCGGTGCGGTAGCGGGTCTTCTTCGAGCCGCCGCCCCGCAACTGACTGGTTCCTTGACGACGGTCGAAGGCGTTCGAGTCTTGAAGCTTTGGGGCACGCCCTACGAGCGCGGCTATGCTCATGGGTTCCTGCTGGGCAACGATATCCTTGCTCTGATCGAATCGACGCTGCTGGACCCGCGCACCCTCAAAGATCCCACCCTATACGAAACGGGCGTCCGCAAGACGGTGCTGCCGCGCATGCAGTTTCGTCCGGACCACGAGCAAGAGTTGCAAGGCATGCTCGCCGGGATCCAAGCGACCCTCGGTCCAGAGAAGACGCGACTCAATCGGTTGGGGCGGGATCTGGCGGTTGACGACCTGAAGGCCGTCAACACGCTGGCCGACTGGAACGAGTTTTTCTGCTCGAGCTTTTCGGCCTGGGGCGACTTCCAATCCGACGGTGAACTCATCACCGGCCGCAACCTCGACTTTTTCACGCTGCCGGGCCTCACCGAGCATCATGTAGTGATTGCCTATCTGCAGCCGGGTGAGGGGCGCAAGCGTTGGATCTCCATTGCCTGGCCGTCGCTGATTGGCGCCTACACGGCCATGAATGAGGAGGGCGTCACCATCAACATTCACGACGTGCGCGTGCCGTCCGTCCCCGCGGCCACATTCATCGCGCCCAGGACGCTGGCGCTTCGCGACGCCATCGAGACGGCCGCGGCCTCGACGGCCGTGGATGACGTAATGAAGGTGCTCGAGCACTCACCCGTCATGTGCGGGAACAACATCCACGTCAGCGCCCCCTACACTGGCCAAGCTACACCGGCGGCCGTCTTGGAATGGGATAGCGATAGGTCGCGCGATGGGGGGACGACATTGCGCGTCGCGGCTCAAGAAGACGGGGCGAAGCTCCGTCAGGCCGTCCTGTGCACGAACCATCATCGAATTCGGCAGAAACCCGTGGCCTGCGACCGATTCGAGAAGCTGGACCGTCGCCTGAAGGCCTTGGCCCAAGACGGCCGCAAAATCGACACAAAAACGTCCCAAGCGATCCTCAAGCTCGTCGCCGTCCCCGGCACGTTGCAGAGCGTGGTCTTCCTCCCCAACCGGCGTGAACTATACCTAAGCTTGGCCACGGCCGAGCAAAACGCCGCCAAAGTCCGCCCCGTCCGCTTGCGACTTGAGGAGTTGTTCAAGAAGTAATGTCAAGAGGCTTTTGGCGGCTTGGGCATTTAGCTTGACAAGCGATACGACGTACGTAGCGTACTGTGCGCATGGGCGCGCCGGCGAAAACTCGACTTTCCAAATACGCCGACTTCGGCCATCTATGGTGCGAACTACGCTTTTCACGCCGGGGCGATTCCCTTCCCGAGGTTTTGGTCGTGATCGCCATCATTCTGTTGTTGTTGGCGATGTTGCTGCCGTCGCTCAGCGGAGCCCGCGAGCAGGCCCGGCGTGTGCTTTGCGCCAACAATCTGCGGCAATGGGGAGTGGCCCTGCAGGCCTACCGGGACGAACACGACGACTTCTTGCCGACGGAAGGCACCCACGGCACAACCGCCCCGTTTAGGCGCGGCACCTGGTACAACGAGCTTCCGGCATATCTGGGCGCGCAGGCCTACAAGGACGTTGACGGCGTCAACGTGGCCATCAAGGAGTTTCCCAACAACCACGTCTGGATCTGCCCCAGCAAGAACCTCACCGACGCCTTCAAGAGCGCCAGCGGCAAAAACCAGTATCACTACGGAATGAACCAGGTACTGGACGGGATGGGGCCGGCCCCCCACGGCTCGCCCGACACGCCGGGCTTTCCGGATCAGGATGAGCTCGACGAAGAGGACGCGAAACTACGCCACCTGCGCGGCGCCGTTTACGCCAAGCGGCCGACGACGGTGTTCCTGTTCGATATCGCCGCCAACTCGCCCCGCGGTTCGCCGCGCGACGTGGCTGTGGAGTATTGGCGCAATCCTCAGACGGGTGGCCGCATCGCCAAGTTCCATGGGGACTTCGCCAATATCCTCTATCTGGCCGGGGGCGTGATCAATTGCAAAACGGCCGAATTGTACAGCGATCGCGACAACCGCCGCGGAAACATCGTTTGGGACCATCCGCGGCTCTACTGGGGCTATCCGCCTAGGCAAGAGGCAATGGGCAACAGGCAATAGGCAACAGTACTACGCGGCGGCGTAATTGATTACCGGGTGGGGCCGGCATTTCTTCAAGCGCACGGAGTTCGCGCACGCTCATCGGGTAAGCGCGAGATCACCGTTGCGGGACGGAGGATGGAGCGACAGGGGAACGGTCAGGGGAAGGGGGCGCCGACGCGGGATTGGAAGGCGGCGTAGTCGCGCAGGTCCACCCACGAGTCGCCGCTCAGCTTGGCCAGGTTA